>Ga0137298_10010_pt1 | contig 92898 bp, 92 predicted proteins | sample RamsorincwithD2O_2_FD_97182 | JGI IMG/M metagenome (GOLD analysis project Ga0137298, IMG submission 97182) | Mouse cecal microbial communities from Vienna, Austria - Glucosamine amended with D2O | ecosystem: Host-associated > Mammals > Digestive system > Large intestine > Cecum | place: Austria...
TTTTTTGTGCTTAAAAATAAGTACAAAATATTAATAATCTGTTGATAAATAATCATTTATAATATATTATATTATAGAGGTGAAAAAATGAAGTCAGAAAAAGGTGTAACTTTAATTAGTTTACTTACATATATAGCAGTGCTTTTAACTGTAATGGTAGTAATAGGTAGAATTACTGGATTTTTTACAAGAGGATTAGATAATGTAGACTCAGATAATAAATCAAGTACAGAATTCAGCAAAATAAATTATTGCTTCTTAAGTGAAACTAAAAAAACAATAGATGGAAGTAATGTAACAGCTGCAATAGGAGATATGTATAAAACAAATTCAGGATATGAATTTCCAAAAACACTAAAAGTTGCTACATCAGACACAAAAGGAACAGCTATAAAGTTTTTAGAATCTGGAAATATCATATTTATTGCAGAGAATGCGATATATTACAATAAAACTAAAGTATGTGACAAAGTTACAGACTTTGAAATAGATTATAAAGAAAGTGAAAAATCAATAAAAGTAAGCTTAAAAATAGATAATCAACAATTTGAGCAAACATACACTTTTAGATAATAAGTTTTTAATATTATATAATGTTACATATTAGCATTATATATCAAATATAAATTTATAGGGGGAAAGATATGAAAAACAGCAGTAAAGCAAAGAAAATAGTAATTGCAGTAGTTGCAGTTATTATAATTGTAGCCATAGTAGTAGGAATCCTATTAGCAACAGGTGTATTTGATGTAAACTTAACTAAAAAAAGTAAAATGACAGCAGGTATTGAAAAATTAGGTGAATCATTTACAACTCCATTTGAAAATATAATGGAAAAGGCAGAAAAAGATGGAACAGAAGTAAAAGTTGCTAAAAACTTTAAAGCAGATTCAGCATTTGAAGTGGCTACTGAATTATCTGCAAAAATTGATAATTTTGATGTAGAAGGATTATCATCATCAGATGTAGACATCGAAGATGTAATTGAATTAATCAATAATAGCAAAGTAGGATTAACAGCTAAATATGATGGTAACGAATCAGCATATTTAAAACTTAATGGAAAAATTGATGAAGTAGAGCTATCAGGAGAAGCAGTATATGATGGTTCACAATTAGGAATGCGTTCTGAAGAAATAAATTCAAAATGGCTAACATTAAGTGAAAAAGAATTAAGTAAAATGCTAGAAGAAGAGGATATAGACATAAAAGATGTCAAAGAAATGATATCAACAAGTATGGAAAGTACTAATAAACTAATTGAAGCAGTAGATATTGATGAAAAAACACAAAAAGAAATTTCAGAAAGATATGGTAAAGTATTCAAAGATTTTATAAATGAAAAATCAAAAGACATAGAATCAGAAAAAGACAAAGTAGAAGTTGATGGAAAAGACAAAAGTTGTCAAAAACTTACTTTAGAATTAGATGATAAAGATTTAAAAGATTTACTAAAAGCATATGTAAAAGAATTTAAAAATGACAAACAAGTAAGAGAAATATTAGAAAAGACAATGAACAGCTTTATAGAAATGTCAGAAGAAGTTGATGAATATACAGCAGAAGAAATGAAAGAAGCAATCGATGAACTTTATAATAATATTGATGAAGTAAATGATGCAATAGACGAATTAGAATTTGAAGGTTCAATAAAATTAGTAGTATATGCAACATCAACAAAAGTATATAGAACAGATATAATACTAGACATCGAAGGAGCAGAAGTAGCTATAGAAACAACATTTAATAAAGAAACAACAGAAATGCAAATTTCAGCTAAAGCTCAAGGAATATCATTAGACATAGCAACAATAACAATAACAGAAAAAGATAATGGAGTAAACTTAAAAGTTAAACCTTCAAAAACAATAACAGATCAATTAGGAACAGATTTCTCGTTAGAAATGGATTATATTTCAGAAAAATCTAAAAATGAATTAACAGTAAAAGTTGATGCTGGAAAATATGGTCATGGAACAGTTTCAGCTAAAACTGATATAAGTAAAAATGAAGAAAAAGCTTATGAAGATACAACAACATTATTATTAGATATAGACATTCCAGATTATATTACTACTAAAATGTCATTAACAGCAAAAACAAATATCAAAGTAGGAGAAGCATCAATACCAGCAATACCAAACAAAGAATCTGTAGATATGACTGATGAAACAGCAGTTCAAAATTATTTAACAGATTCAGAAGAAAATGTAAAAAAACTATTAGAAAAAATAGAAGATAGTGATGTATTACAATCATTAGTTAGTGAAATGTCAGTACCAGAATTATATTAATAAATAATAAATAAAATAAAAATCTGTAAGCAGAAATATTTACAGATTTTTTATTTTATTACGTAGTAAAAAGAAAATATATGTGATATAATTTTTTCAAAATTAATACGAAAGATGTGAAGAATTATGAATGAAGCTTTTGAAAAAGTTTATGAATGGACAAATGAGAAATTACAAAAAGAAAGAGAAAGAGTTGATGAATACAAAAAAGATGTAAGACAGTCAGAGGCATTAGTAATAGGAATAATTATAGTATGTTTAATTATATCTTTTATTGCAGGAGACCAAACATCAAAATATGTTTTTGTAACAGTAGCTGCAATGATGTTTATTTTTTGTACATTCTATACATTTAAACATGAGAGAAAAATAATAGAAAAACAAAATAAATATAGTGAATTTGCATTATCAGAATTAGCTATACATATAGAAGATGGATTTGTATATGAAAAAGATGAAGAACTATCTGGAAGTTACTACAGAAAATCAGGATTTAACAGAATGTATAAAAAATTTGAATCAAAAGGAGTAATATCAGGAACAAAAGCAAATCACGATATATCACTTTCAAATATAGTTGTTAAAGGATCTAATAAAGAATTATTTAGAGGAATCTTCATGTATGGAACTTTGAAAAAAGAAATAAAAGAAATAGATGTAATGAGAGTAAACAGCAAAAATAATAAAAAAGAAAAATTTGAGATTCCAAATCAAGGCTTATACATGTATGCTGAATCAATATCAGAAGCAAGAGAAATTATAAATGATGAAGTATTAGAATATATCGCAAAATTTCAAGAAGAAACTAAATACAAATATGAATATATGTTACACAAAAATATGGTATTTTTTAGATTTTTCGACAATGAAATTTTAACTAAGCCAATTACAAATGATACAGAAACAAAAGAATACTTATATAAATATTATAGAATTATTGAATTTATGACAGGACTATTAACATTATTAGAAAAATAAGGAGGAAGTAAATTGGGACTTAAAATTGAAAACGTAACTAAAACATTTATAGACAAAAAAGCAGTAGACGATATTTCATTTGAAATATCAAAACCAGGAGTATTTGCTTTATTAGGAACAAATGGAGCAGGAAAAACAACAACTATTAGAATGATGCTTGGTATAATAAAAAAGGATACAGGTAATATAACTTGGAATGGAAAAGCAGTTGATAGAAAATCTGTAAACTTTGGATATTTACCAGAAGAAAGAGGTCTATATCCTAAAAGCAAAATAGTTGATCAACTTATGTATTTTGCCAAATTAAAAGGAATGAAAAAGTCAGATGCACAAAAAAATATAGATTACTGGCTAGAAAGATTAAAAATGACAGAATATAAAGATAGCTTAGCTGAAAAACTATCAAAAGGAAATCAACAAAAAATACAGTTTATAATAGCAGTAATGCATAATCCGGATTTAGTAGTTTTAGATGAACCATTTAGCGGACTAGATCCAGTAAACACTGACCTTTTGAAAGATGTTATATTAGAATTAGTAGAAAAAGGAAAGTACATAGTAATGTCTAGCCATCAAATGAATTCAGTAGAAGAATTTTGCGATGATATAGTTATTTTAAGTAGAGGGAAAACTGTATTAAAAGGAAATTTAAATGAAATAAAAGGAGCATATCCAAAAAATAAACTTGAAATAGATACACAAGAAGATATTACAAAAGTAATTGAAAATTTAAAAGTAAAAGAACATACTAAAAATAAATATATAATACAAATAGAAAATGAAAATCAAGCAGAGAAAATTTTAGAAACATTAGTTGCTAAAAAAGTTAAAGTAGAAAAATATGAAATATTAAAACCTACATTACACGAAATTTTCATAGAAAAGGTAGGGAAGTAAGATGAAAGATTTATTTACAGTAATGGAATTTACTATAAAAGATACAGTAAAAAGAAAGTCTTTTATAATATCAATGTTAATAATTATAGGAATAATTGTAATCGGATTTAATGTACCTAATATCATCGAAGCATTTTCAAAATCTTCTGATGATGAAAAGTCAAAAATATTAATTGTAGATGAAGAAAATATTTTTGGAAAGGAATTAATAAAATTAGATACAGAAGATGAAAAATACGAATATACAATAACTAAAGAAAAAATATCACAAGATGAGATAAAAGAAAAAATCAATAATGAAGAATATAATTCATGTTTTATATTTAAAAAAGAAGATAATACAATAAAAATTGACTATGTAGTAAGTAGCATATCATTTGGAGAAAGTATACCAGAAGAATTATTAGAAAGTTTTCAAACACAATATACAGCAGTACAAATTCAAAAAGCAGGAATAACACCAGAACAACTACAAGCAATGTTTACACAATTTGATGTAAATGTTATACAAACTGATGATAATGCAGCTTCAGGAAATATATTTATTTCAATGATGTTAAGTATAGCATTATTCTATGCAATATATTTCTGTGCATACCAAGTATCAACATCAATCACAACAGAAAAAACATCAAAGATAATGGAAACTTTAGTAACATCAACATCACCAAAAACAATAGTATTAGGAAAAACCTTAGGAATAGGACTTGTTGGTATAGCACAAGTACTAATAATTGGTGCAACAGCAATACTATCTGCTAATTTATTCTTAGACCAAGAAATATTAAAAGGTTTATTCGATATGTCAAGTCTAACACCAGCTTTTTATATTGCAACATTAGCATACTTCTTATTAGGATATTTTATGTATGCATTCTTGTATGCTCTAACAGGATCAATGGTTACCAAACCAGAAGATATTCAATCAGCAAATGGTCCAATAGCAATTATAGTTGTAATAGGATTTTATTTAGCATATTTCTCAATGATGAATCCAGCAAGTGATATTAATTTATTTGCAGCAATATTCCCATTCTCATCACCATTTTGCATGCCACTTAGAATATTGATGGGAAGTGCAAAAACAGGAGAAATAATAACATCAGTTGCAGTAATAATTATATCAATCATAGTAATTGCAAAAATATCTATAAAAATATATTCATCAGCAATATTAAATACTGGAACAAAAATGAATTTTAAAAGTGCTTTAAAAATATTAAAATCAAAAGAAAATTAAATAAAAAAGGTGGTAACAAATGAAGATATATCCTAAAACAAGTTTGCAAGATATGAGTGAAGAAATGAACGAAATAAATAGAAATAGCGAAGGAATGGAGTTACAATTTTTTCATGAAAAAGATATTGCAGACGAATTCAATTTTGAAAATCTAATAAGAAAAAGAAAAAAAGAGTTTCCAAATTTGAAGGAAATAATCGTACACCCACCACTATCAAATTACAATATAGAATTATTAGTATTTAAAAATAAAGAATTAATTGCAAAACAATTAACTAAACTTGTAGAATTATCAAAAGAACTAAATATAAAATTATGTATAAATTATCATACATATTGGACAAAAGAACAATATAGAGCTAGCGGATTAGCAGATATTATTAAAGAGTATTTAAAAATTATAGAAAATACAGATGTAATAATGCTAATCGAAAATCTTTACATGATTTTAGATGAAAAAGATTCATGTTCAGTAATAGACATATGCAAATATATAGACCATCCAAATTTAAGAGCGTGTATAGATACAACGCATGTTCATTGTAAGGCTAATATTTACAAAAAAGATTTTAATACAATGATACATCAAGAGTTTAATAAGGAAGATTGCGAAAAATATGTTAAGCAAATTCATTTTGCAGCTGCATTAGATAATGATGGATACATAAAAAAACAAACTCATGGAAGAAAACATGAAAGCTATGAGTCTTTAAAAGAAGAATTAGCATGGCTTGAAGAATATGGAATGAAAGATAAAATCTATGTAACTGAGGTAAGTGAAGAGGATTATTTTACAAGAGTAGATCAAATTGAAGAAATTAAAATGTTGCAAAAAGCAATTCAAGAATAAGTTTTATCTCCCAATTATTTTATAATAGTTGGGAGATTTTTTTATAAGATTAATAAAATAAATGATAAGATATATTATTTCAAATATTTTGCTCTTCGCAATCTCCGAATAAAAAACTCCGTTTTTATATTGTAGATTGCTCAAATTCGCACTCCAGCAAACTTTGTTTGCTTTCGTTTGGTCGCTAGCGCAATATTCAAAATAATATATTTTATCATTTATATATTATATTATAAAAGAATAAGCAAAATATAAAATAATTGAAGATAAAACGCCATTCAAAATTTTAGCAATAAAGTAAGGTTTAATTGATAAATCTGAATCAGCTATTACGCTCCAAACTTGAAGTAAAACAGAAATACCACCAGTACCTAAAAGAAAAGAGGTAAATAATAATTTTACTAAAAGATTTGTACTTTCAATTCCAGAAATAAGATTAATTCCACTAGTAATTTCGATCAAACCTAAAATAAAATCTTGAATCCATATATTATTTATAAAATTCAATACACCAGAAGCTTGAACCATAGAGATAACTAATGAAAATAAAATAACAAACCCACAAACAGTACTTAAAGTATAGAAAGCCTTTCTAATAGAATTAGAAACAATTTCACCAAAAGTAGAAAAATCCATATATACACTAGATGCAGAATCACGGTACATATTTTTATATAATCTTCCAAAAATAATTCCAATAGTTATACTAGAAATAATATGAACAAAGTAAAGTAAAAAACCGATTTTAGAAGAACCATACATTCCAATTCCAATAGTACCTAAAATAAAAATAGGACCAGCATTATTAGTAAAAACTAATAACTTTTCTCCATCACTTTTAGAAATTTTATTCTCCTGCCTTAAATTAGAAACAATTCTAGCCCCAACAGGATAGCCACTAAAAAGACCTAAAATAAAAGGATAAGCACCAATAGAAGCAACATTAAAAACAGAATTCATAATTCGTCCAAATTTGGTCGATAAAAAAGAAAAAATGAATGTATATGATAGTAATTCACATACAATTAAAAATGGAAATAAACTAGGAAATATTGCGTTTAAAAACAAATCTAAAGACGATTGCACAGATAAAATATTAGATTTAGAAAATGCCACTAAACAAATTCCAAAAACAATAATAAAAATAGTCAAAAAATAATTACTAAACCTTTTCATACTAAAAAATATTCAGTATGAAACAAAAAAGAACAGCAAAATATTAAAACAATTTTGCTATTCTTATAAAATAAATTTCTAATTATCATTAACAATTAAATATTGATACATCTCCATCATACGAGACAATTCATATTCAGAAGGCTCTTCATTAAAACTAAAAGTATAAAGCTGAACAGCAATATCCTGACAAACAGAATCTAAGTAAGTAAAAGAATCATTCTTTAAAAAAGTAATAGTCGAATATTTATAATCAGGTTTTTTAATTTTAATTTTATCTACCAAAATCTTTATTATAGAACCTCTAAGCATTTCAGAACAAAAATCATAATCCTTATTTTTAAAATGTTCAGAAAAAACATCTTTATCCAATTCCATGTTCATCATCTCCTTTTGAAGTTTTAGAAATATGTTTAGGTACTACTTTAACAAATTCACCATTAACTAATTCATAAATATAACCAGTTTCTAAGTTAATATATCTTCTAACAAAAGTAGCTTTAGACTTCTTTTTGCTATTATTAATTGTTGCTAAATGAGCAGGTACTTTTTTAGAAGAATTGAAAGCCAAATGCGAAACAAATCTTGCATGAGGATGATAATTAGGTGAATTTGAAGGTTCAAATTCAGACTTTGTAATTCCTTTTTTAAATAAAGCTCTAGTTTTATCTGTAAGAGGCATTATTAAAGAAGAAGCAATTATAGAATTACTTTTATATGGGTCATGAAAATCGCTAGAACCCTCGTAAATAGGAAGCATAGCATTACCATTAAAAGATTTTAGAAAATCAATTAATGTATGCTTTTGAATATGTATACGTACAGGAAAAGAAAGTCCAGCGTCAATACCAATTACAGGAAAATATGGAATAAAAGCTGAAGCACCATGATTAGCTATAGTAGAATCAGCCTGATGATTTTCTAAAATAATTCCTGCATTAGGAAAGTTTTCAGAATTAGAGTTTCCTATACTTAAAAGTAATACATTAAGCATTTCATCTTTCATTAAATAACTAGAAAAAATTGGGTTATAAAGTCTAATATACCAGTTTGCATCTTCTTTTATATCATGCTTAGAATGAGGTAATTGAGAATCAAAATAAGATGCATATTCCTCAGCACCAAATCTTCTAGATACACTTTTTATAAAAGGAGTATAAGAAAATCTAAGAATTTTTTCCTCAACATCACCATCTTCATATTCAGTTTCATCACTATCTCTTAAATTTTTAACAGCTTCTTGCTTTTTAGATAAAAATTGAGTAGCTTGAAAATAAAAAGTATCCATTTGAATAAGCATTTTTTGTAAATTTTCAACAGGAACAAAAGTAGATTTTGAGTCCCTAATTTTATCTATTAAATCAAATTTATGAACAGCAAACATTGCTTGAGAATATAAACTTAATTCTTTAGCATATCTATTTGCCCAAAAAGAATTAAGAGCAAGTAAACTCTCAAGGGAAAGATTTTTTGAAGAAATTAAGAAATTTTCACCTAAAGCAGATTTTAATTTATCTTTAGAAAGATGAAGTCTAATTTCCTCTTTTTTACTAGCAATCATGCGATTTAAATAAGAGCGTTTAGCTAAAACTCTAGCTTTATCTTTTTCAGACATTGTATCAACAGATGAATATAAAGCAGAAAGATCTTTTGATTTTCCAACTAAATCCTCAACAAACTCTTTAGAAGGAAAATTATTTTCACAAATAGAGTTAGCAAATTCAGGATATTCCATACGGCACATTTCAAAAACAAAATCAACCATGTAATCTTCAAGATGACCTAAACTATCTAGTTGCTCAACGGTTCTTGAAACAGCACGTGCTAAATCTTTTCTCATTGATGAAGCAATATGTTCTTCATCTGAAAGAACATATTGATAAGAACCATTTAAAAAGATATTAGTATATAATTCAAAATCTTTTCTATCTCTAGGATTTCTATACCAAGTAGAATATTCTTTTATTTTTGCTCTTTTTTTAGCAATAGGCTCATCAGAAGCAAGAACACTAGAAACTTCAGGCAAAGAAAAATATTCTTCAAAATAAAACTTAGAATGTAATCTAATATCATTTTTTAATAAATTATCGAAATTTTTATAGTTATCAGGAGTTGGTGGAAGAGCTTCGCCATAACCATCAAAAATTTGATGAAATAAATCTCTTTTTCTACTATATGTATATAAAAGTAAATATTCATCAAAAGTTTTACAATTTTCAAAACCAATATTTTCAAAATCCATAGTAGAAGTAAATAATTTTTCAGAAATTTCTTTATATTTCTCAGGATGGGTTGATAAATATTGACAACATAAATATTCTAAATATTCTCCAAAAACATAAGCATTCTCATAAACAGTTTTAGCATAATCATCAATTTCCTTGAATAAAATAGTGTTAATTTCTTCATTAGTTAAATCAGGATTTTCATCGATTATAGTACGTAAATGAGAAATAACAGTAGGCAAATATGAAGATGTATATTTAGCTTCATTAATACCTTTACCTAATTGAGCAGATAAACGTTCTTCAGCTTTATAAACATTATATTCAAGAGAATCTTTTTTTAGATATGAACTAAATTTATTTGCCATAATAAAATCCTTTCTGTTAACATAAAAACTACAAATATTATACCACTATTAAAAATGATTTACAAGAAAACAATTGAAAGAAGCGGAAAAATATGCTATAATTTTAAACTGTAGTTTATAAAAAATACTTCAAAAGGATATAAATATAAAATAGAGGAGAAAAATATGAATTCATTGGTAAAAACAATTCCAAATGTAAAAAAATATAAATCATATTTAGAAGATGTATCTAAAGAAATATCACCAATGATGATATCTGGAATAACAGATAGCGGTAAAGCTCATTTAGCATATTCAACACACTTTTATCAAGAAAAACCAATATGTATAGTCACATATAATGAATTGCAAGCAAAAAAAATAATAAAAGATTTAACATACTTTGAAGAAAAAGTGGATTTCTTTCCTAAAAAAGAAATTTTTGCATATGATTATATTGCTGAAAGTAAAGATACATTATTTGAAAGAATAAAAATATTAAATGATATAGCAGACAAAAAAAGCAATATAATTGTTACAACTATTGAAGCAATAATGCAACCAATGATTTCAAAAAAACACCTATATAAAAACATAATAAAATTAAAAGTAGGACAAGAACTAAAATTAGAAGACTTAAAAGCAACCTTAGTAAAATTAGGATATGAAAGATACGAATTAATAGAAGGAAGAGGACAATTTAGCATAAGAGGTGGAATACTAGATATTGCTATTGATGATAAATCAGGAATTCGTGTTGAATTTTGGGGAGATGAGATAGATTCAATAAGAAAATTTAAAATCTTAACACAACGTTCAACCGATATGATTAATGAAATAAGTATATATCCAGCTTTTGAATATATATTAGAAAATGATATAGAAATAGTATGTGAAAAAATAGAAAAAAGTAAGTATGCAGGAGTGCTATATGATATTGCAAAAGAAGACATCGAGCAAATAAAAAATGGCGACTATGCAAACAAAATAGATAAATATTTTGATTATTTCTATAATAAATCAGAGACATTTCTAGACTATTTAGATAAAGACTATATAATATTTTTAGATGAAGCATCAAAAATAAAAGCACGTTCAGAAAACATAATAAAAGATACAGAAACAATATTAAAAGGCTTAGTCGAAAAAAAGAAAATACCAATTCAAGGATTACAAGAATTAAAAAATTATACAAAAGTAACAGATAAACTAGAGAAAAAACAAACAATATATTTGGAAAATAAAGAGATTGGATTTACAGATATCCAAAGTATGCATGCAAAAAGAAACGGATATAGCTTTAGCTATAGGGAGGTCAACTTTTTTCGTGGTTCAATGGATTTATTGTTTGAGGAATTACAAAAAGCAAATAAAAACAAAAAACAAACAGTAGTCCTAAGCGGTAGTTTTGAAAATGCAAAAAAAATGTCAAAACTATTAGATGAAAAAAATATAAAATATATATTAGATGAAAAATTAGAAAAAGACATAGTTCCAGGGGTGGTATCAATCACATCTGGGACTATATCTAGTGGGTTTGAAAGCTTTGATGCTAATCTTTTAGTAATAGCAGCAGATGAATTATTTACAATAAAAGAAAAGAAAAAAACAAAATTAACACAGAGTTTCAAAGAAGGCGAAACAGTAATATTTGCAGACCTTAAAGTAGGAGACTATATAGTTCATAGAACTCATGGTATAGGAGAATACATAGGAGTAAATACTATAAAAGCAGACGGAGTAACAAAAGACTATATTAAAGTAAAATATAAAGATAATGATATTTTATACATTCCAACAAGTTCATTAGATAATATAAGAAAGTATATTGGTTCAGGAGACGGAGCTCCAAAAGTAAATAGACTAGGAAGCAAAGAATGGGAAAACACAAAAATTAAAGTAAAAAATAATTTAAGAGAAGTTGCAAAAGAACTTATAGAATTATATGCCAAAAGACAACATTCAAAAGGTTATAGCTTTTCTAAAGATACAGTATGGCAAACAGAATTTGAAGATAGCTTTCCATATGTTGAAACAGATGACCAATTAAGATGTATAGAAGAATTAAAAAAAGATATGGAAGCGGAAAAACCAATGGACAGACTACTTTGTGGAGACGTTGGATATGGAAAAACAGAAGTAGCAATAAGAGGAGCATTCAAAGCTTGCATGGATCAAAAACAAGTTGCATACCTAGTTCCAACAACAATTTTAGCACAGCAACAATATGAAAGTTTTAAAGAAAGAATGGAAAAATTCCCAATAAGAGTAGCCTTATTAAATAGATTCAAAACCAAAAAAGAACAAACAGAAATAACTAAAAAAATTAAACAAGGTGAAATAGATGTAGTTATTGGAACACATAGACTACTTAGTAAAGACGTAGAATTTAAAAATTTAGGATTATTAATAATTGATGAAGAGCATAGATTTGGCGTAAAAGATAAAGAAAAAATTAAAGAACTAAAAACAAATGTAGACGTTCTAACAATGACAGCAACACCAATTCCAAGAACACTACATATGTCAATTTTAGGAATTAGAGACATGTCAGTAATTTATGAACCACCACAAAATAGAAAACCAGTACAGACATATGTATTAGAATATGATGACGAAATTGTAAAAGAAGCAATAACAAAAGAATTAGAACACGAAGGTCAAGTATTTTATTTATATAATAATGTAGAAGGCATAGAAAGAAAAGCAAATAAGTTACAACAATTAGTTCCAGAAGCAAAAATTGGAATAGCACATGGGAAAATGACAGGTAGAGAACTAGAAGAAATAATGCAAGATTTCATAAACCAGAAAATAAATCTTTTAGTGTGTACAACAATTTTAGAATCAGGGATAGATATTCCAAATGCAAATTCAATAATCGTCGAAAACGCTGATAGACTAGGACTAGCACAATTATATCAAATTAGAGGAAGAGTTGGAAGAAGTGATAAACAAGGTTATGCATATATTATGTATAAAAAAGACAAACTATTATCAGAAGTAGCAGATAAAAGATTAAAAGCAATAAAAGAATTTACTGAATTTGGTTCAGGATTTAAAATTGCAATGAGAGACTTAGAAATAAGAGGAGCAGGAAGCATATTAGGAGAAATGCAACATGGACACATGGAACAAGTTGGATATGATATGTATTGCAAATTATTAGACCAAGTAGTAAGTGAAATGAAAGGTATTGAAGTTGAAGAAGAAATTGATGTACAATTAGAATTAAATGTATCTAGTTATATACCAGATGAATATATAGAAGACTCAAATCAAAAAATAGAGATATATCAAGCAATTGCTTTATGCAAAAATGAAGAAGAATTAAAAGACATAACAGATTCAATAATAGATAGATATGGAAATATGCCAAAAGAAATTGAAAAACTTATTGATATAGCACGAATAAGAAATATGTGTAGAGAGAAGAATATAATAAAAATATCTCAAAAAACAAATAAAGTTATATTCTATTTTGATGAGAAAAAATTTGATTTTAAAGTAGTAGACGAACTAATAAAAAAATACGGAATGAGAATAAAATTCTCACCATCAAAAAATCCATATGTAACATATTTACTAAAAGATGTTAATGACATATTAAAAGAGATAAAAGAATTTTTAAGTAATACATAAATTAAAATTTGAAAGGAAAGTATATGGTAATTTCAAGTAAGGATAATGAAACAATTAAAAAATTAAAAAAGCTTAAAGATAAAAAGTATCGTGATCAAGAAAACTGTTATATAATTGAAGGAATAAAGCTAATAAAAGAAGCGATAAATGAAAACGCTAAAATTAAACTAATAATAGTTTGTGATGACTGTAAACAAGAGAATAATATAGATGAAGATGCAAAATATGAAATCGCAAAATACGAGTGTATTTATGTTACAGAAAAGATATTTTTAAGTTTAACAAATGTAGTAAATCCACAAGGAATACTTGCAGTAATTGAAAAAGAAAAAAGTAATAATGTTATAAACTATGATGAAGATTTATTTTTAGTATTAGATGATATTCAAGATCCAGGAAACATGGGAACAATACTAAGAACAGCAGATAGTTTAAATTTAAAACAAATAATAGTTTCAAAAGGTAGTAGTGATATATATAATCCAAAAGTTGTAAGATCAACCATGGGAGCAATTTTTAGAATTAATATAATAGAAAGCGATAATTTAGTAAAAACACTGAAAGATATGAAAAAACATAAAATAAAAATTGTAACAACAAGCCTTCAAACAGATAAAAAAATGTATGATGTAGACTATGAGAAAAGTGCTATCGTAATAGGAAACGAAGCAAATGGAGTGTCAAAAGAAATATTAGAATTAGCGGATGAAAAAGTAAAAATACCAATGCCAGGAAATACTGAAAGTTTAAATGCATCAGTAGCTACAGCGATTATTTTATATGAGGCAATGAGAAAAAAATTGAAATAAAAGAGGTAGTAAAATGGAAGAAGAATTAGATAGTAAAATGTTTTATAGAAAAAATTATGAAGAAGTTAAAGATAGAGATATAGATGCTGAAAATTATGCAAAAGAATTAAGAAGAAAATATAAAGATGTAATTGTTACAAAAGAGTTTGTTCATGGTGATGATGTATTAGTAAGAGCAACTACTATAAGAGAAAGATATAAAACTGAAAGAATTCTTGAAAAGGAAAGAGAAAGAGAGAGAAATAGAGAACACTCAAGAGGAGGAAGAAGTAGATCAAGATAAGATTTACTGACTAAATAAAATTTTAATATCAATCTATAATAAAAATATCATATATATTATTTTTAATGTTTGCTTGTCGCAACCTTTCTTTTTAAGAAAAGTAGGTTGCTCCAATCGCATTACGTTGCTGAAGCAACTCCATTTGGTCGCTGCGCACATTTAAAAATAATATATATGATATTTTTATTTAAGTTAACAAATTATAAGACTTATTTTACTTAGTCAGTAAATCTAATATTTTAGGGTAAATTTCTTCTGCTTTAGTGTTCCAATTATCAACAATAATCTTAGCCTGTTCTTTAGAACCAGCAAAAGTTTGAATCTCAAACATAATATTATTATTCTCAACAATTTTACACTTTACAGTAAAATGATTTTCATCAATTGGAGTATAGTCAGAAGAAATTGAAAATTTATCTTCAATATCATCAAGATTTTCTTTTAAATTATTATCAACCTGTAATTTTAAAATACCAGGAATCATGTCAGCAGTAAGTTCTATAGCTCTTTTCCCCTCAGGAGTAATATTATATAAAAGCTCATCATCCTTTTTATAAGAAATTACATATTTATTTTCAATTAAATCAAGTAAAAATTGTTGAAAATAAAAATAATTAAGCTCAGTTATAGAAGTAATTAATTCTAAAAGAGCCTTTTGACTGATAGGCTTTCCAATTTTATTTAAAATATATAAAACAAGTAATTTATGTTCAGCTAAGCTTGAACTATCCTCTGCAAGTTTCATAAAGCAATTCACAATCCTTTCAAAAATAAAAGACTTATTACAAGTCTAAACAATTATAACATACTATATAATAAAAAAATACACAATAAAACAAAAAAGTTAAAAAAATGTCGAAATATGACGACGAAAAAAGCTTTACAAAAGCAAAAAAAGATATTAATATGAAATAACTAAATTGCAATTTATCTAAAAATTTTTTTCAATAACTGAAATATATTTTAGTTTCTAAAAGTTTAATTCAAAATAAAAGAAAAAAGGGCATAAGCCCTAAATTCCGAGTAGCATGATGAATTTCCAAACAACATTTACGGGTTACTATTCAAGTCATAATAAGCAGCTGAAATCTCGTCCTTAAAATCAGTTGACACAGTTGCATATTCAAATCCAACGTCACTTTCAGATGTAGTAATTAAAATTCCAGTGCCAGAAAGGTCTTGATGGTTAATAGATGTAATCCAATATCGCTTAATATTATCATCGCGAATAGCAGGTGACTGAAAAATACAATCACATAATTCATCTTTAAACTTATAACCATTTATAACCGAACTGACATCAAATACCTGAGGCAAAATACAATATGACTGCCAATATTCACCAGAATCAAAACTTTTTTGTTCAATATACTTTTCTACATTTGCATTAGTGAAATCAGATCTGAAGCCATATGGAATTTTTAAATCTTCGCAAAATGATGTGATACGCAAGAAATCATTTTCTGAATAATCAGAATCCTCCAAGTAAATCCCAATAATATCACGTTCAAGCGAAGCATGTGAAAATTCCTCTAAAAAGTCCTCGAAGGACAGGTTCGCATTTAAAGACATTATATATAAATCTGAATTATTTAAAGAGAATAACTCAAAGTCATAAATAAAATAGTCAGAACTCTTTATAAAGCCAATCTCATCTTTTCCTGATTCTAAATTGAAAAACCGAATTTTAACACTATCATGATCAGAAAAATTCACAAGAGAATTAAATGTTTCTCCAGCACTAAGATAATAAGAAGCTTTTGATAAGTCAGGTGTGGAATAAACCACAATGTCTTTTGAGGTAAATGCTAAGTCTCCAGCAGCTTGGTAATTGATATAATATCCAACTGCAAGGAAAACGACTATTACAAAAAATAGCGTTGATAAAATCTGTTTCAAAAAGTTTTTCATAATAAAACCTCCTTATGCTACTCTAAAACAGAAATTCATCATATATATTATATCATTTAAAAGCACTAAATTCAAGGAAAAGAGGCGATTGAAGTAACAATTAAAAAGTCATTATTATTGCTAATAATAGTAATTTTCATAGTAACACAAGCAATATTTCCACTAACAATAATAACTAACAAAAATATTCAATATTTGTATAAAAGTAAAACAATAGACAATGAAAATAATAAAGAGCAAAAAAATATTTGGAATGTAAAAATTCCGAATATACAATTAGTAGCTCCTATAAAAGATGGAACAGAAGTAGAAACATTAAATCAATATGTAGGACATTTTAAATGTAGCGGATATATCTTAGGAAATATATCATTAGCAGCACATAATAGAGGATATCCTGTAAACTATTTTAAAGACTTAAAAACATTAAAAATAGGAGATGAAATAGTATACGAATTTCGAGATTTAAAATTAAGTTACAAAATTAATCAAATAAGAATAATTGAAGATACAGATGTAGAAGTAGTTCAAAATACAAAAGAAAACAAAATAACATTAATTACATGTGTAGAAAATAAGCCAGAAAAAAGAATGTGTATACAAGGAATTTTAACAATATAAGAAAGGAAAAAATATGAAAATAAAAAGGATAATTACAATTTTAATATTAATAATAATTTGCTTTATTACTACAACATCAAATGCAAGTTTTAGTATAAATAAAGCAGATATCTATATAAAAGAAAGAGCAAAAACATGCTTAAAATTAACAAGCAATAATGGACCAATAGGAGTAACTAAAGTATTTTATAATAACAATGGAGTAGAATATCCAGCTTACTGTATAAATCCAGAATTACCAGGAGTAGGAGAATACCCAGGATATCAAGTAACAGTAGAAGATGTAGTAAATAATCCGCAAGTCTGGAGAGTAATAACACAAGGATATCCATATAAAACATTAGAACAATTAGGTTTAAATGATGAAGACGAAGCATATACTGCTACTAAACAAGCAATATATTGTGTTATTAATAATTACAGTTTATCAAGGTATGGAGCAGTTGGAGAAGAAGGAGTTAGAACATTAAATGCGATGACAAAAATGGTAGAATACGCAAGAAATTCAAATGAAACTAAACCTAGTAATAATATTAAAATATTAGAAAGTTCAGAATGGGAATTAGATAATACAAATCAAAATATCGTAAAAACATTTGAAATTAAAACAGAATGTAGTAGTCCAGAATTCGAGATAAACATTCAAAATAATAAAGAAGAAACTATAAAAATATTAGACATAAATGGAAATATAACTAATAAAGTAAAAGAAAATAAATTTAAAATTTTAGTACCAATTAGTAGTATGGAAAAAGATGAAACTATACCTATAACAGTAAAAGCAAAACTTGCTACATATCCAATTCTTTATGGGAAATCACAAGATCCAAATTTGCAAAGCTATGCTTTAGCAGGAGAAATATATGAAATGGGAGAAGGAAAAATAGAAACAAAATATTTTAAAAATGAAACAAGACTAAAAATAATAAAAGTTGATAAAGAGGGACATAAAAAAATCGAAGGAATTGAATTTAATATATTAGATGAAAATGGAAATATAAAATATAGTAACTTGAAAACAAATAAAGAAGGAGAAATACTAATAGAAAACATGCTACCAGGAAAATATTTTATAGAAGAAGTAAACACGATAAATGGATATCAAAAATTAGAAGAGAAAATAGAAATTGATTTAACACTTAATGAAGAATTAACAATAACAATTGAAAATGAGAAAGAAAAAATAGAGCCAAAAAAAGAAAAAAGCTATTCTGAAAGAATAACTAAATTACCAGTAACGGGTATGTAATTGTTTTTTTGGGGGGGAATCCCCCGGGAGCTAAATTATCTGCCCCCGGTTGATTCAAGCGGAAATTTTACAATCCGCCTTCACGGAGTTCGCGCATTTTTGCTTTCAGCTCGGCCTCATTGACATAAAGAACTGTCTTGTTAGCTGCAAAAAAGGCTTTTGTCTGATCACCATGAATAGCCATCTCCTCATCGAAAATCCATTTCCTACACGAATCCAACATGTTGATGTCAGCTCCGTAACAGATAATGTTATAGTGGTGATCACGATGCTTAGAGCATCTTTGCTGAGAAATCAGATAATTTGTTGCTCTTTCCCTAAGTTCCTTCTCTGATACTCTCCGTTTTTCAGTCTGCATAACTGAACCTCCTTATGAAATATAAATGTATTGCTACATTACTAGTATAACATAAAATAAATCAAAAAGCAATGTTATGTAAATCGTAAAAAGATAAAAGAAAGAGGGCCTGGCAAAAGCCAAGCCCCACCGGACACTGTTAGATAGCATCCGGCTGCGGAACGTAACACGTGTTTGGTTCAATCTTTTCATCCGGATCAGCCAGTTCAACCATAATCTGCATGCAGCTTTCGGGAACGGGTCTCACCGCGATGAACTTGGTGCCAAACAATCTGACAGCTGAAGGAAAGTTTGTAGCAAATTGCCTTTCAACTATCAATTGATGTAGCATACTTGAAGATAGCACCTGTCCAGTAACCATAGTTACACCTCCATACAGTAATATTTTAAAAGTTACGCTTCTAATATTATAACATATTATTCCAAAAAAATCAACAAAACGGCTTAGTATAAAGAGTTAAGAGATATTTAAAATCTTTTTGGCACGATTAATGTCTTCTTGAGTAGCAGGTTTAACATCTTTTAAACTATATTCAAATCCAAGTTCTTTCCATTTGAATTTGCCCAAATCATGATAAGGCAATAACTCGATTTTTTCTACATTTGAAAGAGATTCAACAAAATCTTTTAATTTTAATAAATCATTTTCGTCATCTGTATATCCGAGGAAGAATAACTTGTCTTATCCAAACAGGAATATTATTATCACTTAAGAATTTGGCAAAATCTAGATTATTTTTATTAGATAAACCAGTTAGAACTTTAGATTTTTCATCATCAATATGTTTAATATCTAATAAAACTAAATCAGTAACTTTAAGCAAATTAGTAATATCATCATTTATAGGAAGACTACCAGCTGTATCAATACAAGTATGGATATCTAATTTATGAAGTTCTTTAAATAATGAAGTTACTATTTTGGCTTGAAGTAGAGGCTCACCACCTGAAACAGTAACTCCACCACCAGAAGATTTCATATAAGGGATATATCTTTTAATTTCAGAAACTAAGTCATTAACTTCTGTTACATTTCCTAAATTTGTATCCCAAGTATCACGATTATGACAATATAAACATTTTAAAGGACAACCTTGAAGAAAAACGACAAATCTAATTCCAGGTCCATCAAGAGTGCCAAAAGTTTCAATAGAATGAACTCTAAGTGTATTTTTAGTATCCATATAAAGACTCCTTAAATATTAAAGTCAAAATAATTGTTAAATTAAAAGACTTTTTAAATATTATAGAAAAGAGGAGTAGCACTATAGTTACTCCTCTCAAACTAATTATTATATTTTTTCGTGAATTGTTCTATTAATAACATCTAATTGTTGTTCTCTAGTTAATTTTGTAAATTTAACAGCATATCCAGAAACACGAATTGTAAGTTGAGGATATTTTTCAGGATGATCCATAGCATCTAATAATAATTCTCTGTTAAATACATTTACATTTAAGTGATGACTAAATTGTGAAAAATAACCATCCATCATAGAAATTAAGTTATTAACTTGAGAATCTAAAGTTTTTCCTAAAGCTGTAGGAGTAATTGCAAAGGTATAAGAAATACCATCTTCAGAATATTTATAAGGTAGTTTAGCAACAGAATTTAGAGCAGCTAAAGCGCCATTTTGATCTCTACCATGAAGAGGGTTAGCACCAGGACCAAAAGGTTCTCCAGCACGTCTACCATCAGGAGTATTTCCAGTATATTTACCATAAACAACATTTGAAGTAATTGTTAATATTGACATTGTATGTTTTGAATGTCTATAAGTTTTTTGCTTTTTAAGTTTTGACATAAATGTTTTAACAATATCTACGGCAATAGAATCAACTCTATCATCATCATTACCGTATTTAGGGAAGTCACCTTCAACTTCAAAATCAATAACTAGTCCATCATCATTTCTAATAGGTTTAACTTTAGCATATTTTATAGCAGAAAGAGAATCAGCAACAACTGATAATCCAGCTATTCCACAAGCCATAGTTCTTAAAATATCTTTATCATGTAAAGCCATTTCAATTGCTTCATAAGAATATTTATCATGCATATAATGAATTATGTTTAAAGCATCAATATAAACTCTAGAAACCCAACCCATTATAGTATCAAATTTTTCCATAACTTCATCATAATCAAGATATTCAGAAGTAATAGGTTGATATTTTGGAGCAATCTGTTTACCAGTCATTTCATCTCTACCACCATTAATAGCATAAAGTAGAGCTTTAGCTAAATTAGCACGTGCACCGAAAAATTGCATTTGTTTACCGATTCTCATAGCAGAAACACAACATGCTATTCCATAATCATCACCCCAGTAACCTCTCATTAGGTCATCATTTTCATATTGAATTGAACTTGTTTTTATACTCATTTTTGAAGTATATTTTTTAAATCCCTCAGGTAAGTTAGTAGACCAAAGAACAGTTAAGTTAGGTTCAGGAGAAGATCCTAAAGTAGTTAAAGTATGAAGAACTCTAAAAGAGTTTTTAGTAACTAAAGTTCTGCCATCAATTCCCATACCACCTATAGATTCTGTAACCCAAACAGGATCACCACTAAATAATTCGTCATATTCAGGAGTTCTTAAAAATCTAACTAAACGTAACTTCATAACAAAATGATCCATTAATTCTTGAGCTTCAGATTCAGTAATAGTACCATTTTGTAAATCTCTTTCTATAAATACATCAATAAAAGTAGATGTTCTACCAATACTCATAGCTGCACCATTTTGATCTTTAATAGCTGCCAAATATGCAAAATATAGCCATTGAATAGCTTCTTTAGCATTTTTAGCAGGTTTTGAAATATCAAATCCATACATTTCAGCCATAATTTTTAAATCTTTTAATGCTTTAATTTGATCACTAATTTCTTCTCTTTCACGAATAATTTCTTCAGTAAAATCAGAAGATACGCAAGTTGCAAAATCTTCTTGTTTCTTTTCAATTAAGAAATCAACACCATAAAGAGCAACTCTTCTATAATCACCAATAATTCTACCACGACCATAACCATCAGGAAGACCAGTAATAATATGAGAACTTCTAGCAGCTCTTATTTCAGGAGTATATGCAGAAAATACACCATCATTATGAGTTTTTCTATAGTTATGATAAATATCTTCTATTTTATCAGAAACTTTTGTATTATATGCCTCACAAGATTTTTCAACTATACGAATACCACCATTAGGCATAATAGCTCTTTTTAAAGGAGCATCAGTTTGAAGTCCAACGATTTTTTCAAGTTTTTGATTAATATAACCAGCCTCATGACTAGTTATAGTAGAAGCTATATCATTAGAAATATCTAAAACTCCGCCGTTTTCAGTTTCTTTTTTATATAAATCTAAAACTTCATTCCAAAGTTTTTCTGTTGTATTAGTAGCTTCACTTAAGAAAGATTCATCACCAGTATAAGGTGTGTAATTTTTTTGAATAAAATCACGAACATCAATTTCTGATTGCCAATCTCCGCCTGTAAAGCCATCCCATTCATTAAATTTCATAAGTACACCTCCATCTATAAAATTTAAATATATTTATTATTAGTTTAGACATAAAATATAACTTTTTATGCATAAATCTTACAGAGTATACCATAAAAGATTTTAATATACAAGATGAAAATTTATACTAAAAATATAACAAAAAATGCTATTGAAAAAAAAATATATATGAGATAAAATATCAATAGATTACAAAGAAAGAGGGATAAAGATGAACAAAAAAAATAAACTTTTAAGAATAATAATAGCTACAGTAATGATAGGTGCAATGATATTAGGAACAGCAGGTACACTTTTATTTTATATATTTGGAAAATAGAAAGGAATTAAATGGAAGGTATAAAATTAGATATAACAAACTTCTATGAAACAACTATAGTAAATTATGTTGAAAATTTAAAAGAACATCCACTAGATTTATTCATGCTAATATTAGATTTATTAATAGTAAGTTATCTAATTGTTAAATTATTTAAGTCAATAAGACATACAAGAGCTAGTCAATTAGCAAAAGGAATAGTAATTTTAGTCATATTAACATATTTAACAAAAGTAGCACATATGTATGTATTTAATACAATTTTAACCGCTATAATGAATTGGGGTGTTTTAGCATTAATGATTATTTTCCAACCAGAGTTAAGAAGAGGATTAGAGCAACTTGGAACAAATAAATTTAGCCAATTTATAGGAATAGACAAAAGTATAGAAGTTAAAACAAAAGAAAATATTTATAGAATCGTAATTGCTGCGACAGAACTTGCTAAAACAAAAACAGGAGCATTAATAGTAGTTGAAAGAGATATAAAGCTAAATGATATTATCGACTCAGGAATTTTTATGGATGCAGAAATATCACCACAATTATTAGTAAATATCTTTACAACTAAAACACCACTTCATGATGGAGCAGTTGTTATAAAAGATAATAAAATTGCAGCAGCTTCATGTATATTACCATTAGCAGATGATAAAGATATTGCAAGAGAATTAGGAACTAGACATAGAGCTGCAATAGGTATTTCAAAAGAAACAGATTGTGTAGCAGTAGTTGTTTCTGAAGAAACTGGAAAAATATCAATTGCTAAAGAAGGCACACTAATAGCAGATGTTAAAGAAGAGACATTAAAGAAGATATTAGTAAAATACTTAATAACAATAAAAGATATTGAACAAGAAAAAAAGGAAAAAGTAAAAAGATTTAAAAAATTATACAGAAATAAAATAGATGAAGAAGAAAAATCATAACTGTTTACAAGTTATGATTTTTTATTATCTACAATAAAAAGAATAACATATATATAATATTTGAAATTGCGCTAGCGACCAAACGAAAGCAAACAAAGTTTGCTGCAGTGCGAAGAGCAAAATTTTAAATATTATATATATGTTATTCTTTTATATAAATTATATAAAACTAATCTAATTTGATAAACTTATAAACAGCTTCTGCAAAGCCACCTTCTGCAACATTGTTTTGAGTAGTATATTTAGCAACATCCTTTAAATCAGAGTAAGCATTTGCAACAGCAACACCAATACCAGAATTTTTAACCATATCTAAATCATTTAAATTATCACCAATGGCCATAATTTCATCTTTGTTAACAGAAAGATGTTTTCCTAAAATATCTAAAGCATTGCTTTTACTAGTATTAAAAGGAACAACAGATAAATATTCATATTCTTTATCTAAAATTTTATCTTTATATTGACCAAATTTAGAAATTTTTAAAACAGAAACATTATTAGATTCCAGAATTTCAGTTCTAACATTTTCTAAAGAAGAATCACTAGAAATAACAAACTGATAAATAGGTAAATTATTTTTTTGAATATAATCTAAAACATTAGAAACAACAATAAATTCAAAACCAGGAAGTTCTTGAAGTTTAAAATTTCTTAAATCTAAATATTGAAGTTTTTCAGTAACAAGCAAATTATCACTATAAGCATGAACATGCAAATTATATTTTTTAGCAATATCCAAAGCTACTTTTATACTATTAAAATCTAAAACATTTTTATAAATAGGAGCACCTGTTTTCAAATTATAAATTTGAGAACCATTATTAAAAATACCATAAGTAGCCTTACACTTATCGCACACATTTTTACTTACTGAATAAGATTTCCCCGTACAAATGGCAAAGTCAATATTATGACTATTCATCATATCAATAGCCTCAAAATTAGATTGATTTATAAAATTATTTTCGCTGATAATAGTACCATCTAAGTCACTAGCAACTAATTTTATAGACATAATAAAAAGCTCCTAATAAATTTTTTACATTATATAATACGTATAAAAGGAAAGCAAATACAATATAAAAAATTAACAAAAATTTGATAAAATGTGGATAAAATGCTATAATTTTCATGAAAAATGATAATAAAAGAAAGAAGAAATTAAATGAGAAATATAAAACTAATAATAGAATATGACGGAAAATCTTTTAATGGCTGGCAAAAACAACCAACTAAATTAAATATACAAGGAGAAATCGAAAAAGCAATAGAAGAAATAACAGGAGAAAAAGTAGATTTAACAGCATCAGGAAGAACAGATGCAGGAGTACATAGTTTAGGACAAACAGCAAATTTTAAAACAGATTCACAAATACCAATAGAAAAAATTGCTAAAGCCATTAACTCAAAATTGAAAAAAAGTATAGTGATAAAATCAGCAGAAGAAGTAGATGAAAAGTTTCATAGCAGATATTCAGTGAAATCTAAAACATATAGATACATAATAAATAATTCAGAAAATGGCACAGCTATTTACAGAGGATTAGAATATCATATACCAATGAAATTAGATGTTAAAAAAATGCAAGAAGCAGTAAAGTTTTTTGAAGGAGAACATGATTTTAAAGGATTTAAAGCTAGCGGAACTAGTAGTAAAAGTAGTATAAGAACTATTTATAAAGGAGAAGTAAAACAAGAGGGGGAAAGAATAATAATAGAAGTAACAGGAAATGGATTCCTTTATAATATGGTAAGAATAATAGCTGGAACATTAGTTGATGTTGGATTAGAAAAAATAAAGCCAGAAGAAATATCTGAGATAATAGAATCAAAAGATAGAACAAAAGCTGGGAAGACATTACCACCACATGGATTATACTTATTAAAAGTTGAATATTAAAATATGATAAAATAAATAAGTGGAAAATTTTATTTATACTTAACATACTGTAAAAAATAAGAAAGATAAATACTATTTTAAAATTGCGCTAGCGACCAAACGAAAGAAAACATAGTTTTCTGAAGTGCGAATTTGAGCAATCTACAATATAAAAACGGAGTTTTTTATTCGGAGATTGCGAAGAGCAAAATTTTGAAATAGTATTATCTTTCTTATTTTAATTGATGAATACTAAATATAAATAAAATTATCACAAAATTAAAACTTTCGAATATTATATATCAAACAAATAAAAAGGAGAAAACTATGAGTAATATATTACTATTATACTTTGCCCTTCCAATTGCAATTATAATATTATCAATAATATTCGAAACATTGATAAATTGTCCAATAAAAATAGCAGGAATAGTATTTTCAATTCTCTTAATATTTACCTTTGCAGTAGCAGATGAAACATTTTTAATATTTACAATTTTATACACTATATTAGCATTTATAGTAGCATGGATAACAAAACAATGGACAAATAATCAAAATGGCTGCGGATGCTCTAATAATATAGCTACTATAAGTGATATAAGTTCTTGCGGATGTACTAATAATACAAATAACAACAGTAATTCAAACAATTGCGGATGTAGAAGAAGAGTATTTTAAAAGAAAACTTCTATTGTAGAAATGCTGAAAATATGATATAAAAAATGTAAAAATATAAAAGATAGAGGAAAAAAATGCGAATAGATAAATTTTTAAAAATGAGCAGAGTAATAAAAAGAAGAACAGTTGCAAATGAAGTTGCAGATAACGGAAGAATTTCAGTAAATGGAAAAATCGTAAAACCAAGTTATGATGTAAAAGTAGGAGACATTGTAGAAATACAATTTGGAGACAAAATTTCAAAATTTGAAGTAACATCAATACCAAAAGTTCAAAATAAAGATTTGGAAGAAAGTATAAAACTATTATAAGGAGCAATAAAAAAATGCCAGATTTTGTACATTTACACGTCCACAGTGAATATAGCTTATTAGATGGAATGAGTAGAATAAAAGATTTGCCAGTAAGAGCAAAAGAGCTAGGAATGAAAGCTATTGCTCTTACTGACCATGGCGTTATGTATGGAGCAGTAGACTTTTATAAAGAATGTAAAAAGAATGATATTAAACCAATAATTGGATGCGAAGTATATGTAGCACCAAATTCAAGATTTGATAAAGAAGCAGGAAGAGATCAAGGATATAACCATTTAATATTACTAGCTAAAAATAAAACAGGATATCAAAATTTGGCCAAATTAGTATCACTATCATTTGTAGAAGGTTTTTACTATAAACCTAGAATAGATTTAGAGATATTAGAAAAATATAGTGAAGGACTAATTTGTTTAAGTGCATGTTTAGCAGGAAGCCTAAGCCAAGCAATTATAAAAGACGATATAAAAAAAGCAGAAGAAATTGCAATGTGGCATAAAAATCTATTTAAAGACGACTACTATATTGAAATACAACATAATGGATTAAGACAACAAATAATGGTAAATCAAAAACTGATTCAAATAGCAAAAAAACTAGATATACCACTAGTGGCTACAAATGATGCACATTATTTAAAAAAAGAAGACAGCTATTTTCATGAAGTATTACTATGCATACAAACAGGAAAAAGAATGTCTGATGAAGAAAGAATGAGATTCGAGACAGAAGAATTTTATATAAAATCACCACAAGAGATGTCAGACTATTTTTCAGAATTCCCAGAAGCAATTGAAAATACAGTAAAAATAGCAGATAAATGTAATTATGATTTTGAATTTGGAGTAACAAAACTTCCAAATTATGATGTACCAGAAGAATTTGAAACACATTTAGATTATTTTAAAGATTTATGCTACAAAGGAATACATAAGAGATATGGAGAAAATCCTACAGAAGAAGTAATGCAAAGACTAGAATATGAAATCTCTGTAATAGATAAAATGGGATATGTAGATTACTTCTTAATTGTATGGGATTATATTAATTATGCAAAATCAGTAGGCATACCAGTAGGTCCAGGACGTGGCTCAGGAGCAGGATCTATAGCAGCATATGCAATAGGTATAACAGATATTGACCCAATAAAATATGGATTAATTTTCGAAAGATTTTTAAATCCAGATAGAATTAGTATGCCAGATTTTGACGTTGACTTCTGCTATGAGCGAAGAGGAGAAGTAATAGAATATGTTGAAAGAAAGTATGGAAAAGACCATGTATCACAGATTATAACTTTTGGAACAATGGCAGCCAGAATGGTTATAAGAGACGTTGGAAGAGTTATGGATTATCCATATTCAGAAACAGACAAACTAGCAAAAATGATACCAATGGAAGTACATATAACAATTCCAAAAGCATTAGAACAAAATAGAGAATTAAAAGAATTATATGACGCTGACAGCGACGTAAAAAAGATTTTAGATATAGCAATAAAACTAGAAGGTCTACCAAGACAAGCTTCAACACATGCTTGTGGTATAGTTATAACAAAAGATCCAGTAGATACATATGTACCACTATATGTAAATGATGGAAACATATCAACACAATACACAATGAACCTATTAGAAGAATTAGGTTTATTAAAAATGGACTTTTTAGGATTAAGAACACTAACAGTAATTTCAGATACAGAAAAACTAGTCAAAGAAAACAGAGGAATAACAGTAGAATATGACAAAGATATGAATGATCCAAAAGTATATAAATTATGGGCATCAGGAGACAGTGTAGGAATATTCCAATTTGAAAGTCAAGGAATGACAAATTTCATGAAAGACTTAAAACCAGACTGTTTAGAAGATATAATAGCAGGTGTTTCACTATATAGACCTGGACCAATGGATCAAATCCCAAGGTATGTTAAAGGAAAACAAAATCCAGGACATAATGTATACACACATAAATCATTAGAACCGATACTAAATGTAACTTATGGATGTATGGTATATCAAGAACAAGTTATGCAAATAGTACGAGAACTTGCAGGATATTCACTAGGAAGAGCTGACTTAGTTAGAAGAGCAATGGGAAAAAAGAAGCTAGATGTAATGGCAAAAGAAAGAGAATATTTTATAAATGGACAAGTTGATGAAGACGGAAATATTGTAATACCAGGTTGCGTTAGAAATGGAATAGACGCCGAATCAGCAGATAAAATATTTGATGAAATGTCAGAATTCGCAAAATACGCATTCAATAAATCTCACGCAGCAGCATATTCAGTAGTATCATATCAAACAGCATATTTAAAAACTTATTATCCAGCAGAGTTCATGGCAGCAACATTAAATAGTTTTTTAGGAAATTTAGATAAAGTACCAGTATACATATATGAATGTAAAAGATTAAATATAGAAATTTTAAAACCAGACATAAATAAAAGTTTTACAAAATTTACAGTTCAAGATGGAAAAATTAGATTTGGTTTAGGAAGTATAAAAAATGTTGGAGTAGCTGCAATAGAGACAGTTATAAAAGAAAGAGAAGAAAAAGGAGATTTCAAATCATTTACAGATTTTTGTGAAAGAATAGCGTCAGGAACTGTAAATAAAAAATGCGTAGAATGCCTTATAAAAGCAGGATGCTTTGATGAAATGAATCAAACGAGAGCAACATTATTAGCCTCTTTTGAAAAAATATTAGATACAATAAATAATCAAGGAAGAAATTCAATAGCAAACCAAGTAACAATGTTTGACTTAGTAGAGCCAGAAGAAACTGTAAAATATCAATATACAGTTTTAGAAGAATTAGATAAAAAAGAAATATTATCACATGAAAAAGAAATGTTAGGTATATACATTTCAGGGCATCCACTAGAAAAATTAGAAGAAGCAATAGCAAAACAAACAAATATAAATTCGATACAAATAAAAGACTTAAATGGAGAAAATACAAGTAACTTTAAAGATGGACAAGTGGTAAAATATGCAGGAACAATAGCAAGTGTAAAGAAAAAATACACTAAAAGAAACACAATAATGGCTTTCGTAACAGTTGAAGATTTATATGGAAGCGTTGAAATAGTAGTGTTTGATAGTACGTATTCAAGATGTGATACAATCTTACATGAAGAAAATATTGTTTTAGTAGAAGGAAGATTAAGTATAAAAGAAGATGAAGATGCTAGAATAATAGTACAAAACATAAAAGAATTTTCAGAAGAGAATAGTGGCGATAAAAAAACAGCAATTAACATAGATATAACAGAATTATCAGATGAAGCAAAAGAAAAATTAAAAGGTGCAATAATATTCTTTTCAGGTGATAAAGTAAATATGAAAATTAATGTTATAGATAAAAAGCAGAAAAAGTCATGTGGAGCTATTTATTTAACAGAGGAAATATTAAATCAATTTAAAGAAATAGTAGGAGGAGAAAACATTGAATTTGAGTGATAATAAAACTCCAAGTAAAAAAACAATAATGAAGGCATTCTTTGAAAAAGTTGCTGGAAAAAATTTAGTAGATATAGGAAGCAAAACTTACCATATGCCAATAAATTATAAAACTGATGAAAAAGAAGTAATAATCAATCAAGAAGTACCCGTAATTGATTTAAGAAATAATAATTTACAAGCATTTGAAGAAGCAATGGAAGGCTATGTTAAAGAATATTTTTCAAGTGAAAAATATTGGGCAAACCCAATAACAAATTGCCAAAACAATGACGACAAATTGGCACATGCGATAGCAATTATATGGTTAAATGCAACAAAAGAAGACTATGAAAAACCAATGAATTTAGTTAGAAGATATGCAGATTTTATAAGAGATAACACTTTTGAAGAATTTATAGATGGAAAGACAATAAAAAAGCTTCAAACACTTAGAAACTGTAGTATAGAAATAAGAAAAGAAGAACAAGAAGAATTTCAAGAAACACCAGATGCTATACTATTTACAGTAGAAGTATCAGATAGTAGCGGAAAAGTACAACAAAAGAAGTTACCTAGAGTAGCATATGGAATTTCAGATAAAGTAGCATATATTTATGGAATACAAGGCTACAAAGAAGATGAAAAGCCATCACCAGAAATGAAAAAAGTAAATAGAAGCAGATATCAAGTAAATAATATGGAGAATATACCAGAAGGGTATAAAAATGTATATGCAAAACAAGAACCATATGCATATATAAGTCTATTTACATTTTTATGTATGTTAAAACAAAAAGGAATAACTAGAGTAATAATGCCAGATTTTTTGCCATTAAGATATGAAGGAAAAGAATTAGGAATGCTTGCAAAAGCAAGAGAAATAGCAGGGCAATTAGAAACAGAAACAACTTCTAAAAAAGAAAAAAGAGAATTTTTAAAAAAGATAGATTCTGAAATGAATAATCATCAAAGAATACAATATACAATAACTAATAAATTTTTAGCATATATGAGTAGACTAGAAAGCGACGTACCTGGAGTTGAAATAAAACAAACGCCAGACGAAAATCAGTTAGGGATAGCAGTTGATATATCTAATATGCAACCGCAAAAAGAAACTAATCTTATATTTTATGAATTATCAAAAAAGATAGAAGAATTAATGAAACAAAAAAGCCAAGAAGAAGAACGTTAGTATTAAATATTATTGAAATAAAGCTAAAAAGATGATAGTATAGTTCTAGATTGAAATAGGAGAAAAATAAATGCCAGGATATGTAATTCATTTAGCTGTAGCAAAAGAATACATCAGAAATTTTAGAGTGAAAAATGAAGATGAATTTTTAAAAGGAAGCTTAGCACCAGATTTACTTTCAACAAATGATAAAAAAGAAACTCATTATACTCAAACAGGGAGTTCAGACGTTAATTTAAAGAAATTTATAAAAGAAAATAAAATAAACAGTTGTTATATGGAAGGATATTTTTTACACTTAATTGTAGATTATCTATTTTATAATCAATATTTTCCAAACCATGATAGGAGACTATATAATGAATATGATATAACTAACAAAGAACTTATAGAAAAGTATTCTATAAGTATACCTGAGGAAATTAAAGATTGTGTTCAATTTAAAGAAGGAGAACTAGAAATTTTAGATAAAGAAAAACTATTTAAAATGATATCTGAGATTTCTAAAAAAAGATTAAGCGATTATAAAAAAGAAATAAAACAAACCGGAATAGCAACAACAAACACTAATGACATAAAATTAACTACAACTAAAGAAACAAAAAAAGAAAAGATGATATTAGCATTAATAATAACTGTACTATGTTTTATAATGCTGTTTTTTGTAAATCAAAAAGAAGGATATCATTGTGATGAAATATTCTCATTTGGCTCTTCAAACAGTGCATTTAATAATATATATTGGGCATATAAACAAGATGCAGGAACAAATAAACTAATAAAAGAAGAAGTAGTAGAAGGTAAAAATATAGTAGAAAGTTTTAAGCAATTAAAATATTATTTTTTAGACCATCCCGAAGAAAGAGAAAAATATGAAAAAGCAGTTTTAGATGAGCTACCAGAGCACAGTTGGAAAACAAAAGAAGAAGCTCAAAATTATGTAAAAGCACAAAATAATAGATTTAATTATGCATCAGTATATTATAATCAAGTACAAGACGTTCACCCACCACTATTTTATATGTTAGTACATACAGTATCATCAATTTTTAATAATACATTTTCAAAATACATAATTTTTTCTATAAATATAGTCTTCTTTATAGGAACATGTATATTAATTTGGAAAATATTAAACTTGCTACGGAAAAAAAGCAGAAGCATTTTTAGCGGTAGTTTTGTATGGACTAAGTGTAGGAGCAATATCAACAGTAATTTTTATGAGAATGTATATGATGCTTACATTCTTTACACTGGCATATTTATATATAAATATAAAAATATTTAAAAGTGGATTAAAGATAAATAAAAAAATGGGATTTAGCCTAGCAATAGTAGCAATACTAGGATTTTTAACCCAATACTTCTTTGCGATTTACGCAGCTTTAGTAAGTATAGTAATGATTTGTTTATATATATCAAATAAACAATATAAAGACATGAGAAAATATATAGCAATATTAGTAATATCAGCAGTTATAGGATTATTAATATTCCCATTTTCAATAGGACATATGTTATTTTCGGATAGAAGAATAACAGTTTTTAGACAAACAAATTATTTTGAAAAAACATTTGAATATTTCAAATTAATATTAAAATATTTTGGAAGCGATTTTGAAATAGTATTAGCATTATTTGCAATAGCTCTTTTATCAATAGTGATTAAACGTAAAAAAGAAAGAGGGCTAATGACAATAATAATATTGCCAACAATTCTATATATAATAGCAACAGCAATACTTGCAGAGTTTTTAGAGTTAAGATATGTTATGAATATATTACCAATAATAGCAATACTTATAGCTATGGCAATAAGTACAATCTTTGAAAACGAAACATACAATAAAATGGTTGCTGTAGCAGGATTAATAGTTTTAACAGGATATGGATTTTTAACAGAACAACCTATATGCTTATATAAAGGATATAATAAATATATTGAAATAGCAGAAGAGTATAAAGAAAATGACTTAGTATATGTAGGATATTCATATTTTAACCATATACAAGCCATTCCAGAATTTATGAAATATAATAAAACATTAATATTATATGATACAGAGCTAGATACTTTAATCGATGACGAAGAATTAAAAGACAAGAACGAGTTCATCTTGAGCGTAAATAAGACTATGAATCCAGATAAGGTATTAAATGAAGTATTAGAAAAAACTGGATATACAAATCATGAAATAATATTTGAAGGTGTAGAAGGAGTAGACCAAAAACTATATAGGATATATAGATAAAGTATTGAAAAACTGAAAAAATAGTAGTATAATATAAAACATATTTAAAAACTATGAAAAAGAGGAGTACATTTATAACTTACTATTAAAAGAGAAAGAAGTGATTACGCTGAAAGCTTCTATAGTAAAATAGATGGAAGGTAGCTTTGGAGTTGATATAGTGAAAATAAAAAGTAATTATGTCCGTGTCAGATACGTTAAAATCTATGAAAAGTAAAAATTAAAGGTGGTACCGTAATATAGATTACCCTTTGCTAGTATAGCAGAGGGTAGTTTTTTTTATATTATAGGAAAGTTCTCCGAACTTCCTATAATATAAATACATTCCACAGAAAATTCTTTCAGAATTTTCGCGGACGAACAATTAAACGTGGGCTGAACGTTGCTTATTAAAGTTTAGCAAATTTTTATCAGCCCACTATTGTTCTTGAAGATACTATTAACAATATAATGGAGGAAAAAATGTTACAAATAACAGCTAAAACAGAAGGAGCAGAACTCACAAGTATAAAACTAAATGGAATAGAAAAATTACATGATGGAAAAGAATACTGGAACAGACAAGCACCGATATTATTTCCCATAGTAGGAAAACTAAAAGATAATAAAACAATAATTGAAGACAAAAACTATGAAATGGGACAACACGGATTTGCTAGAGATATGAAATTTGAATGTATCAAAGACAAAGAACTTTTAAAAGAATACAAATTAAAAGCAAATGAGGAAACTTTAAGAAAATATCCATATCAATTTGAACTAACAGTAAAATATCAGATAAAAGAAGATACACTAATAGTAAGTTATGAGGTAGAAAACACAGATAACAAAAATATTTTCTTCGGAATAGGCGGACATCCAGCCTTTAAATGTGATTATTCAAATGGAAAGTGCAGTATAGAATTTGAAAAAGAAGAAGATGAAATTGGAATATTAGAATTAGAAAACGGACTAATTTCAAAAGCAAAAGTAAAAGAAGAAGTAATAACTGATAATAAGATTATTTTAAATGAAAATTCTTTTGAAAATGATGCAATAATAATGCAAAATATAAAATCAAATAAAGTATATTTAAAAGAAGAAGAAAAAACATTAATAGAATTTGATTTTACAGGATTTCCATATTTAGCAATATGGTCAAAAAAAGGAGCACCATTCGTCTGTATAGAACCATGGTACACAATAGCGGACCATAAAGAAAGTTCAGGAATATTTGAAGAAAAACAAAAAATAATAGGAATAAATCCTAAAGAAAAATTTAAATGTAAATATAAAATAAAATTTTATGAATAGGAGGAAAATATGGAACATAAATTAAATGATAAGTTAAACCCAAAAGATTTCGAAGAAAAAATATATGAAAATTGGGAAAAAAACGGATATTTTAGACCAGCAGAAAATAAAGGTCAAGAAACATATTGTATAATGATGCCACCACCAAACGTTACAGGAAAGCTACATATGGGGCATGCATTAGATGATACAATACAAGATATATTAATAAGATTTAAAAGAATGCAAGGTTATAGAACACTATGGCTTCCAGGATCAGACCATGCAGCAATATCAACAGAAATGAAAGTAGTTCAAAAATTAAAAGCAAAAGGAATTTCAAAACAAGATTTAGGAAGAGAGAAATTCTTAGAAGAAGCATGGGATTGGACACATGAATATGGAGGAATAATCCAAAAGCAACAAAAGAAATTAGGATGCTCATGTGATTGGGAAAGAAACAGATTTACTTTAGATGAAGGAATGTCAGATGCTGTTTTAGAACAATTTTTAAGACTATACGAAAAAGGATTAATCTATAAAGGAACAAGAATGGTAAACTGGTGCACAAGCTGCAATACTTCAATATCAGATGCAGAAGTTGAATATAAAGAAGAACCTTCACACTTATGGCATATAAGATATAAAATCACAGGAAGTGATGATAAATATATTGAAGTTGCAACAACAAGACCAGAGACAATGTTAGGAGATACAGCTGTAGCAGTACATCCAGAAGACGAAAGATACAAAGATTTAGTAGGAAAAACATGTATTTTACCAATAATGAATAAAGAAATTCCTATAATAGCAGATGAATTTGTAGAAAAAGAATTTGGAACAGGATGTGTTAAAATTACTCCAGCACATGACATGAACGATTATCAAGCAGGAATAAGACATAATCTAGAAATAATAGAAGTATTTGATGAACATTTCAAAATGGGAGATCTAGTTCCAGAATATAAAGGAATGGATTTACTAGAAGCAAGAGAAAAAATTGTAGCAAAACTAGAAGAGATAGGAGCTTTAGTAAAAACAGAAGAATATACACATAATGTTGCAAAATGTGAAAGATGTAAAAATACAATAGAGCCAAAAGTATCAGAGCAATGGTTTGTAAATATGAAAGACATGGCAAAAAGAGCAGCTGATAGTGTACGATGCGGAAAAACAAAATTCGTACCACAAAGATATGAAAAACAATATTTCAATTGGTTAGACAATATACAAGACTGGTGTATATCACGTCAACTATGGTGGGGACATAGAATACCAGCATATTATTGCCAAGATTGTAATCATATAAATGTAGCTAAAGAAGCTCCTGAAAAATGCCAAAAATGTGGAAGTACTAAATTAGAGCAAGATCCAGATACATTAGATACATGGTTTTCATCAGCATTATGGCCATTTTCAACATTAGGATGGCCAAATACAGAAAGTCAAGATTATAAGGATTTTTACCCAACACAAACACTAGTAACAGGATTTGATATTATAACTTTCTGGATTTCAAGAATGATGACACAAGGATTAGAACTAACAGACATAGAGCCGTTTGAAGACGTATTAGTACATGGAATTGTAAGAGACAATCAAGGAAGAAAAATGTCAAAAACATTAGGAAATGGAGTAGATCCACTAGACGTAATAGATGAATATGGAACAGACAGCTTGAGAATGTCACTAATAATAGGAACAACACCAGGAAATGATATACGCTATAGCAATGACAAAGTAGAATCAGCAAGTAACTTCGCAAATAAATTATGGAATGCATCTAAATTCGTATTAATGCAATTAGAAGATATAGAAAACTTTAAAGAAAACAGTATAGAAGAATTAGACATATCAAAAATGATAGACGTAGATAAATGGATAATTTCTAAATTAAACACATTAACAAAAGAAGTAACTGAAAATATTGAAAAATATGACTTAGGAGTAGCACTTCAAAAAATATATGACTTTATTAGAAATGACTTCTGTGACTGGTATATTGAAATAGTAAAACCACGTTTATGGGATAAAGAAAACGAATCAAGATATACAGTTCAATACATTTTAAATCATTGCTTATGCACAAGTTTAAAACTATTACATCCATTTATGCCATTTATAACAGAAGAAATATATTCAAAATTATATCATAAAGAAGAAAGCATAATGATGTCAGAATTTCCAAAATACAGCCAAAAATTAAATTTTGCAAAAGAAGAAGAAACTACATCTGAAATCATGAACATAATAGTAGAAATAAGAAATGTAAGAAGCAAAATGAATGTACATCCAAGTAAAAAATCAAAACTAATCTTTGTAACAAAAACGGCAAAACAAGAAATAGAAAAATCAAAAGACTTCTTAGAGAAACTTGGATATGCAAATGAAATAGAAATTAGAGAAGATGCAAAAGACATACCAGAAAATGCAGTAGCAATAATTTCTAAAAATATGGAAGTTCATATACCATTTGAAGAACTTGTAGATATAGAAGAAGAGAAAAAGAGATTAGAAAGTGAAAAGAAAAAGCTAGAAGCAGAAGTACAAAGAGGAGAAAAAATGCTTTCAAATCCAGGTTTCGTAAATAAAGCACCAGAAGCAAAAATACAAGAAGAAAAAAATAAACTTGCAAATTACAAAGAACTTCTAGAAAGTGTAATTCAAAAATTAGAAAAAATGAAATAAAAAAATAAAAACTGGTCAATGGAGATTTCACCACTGACCAGTTTTTTTATTAATTAAGAAAAATAATGTATCTAAGAATTTTCGTAATGTGACCATACACTAATTATTTTAATTATTTTCTCTTCTTCATATATCTGGTAGATTAATCTATGCTGAATATTAATTCTTCGAGAATAAGCACCTTGCAAATCGCCAACAAGTTTTTCATAAGGTGGTGGATTTTTAAAAGGATCTACTTTTAAAATATCAATTAAATTTTTAGCTTTATCACTTAATCCAACCGATTTTAATTTTGGAATATCTTTTAATACCTGTTTTCTATAAACGATTTTATACAATCTACCATTTCACCTCATCTTCATCAACGCAATCTTTTATATCTTCTTTTAAACCTTCAACAACATCTTTTTTTAATTCAGGAATTGATGAAACATAAAGGGTTTCAATCAAATTGTTGTAATCTTCTTCAGAAAGAACAATAGCATTTCCATTTTTAGTAGAAATATGTAAAGGTTCATTATATTTAATAGTTTGTTCTAATAATTCATATATATCTTTTCTAAAATTTGTAATATTTACGTTTGTCATAGCAAACCCTCCTTACAAACTAATTGTAACATACGTTTTTGCGTACGTCAATCGAATATAAACAAATTATACAAAAATTTTTATATATTTTTTGTCAAAAAATGGTGTCGAAAAATGGCAAAAATCTCCCAAATTTCGCCAAAGGAAAACTTGTCCTAAAAATCGAATATAAATATAGAAAAAAATTACAAGGAGAAAAGATGAGAATAAATTTTGATGAACAGGAAAAAATATTAACATTGAAAATTGAAGAAGAAATTGACCATCATATGGCAGGAAATTTAAGGAGGGAAGCGGATTATGAGATTCAAAGACGTAATCCTAAAAGAGTTATACTTGATTTTAATAACGTCGTATTTATGGATAGTGCGGGAATAGGAATGGTAATAGGTAGATATAAAATAGCATCTATGATTGGTGCAAAATTGGAAATGAGAAATGTAAAAGAAAACATAAAAAAAATATTTGAAATGACAGGAGTATTAAAGATAATACCAATTATAGAGGAGGAAAAAGAAAATGAAAAAATCGTATGATAACGAAATGAAGCTAGAGTTTTTAAGCAAATCTAGTAATGAATCATTCGCAAGAATAACTATTGCGGCTTTTGCAGCACAATTAGATCCAAATATTGAAGAAATATCAGATATAAAAACAGCAGTATCAGAAATAGTTACAAATTCAATTATCCATGCATATGATACTAGTGATGAAATCATAAAAATACATAGTTATATAAAAGATAATACAATTACAATAGAGATTTCGGACACAGGAAAAGGAATTGAAGACATAGAAATGGCTAGGAAGCCATTATATACTTCTAAGGCAGAGCTTGAAAGATCAGGTATGGGATTTACAATAGTAGAAAACTTTATGGATGAGCTAAAAGTTGAATCTATAGTCGGGCTTGGAACCAAGATAACAATGAAAAAAGTAATTTCGAAAGAAGAAAATTTATTAGAAGAATAAGGAGATAAAATTTTGTGTGAAACTACAATTCAAGAAATCTTGGAAGCACAAAATGGAGATGAAGAAAAGTTTAATAGAATTGTAGAAAAAAATGAAAGATTAATATGGAGTATAGTAAAAAGATTTCAAAATAATAAATACGAAACAGAGGATTTGTTTCAAATAGGTGCAATGGGCTTTATAAAATCAATAAAAAGATTTGACAAAAATTATAATGTACAATTATCAACATTTGCAGTTCCTTATATAATTGGAGAAATAAAAAGATTTTTAAGAGACGATGGAACAGTAAAAGTAAGCCGTAGTTTAAAAGAACTAAATACAAAAATAAAGATGTTAGAAAAAGAATATGAAAAAATAGGAAAAGAACTATCAATAGAAGCTATCGAAAAAGAATTAAAAGAAACGAAAGAAAATATAATATTAGCAATGGAATCAGACAAAGCAATTAAATCAATTGAAGATGAAAATGAAGAAGGAGAAAAAGATACAAGTACAATAAAACAAATAAAAGTAGAAAGTCATGAAAATGAAACTATAAGAAATATTATTTTAAAAGATGAAATAAAAAAGCTAAATGAAAAAGAAAAACAAATAATAATTTTAAGATATTTTTATGGAAAAACTCAAAGTGAAATTGCACAAAAATTAAATACTAGTCAAGTACAAATTTCCAGAATAGAAAAAAATATTTTACTAAAAATGAGGGAGAATATAAAAGAGAGATTGTGAAAAATATAATAATGAAAATATTAAAAAGTTACATATTAATATTTTGTGTATTGATAATAGTAGCTATAATAGTTCTGCCATTAATGCTTACACAAAAATTTATAATTGAAAATAAAGCAGAGCAAATTAACATAGAAGTAAAAAAAGAAGAGATAGACTATAATGTCAAATACAGAACAATAAATTTGTTACATAAGCAAGAAAATAAATCAGAAAATGTTGAATTAGACGAATACTTAGTAAATGTAGTTGCAGCTGAAATGCCTGTAGACTATGAATTAGAAGCACTAAAAGCTCAAGCAACGGTCGCAAGAACATATACCTTATATCAAATTGAAAATGGTAAAAAGCATGCTGAAAATGATATATGTGATGATTCAAATTGCTGCCAAGCATGGGTATCAAAAGAAAAAAGATTTGAAAGATGGGATTCAAATCAAGAAGAAAAATGGAATAAGCTAAGAGAAGCAGTATATGCATCAGCTGGAGACATAATAACCTACGAAGGAAAGCCAATAGATGCCTTTTTTCATTCAAATAGTGGAGGAAAAACAGAATTACCAATTAATGTATGGGGAGGAAGTGGGTATCCTTATTTGCAAGCAGTAGAGACAGTTCGGGGAAGATGAATATAGTCAGTTTTATTCTTCAGTAGAATATACTAAAAATCAAATAATAGAAAAAATGAAAACAGCATATCCAGATTTTCAAATTAATTGGCAAGAAGCAAACTGTATAGAAATTTTAGAATATACAGAAGGAGGAAGAATTAAAACATTAAAAATAGGAAATAAAAATATAGCTGGAGTAGAAGCAAGAAAAATTTTTGAATTAAAATCATCAAATTTTACATTTGAAATTATAGATAATACAGTAAAATTTAGTGTATTAGGTTATGGGCATGGAGTAGGAATGAGTCAAACAGGTAGTAATACTTTAGCAAAACAAGGTAAAAATTATAAAGAGATAATACAGCATTTTTATAAAGGAGTAGAAATAAAAAATATAAAATAAATAATTAAAGACTCTTCTCGTATATTTATTAAAAAAGTGGAAATACTTGTAATAAAGAATTTATAGGAGGAAACAGTATGAGTAGAGGAAAAAGATATGCGAAAAGCGAATTAGAGAAGAAAAAAATATTGTATATAGCAGGAGTATGTAGCTTAGCAGTCTTGCTAATCTTAATATTTACGCTATCAGGCTATAAAACTAAACAAGAGGCTAAACAAAAAATATCAGAACTAGAGTCGATAAATTCATTTGATGCAAGCTTAGTAAGTCAATCTGATGATAAAAACATAACAGAAGTAACAGAGGCAAATCAAGTAAATGAAACTGAAAAAATAGCAATCAATACATCAATGAAAACAGTTACAAACACAACTAATAGTAATGTAATAGCTGAAGAAAAAATATCTGAACCTGTAAAAAAAGAATTGAAATTTGTAGTGCCACTAGAAGGGGAAATTTACAAGGACTATTCAGAATCGAATTTAATATACTCTGAAACTCTTGAAGAATGGACTGTTCATTTAGGTGTTGATATAAAGGCTGAAAAAGGAACTCCAGTAATAGCTGCAGAAGATGGCACAGTAGAATCTATAAAAAATGATCCACGTTATGGATTAACTATTATTTTAGCACATGAAGATGGATTTAAAACAGTATATTCAAATCTTCAGACTGCTGAATTTGTTCAAGAAGGACAAGTTGTTGAAAAAGGAAAGACTATTGCGTCAGTAGGAGAAAATGCAAGTTTTGAGATTGCCGAAGGAGCTCACTTACATTTCGAAATGACAAAAGATGGTGAAAAAGTTAATCCAACAATTTATTGGAATAAGTAAAAAAATAAAATAAAAAAGTTATTATTAATGGGTTTTAAAAGTGCGGAGCGAACAAATGGAACACTCTTGAAAAGAGTGTGGAATGCGATTGAAGCAGCCTACGAATGAAATTCGTTTAAAAGGCTGCGACACCCAAACTTTTAAAAACATTAATAATAACTTTTTTATATATTAGTTATGTTTCTTATTCCATAATTTGTTGGATATCTTGATGTATGCAACTAAGTAGACAATTCCTAAAATGTAAGCAGCTAAAACATCAGTAGCATAGTGAACACCTAAGTAAATTCTACTAATACCAATCATAACGACAATTAAGGAAAGAATAGAAACTAAAAAATATTTAAGCTTTTCATTCTTAATATTTTTATAAACATAATAAATAATTAATCCATAGAAAATAGTAGACATCATAGTATGACCACTAGGAAAACTAAAACTTTTTTCATAAGAAAAAGGCATAGTAACAGAAGGACGAGGACGTCTAACAATAAGCTTAATAACATTATTTAAAACTACACCAATACCATTAGCAATAGCAAAATTCCAAAAATATTTTTTATCTTTAAATAAAATTGCAACTGATAAAATTCCACATACAATAAAAATAGTAGAACCAAAAGAAGTAAAAAACTTCATTACATTAACCATAAAAGGACTAATTGTAAAAAAAGATATAAAAAATTGATAAACTGGTAAATCAAAAAGAACCATAATAAAACTCCTTAATATTGAATAAAAAAATTATATTATAAGATAGATTAAAAATCAAATTATATTAAATTTAAAAGCTAACTTGATTTTCAAAAAAAATCGTGTTAGTATATGACTAGCAACCCGTTAACAGCACAAACTTATGGAGGTGTTCAAATGCTTGTTGAATTACCAAAAAAGTATGAGCGCAAGCTAAACGAATACAGTTTCGCTCGGATAAGGGACGGCGTTTTGGAACTGAAAGGAGACTTCAATTTCGAAAAAATCATGATTGAGCTTGCATATCAGCTAAGAGGACGTACTAAGTGCTATTATTGCAAAAAAAAGGTGAGTGCGAATAAGATAACAATTGATCACATGTTTCCTTCCGATTTTGGAGGAGTGACAATTACAAACAATCTTGCACCAGCTTGTGGAACTTGCAATAGTAACAAATCAAACATGAATCAGTACGAATTCAAGATATGGAACAGCTTAAAAACTCGTGAAGAAAAGAAGAAGTACTACCACGATGCAGTCAACCGGAAAAAACGCAAAAAAAGGAATCCGTACCTTGTAAAAAAAGGATTCGACATGCCTAGAAAATGGATTCAGATGTTGAAACTAGAATATGTCGAAAAAGCCAGTAAAGTCACGCCTGAAGGAAGCGATAAATACCTGAAAATGCTTGACTTTGCACAAAAGACCCAAAAACTTCCTAGACCGCTAATTCTCTCATCAAACCTGATATTAATAGATGGGGAAACAGCATATGCTGTAGCAAAAACGATGCAGTTTGTGGAGGTTCCAGTCATCATACTGGAGAACGTTATTGTATTGAAGTAATGCGTATCAGCAGGAGATCCCGGCAATGCCGGGACCTTCTGCGTTTTTGCTATCGGAATAAGTTTATAGTTGTTATAGAGAAAAGAAACTGCTATAATAACAAATAATAAGGAGAGAAAATGAAATATATAGTAGATAGAATAGAAAAAAATATAGTAATTTGTGAAAATCAAGAAACAAAGAAAATGGAAGAATTCGAGAAAACAAGCTTTCCAAAAGAAATAAAAGAAGGAGACAGTGTAATTTTACAAGGCAATAGATTTGAGATAGACAAAAAAGATACAGAAAAAAGAAAAAAAGAAATTGATGATTTAATGAAAAAATTAATGAAAGGATAAAAAGATGGGAACTACCTGGACAAAAGAACAATTAAGTGCAATTCAAGACAAAGGAAACAATATATTAGTAGCAGCCGCAGCAGGAAGTGGAAAAACAACAGTATTAGTAGAAAGAATAATTAGAAAAATTATAGACGACAAAATAGATATAGACAAAATATTAGTAGTAACTTTTACTAATGCTGCTGCATCAGAAATGAGAGAAAGAATATTAACAGCATTATATAATCAAATAGAAAAAGACCCATTAAATAAACAATTAAGAAAACAGATAATATTGCTAAATAAAGCTAGTATATGTACAATAGATTCTTTTTGTTTAGATGTAATAAGAAATAACTTCTTTGAAATAGGAGCATCTTCAAATTTTAGAATTGCTGATAACACTGAATTAGAACTATTGAAACAAGATGCCTTAGAAGAAACATTTGAAGAACTTTATTTAAATAATGATGAAGAATTTCAAAAATTAATAGAAAATTATAGTGGATATAAAGATGACGAAAATTTAAAAAATATAATTCTAAAAATTTATAATTTTATACAAAGTGCGCCTTTTCCGGAAGATTGGTTAGAAGAAAAAGTACAAATTTTTAATTCAAATAAAGAAAAATTTTCAGAAACAGCATGGGCAAAAATTTTATTAAAAAATTTCAAAGATGAATTACAAAATTCAATTCAAATATTAAAAACTTATAAAAGAAAATTAGAACAAGTTCCAGAACTTTCAAAAAGTATGTTAATAATAGCAGATGATATTAATCAGCTAGAAAATTTAGAAAAATCTTTAAACAATTGGAATACAGCATATGAAATAGCCAATAACTTAAAATTTAAAACATGGCAATCAGATAAAAAAGTAATAAGCGAGTTAAAAGAAGAAAGTAAAACAGCTAGAGATATAGCTAAAAAAAGAATAAATCAAGCAATAGAAAAAACTTTTATATACACAGAAGAAGAAGCAATGAAAGATATGCAAGATATGTATAAGAGTTTAAACAAAATAAAGGAAGTAGTATTTAAATTTATAGAAAAATTTAATGAAAAAAAATCAGAAAAAAATATTATGGATTTTAGTGATATAGAACATAATGCACTAAAAATATTATTAAGAAAAAATGAAAAAGGAACATATGAAAAAACAGAAATAGCTAAAAAGTATGAAGAAAAATTTCAAGAAATAGCAATAGACGAATATCAAGATAGTAACTTAGTTCAAGAATACATATTAACATCTATATCAAATGATAAAAATATTTTCATGGTAGGAGATGTAAAACAAAGTATATACAGATTTAGACAAGCAAAACCAGAACTATTTTTAAATAAATACGAAAACTATGGAATAACAGCAAATGACTTAGGACAAAAAATACAACTATTTAAAAACTTTAGAAGCAGAAAAAATATATTAGATGTAACTAATATTATTTTTGAAGATATCATGAGCAAAGAGTTTGGAGAAATAGAATATAATGAAACAGAATATCTAAACTTAGGTGCAAACTATGAAGAACCTGAAAAAGAATGCGATTTTGCAGGAAAAGCAGAACTAGATATTATAGAGTTAAAAGAAGAAACAACAGATGAAGAAAAAGAAGAGGAAGAAACTACAGAAGAATTATTAGAAAAAACTGAAATAGAAGCAAAATTTGTAGCTCAAAAAATCAGAGATTTAATAGATAATAAATATCAAGTATATGACAGAAAAAAAGGATATAGAGATATTAAATATAAAGATATAGTAATTCTTTTACGAGCAACTTCAAATGTTGCAAATATTTTTGAAAAAGAATTATCAAATCAAGAAATACCAGTATTTAGCGATCAAGCTAGCAATTATCTAGAATCAATAGAAATAAAGAATATAATATCTCTATTTAAAATAATAGATAATCCATACAAAGATATACCACTTGTTACAGTAATGAGATCAATAATTGGTGATTTTACAGATAATGAATTAATAGAAATTAGACTTTGCAAAAAAGATGGACACTACTATGATTCAATAAAAGAAGCACTGATTTCAAAAAAAATAAAACAAGAAACAAAAGAAAAACTAAAAGCCTTTACAGAAAAAATAGAAAAGTGGAGAGAAGAAGAAAAATATTTGCCACTTAACGAATTTATATGGAAAATTTATAAGGAAACAGATTATTATAATTATGTAAGATTAATGCCGAATGGAGAAGTAAGAAAAGCAAACTTAAAAATGCTATTTGACAGAGCAAAAGAATACGAAAAAATTAGCTTCAAAGGATTATTTAACTTTATACGATATTTGGAAAAAATAAAAAACAATAATAGTGATTTAGCATCAGCAAAAGTAATTGGAGAAAATGAAAATGTTGTAAGAATAATGAGTATCCATAAAAGTAAAGGATTAGAATTTCCAATAGCAATTATTTCAAGAGCAAATAAAAAATTTAATCAAAAAGACTTAACAGATACTATATTAATGCATCAAGATATAGGTATAGGAATGCAATACGTAAATTATGACAGACAAATAGAATATACAACAGCAGCCAAAGAAGCTATAAAATTAAAAATAAAAGAAGAATCAATAGCAGAAGAAATGAGAATTTTATATGTTGCATTAACAAGAGCAAAAGAAAAGCTAATAATAACTGGAGTTGAAAACGATTTAGAAAAATCATTAGAACAAAAAAGAGAATTACTAGAAAATTATGAAAAAGAAAATGGAAAAATAAATCATTTATTATTAAAAAAAGATTTAAGCTATCTAGGATGGTTAGAATTAGTATACTTAAATCATAAAAATATCGAAGAATATATGCAATTAAATAAAGTTTTAAGAAAAGATATTTTAAAAGAAGAAGAGAAAAAAGAAGAAAAACAAATAAAAACAATTTTTGAAGATGAAGAAGAACTAGAAAAAATAAGCAAAATATTAAATTGGGAATATCAATATAAAGATATGACAAGTATCCAGAGCAAGATGAGTGTAACAAAAATAAAAGAACTAAAAAATAAAGAAATATCAAAACAAGAACCAGCAGAAACAAAACCTAAATTTATTGAAGAAAAGAAAAAGCTTACATCAGCAGAAAAAGGTACTTTAATACATTTAATATTGCAAAAACTAGACTTTTCAAAAAAATATACAAAACAAGAAATAGAAAAATTTATAGAAAACTTATACGAAAAACAAATTATAAATAAACTACAAAAAGAGTCAATAGATAGTGAAAAAATATACAAAATAGTTACATCAAAATTTTTCGAAAATATTCAAACAGCAAAACAAGTATATAAAGAAACACCATTTTATACATATATAAATACAAAAGAAATTTATAATACAGAAAATGAAGAAAATATACTAGTACAAGGTATTATAGACTTATACTATATAACTAAAGATGACGAAATAGCTTTAGTAGATTACAAAACTGACTATGTAGAAAATGAAGAAGAATTAATAGAAAAATATAAAATACAGCTAGAGATTTATAAAAAAGCATTAGAAGAAGCATTAAACAAAAAGGTAAAAGAAACATATATCTATTCCATTGGACTAAATAAAGCAATCAAATTATAACTTAAAAAAACATAAAACAACTCTTACTATAGTAATACCAATATTTACAAATGATGCTAAATGTAGTATAATTAAAAAAGATGAAGTAAAAAGAAAACAGGAGGGTGCTTATGAAAAGAATGAAAACATTCTGTAAGTATGTCTTATGGATTATAGCATTTTTCATATTTTCGACAATAGGATCAGATTTATTAATTCAAAAATCATATAAACCAGTAAGCAATGAAAATATACATATTGAAAAATCTTCAGACGGATTTGAAATTACAGTAGAAAGAGCTGATTCAAATAAAAGACAAGGATACTTTATAGGAACAGTAAAAAATACATCTAAAAAGGTTATAGATAAAAAATATGTAAAAGTAGATTCATTTTACAAAGGTAGACTAATGCAAGAAAAATATTTAGCATTTGAAAACTTGCAACCAGGAGAAGAAAGAAAATTTAAGTTACTTTATGATGTAGGACAAATAGATCAGTTTAGAGTAACTTATGTAGATGAAATACCAGTAAATAGAACTATAATTGATAAAGGAATAGATAAAGTAGTAGAATTCTTTAATAAAACAAAAGCTAAATTAAAAGCACTAGATTTATCAGATGCAAAATTACCAGCCTTTACTCCAGTAACAGTAGAAGGAAGTGACCAATTAAGTGATAAAGCAAATGATGCATTATTATTTGCTACAGTATTATGGATTTGGTATGCAATACCAGCAGGATCAATTTGGTTTATAATATAAAATATTCATATTGTAGGGTTTTCTTAAAAAGAGAACCCTTTTAAATTTGTAAAAACAATATCTTACACAAACATACTTATTTTAATAAATTTTGCTCTTCGCAATTTCCAGAATAAAAAAACTTCGTTTTTATATTGTAAATTGCTCAAATTCGCACTTCACTCACTAATTTAAGGAAGTTAATTTAAAACAAGTTTTAAATTAACTTCTAAGACTGTAAAAATCATAGATTTAACAGTCTTAGCAGCTAGCGCAATTTATTAAAAAAGTATGTTTGTGTAAGAATAAATATTTAAAATTTAGAATGGCTATTATTATTGAAAAAAACGCTATAATCTGATAAAATTAAAGCCATATTATAAATCAAGGAGAAAATTTGTGGAAGACAATCAAAAATATATAAGAAACTTTAGCATAATAGCACATATAGACCATGGAAAATCAACACTAGCAGATAGACTTATAGAAATGACAGGAGTACTTAGCCAAAGAGAAATGGAAAGCCAAGTACTAGACAACATGGACATAGAAAAAGAAAGAGGAATAACAATAAAATCACAAGCAGTAAGAATGAACTATAAAGCTAAAGACGGAAATACATATATACTAAACTTAATAGATACACCCGGGCATGTAGATTTTAATTATGAAGTATCAAGAAGCTTAGCAGCATGCGAAGGTGCAATACTAGTAGTAGATTCAAGTCAAGGAGTAGAGGCGCAAACCTTAGCAAATGTATATTTAGCACTAGATAATAATTTAGAAATATTGCCAGTAATAAACAAAGTAGATTTGCCAAATGCAAGACCAGACGAAGTAAAAGCAGAAATAGAAGACATAATAGGAATACCAGCTATGGACGCACCATGCATATCAGCCAAATCAGGACTAAACGTTGATGAAGTATTAGAAAGAATAGTAACAGATATTCCAGCACCAGAAGGGAATCCAAGTGAAAAATTAAAATGTTTAATATTTGACTCCTTTTATGACAACTATAAAGGAGCAATAAGCTATGTTCGAATAAAAGAAGGAACAGTAAAAGTAGGAGATGAAATCCTATTTATGGCAACAGGAAAACATTTTACAGTAACAGAAGTAGGATATTTTGGAGCAGGTGAATATATTCCATCAAATGAGCTAAAAGCAGGAGAAGTTGGATACATAGCAGCAAGCATTAAAAATGTATCAGATCTACATGTTGGTGATACTATAACAAATTTTGAAAAACCAGCAGAAGAGCCACTACCAGGATATAAAAAAGCAAATTCAATGGTATATTGCGGAATGTATCCATTAGATGGAAGCGAATATGAAAATTTAAAAGACGCTTTAGAAAAATTAAAACTAAATGATGCAGCACTAGAATATGAACCAGAAACTTCAATAGCATTAGGATTTGGATTTAGATGCGGTTTCTTAGGATTACTACATCTAGAAATAGTAATAGAAAGACTAGAAAGAGAGTTTGACTTAGGATTAATAACAACAGCACCATCAGTTATATATAAAGTGTATAAAACTAATGGAGAAGAATTAGAATTATATAATCCTACAGATTTGCCAGTAACTCAAGAAATAAAATACATTGAAGAACCAATAATGAAAGCAGAAATAATGACACCAAAAGAATTTGTTGGAAACGTAATGGATATATGTCAAAAAAGAAGAGGAACATATATCGATATGAAATATTTAGACAGTAATAGAGTAACTTTAGAATATGACTTACCACTAAATGAAATAATATATGACTTCTTTGATACCTTAAAATCAAAAACAAAAGGATATGCATCAGTAGATTATGAATTTAAAGAATATAAAAGATCTGAACTTGTAAAATTAGACATACATATAAATAATGAAGCAGTAGATGCGTTATCATTTATAGTACATAAAGATAGCGCCTATACCAGAGGAAGAAAAATGGCAGAAAAACTAAAAACAGTAATACCAAGACAACTATTTGAAATTCCAATACAAGCAGTAGTTAGTGGAAAAATAATTGCAAGAGAAACACTATCAGCAATGAGAAAAGACGTTTTAGCAAAATGCTATGGTGGAGACATAACAAGAAAGAAAAAGCTACTAGAAAAACAGAAAAAAGGTAAGAAGAAGATGAGACAAATAGGAAATGTCGAAGTACCACAAGAAGCATTCTTAGCTGTATTAAAATTAGATGATGAAGAATAAAGGAGTCACAAATGAAAAAGCTTAATAAAATAATTATATTATTAACATTAGTAATTATAGTATTACAAGGATGTATATTAACTAAAAACAGCTTTGCAAAAGGAAAAGCAGAAAATGAGACACCAATAAATCCAGACTTATTAATACCCGAAAGTGTAAAAAAAGAAAGAGAAGAAGAAAAACAAAGAAAACTTGAGGAAGAATCAACAGACTACACTATATTTTCAGATGAAGATAAAGTAAAATTCAAAAAATTTATAGAAATAAAAGAAGAATATCAAACTTTTATTGCAATTGGAGGAGTAGTACTATTAATAGTATTAATAATGGTAATAAAAACAAAAGTAATAGAAGCATCTACTAAAACATGTATAGCAATGGCAGTAATAGCAATAGCTGCATATATGCTAAAAGGTATGGTAACAGGGAACATTATATATATTTTGAATACATTCATACAACTCCTAGGTGTAATTTTAATTGTTTTATCAAACTTCTTTATCTATAAACACGATAATTTGCTTATGTATATTCCAATATGTGTATTAGGAATATATTACTCAATAACACATTTAGAAGCTGTAAAAAGCAGTATTTTACTACAAATATTTTTAGTTATAGCACCAATAGCTTTATACATTTTAGGAACAATAATGCGTAAAGCAAAAGAAATAGAATTATTAATTCCATTAAAAGAAAAACATGAAAGGAAAAAAGATGAGAACAAATAACAAAAATCAAAATAGGAATAACTTTAGAAAAGAACAAAATAATCCAAAGTACGAATCAAAAAGAGAAAAAAGAGATGAAAACGAATATGATGACATTGTAGAAGGAAGAAATGCAGTAATAGAATTATTAAATTCAGATAGAGATATCAACAAAATATTTGTGCAAAATGGGGAAAAACATGGTTCAATTAATAAAATAATTGCAATTGCAAAAGAAAATAAAGTAGTAGTAACAGAAGTCGAAAAATCAAAACTAGATTTCATGTCAAAAACTAAAAATCATCAAGGAGTTATAGCAGTAGTTCCACCATTTAATTATTGCGAGGTAGAAGATATACTAGATTTAGCAAGAAGCAAAAATGAAGATGTATTTATACTAATACTAGATGGAATTGAAGACCCACACAATTTAGGATCAATAATAAGAACTGCAGAAACAGCAGGAGTACATGGAATAATAATTCCAAAAAGAAGAACAGTAACAGTAAATAGCACAGTTACAAAAGTTTCAGCTGGAGCTGTTGAACACATGAAAATAGCAAGAGTTAATAATATTAATGAAACAATAAGAAAATTAAAACAAGAAGGATTATGGATAATAGGAACAGATGGAGAAGCTAAAACTTATTATTATAACCAAGATTTAAAAGGGGATATAGCAATAATAATAGGAAGTGAAGGCTTTGGAATGAGCAAACTAGTGAAAGAAAATTCAGATATGCTAGTTAAAATTCCTATGAAAGGAAAAATAACATCTCTAAATGCTTCTGTATCAGCAGGTATAATAATATATGAAGCAGTAAAACAAAGAAATTAAAAAATATACTTGCAATACCAAAAGTAAAATGTTAAAATAAAAACATAATTTTTGAAGTCGCAAAACAGATTAAAAAAAAAACCTTTTTTTAATCTGTTTTTTGTTTTTTAAGGAGGAAAAAATGAACACTAAATATGTATTTGTAACAGGCGGAGTAGTATCAGGACTAGGAAAAGGAATAACAGCAGCATCACTAGGGAGATTATTAAAAAATAGAGGATATAAGGTAACAATACAAAAATTTGATCCATATATAAATGTAGATCCAGGAACCATGAGTCCATCTGAACACGGAGAAGTATTTGTAACAAATGACGGGGCAGAAACAGATTTAGACTTAGGACATTATGAAAGATTTATAGACGAAAGTCTAACAAAAAATTCAAGTGTATCAATGGGGCAAATATATTCAAGTGTAATAGAAAAAGAAAGAAAAGGGACATATTTAGGAAGAACAATTCAAGTAATTCCTCATATAACAAATGAAATTAAAGAAAAAATATATTCTTTTGAAGACACAGATACAGACATAGTAATAACAGAATTAGGTGGAACAATAGGAGATATGGAAGGACTAGCTTTAGTAGAAGCAATAAGGCAAATAGGAATAGAAAAAGAAATAAATGATGTATGCTATATTCATGTAACATTACTTCCATATATATCAGGTTCAAAAGAAATAAAATCAAAACCAACACAACACTCAGTAAAAGAACTTCAATCATTTGGAATAAAGCCAGATATATTAGTAGCAAGAGCAGATGAGCATATAGAAAAAGGAATGAAAGAAAAAATTGCACTATTTTGCAATGTAAGACCAGAAAATGTAATAGAAAATCTAACAGCTAATAGTTTGTATGAAGTGCCACTATTACTAGAAGAACAAGGATTGGCAAAAGCAGTATGTAAAAAATTAAAACTAGATAAAGAAATTTGCGATAACAAAAATTGGGTAGAATTAAATAAAAAAATAAATACCTGTAAAGATGAAGTAAAAATAGCATTAGTAGGAAAATATATGCAACTAGAAGATTCATATTTATCAGTAGTAGAAAGCTTAAGACATGGTGGATATGAAAATGGAGTAAAAGTAAAAGTTGGATTTATAGATTCAGAAAAAGTAACAAAAGAAAGCGCAGAAAAGATATTAAAAGAATATCAAGGAATTCTAGTCCCAGGAGGATTTGGAAATAGAGGAATTGAAGGAAAAATAGAAGCAATAAAATATGCAAGAGAAAATAAGAAACCATTTTTAGGAATATGTTTAGGAATGCAAATGGCAGTAGTAGAATTTGCAAGAAATGTATTAAATTTAAAAGATGCAAATTCAGCGGAATTTGATGCAAACAGCCAAAATCCTGTAATACACATAATGGAAACACAAAAAAAGGTTACTAAAAAAGGTGGAACAATGAGATTAGGGGCATATCCATGCACTATAAAAGCAGGAACTCTAGCAGAAAAAGTATATAAATCAAAAGAAATATCAGAAAGACATAGACACAGATTTGAATATAATAACGATTACAAAAAAAGATTAGAAGAAAAAGGATTAATATGCTCAGGAACATCACCAGATGGAACATTAGTAGAAATAGTAGAACTAAAAGATCATCCATATTTTATAGGAGTTCAATTCCATCCAGAATTTCAATCAAGACCAGATAGACCATGTCCACTATTTACAAATTTAATAAAAGCGGCAAAAAACATAAAATAAATTTGAAGTTTATATCAGTTTTATATATAATGTTAAAACAAAATTAATAAAATGTAGAGGAAGCTTATGAAGAAAAAATATTCAAATTTTTCAAGATATAAAGATGTAGATGAAAAGAAATTTAAAAAAATGAAAATAAAAGGAAATCCAGAATATGTAACAGCATGTTTAACAAGCATAATAAAAGTAAACAAAGAATGGATTGTTCCAAGATCAAATGATAGAACAGAAAAGATAATGGCTGATGGATATCAATGGCTAACATTATTTCCAAAAGGAGAAAAATTTACAATAATTGCAGTATTTAATGAAAAATCAGAATTCTTAGAATTCTATTTTGATATAGCCAAAAAAACTAAACCAAAAGCTATCATTCCATATATATATGATTTATATTTAGATATAGTTATAACAAAAGAAAATGAAGTAATTTTCCTAGATGAAAAAGAATTAAAAGAAGCACTAGAAGTAAATGAAATAAAGAAAAAAGATTATGACCAAGCTAAAAGAACTGCTGACAAAATAGTAAATAGATATCATAAACCAGAAGGCTTTGAAAAACTAAAACAAGTAGCTAAGTATTATTTAGAACAAATTACAAATATAAAATAAAGAGGTAAAAATGAAATATTTTAAAAAATTAGAAGGAGATAGAATATATTTATCTCCAAGAAATTCAGATGATGTAGAAAAATTCACAGAATGGCTAAATGATTTCCAAGTAACAGATTATACACAAAGAAGTGCTAATGTAATGACTTTGCAAGCTGAAAGCGAATATCTAAATAATAGCAAAGAAGAATATGCAATGGTAATAGTTACAAAAGATGAAGATAAAATGATAGGAACAGTAAGTATAGAACAAATAAACTTTATAAACAGAACAGGAACTTTAGGAATATTTATTGGAGATAAAGATTATAGAGATAAAGGATATGGAACAGAAGCAATAAAGCTTATTTTAGAATATGCATTTCAATATATAAACCTAAACAACGTAATGTTAACAGTGATGAGTTATAATGATAGAGCAAAAAGATGCTATGAAAAATGTGGATTTAAAGAATTTGGAAGAAGACATCAATCAGTATACATGGACGGAAAATACTATGACACAATATATATGGAAGTGCTAAAAGAAAATTTTGAATGTAATAATATAAGAAATAAAAATATATAAAAATAATAAAAGAATATTTGAAAGATGCTAAAAAATGGTTTTAAGCATCTTTTTTTGTTTTGAAAAAAAGAGCCTGAAACTGCTAATATTTGCCATTGTAGCAAAAATATGCTATAATAAAATTAGCGTCCTTACGGACTTAAAAAAGAAGCAATTATAAAAATAAAATATATAAATAAAGGGAGAAAAATATGAATTTATTTATACAAAATAAATTTAGAACATCTGAAATATTAGGCAAAAGAATAGAAATGATAAAAAAAGAAAAATTACATATTAAAGATGGAATAAGCTATGAAAGATTTCTAGAACTATATGAGAAATATGGACAAGGATTAGAAGAAAAAGATTTTGCATATGCATTTTTAGACATAGATGATTTAAAGTATGAAAATTTATCTAAAGGAAAATCTTCACAAACAACAATATTAGCAAGAGAATATATTTCAAACGAAGAATTTCAAGCGATAAGAGCACGTCTAATAGACGATTATGGACTAAATGTAGTAAGTTATAATAAATCATTAGAATTATATAAAAAGTTTGGTGACAAATTATCATTTAAACTGTTTGCAGAAGAAATATTAGGTATACCAGAAAAAACATTAAAAAGTAAAAATCTAAAAAGGTATCCAGATAGAGAAATACCAGTTCATTTTGAAATTGAACCAGGAGAATTTGCAAATTTAAATGGTACACAAGATGAAATACCTATGTATGTTTTAGACCCCAAATATATAAATAGTCTTAGAAATAAAATGATTTATGAAGCGGGAATGCAAATATTACAAAGCATAGACTACGAAAAGTTTAGCGAGCTATATGAAAGCTATGGAAAAGATATGCCTGAAGTTGTATTTGCACAAGAGGTCTTAGATATAGGGGCTAGATCATTAAATAGAATGAAAAGTCCGAAAAAGTTTAGCACAGTCATATTGCAAAATGTTGAAGTATCAAAAGAATATATAATGACACTTAGAGAAAAAATAGCATTAATACATAAATTAGAAGGTGGACAATTTTTAGAATATTCTAAAATTCAAGAATTTCATAAAAAATACGGACCAGAGTTTACAGAAAGATACTTTGCAGTAGAAGCTTTAGATATAACAAATGAGAATTATCGACCTGATGGAGAAAACGATAAAGTAGCAATATTAAACACTAGAGTAACAAATTATGAGAATTTAAGAAATAGATTAATAAAACAATTAAATTTACATTATGATGATATGATAGATTATGAAACATTTACTAAATGGCATACATTATATGCGCCTAATATGCCAGAAGTAGTGTTTGCAGAAAAAATATTAGACATAAGTAAATCAAACTTTAGAGAAGTAAAAGATAGAGAGGGTAGAGCACGTATATTATTAAATGCTAAATTACCAAGCAAAGAAGAAATGGCAAGAATTAGAAAAAGAATAATATTAGAAAACAATTTTCATATAAAGGATGAAATAGAATATGAACAAATAAAGAGATTACATGAAAGAGATGGTGGAATAATGTCCATCGAAATATTTGCTGTTGATGTTTTATTGATGAGTAGACCAGGTTTTAAAGAAATACAAAGAGATTATGAAGAAAATAAAGATAAAAAAGATGTAAAACTAAAAAAAGCACAAGTATTACTTAACTATGAAATACCATTAGCAGAATTAGAAGAACTAAAAGAAAGAATCAAAAGAGCAGAAAATTTATATGAACCCAAATTAATGTCTGCAAGTGATATAGAAGATTTATATGAAAGATATGGCGGAGTAATGCATTTTACAATGTTTTTACAAGGAATATTAAGCGTAGATAAGAAAGTTTTTGAAAATGTAAAATATGGAAGACATCACGAAACCTTAGTACACATAAGAGAAAGACTAAATGAAGATGAAATAAAAGAATTAAAACAACTATTATCTAACGGTTTATCAGATAGAGAAATATCAACTGAAATGGGAATTCCACTAGTATTATTAAGAACAACTATAAAATTACTTTCAGATTCAGATGAATTAACAGAAGAAAAAATGTTATATGAAAAATATAAATTATTAAGAAAAGAAGGAAAAAAATCTAAAGAAGTTGCAGCAATATTAAAAATATCTGAAGAACAAGAAAAACAATTATCAGAAAGATATGATAGTGAAAGAAAAGAAGAAGAGGAAAAAGCAAGAGAAGAAAAAAGAGCTGCAAGAGCGAAGAAAAAAGAAGTAGAAAATTTTGAAAAATCAGAAAAAAGAGCCAAAAGAATATTAGATGATTATAAATACACTGAAAAGAACGTTCAATCAGTAAGAGAATATATTGGTTTATGTGAAGAAAAATTTTTAAAAGCACAAGATAAAAAGACAGTATTTTCAGACGATGAATTACTCTTTTTAGCTGCTTGTATGGAATTTGTTGAATGCGATTATAAAGAAATAGCTATGTTTTCGAAAATATGTATAGCAATGGAAAAGTATCATTTTGCAAGAACTTTCATAATGGAAAATATGAACAATTCTACAATATATAAGCAACAAAGAGAAATCCTCATGACACTACAAAAAAATATACAATATGCAATAAAAAAACAAAATGTTTTAAATATGATAGAAGATGGAACTGAAGATATAAGTGTGATTGCTGCAAAAACAGGAGTATCAAGAAAAGATATCATAAATATTCAAAACGGAGTAATAGATAACAGATTATTTTTAGGAAACTCAATAAAAAGAGCTCAAGAAGATTCAATAGCAATATAAAATTAATAATCAAAAGTAACTGAAAGTATTGAAAAAATAAGAAAAAAGAGATATAATTTTTCGCATAAACGTAAGGAAGAAAAGAGGAATTTTTATGAGAGAAAACGAATACAGAACACATAATTGTAATGAATTAAGAATAGAAGATAAAGGAAAAGAAGTGCGTTTAGCAGGATGGGTACAAAAAATAAGAAACTTAGGAAAAATGACTTTCATAGATTTAAGAGACGAGTTTGGAATAACACAAATAATAATTTCAGATAGTGAAGAATTAAATGAAAAATTAGCTGAAATAAAAACAGAATGTACAATTTCAGTTACAGGAACAGTAGCAGAAAGAAGTAGTAAAAACGATGAAATTCCTACAGGCGAAATAGAAATAATAGCAAAAGAAATCAGAATACTAGGAAAATGTAGAGCAACACTACCATTTGAAATAAATCAAAAAGAAGCACAAGATGTTAGAGAAGATTTAAGATTAGAATATCGTTTTCTTGATTTAAGAAATAATAAAATACATGAAAATATCTTGTTAAGATCAAAGATATTAAAATCAATGAGAGATGAGATGGACAAATTAGGTTTTACAGAAATACAAACACCTATATTAGCAAACTCTTCTCCAGAAGGAGCTAGAGACTTCTTGGTTCCAAGTAGATTACACCCAGGAGAATTTTATGCTCTTCCACAAGCTCCACAACAATTTAAACAACTACTAATGGTATCAGGATTTAACAAATATTATCAAATAGCACCATGTTTTAGAGATGAAGATCCAAGAGCAGATAGATCGCCAGGAGAATTCTATCAATTAGATTTTGAAATGAGTTTTGCAACACAAGAAGATGTATTTGCAGTCGCAGAACAAGTAATACCAAATGTATTCAAACAAAACAGTACCTGGAAAATAACAGAAGCACCATTTTTGCGTATTCCATATAAAGAAGCAATGGAAAAATACGGTTCAGATAAACCAGATTTAAGAAATCCACTAGTAATAGTTGATGTTACGAAAGTGTTTGAAAATACAGAATTTAATGCCTTTAAGGGAAAAACTATAAAAGCAATAGTAGTACACAATATGAATGAACAACCAAGAAAATTCTTTGATCAAATGTCAGAATATGCTGTAAACGAATTAGAAGCAAAAGGATTAGCGTGGGTTAAAGTAGATGAAACAGAAGAATTAACAGGTGGAATATCTAAATTCATAACACCAGAAAATAAAGCAGAATTATTTAAAATTGCAGAAGTAAATAAAAATGATGCAATATTCTTTGTAGCAGATGAATTTGAAAAAGCACAAAAAATTGCTGGTGGAGTCAGAGTAGAACTTGGAAAAAGATTAGAATTAATAGAAAAAGATATATATAAATTCTGCTGGATAGTAGATTTCCCTATGTACGAACTATCTGATGAAGGAACAATAGACTTTAACCATAATCCATTTTCAATGCCACAAGGTGGATTAGAAGCTTTAGAAAACAAAGATCCATTAGATATATATGCATATCAATATGACTTAGTATGCAATGGATATGAGATTTGTTCAGGAGCTGTTAGAAACCATGATCAAGAAATCATGATAAAAGCATTTGAAATTGCAGGATATACTGAAGAAAATGTTAAACAAAAATTTGGAGCATTATATAATGCATTTTCTTACGGAACACCACCACATGCAGGTGCTGCACCAGGGGTAGATAGAATAGTAATGCTACTTGCAAAAGAAGACAATATTAGAGAAGTAATAGCTTTCCCTAAAAATAAAAAAGCAAGAGATTTATTAATGAAAGCACCATCTACAGTGTCAAAAGAACAACTAAAAGATGTTCATATAAAATTAGATTTAGAAAAAGAATAAAAAGAAGCTTTAGCTAGAGATTACAGGACTGTAACAGCTAAAAGTCAAGTAGGCGTAAATGTAATATTACATTTACGCTTATTTTATTGACAACATATTACAAAGAATATATACTATACAAGAATTCTAGATAAAGAAAGAGGACGTTTAGAAAAATGAAAAAAATACATAAGATAGCATTAGTATTAGCAATAATACTAGCTATAGTAACTGGGCTAACGTATACAACATTTGCCGTAACAGGAAAAATAACAGTAGAAACATTAAGAATACGACCACAACCTTCAACAGACTCAAACAAAATATTAGAATTAGGAAATATGGGAGAAACAATAGAAGTTCTTGGAGAAGAAAATGGTTGGTATAAAGTAAGATACAAAGGAATAGAAGGCTACGCATATAAGGATTACATAGAAACATCAGAACAAGTACTTCAAAATACACCTGCACCTGAAGAGCCAGTAACATCAGAAGAGCCTGTTCCAACACCATCAGAAGAACCATCTCCAGTTGTTACACCAGAACCAACACCAGAAGAACCACAAGAAGTAGTAAATCCAAATCCAGTAGTAACAGAATTAGGAGATACACTAAATAAAGACACTTCAGCATATTTATTACCAAACTATACATCAGTAAAAATAGCTGAATTAAAACAAAATAAGCAAGTAAAAATAATTACAACATTAGCTAATTGGGCTAAAGTTGAAGCAGATAATAAAGAATCATGGATTCCAAAAACATTATTAATGAAAGAAGTAAATCCAGCATCTACAGAGCCAGTTGAAGAACCATCAACTGAAGCTCCAACAACTGAGCCACCACAAACATTAAATGAAGCTGCATACATATCATCAACTACAAGAGTAAACTTACGTCAAACACCAAGCACAGAAGCAGAAATAATTGGAAAACTAACTACAGGAACAAAAATAACAATTATTGCAGAAGAAAATGATTGGTATAAAATAAGCTTTAATGGACAAGAAGGATATGTAGCTAAAAGACTAGTAACTAAAGGTGAACCACCAGCAGCAGAAGATGTATCATCAAGAAGTGCATCATCAAGAGCAGCACAAGCAGAAGTAGCGCCAAGTGCTCCAGCAGCACCAGCCTCAGCAAGTGCAGTATCAGCAGCATCAATAGCACAAAACTATGTAGGATGCAGCTACGTATATGGAGGCTCATCACCAGAAGGATTTGATTGTTCAGGATTCACAAGTTACTGCTATGCACAAGCGGGAATATCATTAGGTAGAACAACATATGCACAAGCATCTCAAGGAACAGCAGTATCAAGAGCAGAACTTCAAGCAGGAGACTTGATTGTATTTAGAGGAACAAACCATGTTGGAATATATGTAGGAAATGGACAGTTCATACATGCAAGTAATCCAAATACAGGAGTAGTTTATGATTCTATAAATTATGGATATTGGGCAAACCAATATCAAAGTGCACGAAGATTTTAATTAAATAGAGGTGAAAAATTAATATCATAATACTGATAAATTTAGTATATATGTTAGGAATTATATTAGGGCTATATTGTAAAAATATAGTCCTATTTTTATTTATAATTTCAAGTATATATATACTACTAGTAAAATATAAAAAAACTAAAAAATACATGAAAAAGTTATTTAACATTAAAACGATAATACTCATAATAATTGTAACAACAATTGGATATCTAAATATAAAAAATAAAGAAAATAACTTTAAAAATAAATATGCAGATATAACTAAAATAGAAGCAATAATAAAAGTAAAAAGTGATATAAAAGAAAGTGAGTATTCTAAAAGTTTTACTGGACAAATAATAAAATGTGATAATAACAAAAATATAGAAAATACAAAATTAAAAATAAAATTTAATACACAGATACAGGTAAATAAAGGGGATAAACTAAAGATAACAGGAGAATATGAAGAAGTAAATTATTATAAAAATGAAGGAAACTTTGAGTTTAAAAATTATTTAAAAAAAGATAATATATATGGAGAATTAGTAGCAAAAAAAATAGAAATTGTAAAAAAGAACACCAATATAATTAATAAACTAAACAAAAAAATAAAAGAAAAATTTCAAAAAAACTATTCTAAGCAAACAGTTAATTATCTAGAAACTGTAATATTAGGAGATAAAACAAATTTATCAGATACAATAAAAGAAGAGTTTTCAAATAGTGGACTATCACATTTGTTAGCAATATCAGGAATGCATATAACAATTATTATATTAATATCAAATACACTATTAAACTATATAATAAAAAAATATAAACTAAAAAATATTTTACTACTAATTAGTATCATTACATATGGATTAATCATAACTCCTAGTAGCTCATCTACAAGAGCTATAATAATGGCAAGTCTTCACATAATATCAAAATTAATATACAAAAAAGATAATTTTTTAGTAAATATTTCATTAGCAAGTTTAAGTTTGCTAATAATAAATCCGTATAATCTAATAGATACAGGTTTTCAGTTATCATTTATAGCAAGCATAGGAATAGTAACAATTATACCTAAAATAGAAAGGTTAGAAATCAAAAATAAAATTTTAAAATACATATATATCAGCTTAATAGTAAGTCTGTCAGCAAATATTTTAATTCTTCCCATTATAATAACGTCTTTCAAAAAAATTTCATTATCAATGTTTGTAATCCAAATAATTATAACTCCAATTCTATATATAATAGAAATCTTAGGATTAGCAACAATATTTATTCCAAATCAATTTATATTCTTAATAAAATCAATATTAGAAATTTCTATATCAATTTTTAACTATATTTCACAAATTAATTTTTTTACAAGATATATAAGAGTACCTAAAATAATAACAATTATAATTTATTATTTAGCAGTACTAAAATATATCATAAAGCCAAAAAGAAAAATTATTAAACAGATATTAAAAAAAGTAATAATTTTGTTACTGATAATAAATTTAACATTATCAATAATTAATTATACAGACAACAACTTAAAAATATATATGATAGATGTAGGACAAGGGGATAGCACATTAATAATAACTCCTAAAAACCAAACAATTTTAGTAGACGGAGGTGGACTAGAAAACTATGACATAGGAGAAAAAGTATTAATACCATATCTACTAAATAAACAAATAAAAACACTAGACTACGTTATGATTTCACACTTTGATAGGGATCATGTACGGAGGAATATTAACATTACTTCAAAAACTAAAAGTTAAAAATATAATAATATCAAAACAAAAAGAAGAAAGTGGTAATCTTAAAGAATTTTTAAAAATAATAGAAAACACAGATAGTAATATAATTTTAGTTGAAGCAGGAAAAAGAATAGATATAGAAGAAGATATTTATATAGATATATTATGGCCAACAAAGAATTTAGAAATTTCAGAAAATGCACTTAATAATAATTCTATAGTAGCAAAAATCAATTATAATAATTTTTCAATTTTACTTACAGGTGATATAGAAGAAAAAGCAGAAAAAGAAATTTTAAAAAAATATAAATCAAATGAAAGTATATTAAAATCAACTATACTAAAAGTTGCACATCATGGAAGTAAAAGTTCGTCAAGTAAGGAATTTTTAGAAAAAGTAAGGCCAGATATAGCAATCATAGGAGTAGGAAAAAACAATAAGTTTGGACATCCAAATAAAGAAGCAATTAGCAATATACTAACATATGCATCAAAAATATATAGAACAGATGAAGATGGAGAAATAAAAATAAAAACTGATGGAATAAGAATAACAAAAATTGATAAAAAAAGAGATATATAAAGATATTTATACATTACTGGTTTTCTGATATAATATATATGTTTAAAATTATTAGAAGTAATAAAAAACAACTCTAATTTTAATAAGGATAGGAATATAAAATGATAGATTTAGAATTATATAAAATATTTAAAATGGTAGCAAATGAAGAAAATATTACAAAAGCAAGCGAAAAATTAAATATATCACAACCAGCAGTGACAAAGCATATAAAGAATTTAGAGAAGCAATTAAATATAAAATTATTTGAAAGAAGTAATAGAGGATTAAAGTTAACTGATATAGGCAAAAAAATATATAATGAAATTAATGCACCAGTAGACATATTAGAAAAAATAGAAAACAAATATGGAAATATAAAATGTATTAATTTAGGAACACATATAACAGTTTTTAATAAAGTGTTGGGAGAAAACTTAGCTAAGTATTGCAAAAAATATCCAGACATTAAAATAAATATAGACAGAAGTGATTTATCAGAACAATTTGCAAAGCTAGAAAAGCAAGAATTAGATATAATAGTTTCAAAAAAAGATAAAGATTATGCAAATGATAATATTAAATTTATTAAAATAACAGAAGTGCACGATATTTTAATTATAAATAGTAAATATAATAACTATAAAGAAAAATTAACAATAGACGATTTAAAAAGCAAAACAATATACATGCCAAGAAAATCATCTATAACAACTAAAAATTTCTTTGAAACTATAAAAGGGTTATCAACTAACAATATAAAAACTAATAACATAAACTATAGAACAATACTTGAAATGCTAAAATATGATTCAAATATTGCTCTAGTAACAAAAGAAATAATAGAAGAAGAACTTGATTCAAAAATATATAACCAACTAAATACTACTTTTAAAATTAATCCTTTAGAATATGGAATATATGTAAATATAAACAATAAGTTTAAAGAATTAAATAGATTTGTAAAAGAATTAAAAGAAACTAGTTATAATTAAAAGTTATAACAATATAACTAATAAGTATTTTTCAAAAATAACAAACCCTGTTAAAATATTAATGTAACTAATAGTAGCCAATTTATTGGAGGTATGAAAATGAGAATATTTAAATTTTCTGGAAATGTGAAGGAAAGTGCAACCTTTCGGACCAAAGCATACATAAGGGAATTTCAGGGCGAATTTATCCAAGAAGAAAATGACGAAATTGTTGGTATCATGGATAATGGAAACTCTGCTATCAAAGGTCTATTTTTAGAAGATGCCCAGCTAATTTTTATAGAAATAACATCAGAGGGGCATGTACGCGGATATGCATTCAAAGATATTCATAAAACAGGATACTTTGATAAGTGTGACTGGTTATGCGGACTGTTTAGCGGAGAAGGAGGAGAAAAAGAAGCTGAAATAGAAGTAGAGGAAGAAGAATATTCAAGAAAGCATTTTAGCAAAATAAAAAATGCTTTTAGAAAGAATAATGAAGGCATAGATGATTGGAACCAATACTATTTCAAGCATGTACAGGAACTGAGAAACTTTATAGACTTCAAAGAATAACCAGAATAGATATTAGATGAATATTTTCAAAATTAGCCTTCCACTTTGTTCAAAATAGGACATTGTGGAAGGCTTAAAACATCCAAATTGCATTTGATATACTAGACAAAAGGTGCTATAATAACGAACAAGCAAAAGTAACTGTCTTACTATATTATTACTAAGGGGGTATGACTATGAACTACAAAGATATAGAAGACAATGCATACAAAATGCGGACAAAGAAATACGAAGCAGATTTATATGCAAAGCTAAATGCTGAAAATCCACCTAAAAAAATGAATGTATTAGTTGTTAATGACGAAGAAAGAAAAAGGTCATACATTCACAGAGCATTAGAAAAATTTGAAGCTATTCAATATATAGACGCTGAAAATGGAAATGATGCAAAACAGTTTTGTGAAGATAATGACATTGCAATTATTGTCATGGACATGAGTTTTCCGTGGGAAGCAAATGGATGCGAAGAAGGAAGTAGTGGCGTAAGACTCGTAAAAGAGTTGCAAACAATATGCGAAAAGCAGGGCAAAACGATGCCAACGCTTATAGTATATTCCACAATGCTATTCGAAAGTGCGATGAAGAAAGCAGGAGAATCCTTAATCGAATCTTTTTATGGTCAAACGTATTTTCAAGGTGGATTAGAAGATTTACTAAAGGATTTCTTTAATCAAAAATGAAATTAGGAGGCGCACCTCCTTTTTTCTTTTTTATTTAAAAAATCAAAAAAATGTATAAAAAAATAATACTAGTAAATAATACTATCAAAATAAAAGGTGGTATTATTTTGAAAAGATTAATTATATTTTTAATAATGTTGCTAATATTTTTAGCAAGTATAGGAATTGGATATTTTTATTTAAATACAAGAGATGATCAGAAAAATAGTATGAGTTCAGAAGATATAATAGCAGAAAATAATATAGGTAATGAAACGATATCAACAGAAAATAAAGAAGAAAAATTATCGCCAAATGCAAAAGTAATAACAACATGTTTTTATAAAGAATGTGGACATGAAATAATAGAAGAAAAAGAAATAGATAAAGAAATAGTGAATTTAACTAAAAAAGAATTAGAAGATGTGTATAAAGATTATGAAATAGAAAATTTTTCAGAATTACAAATATCATTATATAAAGAAGAGCCAGGATATTGTGATGAACATTATTGTATCGGAGAAGAAAAAGGAATAATATGTGTATATAAATTAAATAAAGAAGGAGAAGAAGAACTATATGAAACAACTAATATACTAATGGAATACTTACCAGAAGAAGAAAAAAAGGAGATAGAATCAAAAAAAGAAATCTTAGGAAAAGAAGAGTTATATAGCATATTAGAAAATTTTGAAAGTTAAAATGACGTAATAAATAATAAAGAGATATTCTAAAAATAGAATATCTCTTTTACTATTTAACTATGAATTTCAATCCATCTTTTCTAGCATCAACTTTAACAATTTGACCACCAGATATTTCTGATCTTAAAAGCATTTCTGCAATTTCATCTTCAATATATTTTTGAATAGCTCTACGTAGAGGACGAGCACCATATTTTAAATCAGTACCTTTTTCTAAAATATACTTTTTAGCAGCTACAGTTACAGAAAGCTTAATATCTTTATTTTTCAAAGCATCTTCAGTATGATTTAAAAGTAAATCAATAATTTGAATTAATTCTTCATTAGTCAAACTATCGAAATTAACAATTTCATCAACACGATTTAAAAACTCAGGTCTAAATAATTCTTTAAGAGCAGAATTGATTTTAGAACTATCAACAGTTTGTTTTCCAAAACCAATTGAATTTGTATTTAAATTTGATCCAGCATTAGAAGTCATGATAATAATTGTGTTTTCAAAATTAACTGTATTTCCTTGTGAATCAGTAAGTTTTCCGTCATCTAATACTTGAAGTAGGATATTAAATACATCAGGATGAGCTTTTTCAATTTCGTCTAAAAGAATAATTGAATAAGGTTTTCTTTTAACTTTTTCAGTTAATTGACCAGCATCATCATATCCAACATAACCTGGAGGAGAACCAATAAGTTTAGAAGTAGAATGGCTTTCCATAAATTCAGACATATCTACTCTAATAATTGAATCTTCACTACCAAACATTTCAGAAGCAAGAGCTTTTGCAAGTTCTGTTTTTCCTACACCAGTTGGACCAACAAAAATAAATGAAGGTGGTCTTTTTGTAGTTTGAAGTCCTGCACGATTTCTTCTAATAGCTTTAGAAACAGCAGCGACTGCATTATTTTGTCCAATAATTCTTTTATGAAGATTACTTTCTAAATTAAGTAATTTTTGAGTTTCAGCTTCTGTAATTTTAGTAACAGGAATTTTAGTCCAATTTTCAATTACTTCAGCAATATCTTGAATAGATAGAGCTTTTAATTGTAAGTTTTTACAAAGCTCATCTAAACGTTCATTTAAAATACATTCTTTAGTTTTAAGATCAGCAGCTTTTTGATAATCTTCAGTAGAATCAGAAGAAACCGCTTCTTCTTTTTCGTCAGCGATTTTAGCTAGTTGATTTTTTATAACTTCTATTTCATAAAGTTCTTTATTGTTTAAATTGATTCTAGAACATGCTTCGTCAATTAAATCTATAGCCTTATCTGGTAAAAATCTATCATGAATATATTTTTCAGACATTTTAACAGTTTTCTCAATAACATCATTAGAAATTAAAACTTTGTGAAAATCTTCATAATATCTTTTAATACCTTGAATAATTTCAATAGTATCATCTATAGATGGTTCATCAACAATAACTGGTTGGAATCTTCTTTCTAAAGCAGAATCTTTTTCAATATATTTTCTATATTCATTAAGAGTAGTAGTCCCAATTAATTGTATATCACCATTAGAAAGAGAAGGTTTTAAAATATTAGCAGCATTCATAGAATGTTCTGCATCACCAGCTCCAATAATATTGTGAATTTCATCTATAACTAAAATAATATTTCCATAAGTTTTACATTCGTCAACTAGAGCTTTCATTCTAGACTCAAATTGACCTCTAAATTGAGTTCCAGCAATCATAGCTGTCATATCAATTAAATAAACTTCTTTATTAAGCAATTTAGCAGGAACATTTCCATCAGCTATTCTTAAGGCTAATCCTTGAGCTATAGCAGTTTTACCAACACCAGGTTCACCAATTAAACAAGGATTATTTTTTGAACGTCTATTTAAAATTTGAGTAATTCTTTGAATTTCTTTATTTCTACCAATAACTTTATCAAGTTTTCCTTGTTTAGCTTGCTCTGTTAAATTAGTTCCAAAAGAATCTAAAAATCTTTTCTTTTTTTCCTTAGGTCTTTTTTCAGTTTTAACTTTTTTTCTTTCAGAATTAGAAGAATCAGAAGATGTAGCAGATGCAGCTTTTTCATCAGATTCTTTTTTGTTAACACCAAAAATATTTCCTAACATTGGACCAATAGAACTCATATCTTCACCATCAATGCCAGACATGTTTTCAGTAATATCATTAAAAATATTTTCAATTTGTGAAGACATATCATTAAGTTCATCTTCAGAAAGATTAGACTGTTTAGCTAAAACTTCTAAAGGATTAATACCTTTTTCTTTAGCACAGTTATAACATAATCCTTCAACTGAGTTTTTTCCGTCTTCAATTTTATTTATAAATATAACGGCTGTGTTTTTATTACATACTGAACATAACATATATAAGAAATCTCTCCTTAAAAATTTTTATAAATAAGCTTTAAAAAGCTTTGTACATAAAAAGAATAATCAATTTTTATGTATAAAATATAATACAACAAAAAGCCAAAATAGTCAATGGAAGAAATGCAAATAAATACTAATATAACAATTGAAATAAAAGGATTTTAATGTTATACTAATAGGCAAGTTATTAAAGTTTTTAATTCATGAAAGGAAGAAAAAATGAATAATAAAGAAAAAGATATGGACAAAATTCTAGGAATGAATAGAACAATGTTTTTTGTTATAGTAATTTTATTATGTGCATTATCATTAAGTATCGGAATATATGCTCAAGTATTTTATAGATATTCAGACACAGACCCATTTATGCTAGGAATTGGAGTTGGAAAAACTCAAGATGCAGCAGAAATAACAAAATTAAAAAATGAATTCAGTACTGGAAAAATATTTACTAATGATATTTCAGGAACATCAACAGCAAGCAATGTAAAAAAGAAAAATCAGGCAAAAGAAATCGTATGGACATATAGTACTACCAACAAAAACGAACCAGAAAAATATAATATTGTAGCAGTAATTCCACAAATAAATATAAATTCAACAGAAGCAGAAAAAATAAATAGTCAAATTCAAACAGCATATGTAGACAAAATAGAAAACATAATGGAACATTCTACTGAATTTACAGACTATAGCGTAGTTTACAAAGCATATTTAAATGGAGATTTATTATCACTAATAATAAAAGAAACAATACGTGAAGGCTCAACAACACAAAGTGCAAAAATAAAAACATTCAATTACAATTTAAATAATAATACACAAGTTTCAATAAATGAAATTATAAAAGCAAAAGAATATAAATCAGATGAACTACAAAAGAAAATAAAATCAGAAATAGAAAGATTAAACAAAAATGACGAAGATTTAAAAAGTCAATATTCAGATATGAAATTAAGAGATTTAAATGATTCAAGATATAAAATAGAAAATACAGAAAACTTTATAGTTAATGAAGAAGGATATTTATATATAATATACGCATACGGAAATATAGAAAATACAAATAAAATGGATATAGTAATATTTGAATAGGAGGCATTAATTTGAAAAAGAAAGTAACCAAAATAATAATAATATTTTTAATGATTTTTTTAGTAATTCAATCAAAAAATATTTCAAACGCTGAGGAGGTGGCACCACCAGCTGAACAACCACAAGCAGAGCAAACACCAGCAGAACAGGCAACTTCGGAAGCAACAACAATAAATGAAAAGCCAAAAGTAAAAGAACATATTAAAGCTAAAATAATAGAAGCAGGAAAGAAATATGAAAGAGAAAGTACAGATGGTGGAAAAGAATTTGTACAAAATGTCAAAGTAAAAATTCTCGAAGGAGAAGAAAAAGACGAAAAATTTGATACGACATACAGACTTACATATGACTTAGATAACAAAATTGTTGGATATGAGCTAAATGAAGGTAATATAGTATATGTAAGTATACAAGAAGAAAATGGAGAACCTAAAATAACAGTACAAGATGTTGTAAGACAAAACTATTTAATAGGATTAGTAATATTCTTTTTTGCAAGTATAATTTTAGTAGGAAGAAAAAAAGGAATAAAAGCAATTATAGGTTTAATAATAACAGTATTAGCAGTATTCTTTGTACTATTAGCAGCAATATTTAAAGGCTATAACGCTATATTAGTATCTATTGCAACCTGTTTTATAATAACAGTATTAACCTTTACAATAATTGGAGGCTGGAACAAAAAAAGTATTTCAGCTGCGCTTGGTACAATAGGAGGAATAGTACTAGCAGGAATAATAGCTACAGTATTCGGATATATAGCTAAATTATCAGGAGCCGGAAAAGAAGAGGCTATAATGTTAAGTATAACCTCAAATGTAAAATTTAACTTTAGAGATTTATTATTTGCAGAAATAATAGTATCAGCACTAGGTGCTTGCATGGATGTTGGAATGTCAATAGCATCAAGCTTAAGCGAATTAAAAATTAAAAAGCCAAGTATGACAGCAAAAGAGTTATTTAAAAGTGGAATGAATATTGGTGGAGACATGATAGGAACAATGACAAATACACTTATCCTTTCGTTTATAGGATCATCACTATTATTAGTATTATTATATATGTCATCAAATATAACAGTAGTAGAAGTTTTAAATATAGAAGCAATAGTAACAGAAAGTGTATGTGCTTTATCAGGAAGTATAGGAATAGTATATACAGTACCAATAACAGCAGCAATATTTGCTTTTATAAATAGAGATAAAAGTGTATATAAAGTAAAATCAGAAAACATAGTAGAAGGTAAAAGAAGTTTAAAAATATAAAAAAAGAGAGTATTGTAAACATCATTTAGTTACAATACTCTTTTCTTTATAAATTACAAAATTTATGGAGTTTCAATCAAAGTAAGTTTTACTTCTAATTCTTCGTCTTTACCATCATTTTCACGAGAAACTTTTAAAGTAATCTCATCACCAATTTCACATTGATTTTTCTCTTTATTAAGTTGAGACATAGATTCAACCTTTTTTCCGTTAAATTCTAATATAACATCACCAGGTTTTAAATCAGAATCTTTGGCAGGACCATCAGTTTCAATTTCAGCTACATATACACCAACAGGTAAATTATAATATCTAGAATAAGCTTCAGTAACATCAATACCTGAAATACCAATATAAGGTCTAGAAACTTTACCAGTAGAAATTAGTTGCTCAGTAATATCTAAAGTAGAGTTAATAGGAATTGCAAATCCCATAGCTTCAATTCCAGTACCAGACATTTTTAAAGTATTTATACCAATTAGTTCTCCATCAGCATTAACTAATGCGCCACCACTGTTACCAGAATTAATAGCAGCATCAGTTTGAATTAAAGTATACATAGTTCCATTTTCGTCTTCAATTTCTCTATTAAGGCCACTAACAATACCAGAAGTAACAGTACTCTTTAAATCTAAAGGATTACCAACAGCCATTGCAAATTCTCCAACTTGCACTGAATCAGAATCACCTATTTTAGCAGGTGTTAAGTCATCTCTATCAATTTTTAAAATAGCTAAGTCTGTAACGCTATCTGTACCTATAATCTTTGCTTCTATAGGTTCATCTTCATTATATAAATAAACTACAACTTTCTTAGCTTCAGAAACAGTATAATAGCTAGAAGATGAAGAAGATGCGTCAACTATATGATTATTTGTAAGAATATATCCATCATCTGAAATTATTACACCAGAACCAGTTGCTGTCGAAGTAGAAGAACGCTCTTGAAAAAATGTACGGTAATTAGAAGAAACAGAAAAGTTTACTTCAATACCAACAACAGAAGGTAAGACCTTATTTGCAACTTCTATAGCAGTACCAGAATATTCTGATACATCAATTCCAGTATTTACAGAGCCTTCTGATGTAAAAATTTTAGAATTTCGACTTTTGGTTTTATTATCATCTGACGAATCAGATACAAATAAATCTTTTACAGCAGGAACATAAAAACACAAGCCTAAAACTAAAGAGGCACCAATTATTCCAGAGGTAAAAGAGATTAAAATATTTTTTAAAATAGAATTTTTAGATTTGTTAGTATCATTGTAGTTACTTACAGAACTAGATTTTACAAAATCGTGTGCATTTTTTTCTTCATTGTTACTCATAATTATCCTCCTAAAAATATTTACAATAATAATGTATACTTTTTTTTATAAAAGTACAAGAATTTATTATTGAAAAAAATAAAATCTATATATATAATAAAAATGAAAACTTAAAAAAAAATTAAAAATGGAGGAAATATGACAAAAAATGAAAGAGGAATAACTCTTATGATATTAGTAGTAACTATAATTGTTATCTTAATCCTAGCAGGAGTAGTAATGTCAATAAATATGAATATAAATAAAAGTGTAGACCTAAAAGAAATAGTAGCAAACATGGAATTAATAAAATCAGTGGGAACACAGTATAGAGATAAATATATTGATGAAACAATAATTGAAAAAAATGAAGCAGATGGAACAGTAACATATCACCTTCCAAAACAGTTTGTTGGAACACATGAAGTAGCACTAAATCAAGGAACAATGATTAATAATCTACTAAGATTTGGTGGAAAAGAACAAGAAACACTACTTGAAACTTCAAATTATTGGTATAGATTAGAACAGAAAGATTTAGACGAATTTAAACTAGATATTAAACTAAATAATGAATATTACTTTTTAAATTATAGTACACTAAGTGTTGCTTATTGCAAAGACGAGAAAGATGGAAGTCAATATAAAGGCGTAAAAATAAAAAAGAATAATAGAGAAAAATATGTATATTTTTATGATGATTTAAAAAATGTAAAAACAAGAGAAGTGAGAAACTAATATGAAAGAAAAAGAAGAAGAAAGACTAAGAGTATTAAAACAAGACGAAGAAAAATTATATTCGGATAAAATACAATTAATAGCAGGAATAGATGAAGCAGGAAGAGGACCATTAGCTGGACCAGTAGTTGTTGGTGCTGTAATAATGCCTAAAGACTCAATGATAGAAGGGGTTAATGATTCTAAAAAAGTATCAGAGAAAAAAAGAGAAAAAATATATGAAGAAATAACAAAAGAAGCAATTAGCTGGAGTGTAGGAATTGCAGACCAAAATGAAATAGATGAAATAAATATATTAAATGCAACAAAATTGGCACTAAAAAGAGCAATAGAAAATTTAGAAACAAAACCAGATTTAATTTTAGTTGATGCTTTAACAAATATTGACACACAAAATATTCCATATAAATCTATAATAAAAGGAGATGCGAAAGAATATTCAATTGCAGCTGCTTCAATAATTGCAAAAGTAACAAGAGATAGAATGATGAGAGAATATGATGAAATATATCCGCAATACGGATTTAATGGACATAAAGGATATGGAACAGCAAAACATATAGCAGCAATAAAAGAATATGGGCCATGCATATTACATAGAAAAAGCTTTATAAAAAATTTCGTAAAATAAAGGAGAAAATAGTATGAATGCTATAAGTATAATAGCTAAAAAAAGAGATAAAAAAGAATTAAGTCAAGATGAAATAGATTATTTTATAAAAGAATATACAAAAGGAAATATAACAGATTATCAAGCAGCTGCACTAGTTATGGCAATATATATTAATGGAATGACAAATAAAGAAATAACAAATCTTACCATATCAATGGCAAATTCAGGAGATACAATAGACTTAAGTGATGTATCTGATAATATAGTAGACAAGCATTCCACAGGAGGAGTAGGAGATAAAATAACATTAATACTAATGCCAATAATTGCATCACTTGGAGTTCCAGTAGCAAAAATGTCAGGAAGAGGATTAGGTTTTACAGGAGGAACAAGCGACAAATTAGAATCAATACCAGGATATAATGTAAATATAAGCATAGAAGAATTTAAAAATAATGTACAAGAAATTGGAATAAGCCTAATAACATCAAGCTTAAATTTAGCACCAGCAGATAAAAAAATATATGCATTAAGAGACACTATAGGATGTACAGCAAACATACCATTAATAGCATCAAGTATAATGAGTAAAAAAATAGCATCAGGAGCAAATAAAATATTAATAGATATAACTTGTGGAAATGGTGCATTTATGAAAGACATAAAACAGGCAAAAGAATTAGCAAATATGATGATAAAAATAGGAATATTAGCACACAGAGAAGTAAGATGTGTAATAACAAACATGAATGAACCAACAGGTCATGCTATAGGAAATACATTAGAAGTAATAGAAGCAATAAAAGCATTAAAAGGTGATATGCCAGAAGATATAAAAGAAATCATAATAGCACTAGGAACACAAATGTTATTTATGGCAGGAAAAGCATCAGATGCAGTAAAAGCAACACAAATGATAGAAGAGGCAATACAATCAGGAGCAGCCCACAACAAATTTAAAGAATTAGTTGCAAAACAAGGTGGAGATATAACATATTTAGATGATACAGAAAAATTTCCAAAAGCAAAACATATAATTCCAGTATATGCAGAAGAAAGGGGAGCACTAAAAACAATAGATACAGAGAAAATTGGAAATATATCAGTATATCTTGGAGCAGGAAGAATAAGAAAAGAAGACTCTATAGATCATACAGCTGGAATAGTAATGAATCAAAGAATAGGAAATGTAGTAGAAGTAGGACAAGTACTAGCATATATACACACAAATGATGAAAGTAAAATAGAAGGAGCAACAAGAAACTTAAAAGAAGCATTTGTATTAGATCCAAAAAAAGTAGCAAAACCAAAAACAGTAATAGGACTAATAAAATAAAAAAAGTAGCAGGACAAAAAAGTATATATGTCCTGCTATTTGCATATAAGGAGAAAGAAAAAATGATTGAAATCAAGAATGTATCAACTTCATACGTTAAAGGCAAAAAAATAATAGATAAAATGAACTTGAAAATAGAAGATGGAACAGTATTTGGATTTATAGGTCCGAATGGAGCAGGAAAAACAACAACATTAGAAATGATAACAGGAGTACTACAAATAGATGAAGGCGATATTTTTATAGATGGAAAAAGTATTAAAACAAAGCCAATAGAAGCCAAAAAGAAATTTGGGTTTGTGCCAGATTCACCAGAGATGTTTGAAAAACTAACAGGACTAGAATATCTAAATTTTATCGGAGATGTATATGAAGTTAATCCAGAACAAAGATTAGAAATTGTAGAAAAATTAGCAAAAAAGTTTAATATATATGATAGCTTAAAAGATAGGATTCAAAGCTATTCACATGGAATGAAACAAAAACTATTAATAATAAGTGTATTACTATACAATCCTAAAAACTGGATATTAGACGAACCAATGACTGGACTAGATCCACAAGCTGCATACACTTTAAAAGAATTAATGAAAGAACATAGCCAAAAAGGAAATACAGTGTTTTTCTCAACACATGTATTAGAAGTAGCAGAAAAAATATGTGACAAAATAGCGATAATAAATAAAGGAAAAATAATATATACAGGAACAGTAGAAGAATTGAAAGAACAACTAAAAACCAATACATCGTTAGAAGAATCATTCTTAGAATTGATTGAAGTTGAAGAAAAATAGAAGAGGATACAAATGAAAAGTTTAACAAGTGTAATTATAAAGAATTCTAAAAGGCAAGAAAAACAAAACACATTAAAAGAAAAAATATTATCATTTATAGCATTTATAATAGTATTTGGATTTTTAGCAATATCAATGACAGTATTGTCTTTCGTCATAACCAAAAAGTTAAAAGGAATAGAGCAAAGTTATACATTTATAAACATATTAGTATTAATGAATTTCTTTATACTGTTTGCTAAAAGCGTATTTGAAAGCATAAACGTACTATATTTTTCAAAAGATTTAAAACAATTATTACGAATGCCAATAAACCCAAAAGATATCATCCATGCAAAATTTATAAATATGATAATTTCAGAATATCAGATGGAGATTATCATGTTAGCAATACCAATGGTAGTATATGGAATAATAATGAAAGTAGGAATATTATTCTATTTATACACATTATTGACATTAACAATACTTCCAATAATACCAATAGTAACAACTTCAATAGTAATAGCAATTATTATGAGATTCTCAAATTACTTAAAAAACAAAACACAAGTAATATATATAACAATAATAATATCAGCAATACTAATAGACTTAATATTTACAGGTTTTAAACCAATTAAAGTAACAAAACAAGAATTTGAGGAAGCTGTTTTAAAGCCAAATGGATTAGCCACAATGATAGCAGACAAAATAGAACTAATCAAACCAATGATGAATACGCTTTTAAACTATAACAATGAAAAAGGAATAAAAAATTTAAGTGTATATGTAGCAGAAAGCATAGGAATATATATATTAGGAATATTTATAATATCTAAAATATATTTAAAAGGAGCAATAGGAACAACAATAAACAGCAAAAGAATAAAAAAAGATAATACTAAGTTGACAATAGAAGATTTCAAAAAACAAAATAAAATAAAATCATATATACAAAAGGAAAGAAAAGTAATTTCAAGAACACCAATATTTTGCATTCAATGTCTACTAATACCTATAATATATCCTATAATAATTTTAGAAATATTTGCAATTACAGTAATAGTATCAAAAAAATTAGGAATAGATATTATACAAAATTTTTTAGGAATAATAAATACTTCAATGGGACAAGCAATATTCATAGGGGTAGGAGCAATATTTTTTATGATGAACTTTTCATCAATAATAGGAATATCAAAAGATTGTAAAACTTCAATATTAACCAAAAGCTTACCAATTAAATTAGAAAAACAATTCAATATAAAAACAGAAATAGGAAAAAGAATAAATATGTTATCAGTAATTATTATAACCTTTTGCTATTGGTATGCAGTAAAAAATTTAGCACCAACAATAATAATGTTTACAATATTATACCTATTAAATTCTGTTGGAGAAAAAATAAAGTTATTAATAGATATAAAAAAGCCACAAATTAATTGGGATAACGAATACACGATGATGAAGCAAAATACAAACATAATGAACGTATTATTTTATACACTTGCACTATTAATAACTTTATACATTATAAGTAAAATAATAAAGCAAGCACATTATTTTCTAGCAACCATATTAGTAATTACATTAATAGCATATAGCATAACCACATTGTATATAAGTAAAAATCAAGAAAAGATATTTAGAAAAATATATTAAAAATTTGAAACCAAACTCTATTATAAATTGTATTCATAATAGATAGGAGGGTAATAATGCAAACAGAAGAAATAAAAAGTATGATAGAAAAATATTCAGGATTAGTATATAAGATTGCAATCACTAGAAGTAAAAATATTGAAAATGCGGAAGATATATTCCAAGAAGTATTTATAAAATACAGTCAAAAGCTACCAAAATTTGAAAATGAAGAACACGAAAAAGCGTGGTTTATACGTGTAACAATAAATGTAAGCAAAAACTTACATAATCAAGCATGGAATAAAAAAACAGTAGCTTTAGAAGAGAATATACAATTCGAAGAAAAAGAACAAGAAAACATATTTCAAATAGTAAGCACATTACCACAAAAATACAAAACAGTAGTATACCTATTTTATTACGAAGGATATAAAGTAAATGAAATTTCTAAAATAATGAAAACAAGAGAAGGAACCATAAAAACATGGTTAGCAAGAGCAAGAAAAAGCCTAAAAGAAAAAATAGAAGGAGGTTTTGAAAATGAATAAGAATCAAGAAAATTATAAAAAAGCTTTAGATCAAATTACACCAAGTGAAGAACTAAAACAAAAAACTTTTAGAAAAGCAACAATAAAACAACAAGTTAAAAAACCAGTATTTATAAAATATTTAGCAGCATGTGCAGTATTTGCAATATGTTTATCAGGAAGTGCAGTATATTTAAAACATAAAAAGCCATTAACTAAAAAAGATCAAACTACACAAACTCAAGTGGTAGCACAAAAAATGAATGACCTACCAAGATTTGAAAATATGGAACAAGTAAGAGAAGCATTAAAAGAGAATAATAATAGATCTTATGAAGAAAAAATGCTTCAAAATGAAGTAGCAATGGAAGATACAATAGCTTCAAGTACAACTAAAGAAGAAGCAAGAGATTATTCAGAAACAAACGTACAAGTAAAAGGAGTAGATGAAGCTGATATAGTAAAAACAGACGGAAAATATATTTATTATGTAACAAAAGAAAAAGTTTATATAATAGATAGCGAAAATTTAGAAATAAAATCTAAAATGGATTATGACACAAAAAATATATATTATCCTAGTGAGTTATATATAAACCAAAATAAAATGATAGTATTAGGAATAACATACCAAGATAATCAAGAACCAGAAGACACTGTAACATCAGAAGCTTTTACAGACTGCATATATCCAAGATATTATCGAAATTCACAAACAAAAGTTATAGTATATGACATATCAGATAAAAGTAATCCAAAAGAAGACAGAACAATTATAATAGATGGTGAATACAATACTTCAAGAATGATTGAAGACAATATATATTTTGTAAGTTCAAAAGACGCCTACTATTATGATTTAGCTAAAATAGAAGATGATGAAATAATGCCATTAATAAAAGATACAGCAAATGAAGATAGAAAATTGAAATGTACAGACATTGCATATTTTGAAGGAACAGAAAATAAATCATTTATGACAGTAGCAGGATTTAATATAAATAACAAAGAAAAAATAAATACAGAAAGCTTTTTTGGAGCAAGTGAGAATGTATATGCAAATAAAAACAATTTATATATAACACAGTCAGAACATAAGTATGTATTAGGACAAGAAAAAACAACAAGTAAAATATATAAATTCAATTTAGAACAAACAGCAATAAACTTGCAAGCACAAACAGAAATAAAGGGCTATTTAAATAATCAATTTTCAATGGATGAATATGAAGGAAATCTAAGAGTAGCAACAACAAAAGGATATGACGAAAAATCTAATAATCAATTATATATATTAGATGAAAATTTAAATGAAATAGGAAAAATAGAAGATTTAGCAAAAGGTGAAAAAATTTATTCAGTAAGATTTGTAGGAAAAATAGGATATATAGTAACTTTTGAACAAATAGACCCACTATTTGTAATAGATTTATCAGACCCAACAAATCCAGAAGTAAAAGGAGAACTTAAAATACCTGGATATAGTTCATACTTACATCCATATGATGAAACTCATATAATAGGAATTGGTTATAATACAAAATCAAATGGATATGGTGGAGTTGTAAATGACAATATGAAAATGTCAATGTTTGATGTATCAGATGTAACTAATCCAAAAGAGATGTTTAGTATAGATATTGGAAGCGGATACACATATTCAGAAGTAATGTATAATCATAAAGCATTATTTTATAGTAAAGATAAAAACTTAATAGGATTTCCAATAGAAACTTCAGGAAATTCAAAAAAATATTATTACAACAGTTCATTTAGAATTTATAAAATAGATTTAGAAAAAGGTTTTGAAGAGTATGGAAAAATAGAGGCTAATAATGATGATGAGAAAAAATATATAGATAGCATGAAAAGAGCAATTTATATATCAGACATACTATACGTATTATCAGATGAAAACATAGTAACATACAATTTAAATACACTAGAAAAACAAAAAGAATTAGAATTATAATAAAAACATATTAAAATAAAAACAAATTAAATAAAAACTATATTGATTAAGCTTTTGGAATTGCGCTAGCGACCAAACGTAACTGCGTTAGCAGTGGAGTGCGAATTTGAGCAATCTACCATATAAAAACGGAGTTTTTTGTTATGGAGATTGCGAAGAGCAAAATTCCAAAAATTAATCAATATAGTTTTTATTTTAGTTTAAATTTATTTATTTAAATCTTTATTAAGTCTTTCTAATTCCTTACATTTGATTTTGTATTCTACTTGCTGTGTTAGAAATTTATAGTATAAATATCCTTGCTCATACTGGCTAGCAGGATTAAAAGCATCTTGAAATTCCTCCATAAAAAACCTCCAAAATAAAAATCTAATATACATATATTCAAAAAAAAATAAAATATGAAAACAAAAGCTACAACAAATAAATACTTTATGATAAAATGCAAAAGATAATAATAGAGTATAAATTAAGGAGGAGTTAAATTTGAAAAGAGAAGAAATCGAAGAAAAATACAAATGGGATTTAAGTAAAATGTATAAAAACAAAGAAGAATTCCAAAAAGATTTTCAAGAAGTAAAACAAAGTTTGCCAGAAATAGAAAAATACAAAGGTAAGTTTTTAGAAAATGCTGAAATATTTTTAGAATTTATGAACTTACTAGAAAAAATAAATAGAAAACTAGAAAAATTATACACATATGCACATCTAGCTGTGGATGTAGAACCAGAAAATGCTGAAATGCAAGAATTAAATGCAAACATCTTAGGACTAGCAGAAGAAACAGCAAACAAAACTGTGTTTATAGATTTAGAAATATTAAAAAACGAAGAATCAGCAAAAAAAGTTATAGAAAACGAAAACTGCAAAAAATATACTAATATGATAAATCATATATTACGTACGAAGCCACATATATTAAGTGATGAAACAGAAGAAGTGTTAACAATGGCAAGTGGAGTTATAGGATCATCATATAAAACTTATTCAAATATAAGACCAGAATTTGAACCAGTTATAATAGATGGAAAAGAGAACTTTTTAAATGAAGAAACAGTAAAAGAATTTTATAAAAATCCAGATGAACAGGTAAGAAAACAAGCATACGAAAAGTTAAATATACAATATAAAAAGATGGCAAACGTATATGCATCAACACTAGAAGGAACAATGAAAAAGGATGTATTCTACAGCAAAATAAGAAAGTTTAAATCACCACTAGATGCAAGTGTATTTGGAGATGAAGTAACAGAAGAATTATTTTATAAAGTATTAGAAAACGCAAACAAAACATATCATAATTACTATCTAGAATATCTAGATGTAGTAAAAAAATTAATGAATAAAGATGTATTAGACATGTATGACTTACGTTATCCTATAGTAAAAGAACCATCAAAAAAATATACCTTAGATGATGCCTTTGAATTAATTTATGAAGCAACAAAAAAATTCGGACCAGAATATACAGAAATAATGAAAAAAGCAAGAGAAGAAAGATGGATAGACTATATGCCACATGAAGGAAAAAGACACGGAGCATATTCATCAGGCTGTTATGATTCAAATCCATATATATTAACCAGTTATATAGAAGATGTAGAATCAATATTTACACTAATACATGAATTAGGACATTCAGCACACACATATCTATCAAATCATAATCAAGAATACGCAAACAGTGACTACAGAATATTTGTAGCAGAAGTAGCATCAACAGTAAATGAAAATTTATTAATGCAATTATTAATACAAAATTGTACAGATAAAGAAGAAAAGAAATATTTATATTTTAAAAGATTAGATGAATTTATAGGATGCTGCTACAGACAACCATTTTTTGCAGAGTTTGAAAATAAATTACACATAAAAGCGGCAAACAATGAAGGATTATCAAATCAAACTATAACAGACCTTTATGAAAAACTATCAGAAGAATATTATGGTGGAAGAGTAAGAATACATGAATTATCAAAATATTCATGCTATGGAGTTCCACATTTTTACTACAACTATTATGTTTATAAATATACTGTAGGAATGTGTGTATCATCAGTAATAGCTAAAAGAGTATTTAATGGAGATAAAAACCAAATAGAAAATTATTTAAACTTCCTAAAGTCAGGTTCAAGTAAAAGCCCAGTTGAATTATTAAAAATGGCAGGAGTAGATCCATTAGATGAGAATTTATACAAAGAAGCATTTGAAAACTTTAAAGCAGACTTAGAAGAGTTTAAAAAATTAATATAAATTGCTAGATAAAAAAATCTTGTATTGATACATTCAATACAAGATTTTTATCTATAATTTTCTTAAACTATTTTTTGATTTCTTCTAATTAAAATTCCAACTAACATAATAATTACAACAGAAGCAATGATAACAATAGAAATAACTAAAGGAGCAGAAACTCTATTTTTAGAAACCTTTGCACTATCACCAACATTAGGTTCATCGATAACAACATTATCAATTTCAGTATTAAATGTATCAACATCAATAGTAAATTTGGCATATTTAATATTAGAAGCAACCATAATAGTATCAGCATTTTGCTCTGGTAAACTATTTATAGAAGTATCAATAGACACACCACTAAATTCACTATTACCAACAGAAAAATCAGAATAGTTTTGCTTAATATATGAAACAGCATTTTGATTTAAATTAGAACCATTACTAAAAATAATAGAAAGAGCAGTAAGCATAGAATCGTAAGAAAGATTATTTAATTCATTAGGTTGACCAATATATAATTCTAACAAACCGTTTTCATTAAAAGTTTTATAAAAAACAAGATTTCCAGACTTAGCTATAAAATCCTCTTTAGTGTAAATAGTACCATTTAGCATAAAAATACTATCAGAAATTGGAGAAGAAGTATCTGACAATTTTAATTTTACAGAAGGATTTATTTGAAACTTAATCTGTGGTTTACCAGTACTATCAGAAGTATAAGACTTTTCATATCCCGAATCTTTAATACCAGCAAAAGATAAAGTATCATCTAAAGCATAAGGAAGCTGAACCCCTTCGTCATTTCCTTGCATAGTATAAATAGTATCAACTAACATAGCATTAAGATATTCATTTATAGAAGATATAGGATAATAAGTAGTATACACACCAGTATTAGGATTATAAGCATATACAAGTGAATTAGTATTGCCATAATTCAAAATAATAGAGTTATTAGTCTGAGTAGCATATACTTTAATACCTATATTAGCAAATTTAGTAATATATGAACTTTTATTAAAATTTTCAGCAATTTTAGTAATATCAATATCAACAGTGTTATCTACACCTTCAACAAATTCAGTAGCATAAGAGTTAGTTATAAACAAACCTAAAAATATAAATAATATAATTAAAACTTTTTTTAATCTCATTAAAAAGTCCTCCAAACATAATTTAAATTATACAAATAATCATACAAATAAAAATAAAAAAATTCAAGAAAAATGAAGACTAATTAAAAAATATATAATATAATAAAGTAAATTTATAAAGTCTATTAAGGATAGGTGATTTAAATGAACATATATAGGCCAATACTTGGAGAAACTACGAAAGAAGAAAAAATATATCCAGCAATAGAAAAATATAAAAATGAAGAATTAATAGTTGAAAATAAGCATTTTCAGAAAATAGAAGAGATAGATTTAAATGCAGAAGAAGTAGAATTTGAAAAGTGCATATTTACAGACTGCAAAATTACAGGAAGCTTTGAAAAAGCGGTATTTCACGACGTAATATTCGAAAGATGTGATTTGTCAAACTGCTTATTTAGAGAAGGAAGTTTTATTAGAGTAGAAATGAAAGATAGCAAATTTGTTGGGTGTGATTTCACAGATTCAAGAGTATACCATTTTTCAAGTAATAACACTATTTATAAATATGCAAATTTTTCAAACACAAATTTAGAAGAAATAATTTTTAAAAATTGCAATTTATCAAACAGTAGTTTTTCAGAATGTAAAATAAAAAATATTTATTTTGAAAATTCAGAATTAGTACAAGCACAATTTTTTAGAACAAAATTAAAGTCAGTAGATTTATCAACATGTGAAATAAACGGAATAGTAACAAGTCTGCAGGATATAGAAGGTGCGATCGTAAATAATTTCCAAGCAATTGAACTATCAAAATTAATGGGAATAGTAATAAAATAGAGGTATGCTTCTTTGATAATATCTTTAAAACTCTGAAATATGGAGAAAAATATTGAAAACAAAATTACAGAAATTAAAAGAAAGTAAAAAAAGAAAAAAGAGATTAAAACTAATAACATTATTATTAATAAGTTTAACAATCATATTGATAATTTTCATAACAGCTAAAAAAAGCAGAAAAAATATTTCTACTCCACTAATACAACAAAAAAATGAAAAAATAGGAATGGCTGAAAACACAGAAATAAAGCAAGAAAACAATGAAATAACTAATGAAGTAAATCAAGAACAATTAGTTGAAGTAGAAGAAGCAAAACAAGAGGCAGTAAAAGTAAAAGAAATTATAGAAAAATATATTGCAGAAAAAAATTTAAATGAAGAAAATTTTGCATTTTTTTATTATGACATAAATAGCAAAAATCAATATTTTTATAATGAAAATACATATTTTACTGCAGCAAGTACAATAAAAGTACCAATAGCAATGTTATACTATGACAAAATTACTCATGGAGATATAACATTAGATACTAAATTATTGTACCAATCATCAGACTATGAAGCTGGAGCAGGAAATACAAGTAACATATATAAATTTGGCGATTATATACCAATATCATTTTTATTAAGAGAAATGATAAAAGAAAGTGACAATACAGCAACAAATATATTAAAAAAAGAATTAGGCGGAGAAAAAGCATATAGAATATTAATAAAACAATATACAAAAGAAAATTTAACAGAAGAGTTTAATGTTGAAAATGTAACATCAGCAAAATATTCGCTAGATGTATTAAAAAGATTATATCAAGATAGAGAAAAGTATGCAGATTTAATAAACTTAATGAAAGAATCATCTTCAGGCGGATACTTAAAGAAAAATATTAAAAATTATGAAATAGCACATAAATATGGAAGCATTGCAGGATGTACACATGACTATGGAATAGTATATTACAATGAAAATCCTTATTTAATAGGAGTATTTACAAAAAATATACCAAATGCAGAAAATCTTATAGCAGAGATAAGCAAAACAATAATAGATAATAATTAAAGTTCTAAGAAAAGCCTTCATAGAATACTATTAAACAAAGTATTCTTAAATGGAGGTTTTCTTTATGTCAAAAAGAATAGAAGAGCGTGTAATTCAAGTTGCACAGTATATTATAGATTCTAAAGATACAGTCAGAGGAAGTGCAAAAAAGTTTGGAGTAAGTAAAAGTACTATACATAAAGATGTAAGTCAAAGACTAGAGAAAATAAACAAAGCACTTTACATCGAAGTAAGAAAAATACTAAATGAAAACAAAGCAGAAAGGCATATAAGAGGAGGATTAGCAACTAAAAAGAAATATGAAAAACTAAAATTATAATAATAAATATTGACTTTTCAATTAGATTATAGCTAAAATAAAATATATAAGTATACAAAGGAGAAAAGAATGAAAAAGATAAAAATAATATTAGTAATTATAGTTCTTGCTATATTAATATCAGTAGGAACATACTTTGGAATAAGAACAATAAATATTAATAAATATACAAAAGCTAACGAATACGAAGTAAAAGAAGCAAAAATTCCATCTGTAAAAACAGTTTTAGGAGAGAAAAAAGTAAAAAAATACTCATATAAAAAGAACACTACAGAAATTCTAGAACTTGAATTTGAAGATTCAAATAAAGAACAATCAGCAAAAGAATATTTAGACTACATAAAAGATAATGGAAATTATATAGAAATGAATACAGAAAATAATAATACAAGACAAATTGCATCACCAGGAGCTGATATAATAACAGTACAAACAGAACTAACAGAAATAGGTTTCAAAGTAATTATAGAAGTTGGTCCTGGAGAAATGAAAATGGATTATACAGAATAATGAAAAGACGTTCTAAACAGAACGTCTTTTTTGTATAAAAAATAGGGCACAAAGTAAAAATAAAAAACATATTTTATCATAGGTGGTAAAATATGTTTACAGAAAGCTATAAAAGAAATAGAAAAGGAAGTAGCAACGCAATAATACTACATTTAGATGGAGACAAAAAGTATGCTAAAAGAGCATTAAACTATTATAACAATTTAAATTTAAAAGCCATAGTAGAAAACATTCAAGAAAAAAATCAAAGCAATGAAATAACACTATTACTAGAAACATATAGACCAAATATATTAGTAATAACAGGACATGATAAAATGTATAAAAAAGGACAAGATTTATATAAAATAGAAAATTACAAAAATTCAAAATATTTTATGGAAGTAGTGAAAAAAGCAAGAGAATGGGAAAAGTCAGAAGAAAAGTTAATAATATTTGCAGGAGCATGTGAAAGCTTTTACGAAGCATTAATGATGGCAGGAGCAAATTTTGCGTCATCACCTGCAAGAATAATGATAGAATATAGAGACCCATTAATAATAGCAAGTAAGATAGCAATGGAAAATGAAAGAAAAAATATTACTATGAAAGATTTAAAACCATATTTGAGAAGTAACTATAATGGTATAGGAGGAAAGTGTGCAAAAGGGCAGAAAAAAGATTGGCAATAAAGCAAAAAGTGAGAATGTAACATAATTGTAACATAATTGTAAAAAGAAAGAAAAGAAACACCCTAAAAATGATATAACGCAGTAAACACAAGCGGTTTAACGATATGATAAAACTAGCACATTTTTGACAAAAATCGACTCTGATGATATACTGAGCCTATCAAAAATGAAGTAGGTGATTGTATGATTTATAAGTCAGATATTAGTAGTTTAAAAAAGAACATGGAAGACCAAATAGGTCACAAAATAATAGTAAAGGAGTCACCAGGAAAAAGAAGTAAGCCATTAGAAAAGTCAGCTATTATTGAACAAGTTTATCCAACTTACTTTAGAGTAAAATTTGAAGAAAACGAAAGAAGAAGTTCATATAACTATACAGACATATTCACAAAATCTGTAGAAGTTCAAATATACGATGGAGAAAAATTTCAAGCATTAGAACCACCAGCAATAATATCAAAGAAAAATAGAGAAGAATATGCATAAAAATTCCTTGAAAAAGGAATTTTTTTTTGACCTCTAAATATAATTAAAATATATGAATAAGGAGGTAGAAAATGGAATTACAAATTCAAAAAGAAACTATAAATGTAAAAAAGAGAATAGGAGAAAAAAATAAAAGAATCTCAATAGAAAAAGACTATATATTGCCAGATAGTAAACCAGACATAATAAAAGTACAATCAGAAAGTAGCTTGCCATATATCAGAAAAAAAGAAAATATGGAAAATAGATTAAAAATAGAAGGAGGATTTGAAACAAGAATATCTTATATAACAAGTGAAGGAAAAAATAGAGTACTAAAAATAGACGAAGAACTTTCAGAAGTATTAGATATTGAGGGAATAAATCAAGAAAGCAGTATTTCAGAAAAAATATCAATAATACAGATAGAAACAAGTATACTAAATGAAAGAAAAATCCATTATAAAATAGAAGCAGAGATACAAGTAGTAGCTTCTAAAAAAGAAAATATAGAATTAATTTATGAAATAAATAAAGTGCATAATATAGAAACATTATCTAAAAAAACTAATATAGATACATATATTGGTCATAGTGAATCAAAAATATCAGTAAAAGAAAAATTAGAAACAGAAAATATTCAAGAAGGAATAGAAGTAGTAAAATTCAAACCCAAAGTAGAAAATATAGAAACTAAAATAAGTTATAACAAAATATTAGTAAAAGCAGACTGCAAAATAAAATGTGTGTATCAATCTAAAAGCGGAAGTACATACATGGTCCAAAAAGAAGTGCCAGTAATGGGATTTTTAGACATAGAAAATATAGATGAAGAATGTGAAAGTAATATAGAACTAACACTTAAAAATATAAATATTAATGAAGATTGTAGCAATAAAAATGAAATAGAAATAGAAATGGAATTCAATTTATCAGGAGATATATATCAAAAAAGAGAAATAAACATGATGATAGACTTATATGGTATAAATTACAAAACAGATTTTAAAAATCAAACTATGTATTTAGAAAAAAGTAAGCCACAAGTATTAAAAAAAGTAGAATTAGAAAATAAAACATTAATAGAAGATATAAATCAAATATACGATCAAGAGTATATAATAAAAAATGTTCAAACCAAAGAAGAAAAAACAGAAGTGCAAATAAAAGCAACATATCTATATAGTTCATTTGAAAATGAAACTATAAATAAGTACGAAACAATAATAACAAAAGAACTAAATGCAAAATATGATCTAGAAAAAACAAAAATAAAAATTGAAAAAGAAAATACAGTATTATTACCAGATTCAAGTATAGAAGCAACATTAGAATTAAGTATACAAAGTTTAAATGCAGAAAAAATAGAAGTTATAAACGAAATAGAAATAGAAGACGAAGAATCAGACGATAAATACAGTATGATAATATATTGTGTAAAAGAAGGAGATTCATTATGGAAAATTGCTAAAAAATTTAAAAGTACAGTAAAAGAAATTTCCAATATAAATGAAATAGAAGATGAAAATAAAATAAATATAGGAGATAAGATATATATACCACGAGCAATATAAAGAAAAAAAGCGTATTTATATATTGACATCATTTTTTAGATATGCTAACATTCCAAAGGTGCAAATTACACTAAATAGAAGGTAAATATACTTTCTAAAAAGCTTTTTGAATAGGAGAAAATGAGAGTTATGAAAAACATCAAGCTATGGCGGAGAAGGAAACTAAAGAAAATAGCAGTACTACCTATGGACTTTACAGGTGCGCTACTCGCCAAAACAAAAAATTCAGGAGTTGTGGTGTTAACCATGAAAAACGGAAGAGTAGTGACCTACATAACAGACATTGCAGAAGAAAACGATGATACTAAATACTGCATAAGGCAGGCAAGAAAAGTATTAAAAAATGCAAATATGTCTGATTTCATACTCTATGAGTGGGAAAACGTAGGAGATAGTTTTGAACAGCTTATGTTTGTATATGGGGGAGAACTAAACCCTCAAATGAGCTGTGTTAAATGTTAAATAATTCAAAAATTCTGAAAATTCTAACAAGCAAATCTAAAAAGCCGATAGCTGTTTAATAAAGCTGTTGGCTTCTTTTCTTATATACTAGAAAAATTGGAATTATGTTAATATTGTAGCTTTCAGATTAGTTTTTAAATTCACAAAAATCAAGCAAAATAAAAATAAAAAACAGAAAATGTCATGAAAATATTGACAATTAGCAAACTTTATATTAAAATATTAACGCATTGTATGTAAATATAAATTTATTAAATGCTTCTCCCCGGTAGCAGATAATAAATTTTATATATAAATATAATAATTGAATGGAGGGTAATTATTACCATGAATAATACAACATATAGCGCAAAAAAAAGCGAAATAGAAAGCAAATGGTATGTAATTGATGCAGCTGGAAAATCACTAGGTAGAGTTGCAACAGAAGCAGCAAAATTATTAAAAGGAAAACACAAACCAACATACACACCATCAATAGATACAGGGGATCACGTAATAGTTATAAACTGTAGTGAAGCTGTATTAACAGGAAAAAAATTAGATCAAAAAGTATATAGACATCATTCAGGATATATTGGAGGAATGACAGAAACATCAGCTAGAGTAATGATGGAAAATACTCCAGAAAAAGCAATGATGCTTGCAATAAAAGGTATGCTTCCACATACAAAATTAGGAAGACAAATGATTAAAAAATTAAGAGTATATGCTGGTAGCGAACACGAAAACATAGCTCAAAAACCAGAAGTATGGGAGGTAAAATAATGGCTAAGAAATCTGAAAAAATAGTTTTCTGCGGAACAGGTAGAAGAAAAAAATCAATAGCTAGAGTTAGATTAGTAGAAGGTAAAGGTGAAATCACAGTTAACGGACAAAAATTAGATGAATATTTTGGAACAGAAATATTAAAAGTTATCGTTAACCAACCATTAACAGTTACAAATACAGTAGGAAAATACGATATTATTTGTAAAGTTGAAGGTGGAGGATATACAGGTCAAGCTGGAGCTATCAGACATGGTATAGCAAGAGCTTTATTAGAAGCAAACGGAGAATACAGAGCAGCTTTAAAATCAAACGGATTCTTAACAAGAGATCCACGTATGAAAGAAAGAAAAAAATACGGACTTAAAAAAGCAAGAAAAGCTCCACAATTCTCAAAGAGATAATTACAAGCCCGTTTGGGAAAGAAAACAAAAAATATACAAAGCGGTAATCTATATAGACTACCGCTTTTTTTTTATTTTTCGTCTCTGAACGAACTCTGATAAAAAATTTCTTCCTCTAGTGGTATAGAAATTTGTAATTTTTTTCCTGTTCTAGTTTGGTAACTAGTATCTTCTATTAATGAACTATAATTATGTTCTAGCTTATATCTAGGATTTAACAATATTTGTTTATTATTTACATCTATATATCCTTTTAGAAATTCTGGATTCAAAGTAAAACTTAAATCCTGATTTTGAGTCCATATTGGAATTCCACTTTTTCCAGTACCTTTATTTACTAAAATCATTACTAAATATTTTAAATCCCAATGTGGCCAACTTTTTAATTTATCATAAAGTAATTTATCATCTTTATCTATTAATTCTGATGTATACATTAATTCCGGATAATCACATTTTAAACCATATTTACAAATGTCTTCAGCATCTTCCTTTGTGTAAGTCCCATGTAGAAATAGAAAATTATATTCTTTTAAAGATTCTTCTAATATATTATTAAACTTTCTAATAAATTCAGCACCAAAATATTCTTCACTATTTTTAATCATTTTAGTTAACTCCTATTATTTACTTTATAAATATTATATGAAGATTTACGGACTAATTTGTACATGAGTTATTCTTATAATTAGCCATAAAAAAATTAATATTAATAATTGTAAAAGTATTTCTTATAATATTCTATACCACCTCATTTTATTTATAGAATTGAGATGATAACCACATTTTGCGTATCTTTATGCATTATATAGAAAAGAAAAAACAATGTCAACGAATTCAAAAAGCCTTAATTTGATTATAAATAATGTACTGGATATTAAGGTTGACATAAAAAAGAAAATAATCTATAATAAAAAAAGTAGAGAGATTGTTTACTCTTCAATAGCAAAAGTTGGAGAGTAAAGCCTCCAATTTTTGTTTAACACTTTAATCAAAAACAAGGAGGAGATGCAATGACATCAAAAAAAATGATTAAGGCTGCAGGCATAGCTATAGTAGTGCTTGGAGCGACGAAGGTGCTTTACAACAAAGTAGATCGGAAGTTCTGGCTGTGGCTGTATAGGAAAGAAGAAGAAAGAGCGAAAATAGCACTTGAGAAAGTGCTAGAGCTCAATAACTGGAGCAAATACAGCTTTCAATACGCCAGTGACTCTGGAACAGTTCCAATCTATACCTATGCAAAGGACATCGATATCGAAAGCATGCGTGTACCTAAAGGATATGTTTTACACAAAATGATGCACGCAACGGGTGCAATAAACTATGTACTGGGAGCCGAATCTAAGCGGAGTATATCCTTTACCTACTATCCTGCATACCTTTACTTAGAAAGCGCAGAGGAATGGGCAGAGATGGGACTCTAATAAGGAAAAAAGGCAGAAAGAAAGCGGGTAAGTCTGAGACTTACCCGCTTCTGTCGTTTTAATAATTATTTTTTTGTTGTTTTCTAGCTTTTCTACAAGCTGGACATCTTACAGGTTGATTTGTAAAACCTTTTTCAGCATAAAATTGTTGTTCACCAGCAGTGAAAACAAATTCAGCACCACAATCTTTACATGTAAGTGTAATATCTTCATAGTTAGATTCCATTATATAAACCTCCTCTTAAAATTGACTGAATTACTTTTATTACTTAACCAATCTTAAAAGAAGGCAAAATATTTTAAAATAAATTCATCAGCTTCATAAGAAACTTTTATAATTATAACATAGAAATAAAGAAAAAACAATATAAAAAATTTGAAAAGGAAATTTAATATTTAACAATTTGTTTTAAAACGGGAAATTCTTTTCTAAAAGTGCGTAATTTTTCAATATCCAAATCACAAATAATAATTTCTTCGTCTGATTCAATATTAGAAATGATTGAACCATCATACGAGATTACTTGTGTATTACCACATCTTTCTTTTTCTGCAATACCACCAGTTTGATTACAAGCACAAAAATATACTTGATTTTCGATAGCTCTTGCTTTAGAAAGTACATCCCAAGCTAAAGCTCCAGTAGCTTTTCTAAAACTAGAAGGAAGAAACATAACTTCAGCACCACTAGTAGATAAAGCTTTAAAATATTCGGGGTATCTTAAATCAAAACAAATACCAATACCGATTTTTACACCATCTAATTCAACTAAACCAAGTTTAGAACCAGCAACAGTATCAGAAGCTTCATCAATTTTTAGATTAGGTTTATCAACCGTATACATATAAATTTTATCATATCTGCAAGCAATCTTACCATTCCTATCAATTACTAAACAAGTATTAGTAATATTATCAGAATTTTCTACTTTTAAAGCAATACTTCCTAAAATAATATTAACATTGTTATCTTTAGCATATTTTTGAAAATCCTGAATAGATTGAGAATTAATATCTTCGCCTGATCTATCAGGTCCCCAATACATAAATTTTTCAGATAAACAAATAATAGAAGCTTTTTCTAAAACAGCTTCATTCATATATTTAAAAGCCTTTTGTATGTTTTTAACTCTATCATCCTGAGAATTCATTTGAATTAATGCAACTTTCATAATTACCTCCTAGTATTTTATGAAAACAGTATAACATCAAAATTTTCACAAATCAAATTATCACAATATTTCTTACCATTTTCAAAATCATCTTTATTTCTAACAGTCCAACCTAGAACAGTATGACTTTTTCTAAATTCTTCTACTTTTTTATTAGGCAAAGAATTAATATCATAAGAAAGAAAATTTACATTAAGAAATTTAAGAAGAAAATTACTTGTTAAAAACCATCTTTTTATAAAGCATTTTTCAGACTTCATATTTGAGGAAAGAAAGCCACGGACAACATCAGGATAATGCTTTTTAATATATAAGATACTTAAAGGAGAAAAGCTTTTAATAACAAATTTTCCATTATAATTTTTTAAAATATCCATAGTAGCTTTTTCTAAAACGCCAGCCTTAACATCGTATTTGAATTCTATTATAATAGGTACTTGACCATTAACTAAATTTAACACGTCTTTAAAAAGAGGAATAAAATTATTTGTATTTTTAAGTTTCAAATCTTTAATTTCATCATAAGTAGCGTCTTTAATATTTTTATTTAAACCAGTCATTCTATCTAAATTATCATCATGAAAAACAACAACATTTCCATCTTTTAAAATATGC
>Ga0137298_10078_pt1 | contig 90495 bp, 78 predicted proteins | sample RamsorincwithD2O_2_FD_97182 | JGI IMG/M metagenome (GOLD analysis project Ga0137298, IMG submission 97182) | Mouse cecal microbial communities from Vienna, Austria - Glucosamine amended with D2O | ecosystem: Host-associated > Mammals > Digestive system > Large intestine > Cecum | place: Austria...
GGCCACACGCGGCGGCGCCGAGGCGCTACGGCTTGAAAACACAATAGGCTCCATAGCGCCGGGCTTCGAGGCCGATATGGCCGTGGTGGATCTACGTCCGTCGGAATTCGTCGGATGGCGCATGAAATACGCCGCCACAGTATTCGAGAAACTGGCTGTCATAGCGTCGCTCGGTCCGGACAACCTGATAAGAGCCACATACGTGGCCGGGCGGAAGGTCTACGACCGCGACCGCGGGCAGAAATGGATGTATGCCGACCACGCCGGGATAGAGCGCGTTTCATAAAACAACGGTCCTGCGTCAGATCTCGGATCGTGACACAGGACCGTCGGGTTTGTCTTCCGCTGTAATGCGGCTCAGATGCCGGTGCGCTTGCGTATAGCGGCAGGCACAGCCTCCTTGTTGACGTAGATATCCATGGTCTTGGCAAGGAAATAGGGCATTGACACATAGAAGTAGCCGCCGTATTTCTGCTTGTCGGTCCATGAGTTCTGCACCTTGTAGTATTCATTGCCGTTCTGGTCGGTGGCCTTGCCTACGATCACCATTCCGTGGTCGTCGGTTGTTTCCTGACGGTCGAACATATCCTGACGCATCTCCTGAGTGACCTCAATCTCCTTTACCGGGCCTTTGACGTCGTATTTCTCACGGTTCTTTTCAGCATCGGAGAGCTTCACCCAGCGCGACAGTTCGGTGCCTTCAAGATCGGCCTCGTCCTTGTCGGCAGGCATCACAGCGAATCCCTCTTTCCACTTGAAACCGCCTTCGCTGACGTCGGCAGCCCAAGCCACGGAGTAGCCCTTGTCGATAGCGTTGTCGACGATAGCCTTGAGATCGGCCAGAGGCACGTTCATATACTGGCCGGAGAGCCAGTTGTCGGAAACCTCAAGCACGAAGGGCTTGTCGAACGGATGGTGGGTGAACGAAGTGAACGTGGCGTAATCGTCGGGATTGATGCCGAGCGACTGTGCGAATGTCCGGGGAGTGTAGGTCTTGCCCTCGTATTCGAATGTCTGGGGGATCTCTCCGAAATAGGCGTTGAGTATGCCCTGCAGACCCTTGCGCCACGCAGTGGAGAGCCGGCGGTTGGGCTTGCGGTTGATAGCCGAAAGATAGCCCTGCATGGCGGACTCAAGCTCGCCGTGCACGTGATTGTCCTCGCCGTAGTTGAGTCCCTTGTAGGCCTCTTCGGGCATCATGCCGTAGGCTGCCCACACATAGGGGACGTCGAGTCCGCTGCCACCCTGCGAGAAGTTGATCTTGCCGTTGGTGCGTATATATTTGTCGGCCTTGTCGTCGTAGGTGTGCCATACGACAAACATTTCCGACAGATCCACGGGCTTGTGTCCCTTGCGGATGATCTCGTTTTCGAAGAACGAATTGCTTGAGAAGCACCAGCATGTGCCCGACTTGTTCTGGTCGCGTACCGGACCGGTCTTCACAGTCTTTACATCGGTGAACTTGAAGCCCTCGACCGAATCGGTCTTCGCGGCTTCCTGCGCCTGCACCGAGAGAGCGGCCGCCAGAGCAGCCACGATAATGATTGGTTTCATATAAGTAATTCTTAAAGATTAGTTGACATCATTAAACTCATCAGTAACCCGTGGGTCGCTGTGAGTTACTTAGTATGTGTATGCATATTGAACAGCTCATGATGTTCAACCACAAAGTTACGCAAAATCGACGGCATAACACATTGCAGTATCAGCTTTTTTGCATAGAAGCACGCATGAAAGCGTGAAAAACACCGCAAAAAAATAGCAATCCTCACGGATAGCTCCTTCCAAGATTTATTTTACAGGGATGTGAACGACGGATCCTCACGGAGTGGTCAGTCCACTTTCATATACAGGATAGTCAGCTATCTGCTGACCGGATTATGATACAATGTGATTTGTTATGGTTTGGTCAATAACGGAAATCGACTCGACGCTTTCGACAGGTTGTTGAGATTGCACAGGAAACCTGTCCGCCGTAGCACCGGAGGATCTGCCACAATTCAAAAAAGAGGAAAACGGATGTTGGATGGACGAGCAGGATCTAAAGGAATACCCCCCCCCATAACCACCTCATTCTCAGTGAATTGAGTTGTAGTTGAGGTTTTATCGAAAATCATCAGCTGAATCGCGCCGTCACACCGATAGCCGGAATGCTCTATCCGGGCGGCATCATAATGATGATTTGATCTCGATGCGAATGTTGACATAAGTTCAGCTTGCATTAATGATTATGGCACGAAATTACAAAATGAAAAGCAATTGTGCAACCGACATGAACATTTGTGGCCATTATGACCACGATTCATATTAATATATTACATTTTGGCCAATCATGTCTCCTACGGAGAACGGCATACGCTTACGAAAGGATGGCCGACTCGAGCTTCGACAGATCGTCCTGCAGGCGCTTCTCAAGCGGCAGACGCTCCTCGATGTTGCGGCATGCATACAATACGGTAGCGTGTGTGCGCGACAGGCGCGATCCGATAGCCTTAAGCCCCATCTTGGCATGTTTCTTGGCCAGGAACATCACCATCTGGCGCGCGTCGGAGATCTCGCGGCGGCGCGACTTGGTAAAGAGCTGGTCGGGTTCGATCTTGTAGTAGGCGCTGACCTCCTGGGCTATCATTTCGAAATTTATCTGGCGGCGGTTGATCTTCACTGCGTTTCCGAGCACCTTACGGGCAAGGTCTATGGATATTTCACAACCGAGCACCGTAGCATGGGCTATGAGCGACACCATGATACCCTCAAGCTCGCGGATTGAGTCGGTGACATTTCCTGCTATATAGTCGAGCACATCGGCCGGTATCACAAGACCGTCCTTCATGGCTTTGCGCTCAAGCACTTCGCGCCGCAGATTGTAGTCGGGCTTCTCGAGTTCGGCTGTCATGCCCCATTTGAAGCGGTCGATCATGCGCTTTTCCATGCCCTCCATCATCGACGGGCGTGTGTCGGACGACAGTATGATCTGCTTCTGATTGAGCTGAAGATGATTGAATATGTGGAAGAATGTTCCCTGGGTGCTCGTCTTGCCTATCAGATCCTGAATATCGTCGAGTATGAGCACGTCGATGCTCTGATAGAAGTTTATGAAGTCGTTGATGCGTCCGCTACGCAGAGCTGTCGTATACTGGCTCTCAAACAGGCGTGCGGTCACATACAGGACGCGCTGCTGGGGATTAAGCTCCTTGATACGGATTCCGATAGCCTGTATCAGGTGAGTCTTGCCTACACCCGGCGACCCGAAAATAAATAGCGGGTTGAACGTCTTGCACTTCGGGTCGGAAGCGATCGCCTCACCGATGGAGCGCGCCACACGGTTGCTGACGCCTATACAGTAGTTTTCAAACGTGTATCGCGGATTGAGCTGTGCGTCGATCTCGGCAGGCTGCGCTTTTGGAGCAAACGGGTTGGAGGTGGCTCCGGGTGCGGGCGCCACAGCAGTCGACGGATTTGAGCTCTCCATCGTGACAGCCGTCGTGGGGTCATCGGAAACCTGGTCGAAGTGATAGAACAGCTTTACCGACGGGCCGTAAACCTTATGGAGCGTCTTGCTGATCAGTTTGAAATAGCGTTCTTCAAGCTGCTCCACAAAGAATTGTGACGGCACTCGTATATTAAGGTTTCCGTCAACAAAGCTGATCGATGCGACCGGCTTGAACCATGCTTCAAACTGTTCCTTGGGTAGATTGTCGTGGAAAATCGCAAGACAATTTTCCCACATCTGTATATGATTATGCTCCATTTATGTGGGGGAATTTATTGTTTCAAGAGGAGAGCATGCGCCCTTTTTCCGGATGCAAAATTGGGGCAAAAAAAAGTTATAAACAATCGCGATTTTATTTGCAAATCATAAGTTTTTTTCAACTATACTGAATCACAACGCCTTACACACAGCATAGGCCAACGTCCGACCGACATGATAACATACAAGAATAAACCTGTGATAATGTGGTAATTACACACTTTATTGTGTCGCTACAGTAAAACGCCCGTCAGTCGTCGCAAAATGTTAACGACGGCATCAGCACTAACAAAACGGACCAACCCCGAGGGTCGGTCCGGCGTAGTCGTTATTTAGATCTTGTACAAATAAGATACCGCTTCCATGCAACATCTTTCAGGCATGGGATCAGAGCAGTTTGATGCTGATATATCGCTTGGGATGACGCTTCACATCCTGCAGAAGCGAGTCGAGGCTTCCCACAGCGCCATTGAGCGAATTATAGAGCGACGGATCGTTTAGGAGCAGTCCGAGCGACGAATCGCGGCTCTGGAGCTGCCCCGAAAGCTCATTGAGACGTGCTGTGAGGCTCTGCACATTGGCCATCGTGGAGTCAAGTGGCATCTCACGCAAAGCAGCTGTGACCTGAGTGAGGTCGGCCGAGATCTGGCGGACATTGGTCATAGTGGTCTGCGCGTCGGAAGCTATGGCCGGTGTGCGCGCCATGGTTGCGGAGAGTGCCGTGGTGCTTCGCTCCAGATTAGCCATAACCGCATCGAGACGCTTCACCGCACCGAGCAGCGCCGGATCCGACACGATGGCTGTGACAGCCGTCAGAAGCGAATCAATTTTAGGAAGCGCCGAAGCAACCGACGGAAGTATGTCGTTGGTGACATTATCCATCAGTCCTGATGAGTTGACACCCGTCAGCTTGTCCCCGACCTGATGCATTCGCGTGTCCTTGCCCATTCTCAGCTCGATCGACGAGGTGCCGAGCATATCGGTGACGAGCACCGCCTCCGTACCCACCGGAACCTTCAGCTTACGGTCGAGCGACAGCTCCACTTTGATATGGCCGGGGTTGTCATACTCATAGTTGATCTCACGCACAAGGCCCACTTTGTAGCCGTTGACAGTCACCGGAGCCGACTGCGCCAGACCGGCGACATTGGTATATGATGCATAATAATAGTTGGCAGCCTTGAACACATTGACGCCTTTGAGGTAGTCGATACCGAAAAAGAGTATCAGCAGTGTGATCAGCACCGTCAGGCCTATCATCAGTTCCTTTTTCTGTATAGTCTTCATTGTCGGTTGGAATTATATCGTTGTCTAAATCATTTAATTCTCTTGCCATTGCGCGTCTTTATGACAAACGCGTCGGGGAACTGTTTCCTTACCTGCCTGAGCCGCTTCTGCGCATCGGACAGGGATGTGTATGACCCTACGGTGTATTTATACACGCGTCCGTCGACATAACACTCGACATCGGTCATCCCCTTGTATTCGCTCGATTTCTTACCAAGTCGTTTCGAGCTGGTCATGAACTGCACCTTATATATGATACGGTTGTCATCGGCCGACGCTGACTTCGCTCGGTCAACGCTCTTCGCCTCCTCTGACACCTGCTTTCCGGACGATACGCGGTCAGATGCTTTTTCCGATACAGTCGCGGTATTGTCCGCTTCCGAAACCTTCTTTCCGGCAGAGTCAGCTGAGGGCGTCACCTGATGTACAGGCTCGTCGACCGGCGTGAGCTTGCGCTGCGGCTTCGGCATGTTTTTCCCCTTGGAAGCGACCTTCCCGCCGTTGACAGTGGCGGTATGAAGGTCGATGGAGCGCTTATACTCACGGAAGCCATTGAAAATGGCCTGCGCCATCTTCTCACGACCCTTGTTTGAGGCCATATACTTTTCCTGCACAGGATTGCATATGAAATCAAGTTCTACGAGCACCGCCGGCATACTTGTCTTGAACAGCACCCAGAAATTGGCCTGCCTTACGCCTCTGTCGCGACGTCCCGCAGTCGCGACGAGCTCCTGCTGTATGGCCTGGGCGGCAGCCACGCTTTGCTCCACGTGCTTGTTGCGGCTCATCTCGAAGATGATGTATGATTCGGTCGAGGACGGATCGAATCCTTCGTAGACAGTCGAGTAGTCGGCCTCAAGCTTCATCACGGAGTTCTCGCGCATGGCCACGGCAAGGTTCTCTTCCGTACGGCGGAATCCAAGGGTGTAAACCGAAGCTCCGGCCACGGTGCGGTAGTTGCGCGCCTTTTTGTCGATAGAGTTGGTATGGATGGATATGAACAGATCGCCACCCGCCTTGTTGGCTATGTCGGCACGCCCCTGGAGAGTGACAAACGTATCATTGCGGCGGGTGTAGACCACCTTGACATCCTTGAAATTATCCTCAATAAGCTTGCCCAATTTAGTAGCGACAGCGAGATTTATATCCTTCTCACGGGTGATTATGCCTACGGCTCCGGTGTCGCCACCGCCGTGTCCCGCGTCGATAACTACGGTAAACTTTTCCTCTGCAGCGGCTGTCAGCGACATGAACGCAACCGTCAGCGCTATAGATATACTGCGTATTATGCCATGCATGGTTTCGTCAATTGTTCTTTTCAAAAAGAGATTACGGACATGTCCGATCCCGACGGACATACCGCTATCAAAGCGCAAAGTTAGTAATTATCATCCATTTTTGACCACATTTGCCACAAAATCGGCCACGAGAGCCAATGTTGGGTACATTTTGTTTAACTTTGGCTTCATGAAACTGACGACATTACCTATTGCAGCCCTTGTGACAGCTATCGCATCGTGCACAACCTACGAAAACACAGAAATACCGGTGGAACGAATCACCACGGCCGAGGCGCTCGCATCGTCGCCCGACGGTGCGCACACCATAATGCGCGCGTTAGGAGCCGACGACGACACTGCCGCCACGCAGCAGTGGGTCTATCGGTTCGGCCAGTCGGAAGCAATGAGGATCTTCGGCCATGACGCCGACTCAATCATGCCTTCGTTGCGGCAGTTCTCGTCCGACATCGGTCGGCTGCACCGCAATATGGCGTCGATACTACCCGATGCTCCACCGCTCCGCCAGATCTATGCTACCGTCATACCATATTCGCAATCGGTCATACTGATGTCCGACACAAACGGCATAACGATAATCGTAGGCCTCAACCATTATCTAGGAGCCGATTATGAAGGCTACAGTTCCTTTCCGGCCTATCGGCGCGCACGCAAGACACCCGAATGGATGACACGCGACATTGCCGAGGCAATAGTGCGCACGGTGTATCCTTTGGAGAGCGACGCACACCCCACACTGCTACAGCGGATGCTCTACGAAGGCGCCGTGGCCGCAGCCCTCGTCAGACTGATGCCGGACAATGAAGCCCGCGCCATAGGGATAACCGACGATGACTTCGCGCAGCTTTATCGGTCCGAGAAAGAGATATGGCAGCGCATGGCCGGATCCGACCTGCTATTCGACCGTTCGGAACGCACAGCTTCCTCGCTGCTGCACGAAGGCTCCCCGGGGACGGTGATCGGACGCGACGTGCCGCCAATGGCCGGCCGACTGACAGGGTGGCGCATCGCAGAATCATACCTCAAAGCCAATCCCGAAGCCACGCCTGAATCGTTGCTGCAACCTACCTTCTACCTCTCCGACAAAACCCTGCGCGAGGCTAAATATATGCCCTGACAGCCAACGTTAACCTATTTTAACCCTCTGCTGCAACCCGCTCCCCAAGCCGTACGAAAGCCGATACAGACCTCACTGGGCACCTGACAAATTGTGTACGCCGCAATATTTTTGTAACTTTGCGGTGTTTTAAGAAAGGTGTCAGGCGAAGAGTCGCCTGCAGATGACGCCGAAAATCGGCGGGGCAAGCTTTCTGATACGGCAGCACCACACACGTGCAGCCGTAACGCCACCCTCCTTCGGAATGCCTGCCTTATGTGTAACATTAAACCTTGACAATGAAGAAAACAATGAAAGTCATTGTGCTCTTCGCCGTTCTTGTCATTTCAGTATCCGCTTATTCCGAGCGTGTGTTTGAAGCCGCCGAAGGCTACAACGCTCCATCGATGACGATTGAAAACAGCGACACGACGCTGTCGCTTGCGGATATGAAGGGACGCTATGTGATCGTCACATTCTGGTCGTCGGCCGACGCCGACTCACGCCTCAGGGCCTACCGGTATGACGAGGCAGCCAAGCTGCTCCCGCAGGAACGATTTTGTCTCTTGTCGGTCAACTTCGACCGTAGCGAGCGCCTCTTTCGTGAGATAGTGCGTAGAGACAATCTTAGCGCGGAGAACCACATCCATGTCGACGGCAGCCAAGCCAACAGGATCATCCATGACTACCGGCTGACCGAAGGATTCAAATCGCTCCTTATCGACCCGAAGGGACGCATCGTGGCGATGAATCCAAGCATTGAAACTCTGACCAAAATGAGTATTTGAGGCTGACAACATCACATTCCGGAAGGAAGCAATTCCTCCCGGCTTTTTATTTTTATACACCTTATTCCGGAACAGGAACGTTCTATAAAAGAAAATTCTTAAAGATTGTCTAAGAGTATGTTTGAATTTAACCCGAAGAAATATATAGGGACTTCTTGCCATCCCCTCAAAGGTCTTTTCGGGCGATTCGCGTCAAGTTTCATCGGTCACGATGCCCGCATCGCTCCCTCATCAACTCACGCGAATCTCTCCGAAAATCCTCTTTGAGTGAATAGAAGTGAAATTCAAACATACTCTAAAATTTATATCACTTTGCTTTTGAGAGTCTTTTCAGCGTCTTTTTGTTTGCTCCCCGGTCACGTAGCTACGGCTACACTCCCTCATCACAAACAAAAATCCATCTGACAATCCTTCTCAAAATCCGTATTATATAAATTTAGACAATTGTCCTCCAAAAGCACCTTTCGGACGAACAACGCCGATCTCTCCAAACTCTCAACACATTACTTTATTCCCCATTTATTGCCATAGTCTCGCGAATTCTACATATATTTGCACCATTATGAAAGGAATCGTACTTGCAGGCGGCAGCGGCACACGCCTCTACCCCATCACAAAAGGAGTCAGCAAACAGCTCCTACCGGTCTATGACAAACCGATGGTCTACTATCCGATCTCGGCGCTTATGCTTGCGGGCATACGCGACATACTTGTCATCTCCACACCTCAGGATCTGCCCGGCTTCCGGCGTCTGCTCGGCGATGGCAGCGACTACGGCATACATCTTGAATATGCCGAGCAGCCCTCGCCCGACGGACTCGCGCAAGCCTTCATCATAGGACGCGACTTTATCGGTGACGATTCGGCCTGTCTGGTGCTGGGCGACAACATTTTCCACGGAGCCGGATTTTCAGGACTGCTGAAAGAGGCTGTGGCCGACGCAGAGCGCGGACTGGCCACCGTATTCGGATATTGGGTCGACGACCCGGAGCGTTACGGCGTGGCCGAATTCGACGAATCCGGCCGGTGTCTCTCCATTGAGGAAAAACCTGAGCATCCGAAGTCAAACTACGCTGTGGTGGGTCTCTACTTCTACCCCAACAAGGTGGTGGACGTGGCCGCCTCCATAAAGCCGTCGGCCCGCGGCGAGCTTGAGATCACATCGGTAAATCAGGAATTTCTCCGCTCCGACGCCCTCCGCGTGCGCACCCTGCCACGCGGATTCGCATGGCTCGACACCGGTACCCACGACAGCCTCGCCGAAGCCTCGATCTACGTGGAAGTGCTTGAGAAGCGTCAGGGTCTCAAGATAGCCTGCCTCGAAGGCATCGCCTACCGGCAGGGATGGATTGACCGCCAGCGCATGGAGGAACTCGCACGTCCGATGCTCAAAAACCAATACGGCCGCTACCTAATGAAAGTGATCGACGAACTCGACCGCACCGGAATGCAAAATCTCGACTAACCGACGCACACATGGAACTTATCAAAACACAGATACCCGAAGTAGTGATCCTTAAGCCGCGAGTTTTTGACGACGCCCGCGGATATTTCTTCGAAAGCTACTCACAGCGCGACCTCAATCAGCTGATGCAGCGCGACATTCAGTTCGTGCAGGACAATGAGAGCCGTTCGGCCCGCGGAGTGATGCGCGGCCTCCATTTCCAGCGTCCGCCGTTCACCCAGGCCAAACTCGTCAGATGCGTGGAGGGTGCCGTGCTCGATGTAGCTGTCGACATACGCCGCGGATCGCCCACCTACGGCCATCATGTGGCAGTGGAGCTCACCGCCGACAATCATCTGCAGTTTTTCGTGCCACGCGGATTTGCACACGGCTTTGCAGTGCTGAGCGAAACAGCCGTATTCCAGTATAAATGCGACAACTACTACGCCCCGCAGGCCGACGGAGGCATATCGCTGCTTGATCCGGCTCTCGGCATAGACTGGCGCATCGATCCATCGACGGCGATACTGTCGGAAAAGGATACCCGCCATCCACTGCTTGAGCAGTTTGAGTCGCCGTTTATCTACGGCGAATTCTGAATGCCGACCCATTCACACAGAAAGACCCTGTATCGACCGACTGATCGGCACAGGGTCTTTTGGCATACTTGCCGCAATACTACAGCCTGCACATCTAACTTCACATTTTAAGCAGTTTTAACCACATCCGCTTCTAATTGTGAAAAATAATGCATATTTTTGTCAGCATTTTACACATTGGACTTTAAGAAAGACAGCCCCCAACCCAATCAGCGACGACATGAACAAAGTAAGAGCCGCTCTTGAGAAGGTGATGAGCGAAGATCTGTCGGAAATCTGGACGATACTAAATGCCGACGAGAAACGCAAGATCACCGACAACTTTGCCATACATCATTTCAAGAAAAATCAGATAATCTACGCCGAGAACGAAGATCCGGAATATCTCTGGTGTCTGCTTAAAGGCAAAGCCAAGCTCTACAAGGACGGAGCCGGCAACCGCACACAGATACTGCGGCTTATCAGACCTGTGCAATATTTCGGCTACAGAGCCTTCTTTGCCGAAGAGTCATACGTGTCAACCGCCGCCACAATCGAGCCGTCGATACTGGGAACGATACCCATGACCGTAGTAAAGGAGCTCATCGACCAGAACATCAGTGTTGCATGGTTTTTCATCCGCGAACTGTCGCACAATCTCGGACGCTCCGACACCAACATAGTCAACCTCACTCAGAAGCATCTGCGAGGCCGCCTTGCCGAAGCGCTCATAGCTCTCAAAGACAGCTACGGATATGAAGAGGACGGCACCACCATCAGGGTATATATGGGACGCCAGGATCTCGCCAACCTGTCGAACATGACCACCGCCAACGCCATACGCACGCTGACCGACTTCGGCAACGAACGCATCATAGTGGTCGACGGACGTACCATAAAAATCATTGACGAAAAGACGCTCGTAAAAATCAGCCGCTTCGGCTGACAAACGACAACGTATATATAAACACAACAGGCAATATGTCAGACGGTCAGAACCCTGACGTATTGCCTGCTTTTTTTCACACAACGGCAAATTATACCGACGGGTGACACCGGATAAGCGTCATTGCACGCCCCTGAAACTACAGACGCTGCGCCGGCATTGCCGACGCAGCGTCATAATTCGATCTGTTACAGACAACCTTTATCAGTTCCCGAGAGTCTCATAGAGTTTCTTGATGCCCTCGTTTTCCGGATCGATCTTCAGATAGTCTTCCAGATACTGCTTGGCCTTGGCCTTGTCTACATCAGAGTAGTAGATGCCGAGCACGTAGTCGGCGGCGCGATATGATGCGACCTGCGACTCACGGTTGGCCGGATCGGCATTGAGCAGCTCAAGCATTTTCTCATAGAGAGCGGCGATCTCGGCATTGGGGTTGTCGTCGTTGCGAGCAAGAAGTATCTCACCTTTCAGACGATAGAGAACGGCATTGTCCGACACACGCTCCAGAGCCTTGTCGTAGTACTTGATACCTTCATCGGCGGCAGCCACACGCTCAGGAGTGCCCTTTTCGAGCTTGCGTGCCAGAGATGCATAGCGGCGACCCATGTTAATGATGTCGTTGAGCGAGCCGTTGCCTGCATCAAGATACTGCTTCATCACCTCCACAGCCTTTTCGGAGTTGCCCGCGCGGTCGTGGACGAGGCTCAGCTTCGGCAGCAGCTCAGGCTTGTCGGGGTTTAGCTCGATGGCCTTCTCGAAAGTCTTCACGGCTTCCTCATATTTGCCCTGCTCTGCGAGAGCGTCGCCATAAAGGATATAGTCATTGGGGATGTACTCTGCGTCGGGATGACCGAAAAGCTTTGCTCCGGCCGCTTCTGCAGCAGGCCAGTCTTCCTTTGCGGCATAGTCCATCATGATGACACGATACATGTAGAAGTTGTTCGGATCCTTCGAGAGCACGCTGTTGGCCACCTCAAGGCTCTTGTCGTAGTCCTTTGCCGAATAAAGCAGACCGGCGTAGCGCTGCTCATCCTTCTGGAAGTGGTTGGGATTCTCAAGATACTTGCCATACTGCAGACATGCCGAACCGAACTGCGAGTTGTCGTAGTATTTCTCGGCAAGCTCACGCTGTGCCAGAGCCGAGTTAGGCTCGAGCTGATTGAGCTCCTCAAGCTTCTGGATCGCAAACTTGGGAGCCACGCGGAAGTATGTGTTGGCATACTTGACGTAAGCTTCGCGATTGACGATATTCTTGTTCTTGTCGGCCTCGATGGCAAGCTCGTAGAGCGATGCGGCGTTGCCCGGATCATCCATGGCTTTCATGTCGCCCTGCAGCATGAACACGGCGCTCTCGGTGTTTTTCGAGTCCTTGAGGGCCTTGTCGAGATACTTGTTGATCTCCTTGTCGTAGGCGACAGGGTCAACGTTGTAATAAGCACGGGCAACCGCTGCCATAAGGGCGGTGTTTTTCTTGTCGGTCTGCATGCCCTGCTTGAAGAAATCTTCGGCAGCACCCTTCTGGCCCTGCTTGAGAGCCACCTCGCCCAGACCGATATAGTTCATACCGTTGGCGGGATCGGCAGCCACGCCCTTGTCAAAATTGGCTTTGGCCGCGTTGAGATCATTGCCCTGAAAGTCGATCGCGCCGAGATAGTAGTAGCTTACTGACTTATTGGTCTGCGGATCATTGATGGTGTTTTCAAGAATGATCTTTGCGACATCAAGACGTCCGGCGTTGTAATTGTCAACGCCATCCTGGTAGCCGCCCTGGGCGGCTGCCGACAATGCCCCGCCGAGGAGCATCGCGAAAAGTAACTTCAGTTTCATTGACTTGGTTTATTACTGTTTTTTATATATCTGTTTGTTATACGTTTATTTTCGTTCGTAATGGCTGCCGTCAGTTGATATTGACCAGCGTGGGCTGAACAACTTTGGGCAGCACGCCGGTGGTCATCATGATCTTCTGGCCGTGGAAACCGGTGACGAATGAGTAGAATCCGTGGCTGATAGTGCCTCCCGTGGCCGTACACACCATGTAGATCTGGCGGTAGAGCGGATATGATCCGTCGAAGATATACAACTGATAGGGCATATAGGCCGTCACCTCGTCATTGCCGCGCACTTTGATCACCTTCACATCCTCGCTGAACCGCATATCGGCCGAATTGCTCACCGAATCGTTGCTCTGCACCGAAGCGGCAAACTCCTCGCGGCTCATCTCGCGGGTCTTCAGATCCGAACTGATCCAGCTCACGCCTATAATACCCACGGCATTTTTATTCTCACGCACGGCCTTGAACACGTCGGCGGGAGTCTTCTGAGCATAAACATTCGGGCCGAACTGACCGCCGTTGAGCAGCGAGTCGCGCATATACTGCACTGTCGACGATCCCTGATGGTCAAACACCACCTCTATCTTGCCGAGGTGATCATTGCCTGGCACCACCTGATTCCATTCAGTCAGTTGCCCCGACAGTATCTCGGCTATCTCAGGCTTGCTGAGCACCTGCACACGGTTTTGTGGATTGACTATAAGAGCCAGAGCATCCACGGCGATCATGCTCTGCCGGACCTGACGACCGTTGGACTTCAGGTAGTCGACCTCCTTCTGCGTCAGCGGACGGGTGAGGACACCAAGACGCGTATCGGCCGTCTTGCTGACATCGAGCAGACTGTCGATCACGGCATTCTGACTTATGTAGACCGGCATGATGCTTGCCTTGGGATAGATGTATTCAAACACGTCTATCTCCTGATTCATTATATTCTCGAAACTTGCATCACAGGCTATCTGCGCGATGCCCGACGACGCTGTGCTCTTCACCTCCTTGGCGCATGACGACACTGCCACGCCCAGAAGCAGAGCGGCTCCGAGAGATAACACTCCCGGAGTCAGTCGGCTGATGTATTTCATTATCGATATTGCTGATTTCACACGGACTGGATGAGATCTGTTGCGTCAATACGGCGAGTCGACTCCGGCAAACTGCCGGTAGGCACGCCAGATTCCATACACTATGAAGATGATGCCGCCCACCCAACGGATCCATTCCCAGCTTCCGTAAATGGGAGCGAAAAACCCGGTGAGGAACAATATTCCCACACCTATATAGACGATGATCATGACGATGCCGAATATGGCTCGCATCGTTTTCGGAGTGCCGGCAGGATTGTTGTTTGTGCTCATTTTCTTCTAATCGTTAAATTGTTAAACCTCACGCACTCCCGACCGACGCTGTTCACGCGTGCGCCAGAAGTCCGTTTTTATAGTTTTAACAAAGCCATGGCCGTTAAGTTCGCTCAGCGACGGTTCGCCTGACGGCGTATAACGGCATGACGTTGTAAAGATAAATATAATTTTTCAATCTGATATAAAGCAAGTCGAGATTAAACTCTGTTAACACGGATTTTGCCGACTTTTTTCTAATTTTGTAGCATAAAAAGCCAACACACACCTGAAACATGCACCAGCCACTTGCCGAACGCCTGCGTCCGCAGACACTTGATGAATATATCGGACAGACTCATCTTGTAGGCCCCGACTCAATAATCAGGCGCATGATCGAAACCGGACACGTCGCCTCGTTCATCCTATGGGGTCCTCCGGGAGTAGGCAAGACCACGCTTGCCAGGATCATAGCCAACACGGTCAAAGCCCCGTTCTTCACACTGTCGGCCGTCAGCTCGGGAGTAAAAGAGGTGCGCGAGGTCATTGACCGCTGCAAGCACGAGGCCTCAAGCATGTTTGCCACATCTCGGCCGGTGTTGTTTATCGACGAGATCCACCGTTTCAGCAAGTCACAACAGGACAGTCTGCTCGGCGCAGTGGAGAACGGCACCGTGACGCTCATCGGAGCCACAACCGAAAACCCGTCGTTCGAAGTGATCCGCCCGCTTCTGTCGAGAGCGCAGGTCTACACGCTCAAACCGCTTGACGCCGCCGACCTCGACAGGCTGCTCCGCAGCGCCATAGAACGCGACGAAGTGCTCTCCACACGCAAGATCGACGTCAGGCAGACCGACGCCTTGTTTCGCTTTTCAGGCGGCGACGCCCGCAAGCTGCTCAACATACTCGACCTGCTCGAACAGTCGACCCCCGCAGCCGAGCCGGTAGTGATCGACGACGCCACAGTCACCAGCCGTCTGCAGAGCAATCCGGCAGCCTACGACAAGGGCGGAGAGATGCACTACGACATCATTTCGGCATTCATCAAATCGGTGCGAGGATCTGATCCCGACGCAGCCATCTACTGGCTCGCCAGAATGATCGACGGCGGCGAAGAGCCTGAATTCATAGCCCGGCGACTGCTCATACTCGCCGCCGAAGACATAGGTCTGGCCAACCCCAATGCACTGCTGCTCGCCAACGCCACATTCGACGCCATCCACAAGATCGGCTGGCCCGAAGGACGGATACCGCTGGCCGAATGCACCATATATCTCGCCACATCGCCAAAAAGCAATTCGGCCTACATGGCCATAAACGCAGCCCTGCAGCATGTCGGCTCAACAGGCAACCAGCCTGTGCCTCTGCATCTGCGCAACGCGCCTACGTCGCTGATGAAAGATATGGGCTACGGCCACGACTACAAATATGCCCACGACTACCCCGGACATTTCGTCCGCCAGCAATTCATGCCTGACACCATCGGACACCCTACATTCTGGAATCCGGCCGACAACGCCGCCGAGCAACGCGCCGCCGAGCTTCAGCGGCAGCGATGGGGATCATCAACCTCCACCGACTGATCTCAGAGCATGGCATGACCCGGAACCAGAACCGACAAAAACGCTGAGTCCGACAACTCCGCAACTCAGCCCGATTTTGCATAATCCATTAATAATCGCTATCTTTGCATTGTTAAATAACTCGCAAAAATTAGCGGCGAGTGGTTTTGAAATTTGCCTCGAGTGATTTTTGCTTGAAGACGAGGGTGCGTAGCGAGCTACACAACTGAGGATGAAAGCAAAAAAAACGCCAGACAAAATCAAAAAAATATAGCAGCAAGCCACAGACTACTGACGGATTTAATAACATAAACTGTTTTTTAAGAGTTACTTATACGAAGCGTTTTGTAATCCTCATCGGAGGGCTGGATGCAGCTGGATAAGATGACCGGGTAAAACCTCGATTCTTACCGGCTTTTGTATTGTGTTTTTTCAATCCGATCCATTCTGCCAAGTAGCTCGTAAAATCGCCCGGACAGTCACGAAGCACTGCAGCGAGGCACGTGTTACTGATAAATTGGATAATGTAAACTGATTTCTGAGAGTTACTTATGAACCGCGACAATCTCGATTTCGGCAACGGCAATATAGCAAGCCTGTTCCGGACCTTGTTTTTCCCGACGCTTATAGCAATGATGTTCAATTCGTTGCTCAATATCTGCGACGGCATGTTTGTGGGCCACGGCGTAGGTTCCGAAGGGCTCGCCGCCATCAACATCGTGGCTCCCATGTTTCTTGTCACCACCGGTATCGGACTGATGTTCGGTATCGGCGCGTCGGTTATAGCCTCCATACGTCTGGCCGAGGACAACGTTAAGGCCGCGCGCATAATAATGACGCAGGCATTCGCAGCCGGAGCTGTGATATTCGGCGTCATCATCACTCTGACAGCACTGTTCTTCCGACCGTTGTTATATCTGGCCGGATGCTCCGAAGCACTCGAACCGCTCGCAACCGATTATCTGCTGTGGCTGCTGCCGGGATTTTTCTTTTTCTACATACAGTGCGCCGGCATGATGCTGATAAGGCTCGACGGATCGCCGAAGACAGCCATGGCAATACAGATCACGTCGGCAGCCCTCAATATATTTCTCGACTGGCTCATGGTATTTCCATTGGGCACGGGCATCGCCGGAGCTTCGATAGCCACATCCATCTCCTGCGTGGCAGGCGGCTGTCTGGTGATGATATATTTCATCAGATTTTCCACCACGCTACGGTTCTACCGACTGAAACTGTCGGCCAAGTCATTGCGGCTGACCCTACGCAATGTAGGCTATATGGCCCGGATCGGCTTTGCGACATTCGTGACCGAGCTCGCGATCGGAGTGATGATCGTGACCGGCAATTATGTGTTCATGTCGCGGCTTGGTGAGGATGGTGTGGCCGCTTACTCTATCGGATGCTATCTTTTTCCTCTCATATTCTCCCTAAGCAACGCAGTCGCACAATCGGCCCAGCCGATCATAAGTTTCAATTACGGCGCCGGTCAGACCGGCAGAGTTGCCAAGACTCTCAGACTGTCACTCATAACCGGTGCGATATGCGGCGCGGGCGTATCGTTGACCATGTGGCTTGCCGCTCCCCTGCTCGCCGCTATATTCCTTCCGACTGATACCACTGCATTCACCTATGCGGTCCACGGCCTTCCGCTGTTCGGGCTGAGCGCGGTGCTGTTTTCACTCAATATCGTGATGATCGGTTACTATCAGAGCATCGAGAAAGCCGGACGGTCGACGCTCTACACCGTTATGCGCGGCATCATATATCTCATCCCCGCCTTTATCATTCTTCCGCAAGCCATTGGCAACGACGGGCTGTGGATTGCCATTCCCATGGCCGAACTACTGACGCTTCTGACCATCGCCCTCACCTACCGCCGGTGACAACCTGCGCCGCTCGAAAAAACGGCAGGTAGCTACCCCGTAGAGCATCGCCCCGACCAACTGAGCTAACGCCGTGACGCCAAATGCCGCTGCATAGCTCATATACTGTGCCAGAAATCCGCCGAGCAGTATTCCGAGCCCCATACCGGCATCCCACGAAATCAGTATCGAGGAATTGGCCGTGCCACGCTGATCGTGGCGCGCAACGCCTATGAACATATTGAGCATGGCCGGATACATCTGTCCGTTGCCCAGACCTATAAGCAAAGCCGACAGGTAGTAGCCCCACTCACCCGCTCCTGACGCGAACAAAACAAACCCAAGACTGGAGAAGATTACGCCACGCAGTCCGCTACGGGCTATCTCGCCGCGCCTCAGAGAGCGCGATCCGATCAGACGGGCACACACAAGCCCTACGGCCAGAATCATGAAAAACAAGCCGGTGCCGTCGGTAATACCCAGTTCCTCTTGTCCGTAGATGGCCACATAATTGCTCATCACTCCCCAGCAGAGTCCGAACAGACAGATGTTAACCGCCATCAGCCACGCACGCCCAAGAAAGAAGTGGTCAAGGCTCAGCTTCGGCCTACCGATCACTCTGCGCCGCTCCGGCAACCTGACGCGCGACGAACTGACAAATCCGGCCAACGCAATGACGAGAGCGAGCCAGAAAAGCAGATCGAAGCGACCTGTGGCATGATATATCCATATACCTACCGACGGAGCTATGGCCATGGCCAGATTATTGCTCAGACCATAATAGCCGATCCCCTCGTTGCGGCGCGACGCGGGGAGCACGTCGATAGCCACGGTGGAGTTGGCCACTGTGGCCGCACCGAAAGGGAGTCCGTGTAGCGTGCGCACTATTGCAAACATCAACAGCGTTCCGGCTCCGACGTAGCCGGCAAACATGATGAAGAACACGAAAAAACACAGCGTCAGCACCCTCTTGCGGTCGAACGTGTCGACTATGAATCCGCTGAAAGGACGCACAAGCAGCGTGGCCACAACATAGCCCGACAGGACTATGCCTATCATGTGCTTGTCGGCGGCAAACTGTGCGTCGAGGTAGATCGGCAACAGGGGTGTAAGAATATAGAAGGCGAAGAAGAGCATGAAATTGCTCGTCATCACCTTCCAGTATTCGCGGTTCCAGAGTTTATCGTCACTCATGGTCGTCGTATGCAGGCCTGTGTCAGATCATCGGCCGGAGTACATGTCGTCATAATACTTCTCATATTCACCCGAAGTAATGTAATCCATCCACTCCTGATTGTCGAGATACCACTTCACGGTTTTCTCTATGCCCTCTTCAAACTGCAACGAGGGTTCCCATCCGAGTTCACGCTGGAGTTTGCGCGAGTCGATGGCATAGCGGAGGTCGTGTCCGGCGCGGTCAGTCACATACGTGATCAGGCTGTCGCTGTGACCTTCGGGATTACCGAGCAGACGGTCGACCGTGCGGATGATCACGCGTATGAGGTCAATGTTTTTCCATTCGTTGAATCCGCCGATATTATATGTGTCGGCCACACGTCCCTTGTGGAATATCAGATCGATGGCGCGGGCATGGTCCTCGACAAAAAGCCAATCGCGCACGTTCTCTCCCTTGCCATAGACCGGAAGCGGCTTGCGGTGACGGATATTGTTGATAAACAGCGGTATGAGTTTTTCAGGGAACTGATATGGCCCGTAGTTGTTCGAGCAGTTGGTGACGAGTGTAGGCATGCCGTATGTATCGTGGTAAGCACGCACGAAATGGTCGCTCGAAGCCTTGGAAGCCGAATAGGGAGAGTGGGGATTGTATTTTGTCTCCTCAAGGAAAAACTCGGTGCCGAAGGCCAGATGATGCTCGGCCGACGAAGCGGTGGTGGTAAAGGGCGACTGTATGCCCTCGGGGGCGGTCAGCTCAAGCGCGCCATACACCTCGTCGGTGGAGATATGATAGAACAGCTTGCCATTATAGCCGCCGGGAGTCGACTCCCAGTAGATCTTGGCTGCCTGAAGCAGCGACAGGGTACCCATGACATTGGTACGGGCAAACGTGAACGGATCCTTGATCGAACGGTCGACGTGACTCTCGGCTGCAAGATGTATTATGCCGTCGACATCATACTCTTTCATGACTTCGAGCATGCGGTCGAAGTCGCAGATGTCGGCCTTGACAAACACATAGTTGGGCATATTCTCCACGTCCTTGAGATTGGCGAGATTGCCCGCGTATGTCAACTTGTCGATATTGACGATCCTGTAGTCGGGATATTTGTTCACAAAAAGCCTTACCACATGGCTGCCGATAAAACCGGCGCCACCGGTTATCATGATATTCTTCCTGTAGTTCATATTTGATCGGTATTCTTTAAGTTTGCGACGCATTTTTTCAGAGAATCCACCCAGTAGGGTATCTCCTGACAGAACACGCGCTTGAATTTTGTCTTGTCGAGAACTGAATAAGAGGGACGCACCACTTTGGACGGGAACTCGTCGGAGTGACACGGATCGATCCGGCACGATGAAGCGCCGGCCTCGGCGGCTATCATCTTGGTGAAATCATACCATGAGCACACACCTTCGTTGGAATAATGATATACACCCTCATTGCCGTCGATCATCCGACGCTCTATGATGGCAAACAGAGCGTCGGCCAGATCCTGGGCGTATGTGGGCGTTCCGCACTGGTCGAACACCACCTTGAGCTGCGGACGAGTAGCGGTAAGTTCCATCATTGTCTTGACAAAATTACGCCCATACTCACTGTAGAGCCATGCCGTGCGAACCACAATCGCCCGGCAGCCTGAAGCCTCTATTTTCTGCTCGCCATGCATCTTGGTGACGCCATACACTCCTGTGGGCGACATAGGCTCATCTTCATTGCGCGGCGTGTTTCCGGCGCCGCCGCCAAACACATAGTCAGTGGATATGTGTATCAGCACAGCTCCGGCCTTTTTGGCCGCGCGGGCAAGAATGCCCGCCGCTGTGGCGTTGAGCCGCTCGGCGATATCGGGCTGCTCCTCGGCGCGGTCGACATTGGTATATGCCGCGCAGTTGACTATGACGTCGACACCATTGTCGGAAACCATCCGCTCGACGGCCGCGGCGTCGGTAATGTCAAGCTCGGCTACGTCGGTGAATATATATCGGTCGGCACTTGATGCGGACGCCTTGCGCAGACTCGTCCCCAACTGGCCGTTAGCTCCGGTCACGAGAATATTCATATCGTTTTGTATGGATTATTTTTGCAAATATAATGCCTATTTCATCCAGAAACAAATTTCTATCGTCATATCTCACATTATTTATGCTTCATTGAATCTCATTGGATCACACTGGCTATCGGCCTTGCTTATAAAACAGGCGGCGGCCGGGAGCACTCATGCTCTCTGCCGCCGCCCCGTATATCAGCCGATGGTCACGCCCACGACGCTATCTCCGTCGGGCAGGCCATCGCTACACGTTGCGGTCATTTCACCGTCAGGATCTCAAGCTTGCCGGTGGCTTTAGGCTCGTCGTCGACGCTCACGATTCGCAGCCAGCGGGCTTTTACCGGAGAGGCGAACACCACACGCTGCGGTATGGGATTGTTGAAGACATTGCCGAACTCACCGGTGGTCTTAACCCGTTTCCAGGCGGTGCCGTCGGTGCTTACCTCGGCCACATATTTGAACACCGGGACCTGGCCCTTTGAAGGCTCATAGATAAATCCTGCGACCATGGCTTCGCGTCCGGCATCGCTGACGAGAGCCGCACCGTCGGCCTTGGATTTGCCGACAACGTTGAACTCGGTTTCCTGGGCGGCCAGATCATCAGGCTTGATCACGTAGTAAGCCTTGAGGGGGCGTACATGCGGAGTGTTGCGGGTCGACGTGACTCTGATCCTGAGGCTGTCGGCCACAACATCGTCGTCCGTCATCAGTATGCGCTTGTTGCCGATGGTCGTACCCTCGGCCACCTGATTCCATGCGCCGTCAGACCAAGCCTCTACAACAAACGTCTCCACTCTCTGTCCCTTGCGGATATCCTCCGAAAGCACCACGGCATTGACTTTGGACTGCGGACGCAGAGCCGCCGACATCGACGCGGAGTCGGCTGAAGCCACGAGATCGTCAGAGAAGTTGGCGTCGATCCACTGGCGGAATTCCTTGAGACGCGCCACATCGGCGTCGGCTATCAGACCGCGACGATCGGGAGGAATATTGAGCAGCAGCACAGAGTTGCGTCCCACCGACGAGAGATATATGTCGGCCATGTGCGCCAGGCTTTTCGGCTGCTGTGAGTCGTGGTAGAACCATCCCGGACGGATCGACACATCGACCTCCGACGGCCACCAGCGCACCTCTTTTGCATTGGCAAGCATCTCACGGTCGCCGATATTCTTGGCCATGGCATTTATGCCGAGCGAATCGTTATAGGCTTCTGATTCGGGGAAGATCGAGGGCATCAGCGGGGTGACGCTCCACTCGGTTTCGCGGCCTACGCCACCTTCGTTGCCGACCCAGCGCACATCATCGCCGGTGATTGCAAGCACAGCTTCGGGCTGAAGCTCCTCCATCACCTTACGGAAACGGGGCCAGTCATAAACCTGCTTCTTGCCGTTGGGACCTTCTCCGCAAGCGCCGTCAAACCACACTTCGTCAATCTTGCCGTAGTTGGTCAGCAACTCGGTGAGCTGTGCTACAAACTGGTCGTTGTAGGCTTCAGAATCGCCGTATTTAGGCGAATTTCTGTCCCACGGCGAAAGATATATACCCAGCTTCATGCCATACTTGTCGCAGGCATCGCGAAGTTCTCTTACTACGTCGCCCTTGCCATCCTTCCACGGCGAGCTGGCCACGGAGTGATCAGTGGTCTGTGTAGGCCACAGACAGAACCCATCATGATGTTTGGCGGTGAGTATCACCAGTTTGAAACCTGCATCCTTAAGGGTTTTCACCCACTGTTCGGCGTCAAGCTCCGAAGGGTTGAACAGCGCCGGATCCTCCTTGCCGTCGCCCCATTCGCGATCGGTAAAGGTGTTGATGCCGAAGTGCAGGAATGCGGTAAGCTCCAGATCCTGCCATGCCAGCTGATTGGCTGTGGGCACTGTACGTGAAGCTATGTCGACGCGTTCGTCGAGCGTAGCTTCGGTAGGCAGCGGCGCTACCTTCTCATAATACTTCTCTTTTGCGGCGGGCGAACACTGTATCATTACAGCCATCGATGCCGCGCCGAGCAATCCCGCGAGGGATTTTCTTGCGAATCCGTTCATGATCATTATATTTTATTTTATAGGATATTTTTCACGTATCGGGTCGTCATACTGCTCCTGGGCCGCCTTGAGCTTCTGCATCATGCGGGCAGTGATCTCTTCGGTTCCCGGCTTGCCGTAGATGTTGTGCATTTCGTTGGGATCCTCCTTCAGATCATAAAGCTCCCACTGGTCGATGTCGTTGTAGAAGTGCATCAGCTTGTAGCGGTCGTCGCGCACTCCGTAGTGACGTTTCACCATGTGTTCGGCCGGATATTCGTGGTAATGGTAATAGAGATTGTCGCGCCACTTTTCAGGACCGTTCTTGTCGCGGAGCAACGGCATCAGCGACATTCCCTGCATATCTTCGGGCACCTCGATGCCGGCCAGTTCGAGGAATGTTGGCGCATAGTCGATATTCTGCACCATTTCGGGGATGTCGCCGCGGCGTTCGAGCCCCTTGGGGAGCAGCATCACCAGCGGGGTGCGCATCGATTCCTCATACATGAACCGCTTGTCGAACCATCCGTGCTCGCCCATGTAGAAACCCTGGTCGGAGGTGTAGACCACCAGGGTATTGTCGAGCATATCGTGCTCTTCAAGATAGTCGAGCACCCGGCCGACATTGTCGTCGAGGCTCTTCACCACCTTCATGTAATCGCGCATATATCTCTGGAACTTCCATTCGGCAAGATCCTTGCCCGTGAGATTCTTCTTGTAGAAATCGTCGATTATGGGCTGATAGTGGGCGTCGAATGCCGCGCGCTGCGCACTGTCCATACGTCCGATTATCGAGAGATACGTGCTCTTCAGACGTGTGTCAACGGTGTCGTTGAGCATCTTGAGATCATATATTATGTCCAGATCCTTGTCGATCGACATCTCCTGCGCGGCCGCGGCGGGACGTCCGGCATAATCGTCATAGAACGTTTCAGGCACCGGGAAATCGGTATCCTCAAACAGATCCAGATCGCATGTATCGGCTATCCAGTCGCGGTGTATAGCCTTGTGATGGATGATCAGAGCGAACGGCTTGCTCTTGTCTCTTTCGTTCTCTAACCAGTCAAGGCTCTTGTCGGTGATAATCGAAGTCAGATAGCCATGCTCCACCACAGTGTCTCCCTCCTGACGGATGAACCGTGGATTGTAGTAGTCGCCCTGTCCCGGCAGAATTTCCCATCGGTCAAATCCTGTAGGGAGCGTTTCAAGATGCCATTTCCCGAAAATCGCGGTCTGGTATCCGGCTTTCTGGAGATACTTCGGGAACGTAGGCTGCTCACCATCGAACACGCTCATCTCGTTGCTCAGGAATCCGTTTTTGTGGCTGTGTTTGCCGGTGAGCATACAAGCCCTTGACGGGCCGCTGAGCGAGTTGGCCACAAAACTGTTTGTAAACCTTACTCCGTCGCGCGCTATGCGGTCGAGGTTGGGTGTGCTGATATAGCGGGTGTCATAACAGCTCATCATCTGGGCTGTATGGTCGTCCGTCATTATATAAACGATATTGAGGGGTTTCCGCTCGTTATCTCCCGGATTTTTCTGAGAGCTGCATGAGGTCGAAGACACCGCCAGCGCGGCCGGAGCCGCCACAGCCAGTCCACGCAGCAGCAACGATGCCGTGTCGCAATGATTGGTCATTGATTATCGGTTTAAGGTTGATTGAATTATAGTTAAGGTTGATTGAATTTATAATCTCAATGAGTCATTTACGATCGCAAAGCGACCATACTTTGTGCAAATATACGCACAAATCGCGTAATATCGGCACTTACATGATACAAAAGACCACCTCTATCCCTAAACAATACTTGAAACAATACTTGCGACGACTCCGGGAAACCATTATTCCCAACGACATCGAGGCCATTTCATGATCAGACTAACCATAATAACGGTTTTTATTACCATTTTTACGGACACCAGACCTCGTCTGCACGAAATTGGCTAATTTTAGGCATAGCATCGGCCGACGGCAAAGCCTGGGTACACACAGCCGGCAAAACCACTAATCCGGCCGAACTTTGGAACCACATCCCGGCCGACTCCATATTCCAGGAATCAATGGCCGAAGCCTGCGAGGCCATCATAAACCATATCGGCGACAAAGTGGTCTACATCAACGTGGACAACAATCTGTCGATCGATTGCGACTGCAACGGCAACCCGGATCCGGCCGAACTCGCCGATCTCGGCATATTCGCCTCGCTCGACCCCGTAGCTGTCGACCGCGCATGCGTCGATGCCGTACGCCAGTCGCCCGACCATGGAAAACAGCATCTCATAGAGCGTATCGAAGCACGCCGCGCACCGCATCTGCTCGACTATGCCGAACAGCTCGGTCTTGGCAAGCAGCGTTATAACCTCGTCGAGATAAAGTAAACACATTCCAACCAAGCCACATTGACTTTTTTAGAGGGGAAAGGGGGCTTAAGATCTAATACATACCAACATAACACAACAACTGCGGTCCGCACGCTCGACGTACGGACCGCAGCCATTTTTCATCGGTAGCTCCGAGGGGAATCGAACCCCTATCTAAGGTTTAGGAAACCTCTATTCTATCCGTTGAACTACAGAGCCGCAATTGCGACTGCGAAGTTACTATTTTTTTGCCAAACCGCCAAGTCCTCGAGAATCATTAACCAAACCGCCGACCGATCGCTCCAGTCCCCGCATGAATCTGACAAGGCTCCCCATGCACCGATCCGGTGCAATGCCCCGGCCCGCATTTTCTCCATCTTTTTGCTCCGTAACATCTGTATTTCCATAATTTTTAGCTAACTTTGCGCATCTTTACGTGTGTCGTCATGGAACAGAACACTAAACGCGCGCTATTGGACCGTCGCTACCTACGAATGGCTCTCATCTGGGCCGAAAACTCCTACTGCAAACGCCGTCAGGTGGGAGCGTTGCTGGTGCGCGACGGCACCATCATCTCCGACGGATTCAACGGCACTCCCGCCGGGTTTGAGAACGTATGCGAGGACACCGGCGGATCGACCAAACCCTACGTGCTGCACGCCGAAGCCAACGCCATCACAAAAATAGCCCGGAGCAACAATTCGAGTGAAGGATCCACACTCTACGTCACGGCATCGCCCTGCCTTGAATGCTCCAAGCTGATCATACAGAGCGGCATCAGAAGAGTCGTGTTCCATGAGCTTTACCGGCTCGCCGACGGCCTTGAGCTGCTTGAAAGAGCCGGAGTGGAGTGCGTCCACATAGAGCATCTCGACTGACCAGCAACTCCGCACACACGACACAACCCCGAAATAAACCGATCAACCAGACACAGACATCCAAAAGAGGAAGGACAGCAAAACGATATGAACCAGAAATTGAAAAGCACCGCCGTATGGGCACCGCTTGTCATTGCAGTCACATTCATAACCGGCATGATCGCCGGCAACTATTTTTCACATCGTCAGGCCGGAGGGTCGGTAGAACGGAAAATCAGCGATATCATCACGCTCATACAGTCAGACTATGTCGACGCTGTGGACACTGACAGTCTGCTGGAGAAGACTATTCCCGACCTTCTGTCGAAACTCGATCCGCACACCGTCTACATCCCCGCTTCCGAACTAACTTCGACCAACGAAGTTCTCGAGGGGTCATTCGGCGGCATCGGAGTTGTATTCAACATGATGACCGACACAGCCACAGTGGTGGAAGTCGTCTCCGGCGGCCCGGCCGAAAAAGTGGGAATGCTTGCCGGCGACCGAATATTAACCGTCAACGACACCCTCGTGGCCGGCGTCAAATACAACATGGACAAGCTCCGCTCCCGGCTCAAAGGTCCCAAAGGAACTGTCGTAAGACTCGGAGTGAAACGCGCCTCGGCGCCGAATATGCTCACGTTTGACGTGACCAGAGGCGACATCCCTGTCACATCGATCGATGCCGCCTATCTAATCACGCCGACCACAGGCTATGTGCGCATCAACAAATTCGGACGCAACACCTACATGGAGTTTCTCAACTCTATGATCGACCTGCGCTCCAAAGGCGCCGAAAGCTACATACTCGACCTGCGCGACAACACCGGAGGATTTCTGGAACCGGCGGTGCTTATGGCCAACGAGTTTCTGTCGGCCGGACGGCCCATCGTCTCCACCCGCGGACGCATACCATCGATGGACCAGCAGATGGGCAGTGACGGCACCGGAGCGTTTCAGGATGCCGCGCTGGCCGTCATAATCAACGAAGGATCGGCCAGCGCGAGCGAGATCTTCGCCGGAGCGATCCAGGACAATGACCGCGGCGTGCTCATCGGACGTCGGTCATTCGGCAAAGGACTCGTCCAAAACCAGATAGAGCTGCCCGACAGCAGCGCGATACGCCTCACCGTAGCGCGATACTACACCCCTTCGGGACGATGCATACAGAAAGCCTACACCCCCGGTTCCACACAAGCCTATGAGATGGAAGTCTACGACCGCTTCCTTCATGGCGAAGACTTCAACGCCGACTCCGCGAAAATCGACAAAACGCACGAATTCACCACGCTCGGCGGACGCACAGTGTATGGCGGCGGAGGCATAATGCCCGACGTCTATGTAGGGCGCGACACCACCGGAGTGACATCCTACTACGTCAACGCGTTCAACGCCGGAATGCTCCACAACTTCGCCTTCAACTTCGCCGACAACAACCGCACGATGCTCGAACAGGCTAAAACCACCGGCGAGCTGCTTGCCATGCTCCCTCCCGACGACACACTTCTGACAAGCTTCGTCGGCTACGCACAGCAGAAAGCAGGGATAGCACCACGATGGTATTACATAAACATTTCGCGCCAGCTGATTGTTAACCAACTGAAATCGCTCATCGCAAGCGACATTCTCGGACAAGCGGCACTTTTCGAGGTCAACAACATGACCGATCCGTCAGTGGCACGCGCCATTGACGAATTGAAAACCGGACCGCAGCTCACACCAGCAGCCGAGACCGCCGACGATGGCACCACCTACATCAACGACGACAATTCAGCTACAGACTGACGCAAAATGAAAAAGGATGACATCCGCCGCACGGTCAGAGCACGCAAGAGCCTGCTGACCGAAAACGAAAAGGCCGAAGCCGCGCAGAGCGTGTTCGACCGGCTCGAACAGATGGCCGCCTTCATGATGGCCGACAGGATACTGATGTATCACTCGCTCCCCGACGAACTGTCGACACGCGACTTCCTCGGCAAATGGAGCGGACGCAAACACTTCTTCCTGCCACGCGTCAACGGCGTAAACCTCGACATCCTTCCTTACGAACAGACCAGACTCCACCTCGGGGCTTTCGAGATCGAGGAACCCGACGGCAATGACCTGACCGACATTGCCGACATAGAGCTTATCATCGTGCCGGCTGTGGCCTACGACCGCCACGGCAACCGCGTAGGGCGCGGAAAAGGATACTACGACCGGATGCTTGCCGGCTCACGGGCTACGAAAGTAGGAGTGGGCTACGACTTTCAGCTTATTGATGACGCTATCGACACCGACAGCCACGACGTGCCGGTCGACATCGTCATCACACAGAGCCACACCGTCATCAGGCGTCGATGACAAACACGCCGCCCGCCATCCCAGCAAACCGCGTCATGCCTTATCTATCCCCCTGTATTAACAAATTTTACCGGAAGGGGTTTTGACGCGGCAAAGACGGCACACCACCACACTGCTCGTGGAAGGACCGACCGTAAGCAGCCGGCTGCGTTTCACGCCAGGCACCCACAGCACCTCCCCGTACTTGACCGCAAGAGGCAACGCCCTCTTCACATCGGCCGGAGTCTTGGCATCGTTGAACACATCGCTCAACTTCTTTCGGCCACGCATTCCGAGCGGACTGATAGTGTCGCCCTGACGCCACGGACGCCACTCCACCTCCCGGCCGGCAAACCACCCTTCGGCGTCGAAATAGGCCACATCGTTGCTCCGCTCCATCACCAGATCTGCCGCATCGATCCGCTCGACCGTCACCTCATAGGCAAAGGCCACATCATCACCGGCTATCGGACACAACATCCCGCGATCGAGCAGATAACAGCTCCCGCCGGCGTTGAAACGCCTCCCCGACTGCCGGCTCTCCACGCACTGCAATATGTCATCGACCTGTTCGGCCGAGAAACCACGCTTCGACAGCAATGACAGCAGAACGAAGCGCGCTGAAAGCAGATCGGCCGACAGTGCGGCGACATCTGTCACGCCATCCCTGCAATAACGCCGCTCAAGTCGGTCAGTCATCTCCACGACAAACCCATAGGCCTCTCCAAGATGACTCACTGACGCGGCTACCGCCGCATCCGCTCCCGGAAAATCAGCTCGGATAGCCGGCAGAACACGATTGCGCACACGATTGCGAGTGTAGTCACAGCCAAGATTGGTCGAATCGACCACAAACCCGACACCGAGAGCACCAAGATACCTCTCGGTCATATCCCTTGTCACCCCGAGAAACGGCCTGACAAGCCTCACCGACGGATCGCCTGGCAACGGAGCGACAGGGAGCATCCCTTTCAGTCCGGCGATCCCGGCCGACCGCATAAGATTGAGAAAAAACGTTTCCACATTGTCATCGCGATGATGGGCTACGGCTACAGCTGAAGCTCCGGCAATATGCGCACGTTCAGCGAACAGCGCATAACGCAGTCTGCGGCATGTCATCTCGACCGACTCACCCGGCAACGCCTCCTCACCGACATCGAGGCCGCACACCGTCAGACGAACGCCCAGTCCGCCGCACAGCCTCCTGACATAAGCCTCGTCGGAATCCGATTCCGCGCCACGCAGATGATAGTTGCAGTGCAACGCCTCAATATCGTAGCCGAGACGTCGCAGCGCCACCGTCAGCGCCACCGAATCGGCGCCACCGCTAAGCCCCACCACTATGCGCCCGGCATCGCCGGGAGCTCCGAGGAGCGACTTCACCCCGGCTTCAACTCTCTCCGTCACATTAGAATCATTCGGTGTCATCAACATGCTAATATTTCGAGTCAAACAACGATCTGCGGTTTCTTGACATTGCCACATATTTCAGCAAAAATAGGTAGAATCCGCGAAATTCTATGTAAATTTGCACTTAATTTAGACAATAATCCACGATGATTGAAAAAATAGAGAATCTGCGGGCTGAAATAGCATCCCTGAAAGCCACCTCGCCACAGGAGGCGGAGCAGCTGCGCATACGCTACCTCAGCAAGAAGGGAGCCGTCACATCCCTGTTCAACGACTTCAAGGCTCTCTCACCTGAACAGAAACGCGAACTCGGACAGAAACTCAACGAACTCAAGAACTTCGCCACCGAAACCATCACCGCTCTGCGCGACGCCGCAGCCGCCGGCGAAAACAGTCAGTCCGACGATGACATGGATCTTTTCCGCACAGCCGCACCGATGCCGCTCGGCACACGCCATCCGCTGTCGCTCGTGCGCGAGGAGATCATATCGATCTTCGCCCGTCTGGGATTCACCATAGCCGAAGGCCCCGAGATCGAGGATGACTGGCACGTGTTCTCTTCGCTCAACTTCGCGGATGATCATCCTGCGCGCGACATGCAGGACACATTTTTCATCAACCGGAATCCCGACGTGCTGCTCCGCACCCACACATCATCGGTGCAGAGCCGCGTGATGGAGCACTCCGAGCCTCCGATCCGCATCATCTGCCCCGGACGCGTCTACCGCAACGAAGCCATATCGGCACGCGCCCACTGCTTCTTCCATCAGGTCGAGGCACTCTACGTTGACCGTCATGTGACATTCGCCGATCTGCGGCAGACACTGCTCTACTTCGCACGCGAGATGTTTGGCAACGACACCCGCATACGCCTTCGTCCCAGCTACTTCCCGTTCACCGAACCGTCGGCCGAAATGGATATTTCCTGCAACCTCTGTGGCGGCAAGGGATGCTCTTTCTGCAAAGGCACCGGATGGGTGGAGATACTTGGCTGCGGCATGGTGGATCCCAACGTACTCGACGCCTGCGGCATCGATTCCAAGGAATATAGCGGATTCGCTCTCGGCATGGGTATAGAGCGCATCACCAACCTGAAATATCAGGTGAAGGATCTGCGCATGTTCTCCGAGAACGACCGCCGTTTCCTCGAAGAATTCACATCCGCACGCTGACCGATGGCAATGCCGGCTCTGCTTGCCGAAGGCCTTTGCGTGGCCGCCGGCGGAGCGATCGGATCGCTTGGGCGGTGGGGACTGATGGCCACCGGATGGTTTGACTCCAGCCGGATATGGCATACCGTCACCGTAAACCTGATCGGCGCATTCTTGATCGGCGCGTTGTGGCAGATCTGTTCTTCCACTACCGTCACGCGCCACATACAGCCGTTTCTATTCACCGGCATTTTAGGCGGTTTCACGACATTTTCCACTCTGGCTCTCGATACCACCCGCCTGCTGTCGGCAGGCGACGCTCTGCGCGCGGCCATATATCTTGCCATCTCCTTGGCCGGAGGCATCGCCGCATGCATCATTGGCATCTGGGCTGCTAAAACGATACTGACATGACAGTCAAAGAGCGCTACGACGGGATCATCGGATGGTTCAGAAACGAGATGCCTGAACCGAAGACGGAGCTGCACTACGAGACTCCGTTCCAGCTACTCGTAGCTGTCATTCTGTCGGCGCAATGCACCGACAAACGTGTAAACATCGTCACACCTCCGCTGTTCGAGGCATTCCCCACTGCCAAAGCCATGGCCCGGGCCACAGAGGACACACTCTTTCCATACGTCAGATCGGTGTCATACCCCAACAACAAGACCCGTTCGCTTCTCGGCATGGCCCGGCGGCTCACCGAGGAGTTCGGCGGCGAAGTGCCGGCCGACATCGACGCATTGCTGTCGCTGCCCGGAGTGGGCCGCAAGACAGCCAACGTCATCCTGTCTGTAGTGTTCGGCAAATCGGCCATGGCGGTCGACACCCACGTATTCAGAGTCAGCGAACGCATCGGACTCACCACCGGAAGCAAATCGCCGCTTGCCACGGAGCAATGTCTTGTGAAGCATATACCGGCCGATCTGATCGGCAAGGCACACCACTGGCTCATACTCCATGGCCGCTACGTGTGCAAGGCACGTCGTCCCCTCTGCCTTGAATGCGGCATCAGGGAATGGTGTCGGCATTGGTCGAAAAACAGAGAATCATGAATTCCCGACAGTCGCGACGCACCGCCACACTGCAGTTTTTGCGCTATGCCCTCACCGGCGTGATGAACACCCTGCTCACCCTGCTCGTGATCTACTTCACCAAAGGCATACTGGGCATAAACCCATGGATAGCCAATGCGGCAGGCTACGGAGCCGGATTTGTCAACTCTTTTGTATGGAACAAATTCTGGGTGTTCCGCTCCAACAACGGAGTCATGCGCGAAGCGATCCGTTTCTGCCTGTGCTTCGCGGCCTGCTATCTGCTTCAGCTACTGACCGTATGGCTGATCAACGAGTGCACCCCACTGGGTGATATGGAGTTCAGAATCTGGCGCATAGCATTTACCGGCTACGGACTGGCCACTCTGATAGGCATGATTGTCTACACACTTGCCAATTTCATACTCAACAGGCGTTTCACATTCAAAACCAAGCTGCATCGTTAGGCGTTAGAGTCATATATTGAACGAGAAAACTCGACCGTCAACGATGATCTCACACACACCACCCGGATTTGTCAGATGGGTCAAGGCGCGCATAAGCCCTACCCCGCTGATCTTCATCCTTGCCTTCATCACAGGGCTTGGCGCCGGCGCGTGCGCCTATGCGCTCAAAGAGATGATCAGGCATATCTCGAAGTGGCTCACCGCAGGCCTCGACAGTTCGTGGCCCGACTGGATGCTTGTGGCTCTGCCCGTGGCAGGCATTGTGCTGACCGGCATATTCGTGCGCTACATACTTCGGCACGACATAACCCACGGTGTGAGCCGCATCATAGGCCGACTGCGCAACAAGGACTACACCATGCGCACATCGTCGATATGGAGCCCTATGATAGCAAGCACCATCACGCTCGGATTCGGAGGCTCGGCCGGAGCCGAAGGCCCGATAGCCTACGTAGGCGCCGGCATCGGAAGCAATCTCGCACGCTGGATGCAGCTCACACCCGACCAAATGAAAATATTACTTGGCTGCGGAGCCGCCGCCGGCATAGCCGGAATATTCAAGTCGCCGGTGGGAGGGTTTCTTTTCACGCTCGAAGTGCTGCGCATGGAGCTGGTTACCATATCGGTGATGGGCGTACTGACAGCCACCATTACAGCCGCCACCACGGCCTATATGCTGTCGGGGTTCACGCCCGACATTGCGTTTGCGCCCGCATCGTCATTTGATCCGGCCATGACAGGATGGTTTCTCGCTTTAGGAGTGTTCATCGGATTGTACGCGCTCTACTACTCATCGATGATGACGGTCATGCAGCGGCTATACAACTCTATCTCAAATCCATGGCTCCGCAATCTTTCGGGCGGACTCATACTCGCCGTGGCTCTGATGATGTTTCCGGCTCTATACGGCGAGGGTTATACGGTGATCACCTCACTGCTTGCCGGCGACGCATCGCCACTCCTCAAGGGGAGCGTGCTCCAATCGGGCGGAATGCCGATGGCGCTGACCGCTGCAGCGGCACTCATCGTAGCCATAAAGACTTTCGCCACTTCGGCCTCCAACAGTGCGGGCGGAGTGGCCGGCGATTTTGCTCCGACGCTTTTTGCCGGAGCTGTCGGTGGATTACTGTTCGCCAGTCTTGTAAGGATCGTGACAGGAGTGGAACTCCCGGCGGGGCAAATGGTCTATGCCGGAATGGCAGGAATGATGGCAGGAGCTGTACGCGCGCCCCTTATGGCTCTGTTTCTGACAGTGGAGATGACCGGCCGCTATGAATTTTTCTTCCCGCTGCTGGTAGCCACAGCCGTAAGTTTCGGCATCGTGCGGCTGCGCAATCTGCGCAGTTTCATTATCGCCTGAACGTCACTTCCCCACACATCCGGTCAATCACGCGGACTCGGATGCTCGTGGCTGACCACATACTGCCTGACACGCTGAAAAAGGTCAGTAGCAAACACAAAGTCGTTGAGCGCTTCGTTTTCAGTGCGATATATCTCTTTCATATTGCCCACCCACTCACGGTGGCCTTTGTTGATGAAAACGATGTTCTCGCCGATGCCGAGCACCGAGTTCATGTCATGGGTATTAATTATCGTGGTGATATTATACTCGTGGGTGATATCGCTCAGAAGCTCGTCGATGAGGATTGATGTCTTCGGATCAAGTCCGGAGTTGGGTTCGTCGCAAAACAGATATCTCGGATTGAGGGCTATGGCTCTGGCTATCGCCACACGCTTCTGCATACCGCCTGATATCTCCGACGGATACTTGGCATCGGCTCCCTTCAGATTGACGCGATCGATACAGAAATGCGCGCGTTCGAGCTGCTGCTCGTGGCTCATGTCGGTAAACATCATCAAAGGGAACATGACGTTGCCGAGCACCGTTTCAGAGTCGAAAAGCGCCGATCCCTGAAACAGCATGCCTATCTCCTTACGCAGTTCCTTCACCTGGTCGTGGGTCATCTGCATTACGTCGCGTCCATCGTAAAGTATCTCGCCCTTTTCCGGATGCAGCAGTCCGACGATCGACTTAATCAGCACCGTCTTTCCTGATCCGCTCTGACCTATAATGAGATTGGTCTTGCCGGTTTCGAAAGTGCAGCTCACGTCATGGAGCACTGTTTTGTCGTCAAACGACTTGGTGACGTTCTTTACTTCAATCATTGCAGCAGGAGTTTGGTCAGTACCACATCAAGCAGCAATATAAGGATGCTGCTTGTCACGACGGCGTTGGTGCTCGCCTTGCCCACTTCGAGGGCGCCACCCTTGACATAATAGCCGAAATACGATGACACCGAGGCTATGACATAGGCGAAAAAGAGCGACTTGATAAAGCCATACCACACGTACCATTCCTGAAACAGAGCCTGAATGCCATATACATACCGGCTGACGGTTATAATATCGGTGAAAACCGCTACCGCAAAACCGCCGAAAAGCGACGTAGCTATACAGAACGCCACGAGCACCGGCATGAACAGCACGAAACCCACCACCTTGGGGAGCACAAGAAAATTGGCCGAATTGACGCCCATGATGTCAAGAGCGTCGATCTGCTCTGTCACCTTCATAGTGCCTATCTCCGAGGCGATGTTCGAGCCTACCTTGCCCGCAAGAATCAGACAGAGTATCGAGTTGGAGAATTCAAGAAGCACGATGTCACGTGTGGCCAGACCTACCGAATAGGCCGGAATCAGAGGCGATGAAATATTGAGCTGCATCTGAATGGCGATCACAGCACCGATAAATATCGAGATGATCATCACAAGCGGAATGGAGTCCACTCCGAGCTTGGAGATCTCCAGCACGGTGCGTCGCAGAGCCACCCGCCATTTGTCGGGCACCGCAAACACACGGCTCACGAATATCCAGTAGCGGCCGAACGAGGTCAGCGATTTTGTCAGTAGCATACTGATAGGTAAGTATCTATTGAAGATTAAACGATCGGACATTACGGCCGACCAGGTCGAATTGACTACAGCCAGCCGCTTTACCGCTGCAAAGTTAACCAAATTTTCTCACCCCGTTGCCGGACATCACCATATTCAGCCAATTTAGCAGCATTTTTAACCAATCCTCAATAGCTGTCACTTGGCAATTATCGGAATTTTGTAAGTATTTTGCACCTTGAAACAAGAGCGTTTTTTTGTCGGGTCGGGATTATTGCGTAAATTTGCAGAGATAACCATAAAGGATCAAACACATCATCAACGACAGCGACAAGACCAATAACAACAATAAACATCATAACATCCGATAATGGAATTAAAAGGAAAAATCATTCTCGACCTCGGCGCCGTGTCGGGCACCTCGAAGGCGGGCAACAACTGGAAGAAGCATGAATATGTGCTCGAGACTCAGGAGACATATCCCAAGAAAGTGCACTTCGACTTCTTCGGCGACAACGCCGACCGCTATCAGCTCAACGTAGGCGACGACGTCACCCTGAGCTTCGACATCGAAAGCCGCGAATACAACGGCCGCTGGTACACCAGCATCCGCGGATGGAAAGCCGAAACCGCCGGACAGCAGCCCATGTCGGCACCCGCCATGCCGCAGGGAGCAGACTTCCCTCCCGCGCCTATCGCACCCGACGGCGGCTCAGACAGCGATCTGCCGTTCTGATCGACGCCACCGGAATACAACCATGACAAGAAACCTCCAGCCAGACAACGACTGGCGGTTTCTTCGCTTTTTATAAAACCCTTAAATACCATATCATAATGAAAAAAATCATGGCTGCGGCCATAGCGGCGACACTCACGGCCGGAATTCCGGCATCGGCCTCCACACCCGACAGCTACGTACCCTCACCCGAAATCGTGACCGCACAGCAGGAGTTTGCCGACAACGGATTCGGCATTTTCCTCCACTGGGGCATCTACAGCCTATTCGGACAAGGCGAATGGTATCTCAACTACGGCGCCTCAGCCGAAGAATATGCCAAATCGGCCAAAGCCTTCTATCCGGCCGACTTCAACGCCGCCGAATGGGTCAAGGCATTCAAGGACGCAGGAGCAAAATACATCACGTTCACCACACGCCATCACGACGGATTCTCGATGTTCGCCACACGTCAGAGCGACTACAACATAGTGGACGCGACGCCGTTCAAACGCGACATACTCAAGGAACTTGCCGATGAATGCGAGAAACAGGGGCTGAAACTCCACCTCTACTACTCCCACATCGACTGGACACGACCCGACTATCCGTCGGGACGCACCGGCCTGAAGACCGGACGCGACACCACACTGCGCGACTGGCCGAGCTACTACAAGTTTATGAACAACCAGCTCACCGAACTGCTCACAAACTATGGAAAGATCGGTGCAATCTGGTTTGACGGCAAGTGGGATCATGACCAGGATTCCACAGCCTTTGACTGGCAGCTCCCCGAACAGTATGCGCTCATACACCGGCTCCAGCCCGGAACACTCATAGCCAACAACCACCACGAGACGCCTTATCCGGGCGAGGACTTCCAGATATTCGAGCGCGATCTGCCCGGACAGAACGAGCACGGACTTTCAGGACAGGACGTGTCGCAGCTGCCGCTTGAGACATGCGCCACGATGAACGGAATGTGGGGCTACAAGATCATGGACCAGAACTACAAGAGTGTGCCCGAACTGATAGAGCTGCTCGTCAATGCACGCGGCAAAGGAGCCAACCTGCTCCTCAACATCGGCCCGCAGCCCAACGGCGAACTGCCCGCAGCCGCGCTTGACCGCCTCAAAGGGATGGGAGAATGGCTCCGCGCCAACGGTGAAACCGTCTACGGAGTGCGCGCCGCCGACTTCCCCGCCCAGTCGTGGGGAACGGCCACACGCAAAGGCGACAAGCTATATCTCCACGTATTCCGTCCCGAAGGCAACGAGATCACAGTGCCCACTGCGTTAAAAATCAAGAGTGCCAAGGAATTCGCCACAAAATCAACACTCAAACACTCACGACTCAAAGAGGGGGGAGTAAAAATCACACTTCCCGAAATCCCTCAGGGTACGATCGACTATATCATCGAACTCGAAACAAAGTGATCATATCAACTCGCTAACCATACTACATGACACACGACAACACAACACATAGAAATCTGCTCGAAGTCTGCGCCGGCGACATAGAAAGCGTCTACGCAGCCTCGCGCGGAGAAGCACAGCGCGTAGAGCTTTGCTCGGCTCTCGCCGACGGAGGCATCACCCCCTCCACCGGCTTCATACGCCAGGCCGTCAGAGTGCCCGGAATGAAAGTCCACGTGCTGATACGACCGCGCGGAGGCGACTTCCTGTACACCCCTGAAGAAGTGGCGTCAATGACCGACGACATCGTGGCGGCCCGCGAAGCGGGAGCGCACGGCGTTGTAATCGGAGCGCTCACCCCCGACGGCGATATTGACATGGACGCCTGCCGCCAGATGATGGAGGCGGCGTCCGGTATGAACGTAACGTTCCACCGCGCCTTCGATCTGTGCCGCGACCCGTTTGAAGCGCTCGACCACATAATAGCCCTCGGATGCAACCGCCTCCTCACATCGGGTCAGGCCGCATCGGCACTCGATGGCGCACCGATGCTCCGTCAGCTCGTCGACCGCGCGGCCGGACGCCTCGTCGTCCTTGCCGGCGGAGGAGTCTGCCCGCAGAATGCCGCAGAGATTATCCGCCTTTCCGGCACATGCGAGATTCACGCATCGGCACGCCACACCATAGCCAGCCACATGATCTACCGCAAACCTGGGGTAAGCATGGGAGCACCCGGCACCGACGAATATTCACGTAAAACGACATCGGCCGAAATCGTGGCCGAAATCATCAAAGCCATCAATCCATGAAACTACGACACATAGCCATAGCCGCCATCATCTCGGCGGCAGCATGCGGCGCGACAGCACAGAACATCGCTACGCCTAAAGTAAAAGCCGATTTCAAAGAACGCCAGGAGAAGGTTGCCAATCCGGCATATTTCACCGTATTCGACCGCAACCTCACGCCACAGCAGCGCGAAGCGCTCGAATTTCTCTACGCCTACATGCCGCTACCCGACATAGCCGACTACTCCGGGGATTTTTTCCTCACAAACGTCGACGCCACCCTGCGTGCCCGCAAAGAGATGCCCTGGGGCAAAAATATCCCCGACCGCGAATGGCGCCATTTCGTCCTGCCGCTGCGTATCAACAACGAAGCGCTCGACAATCACCGTCCGGAATTCTACGCCGAACTAAAGGATCGCGTGAAGGGGCTGTCGATGAAAGACGCTATACTCGAGGTGAACCACTGGTGTCATGAGAAAGCCACCTATGAGCCATCGGACAGCCGCACCCACTCCCCTCTGGCCACTGTTTCGTCGGCCATCGGACGCTGCGGCGAGGAATCGACCTTCACAGTGGGCGCTCTGCGTGCGGTAGGCATCCCTGCCCGACAGATCTACACCCCACGCTGGGCGCATACCGACGACAACCACGCCTGGGTTGAGGCATGGGCCGACGGACAATGGTATTTTTTAGGCGCATGCGAACCCGAACCGGTACTTAACCTTGGATGGTTCAACGCTCCGGCCTCGCGAGGCATGATGATGAACACCTATGCTTTCGGAGCCTACGACGGCCCCGAAGAGGTGCTCGCCACACCCGACGGCTATACCAACATCAACGTCACTACCAACTATGCTCCGGTCGACACCATCACTGTCAATGTGACCGACCGGCAGGGACGTCCGGCCGCAGGCACCGAAGTCAGCTTCAGGCTTTACAACTACGGTGAGTTCTACCCCATAGCCACCAAAACCACCGACCAGCATGGCCGCGCCTCACTCTCGGCCGGAATAGGCGACGTGGTGGTCTGGGCTACCGACGGTAAAAATTTCGGAATGACCAAAGGTTCCGTAGGGCGCGACCGCAACGTGGCTGTGACGCTTGATCTCACTCCCTCCTATACGGGAGTCAAGGAGATGGACATCATCCCGCCTGTGGCTTCAAACAAGCCCGTAGAGGTCACCCCGGCCCAGGCTGCCGAAAACGACCGACGCAAGGTGTATGAAGACTCTCTCCGCGGCGCATACACCGCCACGTTCTTTACCCGCGAGCGCGGCGAGGATCTTGGCAGACGCCTCGGCCTTGACCCCGCCAGAGTGGCTGCTGTGATGATCGACGCCAGAGGCAACCACAAGACCATCGAGCAGTTTCTGAGCGGAGTGCCCGAGGCCGACCGTGAACGCGCCCTCACGCTCGTGGAATCGCTAAGCGTCAAAGACCGCAGCGACGTGCCCGCCGTAATCCTCGCCGACCATCTGACGGCTCCCGTCTACGACACACCGCTCTATGCCGAATACATACTGTCGCCACGCATCGACAACGAAGCCCTCACACCTTTCCGCTCCTACTTCTCCGCCACCGTCGGCAAGGACGAAGCGGCCAGAATGCGCGCCAATCCGGCTGAATTAGTGGCACAGACAGCCCGCGATATAACCATATTGCCCGACTGGTATCCCGGCAACATCAGGATGAGTCCGGAAGCTGTCGACCGGTCGAAAGCCACCAACGCAGCCTCGCGCGACATTTATTTCGTAGCCAAGGCCCGAAGCCTCGGCATACCGGCCCGCATCGATCCCGTCACAGGCAAGACACAGTGGGCCGACGCCAAGGGCAACTGGACTGACGCCAGCTTCGGCGGCGACAGTTCCGCATCCGCAAAACCGGCATCCCAGGGCACACTCAAGCTTGCATTTACCAAGACCGGCCGGATCGATGACCCGAAATATTACACGCAGTTCACCCTGTCGAAGATCGCCGACGGACGTCCGCAGCTCCTCGGCTTCCCCGAAGACGCCACATGGAGCAGCATACTCCGCGACGGCCAGAAGCTCGACGAAGGACAATACATGCTCGTCAGCGGCCAGCGCATGGCCGACGGCGGAGTGCTCTCGCGTGCACAGTTTTTCGACATCCGACCCGAATCCACAGTCAGCGATACCCTCGTGATGCGTCAGGACAACAAGGGAGTGCAGGTGATCGGCAACTTCAACTCCGAGAACACCTACACCGATCTCGCATCAGGCGCGGAGAAATCCGTGCTCTCCACCACCGGACGCGGCTACTACGTCATCGGACTGCTGACCCCCAACCATGAACCCACCAACCACGCCCTGCGCGACATCGCGGCCGTAGCTCCCGAATTCGAGAAGTGGGGACGTGGCATGATACTGCTGTTCAAGGACCGTCAGGACGCCGGACGCTTCGACTCGTCGCTGCTTCCCGAACTACCCTCGACCGTCAGCTATGGAATCGACACCGACGGAAAGATCGCAGCGGAGATCATCGGCAACCTCAAGCTGTCGACTACAGAACGTCCCGTGTTCATTATCGCCGACACGTTCAACCGCATCGTGTTTGTCAGCCAGGGCTACACCATCGGTCTGGGCGACCAGATAGTCGACACCATACATCATCTCGGAGAATGACCATCGACCTGCGCTGCCAGGAAGTCACACGTTACATACAGCCTCTGCGCGAAGGCGGCTCGCTGCCCCTTCTCGCGGAGGCTGACTACTGACTTCGACAACACTTTCGACCGTCTTTTTGCCGAACTTGTAGACTGAGCTCCCCGAGCCACTGTTCCTGAACGACTCCGGTGGCGACCATCGACGGCTCGGCGGCAAGATCGTCTGGTGGTTTTTTCTTGGTAAAGCAAGTGAAAATTTGTAACTTCGCAACATTATTAATCTTGAAACGACAAGCTTCGACAAAATGAGATTACACAGCCGACTCGCAGCCATAGCAGCCACCGCAGCTATATGCCTCAACGCCGCCGCACAGGACACCCCCGCCATCATACCCCTTCCGGCGAAGATTGAGACCTCCGACGGCACTCTGAAACTACCGCAGACCATCGGCTACAGCGTAGCGGAATATCCGGGCGACAGCATCGCCACAGTGATGCAGCGTTTCATACCGGATTTTGAAAAAGCTACCGGATCAAAATTCACCGAAAGCGATACCGGCGCGATGCTCACGCTTTCCATAGATCCGGCCATCGGCGCGGAAGCCTACCGGCTCGAAGTGGACAGCGACGGCATCACGATAGAGGCTTCGCGCCCTGCCGGATTTTTCTATGCCCTGCAGACCCTCCGACAGCTTATGCCCTACGAAGTGTCGCGCAGCAGCGCCTCACTGCCGTTTGTGACTATCGTCGACAAACCTCGTTTCGGCTGGCGCGGATTCATGCTCGACGAAGGACGCCACTTCTTCGGCAAGGATGAAGTAAAAAAAGTGCTCGACATGATGGCAGCCCACAAAATGAACCGTTTCCACTGGCATCTGACCGAAGATCAGGGATGGCGTATAGAGATCAAACAATATCCGCTGCTGACGCAGGTGGGTGCCAAGCGCAAGAGCAAAAGCCTCGGATGGGCACAGCTCGAACCCGACACCCTTGACTATGACGGCTTCTACACCCAGGACGACATACGCGAGATTGTGGCATACGCCAAGGATCGCTTCATCGAAATAGTGCCGGAAATCGACATACCCGGTCACACCCAGGCCGCAGTGGCATCCTACCCCGAAATACTCGCCTGCGATCCGGAAAAGCCCCACGAAGTGTGGCGCTATCAGGGTGTATCAACCGACGTCATGAATGTCAGCAATCCGGCAGCTGTGAAGATGTCGACCGACATTATCGACGAACTGATACCGCTCTTCCCCTTCCCGTATCTGCATCTTGGAGGCGACGAGTGTCCCACCGACAAATGGGAACAGAACAGCCAGTGCCGCGCGCAGCTCGACTCAATAGGATCGGACAACTTCCGCGACCTGCAACTCAACTTCTACCGCCAGATCGCAGCCCATATAGCCGCAAAGCCCAAGTCCGAACAGCGCCACCTGATATTCTGGAACGAAGTGCTCCACGGCAACACCGACATGCTTCCCTCCGACATCACCATCATGGCATGGATAGGAAAGCAGCCCGCAGAGAAAGCCGCCATGGAGGCCGCACGACGCGGCATGAACGCCATACTCACACCGCAGATTCCCTACTACATCAACCGCAGACAGTCGAAACTCGCCACTGAACCGGTGTCGCAAGGCGCCGGAACCGAAAATCTTGAGGCCGTCTACAACTACGTGCCCATGAACGGAGTTCCTGCCGAACTGGCCGACAAATATATGGGCATACAGGCCAACTTCTGGAGCGAATACGTCATCACGCCCGAATTTCTCGAATATCTCATGATGCCGCGTCTGTCGGCTGTGGCCGAAGCAGCCTGGACCCCGCAGGAATGCCGCGACTACACCGACTTCCGCAACCGCATACGCACCCTCAAGCCGATGCTCGACGCAGCCGGATGGAATTACGCGCCCCACGAATTCGTCAACGATCCCGACAACCAGTCAGCCATCGACGCCGACTGACCGCAACAGCCACCGACAACCGCATTTCACAACCTCCTGAAAGATGAACGAAGACGCATTGAGCCAACTGTATCTCAAGGATACGGCATTTCAAAACCTCATGCAGAAGCGCATTTTCAATGTGCTTCTCGTGGCATCGCCCTACGATGCGTTCATGATGGAAGAGGACGGCCGCATAGAGGAACAGCTCTACTTCGAATACGTCGCCCTCAACCTAAGTTCGCCACCGCGCATCACACAGGTGGCCACTGCCGAGGAGGCCGTTGAAATGATGCACCACAAGCATTTTGATCTCGTGATCATGATGCCCGGCATGGATGTCAGCGAAACGTTCGCGGGCGCCCGGATCATCAAGGAGATGAAGCCCCATATGCCCATCGTGGTGCTGACTCCCTTCTCCAAAGAGGTGTCGCGGCGGCTGGCCAACGAAGATCTCGGATGTGTCGACTACGTGTTCAGCTGGCTCGGCAACGTCGACCTGCTGCTGGCAATAATCAAGCTGCTTGAGGACCGGCTCAATGCCGAGAAGGACATAAACGAAGTGGGCGTTCAGCTCATCATGCTTGTGGAGGACTCCGTGCGGTTCTACTCGTCGGTACTTCCGACGGTCTACAAAAACCTACTCAAGCAATCCTACGAATCATCGACCGAGGCGCTCAACAAGCATGAGCAGATGCTGCGCATGCGCGGACGCCCCAAAGTGATGCTTGCCCGCGATTACGAGGAGGCCATGGACATATACCGACGCTTCGGCAGCAACCTGCTCGGGGTGATCAGCGACGTATCGTTCAAACGCGACGGAGTGAAGGACATCCATGCCGGGCTGAAACTGGCAAGCTTCCTGCGACAAAACGACCCACACCTGCCCATAATCGTCGAATCGTCCGACTCCGACAATTCCGATCCTGTGATGCAGCTCGGATGCGTGTTTATCGACAAGAACTCCAAGAAACTTCCTGTAGATCTTGGAGCCGCGATAAAAGACAAGTTCGGCTTCGGCGACCTCGTGCTCCGCGACCCACGCACCGGCAGCGAGATCATGCGCATCCAATCGCTCAAGGATCTGCAATACCGCATTTCCGACATCCCCTCGGAAGTGTTGCTCCACCACGCCTCTACCGACGATATTTCGCGCTGGCTCTATTCCCGCGCACTGTTCCCGATAGCCGACGTGGTGAAAAGCCACCGCTTCTACTCGCTCGACGAAGTGCCGGCCGTGCGACGCCTGTTTTTCGATCTCATCGTGAAATACCGCAAGATGAAAAACCGCGGCGTGGTGGCCGTGTTCCGCAAAGACCGCTTTGACCACTACTCCAACTTCGCCAGGATCGGCGAGGGATCTCTTGGAGGCAAAGGCCGCGGCCTTGCATTCATCGACCAGATAATCAAGAAGCACCCTATCTGCGACAATCTCGACGGCATCACCGTCAGGATACCGCGCACAGTGGTGCTCTGCACCGACATATTCGACGAATTCATGGCCACCAACGGACTTTATCCGCTGGCACTGAGCGACGCCCCCGACGAAACCATATTGAAATATTTCCTTCAGGCACGTCTGCCCGAACGCTTGATAGAGGACTTCTTCGCACTCTTCGAAGTTGTCGACAAACCACTGGCAATACGCAGCTCCAGTCTGCTCGAAGACTCGCATTACCAGCCTTTTGCAGGCATCTACTCCACCTACATGGTGCCGCGCGTCACCGACCGCTACGAGATGCTCAAGATGCTTTCCGACGCCATCAAGGCTGTTTATGCATCGGTATTCTATGCCGACTCAAAGGCCTATATGACAGCCACCTCCAATGTCATTGACCAGGAAAAGATGGCTGTCATAATCCAGGAAGTCGTGGGCGAGGAAGCCGGAGGATACTACTTCCCGTCGTTTTCAGGCGTAGGACGCTCGCTCAACTACTATCCCATAGGGCACGAACAGCCCGAGGACGGTGTGGCCGAACTGGCCGTCGGACTCGGAAAATATATCGTGGACGGCGGAATGGGACTACGCTTCTCCCCGCGTCATCCCGAATCCGTATTGCAGACCTCGGAGCTATCTCTGGCGCTGCGCGACACACAGACACGCATGTATGTGCTGTCGACCGGCGACACCCCCGTGGACTTCAGCGTCGACGACGGCTTCAACATCGTCAAGAAATCCGTGCAGGACATAGCGCCCACCGGAGCATTGCGCTGGATGACATCGGTCTACGACTACCGCGACAATGTGCTCCGCGATAACGACGCCGGCGAAGGTCGCCGCGTAGTCACGTTCAACAATATACTGAAACACAAAGCCTATCCGCTGGCCGAGGCGCTCGACTTCATGCTCACCACCGGACAGAGGGAGATGTGCCGCCCGGTGGAAATAGAGTTTGCCGGAACCATCGACCGCTCCGGACAGGGTTCGAAAGGCCATCTCTACTGGCTGCAGATCCGCCCGATAGTCGATCGCAAGGAACTTGTCGACGAACACCTGCTCGAACTGTCCGACGACCAGCTCATCATGCGCTCCGACACGGCGCTCGGCCACGGCACGATCGACAGCGTCAGCAAGATCGTGTATGTCCGTCCCGAGAAATTCTCCTCGTCCAACAACCCATTCATAGCCCGCGAAATCGAGAAGATCAACCGCCAGATGACTGCCGACGGCGACAATTATATTCTTGTCGGCCCCGGACGATGGGGATCGAGCGACACAGCGCTCGGCATTCCCGTGAAATGGCCGCAGATCGCATCAGCACGGCTCATCGTGGAGTCGGCCGTGGGCGACTATCGTGTGGAGCCGAGCCAAGGCACACATTTCTTCCAGAATCTGACTTCGTTCGGCGTAGGATATTTCACGATCGATCCGGCATCGGGCAACGGTTTTTTCAATGTCGGCATCCTCGACTCGATGAAGGCTGATCTCGAAACGGAGTTTGTCAGAGTCGTCACATTCCCCTCACCGCTGGCCATCGGCATCAACGGCAAGAAAGGGATAGGAGTAGTGGCTCTTCCGCCGACTGACAGTCAAAGCCAATAACACGAAACAACGCATTGCAATGTCATTCATAAAATCCATAAGACGCTCACTCGGCATAAACTTCGATTCCGACGAGGAAGAGAAGCCGACCGAAAACATAATGCATGAGGAGCCGGCCCGGGCCACAAAGCCCGAAACGGCCGATGACCACGGCATCTCCGAATGCCGTCCTCCATGCCCGGCCGACGACAATCTGCCAGCCGACATGCTCACCGCTGTAGTGGAACTGTTCAATTCCACACAGCCTGAATTCGTCAGCCGTTGCATCGACACCGATGCTCAGAAACAGTTTCTGCTCGAACGCATAAACGCAGATGTGGCCGAACGGATCCGTCGGGCCATCAGGCGCGCCCATGAAATGGGACTCAAAGAGTGGGAAGAAACCCGTCGTAAACTCATAGAGGAGGTAGAGGATCTCCGACAGCAGAAACAGCAGCTTGAGCAGCGACGCGAGGAATCAAAAGGTGAACGCCTGAGCAACCAGCGCCAGAAACGCGCCATGACCGAGCGTATCAATGACCTTGAGTCAAAGGTCAACACCCTTGAGGCCGAAAAAGAGCAATTGCTGCTCGAAAACCGCAGCATGGCCAACCGCCTGCGTGTAGCAGGTGTCGGTGGAGAAGGTGCCGTGGATCCGAATGTCACCACACATCTGGTCGACGAACTTGAGAAACTTCGCGAGGAGAACGCCGGCACCGAAGATCTTCGCCTACAGCTGGATGCAGTCAAGCAACAGCTCGCTACCGTCACAGAAGACAAACAAAGGCTTGCCGAAGATCTCAAATCGCATCTATACACCGAAAAGGAATACTCCAGAATCAGACAACAGGCCGAGAAGTCGGAGTCCGCACTCGAGATAGCCCGCAAGCAGACCGAACAGCTTCAGGCCGACCTGCTGCAACGCGACGACATCATACGCAATCTCAACGACCGTCTGGCCGACGCGCTGCGCGAGGCCGACCGTCTGGCCAGCCGCGACGCCAACGACATGTCGCACCTCGAACTGACCGAGATTCCCGACATCATACCCCAACCGGCAGCCGCAGCCTCAGAAATCGCCGATCAGCCGCAACCGGTGCAGAAAAAAAAGCGCGGACGCCGCAAACGCAGCGAGGCAACGCCGCAACCAAAGCGTTTCAGTGCCATTGACGAGCTGATGGACTCCACCGACTGGTTTGACTCCACCCCTCCCACACGCCAGGAAAAGCCCGACAAGAACGACGACGACTTCGGCTACAAGGCTCCACCTAAGAAAACACCTCCCGCCGACGACGACAAGCAGCTGTCGCTCTGGTAAGAGATTGTCTAAAATTCATATCACTTTGCTTTTGAGAGTCTTTCCAGCGTCTTTTTGTTTGTTCTTCGGTCATGTAGCTACGGCTACACTCCCTCATCACAAACAAAAATCCATCTGACAATCCTTCTCAAAATCCGTATTATATAAATTTAGACAATCTCTAAGATCCTCGACAAGTCACACGATATCATTTATCACCAACAAGTCAACAAAATCATATACATAAAATGACACTCCGCAATATTATAACAGCCACAGCCGCTGCATTCACACTCACGGCCACAGCCGCCGGCGTAGCCGACTTCAAGGACATAGACCGCTATCTCGGTCCGGAACACTACTGCACGGCTCCGCGATCGTTCACCTACACATCCGACGGAGCATTCTACCTGCAGCTCTCCACCGACGGCAGGAAAGTGGTGAAATACGATACCCGCACAGGCAAAGAGGTGGAAACCGTAGTGGATCTCGCCAAAACACGTGAGAATACCATCGATCACATCGACGGCTTCAGAATGAGTCCTGACGGACGCAAAGTGATGGTATGGAACGAAACATCCTACATATACCGCCGGTCATTCACCGCCAGCTACTTCATCTACAACCTCCACTCACGCGAGCTCAAGCCGCTGTCGACCAATCATCCGCGTCAGCAGGCACCGATTTTCTCGCCCGACGGACGCATGGTGGCCTTCGTCGACAAAGGCAACATATATCTGTGCAAACTCGACTTCTGGACCGAAGTCGACGTCACGACCGACGGCCGTAAAAACGAAGTGATCAACGGCGTGCCCGACTGGACCTACGAGGAGGAATTCACGACCTCTTCATCAATGACCTGGTCGCCCGACAGCCGTATGCTCTGCTATCTGAAATACCGCGAGGCCGACGTCAGGCTCTTCTCATTCCCGCTGTATGAAGGCTACTGCCACCCCGACAAGAACTATGCGCTCTACCCCGGACAGTTCACCTACAAATATCCGGTGGCCGGAGAGAAAAACTCCACCGTCAGCATCCACTCCTACGACATCGACAACCGTGTGACCAAAGATATCACACTTCCCGACAACCGCATAGAATACATACCCCGCATAGAGTATGCCTTCTCTGCCGAACGGCTGATGGTGACAACCCTCAACCGTGCCCAGACACGCATGGAAATCTACGCCGTCAATCCCCGCTCCACGGTGACCAAGCCCATCCTTACCGAAGAGCACAGCGCCTGGCTCTCGCCGGCCGCCTACGAAAACATCCGGTGGTATCCCGACTTCTTCGTCATCACCTCGTCGCGCACAGGCTACGACCATCTCTACCGCTATGCCTACACAGGCGCTCCGCTCGGCCAGATCACTTCGGGCGAATACGACGTGACCGCCTACTACGGCTATGACGCCAAGCGTGCATGCCACTACATACAGTCGACACGCACCGGCGCCATCAACCGCGTAGTAAGCCGCGTAGATGCCAAAGGCAAAGTCACCGATCTGACTCCGGCAGCAGGCATGGCATCGGCCACATTCAGCCCCGACATGGCATTCTACACCGTCCGCTTCACCGACGTTACCACTCCTCCGGTCTACACCCTGCGCACTTCGGCCGACAAGGACATCAAGGTGCTTGAAGACAACGCCGCCGTCAAGGCACGCTACAGTGCAGAGCCTCACCGCGAGTTCTTCACCATGCAGAGCGACGGCGTGACGCTCAACGGCTATATGCTCAAACCGGCATCGTTCGACCCCACGAAGAAATATCCGGTGGTAATGTTCCAGTACAGCGGCCCCGGCTCGCAGCAGGTGCTCAATGAATGGAACATCGGCTGGATGACCTATTACACCACCCGCGGCTACATAATCATATGTGTGGACGGACGCGGCACTGGCGGACGCGGACGCGCCTTTCAGGATGTCGTCTACCGCAACCTTGGCCACTATGAATCGATCGACCAGGTGAATGCAGCCCGGTGGGCCGCCACACAGACATTTGTGGATCCCCGCCGCATAGGTCTCCACGGATGGAGCTACGGAGGCTATGAAACACTCATGGCGGCTTCACGTCCCGATGCGCCCTACGCTGCCGCCGTGGCTGTGGCTCCCGTGACCGACTGGCGCTACTACGACACCGTCTACGCCGAACGCTACATGCTCACGCCGCAGGAAAATGCCGACGGCTATTTCAACTCTGCACCCATTAATTTTGTTAAGGATGTAAAGTGTCCGCTGCTGGTGATGCACGGCACGGCCGACGACAACGTTCATTTCTCCAACACCGTGGAATACGTCGCCGCAATGGAAGGCGCCGGTCGCTGGTGCGACGTGCTGTTCTTCCCCAACATGGACCACTCGATCAACGGTTGCGGAGCGCAGACTGTAGTGTTCGCCAGAATGCTCGACTACTTCGACCGCAACATGAAGTGAAACGATCTGCAAGAAACCGACAACAACCATTATGGCGACAGACATACAGCACGAAAATCTCGACGACATATTCCGGCTGTGGCTCAACTGGGTCATGGTGGCCGGTGCCATATCGCTGCTGGTGATACTGTCACTGTGGCTTCCGCCGGCAGCCATGCCGGTTCTTGCCATAGTGTTCCAGATAGGCTTCTTCATGCAGGTTCGGGCCAACCGCCGCAAGAAGATGCCATCGTGCTACATACTGCCTTTCCTGGCCACACGCATCTTTTTCTGGACAGCGGTGGTGATGGTGGCCGTGCTCTACCTCTACTCGCGCCATCTGATAGAAAACATTTTTGACGGCGACACGATCAATGCCGAGATACCGTTTATCACCGTTCTGATCATCGGGCCGGTGGCAGTGGCCGTCACACTTTTCGCCGTCGCCAGAGGAGGCCGTCTGCGCTTCTGCCGTGACTGCAAGATACGCAACGGCTTCCCCGCCGAGCGTGGATTTCTCGGCAATCTGTTCTCTCAGGAAGGCACCTACCAGACACGCATGCTGCTCAATGTATCAGCGTTGGTGACACTCGTCGGATGGGTCTACTATTTTCTCGCCTACGTCAACGTCAACCTCAACGAGCCTGACCGTCTGGTGTTTTTCTGGACTCCGCTGATACTGTTCATCATCACTATCGTGGTGATGGCCGTCAGGTATCTCGGACTGTGCAACTACTACGAGCAACACTTCGAGGGGAGCGGCCAGCAGATGAGGCGTTCGACCATGCTGCGCTACATCATCATAGCCGACAACACCATCGTGCTCCGTAAGCCGCAGTCAGATCCCGACATGGACATGGGTTTCACAGCCGCATGCTACGACACACCGGCATCGCTCGTCATCCCCCACCGGCAGAGCATACCGGACGACGAGGCACACACGCTTTTCAAGGAGATCATGGACGTGGACGCCGACATACGGCCGATGTATGTCACCGACAACGGCAATGCCGACTGTAACATTTTCCATTACCTATGTTTCCTCTCCGAAGAATCGGCTGCAACGCTGGCCGCAAAGCGCCCGGATCTGGAATTCGCGACGATCTACCACATCAGCAGACTCATCGACAGCAAACAGACAGCCAGACTGCTCTCGGCCGAGATATACCGGCTGCACACAATGGCCATGGCATGGAAAACCTACGACACCCACGGCGACAGGCGCTACAAGATCAAGCATTATCAACCTACGTTCAGACTGCGCGATGTCCATAAGTGGCATATCGACTTCAACGATAGCAAATGGCTGTCGATAAGCGAATTCAACGCCGACAGCCCGTTCTTCCGCCTGCGCCGTTTCTGGAAAAAACATATCACCGGCAACGCATGAACACCTCCACAATCATTATCACAGGCCCGACGGCATCGGGCAAGACAGCCAGAGCCGTAGCGCTCGCCCGACGCATAGGCGGAGAGATCATCAGCGCCGATTCGCGCCAGATATACCGCGGGATGGATATCGGCACCGGCAAAGACATGGCCGAATACGGCGACGTAGCAGTGCACCTCGTGGATATCGCTCCTGCCGGCTACAAATACAATCTATTCGAATATCTGCGCGATGCCACAGCCGCCGAGGCCGATATTATCTCGAGAGGTCGCCGGCCGATAGTCTGCGGCGGCACCGGGCTATATATCGAGAGCCTTCTGAAAGGACTCCGGCTGCCACAGGTGCCCCCCGACGAACAGCTCCGCCGGCAGCTTTCAGGCAAGAGCCTTGAAGAGCTTACACATATACTGGCGTCGATGAAAACACTTCACAATGTAACCGACGTCGATACGCCGCAGCGCGCAATCCGCGCCATTGAGATACAGCGGTGGTATGAACTTCACCCCGAAGCCCACGGCGGCGAGTGCGATCCCGAGCCGGCACGATCGCTCATAATCGGAGTGGAAATAGACCGCGAGGCACGGAGGAAGCGCATCGAAAACCGCCTGCGGAACCGCATTGACCACGAAGGGATGATCGAGGAGGTCAAGGGACTTCTTGACTCAGGAATATCGCCGGACGATCTGATCTATTACGGACTGGAATACAAATTCGTCACGCTCTACCTGACCGGACGCATCAGCCGGGAGGAAATGTTCGTGCAGCTTCTTATTGCAATACACCAGTTTGCCAAACGGCAGATGACATGGTTCAGAGGCATGGAGCGGAGAGGATTCACCATCCACTGGCTCCCCTACGACCTCGAAGCCGAAGAGTTTACCGACCGTATCGTCTCACTCACTGCCGAACAGCAATAGCCCATGCGGACCGCTGCGACTCTCCTAATGGCGCTGACTGCCATCGCCGTCAATGCATCACCAATTGACGAGCGCCGCGTGTATCTCGACTCTCTCGATGCAGTTGCCGACACCATGGTCAGCATAAACCTGCCGGAGGGGTTCATGCGCCCAATAGCCATAGAAGCACGCATCGGCTTCGGGCCGACCGGACGCAACACCGGACACCGGCAAGCCAAAGCCGGGCTTATCTGGGGCATGAAGAGTGACGACGACTATCATATGGCGGTAATATCACCCGGAGCAAAAACTCTCGACGACATGATCGACGACCGCTACCTGCATCTCGATGTGATACGTCACACCTCCGCCGGTGACAGTCTGATAAAATCGGTGGAATGCCGCAGCGGCATAAATCCGGCGCCCGGACACAATCATCTTGCCGTAGAGATCGATCGGAGCCGCAAGGAGGCAATCATCAGCATAGGCAAATCATCACTTACGACAATGGCCGTCATAGAGTGCGACGGATCGGCTGAAGGCCGCTTTGCAGTGATGGCCACTGCCGGTGTAAGGCTGCCGCTTGTCGTTGCGGCCTACCGCAGCGTGAATACGGTGCCTGACAGCGGTGTCGACGAAGCAGCCATTCGCATGACCGAACGACGTCCGGACTCACCCATAGGGGTATGGGAATATCTCGACCGCGACACTGATTCGCGACGCGCACTGGCCGGAGGCCGTTACCGGCTCGGAATAATACCGGCAGCCGACGGCGCAGCAGGCGACTACGACATAGTATATCTCGGTGGAGCGGAGGTCAACAGTCAGCGGTGGAAACCCGGAATGATAAAGGGACGGCTTAAAGCCATGCCGTTTGCCGCCCACTGGGATCTGCTATGGTATGACAGCGACATGCGCCTCATCAGCCGCGACATCAACGCATCAATGGAACAGAACTCGATATTGTCGCTCAATTTTCCACTGATGAAATCGACCATAAGATTCTATCGCGCAGACTGATCCTGCTCTGCCGACGGGTAGTAGATCCGCCCCGACCCGATGTCGTAGACCACGCTGCTGTTGAAAAGACCCACCTGGTACGACGTGTCGTCACGCCGAAGCGTGTAAACCCCGTCGGCCGTCACCTCCATTTCCTGCAGATAGCTGTAGAGCTCCATAGGCAGCTCGTTGAACAGCAGATTGTCGGGCAATGTCGTGCCGTTGCCGTCGACCGACAGCCACACTCCAAGCTCAGTAAACACTATCGTGACCGAATTGCGCAGAGCGACGGTGTATTGCCCGTCAGCACCCACCGCCGTGGAGGAAGCCTCCACCCCGGGGAAATACTGCGATACAAACTTTTGGGCACGGTCGGGCATCTCATCCCAGACCTCACTGCTGCACCCGCACACGGCGAAAGCCACAAGCAATATAAACAGACAGGAAACGTGTTTCATATCTCTTCAACGCTTGCCATCGCCCGACGGTTCCGGAAACCGGATCATTTCACCTCCGGATTCCCCTCAAGCAATCGGTCGTAAAGTTTCTCGTCGTTGATTATCTCAAGCGCACGGCGATAGATCGGATCTATCGGATTGACCACACGGTAATAGATGCTCTGCTCAAACAGGTCGCGTCCGATCAGGCCTTTGACTATCAATTCAATGGCCGGACGGCTTATGGCGAGCTGCGCGGAATCGGGCTTGACGCCCTCACGCTCTCCGAGAGCCGCGATCGAGTCGATCATGGCCTGCGACACCTTGAATCCGCCTACAAACGCATCGGCTGTGGGCCACTCGCTACGAAGTCGGCTGCGATGCTCATCGACGTATGCGAGGGTATAGCGGTTGATCACCGCCTTGGCCACAAGATCGCGGTAGTAGGTGCTGTAGTACGACGTGTCGACCGGCACGAAAGCGTCGGGCATGATGCCGCCTCCGCCATACACCTTACGGCCGTTGCGGAGGGTGCGTTTGAGCAGACTTTCGTCGAAATGCACACTGTCGGCGCTGGCAAACTCTCCGGCCTCGTAGCGGTGGACTATATCAAGTTCGTAGTCCTCGTCCTCTCCCGGCTTGTACGGTTTCTGTATCAGCCGTCCGGAGGGGGTGTAATAGCGTGCGGTGGTCAGACGTATCATCGAGCCGTCGGGAAACGGTATAGGCCGCTGCACAAGCCCCTTGCCGAAAGTGCGACGTCCTACGATCACACCACGGTCGTTGTCCTGCACGGCTCCCGAAAGTATTTCGCTTGCCGAGGCCGAATACTGGTTGACAGTCACCACCAGCCGACCGTTGAACTTCACCGGAGCCTTTGACGCATTGTAATATGTTGCCGGCGCCATACGTCCGTCGGTATATACTATCAGCGCATCGTCGTCGAGAAGCATACTGGCCATGTCGATGGCCGCCTGCAGATAGCCTCCGCCGTTATCCTCCAGATCGAGCACAAGATCCGTCATGCCCTGCCCCTGCAGCTTCACTATGGCCTCGGCCAGCTCCCTGGCGGTCGTTTCGCCAAACAGTGTGGCCTTGATATATCCCGTATTGTCATCGGCCATGTATGCGGCGTTGACGCTATAGGTGGGTATGTCGTCGCGCTCTATGGTGAAATATATCATTTCGGGCACTCCGCGTCGGCGCGCGCCGATTTTCACCACCGATCCCTTGGGGCCGCGCAGACGCTTCATGACGTCGGCCTGCGGCATCTTCACGCCTGAAATCAATGTGTCGTTGGCTGTCATGATCCTGTCGCCGGCCAGTATGCCCACCTTCTCCGAGGGACCTCCGACCACGGTCTGAATCACCTTTACCGTATCGTCAAGCATATTGAACTGTATGCCTATGCCGCTGAAATTGCCCTGCAGCGGTTCGGTGAGTGCACGTGTGGCCTCCGGATCGGAATAGGTCGAATGCGGATCGAGAGTGTGGAGCATGGCTTTTATGGCCTCGTCGACCACGTGCGGCTCGTTGACCGTATCGACATAGTATCCGCTGATCACCTGAAAGGTGTTCATCAGCTTCTGTATGGGAAGATACTGCGGGCGGGCGTTATCGTTCTTGCCGGCCGATTGGATTGCAGGCACTGCAGCCGCCGGCAAAACGGCCAGACATAGTATCAGCGATAAAATTCTTGATTTCATGAATGTGTATCAGTGTGTATCTGGGTATATATGTTTATCAAACGCGCTCTGCGGTCTATTGGTTTTCGGGCAGAAAGCGGCTTATGTCGCGTCCGTAATGTGCCAGCTCACGGAGAAGCGACGAACTTATGACCGACAGCTCCGGACGTGCGAAGAGCACCACCGTTTCCACCCCCTCTATCATGCCGTTGGCGTCGGCCATCTGCCTTTCGTACTCGTAATCGGCCACAGTGCGCACTCCGCGCACTACAGCCACAGCACCAAGCTCTCTGACCAGATCGGCCGTCATTCCCGAATAGGCGGTCACCTCCACTCCGTCAAGGGAGCCTACCGCCTTGCGTATCGACTCCAGACGCGTTTCGACCATAGCAGCCGTGTCCTTGCTTATGTTGCATCCCACAGCCACCACCACACGGTCAAACAGATTGAGAGCGCGGCGCACAATGTCGAGATGTCCGACCGTAAACGGATTGAACGTACCCGGAAAGACGGCGGTCCTAAGAGATCTGGCTGTCATCCTCGACTACAAGATTTTCGATAATGAAATTCTGCCGCTCGAAGGTGTTCTTGCCCATATAGAAGCGGAGCATCTCTCCGAGTCCGTCCTCTTTGTGGAGCGACACCCGGTCGAGCCTTATGTCAGGCCCGATAAATCCTTCGAATTCCTGCGGAGAGATCTCGCCGAGTCCTTTGAATCGGGTTATCTCGGCGTTGGCGCCAAGTTTCTCGATGGCGGCCACACGCTCCTCGTCGGAATAGCAGTAGTAGGTTTCTTCCTGCATCTTGTCGGCGTTGCGCGAACCGCGCTTGGCGGTCTTCTTGTTGCGCACGCGGAAGAGCGGAGTCTGCAGTATATATACATGTCCACGCTTGACCAGATCGGGAAAAAACTGCAGGAAATAGGTCAGCAGCAACAACCGTATGTGCATGCCGTCGACGTCGGCATCTGTGGCGATGATCACTTTGTTGTAGCGCAGCCCGTCGATGCTTTCCTCTATATTGAGTGCCACTTGAAGCGCGTTGAACTCCTGGTTTTCATAGACCATCTTTTTGGTCTTGCCATAGGTGTTCTTGGGCTTTCCGCGAAGCGAAAACACAGCCTGAGTCTCAACGTTACGGATTTTCGTGATGGATCCGGCCGCCGAATCGCCCTCGGTAATGAAGATCGACGAGGCGAGCTTCTTCTCTTCGTCGCCACGGGTGTCGTTGAGATGACTGCGGCAGTCAAACAGCTTCTTGTTGTAAAGACTTATCTTGCGGCTCTGCTCCCTGGCCTTCTTGGTGACAGTCGACATGCTTTTGCGCTCGCGCTCATTGTCCATGGCCTTGCGTATGATGGCATCGGCAACCTCCTTGTTTCGGTGCAGGAAATTGTCGAGGTCGGTCTTTATGAAATCGCCGATATATTTCGCTATAGTGGGTCCATCTGGAGCTATGTCGCGCGAGGTGAGTTTGGTCTTTGCCTGCGAGTCGAACACCGGCTCCTCAAGACGAAGCGATATGGCTGCGGCTATTCCGCCTCTGATATCGGAACCTTCGAGATTGGCCTTTCCGGAATATTCCTTGATCGTGCGCGAGATCGCATCCTTAAGCGCGGTCAGATGCGTGCCGCCGTGCACGGTATTCTGACCGTTTGCAAACGAATAGTATTCCTCTCCGTACTGGCTCGCATGCGTGAAAGCCACCTCCAGATCATCGGTGGTGAGATGAATGATCGGATAAAGCGGCTCATTGGTCATATATTCCTTGAGGAGATCGGTCAGACCGTTGCGCGACACGTATTTCGTCCCGTTCAGATTGATGGTCAGCCCCACATTGAGAAACGAGTAGTTTTTGATCATCGGCACAATGAATTCCTCACGGTAACGGTAGCCCTTGAAGAGTGTATCGTCAGGCGTGAAGCTTACGGTGGTGCCGTTAGGCTCCTCGGTGTCCGTGATCTCGCTCTCCTCCACGATGTCGCCACGGCAGTAGCTGACGCGCTTCATCTTGCCGTCGCGCACACTCTGCACTACGAATTCCGACGACAGGAAGTTGACAGCCTTGATGCCGATACCGTTCATTCCCGCCGTCTTCAGATTGCCTCGTGTGCCGAAATTGGCGCCGGTGTTGAGTTTCGACGACGCGTCGACCACACTGCCAAGCGGTATGCCGCGGCCGCGGTCACGCACCGTGACTGATGTTTCGGTCACAGTCACGTCAATAACTTTGCCGAACCCTTGATTGAACTCGTCGACCGAATTGTCGATCACCTCCTTTAGAAGCACGTAGATGCCGTCTTCCGACGATGAGCCGTCGCCGAGAGAGCTTATATACATGCCGGGACGAAGCCTTACGTGCTCCTTCGGCGAAAGGGTCACAATAGAGTTTTCATCATAACCGTCAGTCGCTCCGGCTTCGGCCTGCGACTCCTCGAAATCGAGAGTGTCGTCGGCCACTCTCTCTCTGGCTTCGGAGAGTTCTTCGTCGGTTTCGTTGTTGTGGTGGTCGCTCATTCGTTGTTTGATTATTTGGTAATCGGAGGGATCGGAATTATCGGAATGATCAGGTGTCAGGTCACTTGAAAGCGGATGTCATGCTCTCGAACGCCACGCTCAGACCTTCTGCGTCCTTGCCTCCGGCCTGTGCGAATCCAGGCTGTCCACCGCCGCCACCCTTGATGGCCTTGGCTGCCTCGCGCACTATCTGCGAGGCGTTCAGTCCGCGCGATGTCAGGTCGTCGGTCAGCATCACCGTCAGCAACGGCTTGCCGGCTCCGTCGACAGTTGCGGCCACGAACGCCGTTTCCCTGGGCGAGGAGGCTCTGACGCCAAAAGCCACACTCTTGACCATCTCGGGCATCATCGGCCCGCTGAAAGCAGCCAAACGGATACCACTGCCTACCATATCAGCCTTTTCAAGCACGACCTTAGTCATGGCCTGGGCACGTTCGTTGAAATAGTCCTCGACCTGTTTTTTCAGATCGGCATTCTCGGCTATGGAACGACGCATTGCAGCCACCACATCGGGGGCGTTGCCGAGCATTCCGGCAAGCTGCGCCAGAGTGGATGTCAGCGAATCCATGGCATCCTCTACAGCACGACCTGTGATGGCCTCTATACGCCTTATTCCGGCGGCTATGGAACTCTCGCTGACGATGCGTATCATACCTATGTTGCCCGTATTGTCGACATGAGTACCGCCACACAGCTCGACTGAATCGCCGTAGCGTATGACTCTCACCTCGTCGCCATATTTCTCGCCGAAGAGCGCCATGGCTCCCATGGCCTGCGCCTCGGCGATCGGGAGATTGCGGTGCTCGTCACGGCCTATAGCGCGGCGCACCATCTCATTGGCCATGTGCTCCACCTGCTTGATCTCTTCGGGAGTCACTTTCTGGAAGTGGCTGAAGTCGAAGCGCAGCACGTCGGGGCTTACGTATGATCCACGCTGTTCCACATGCTTGCCAAGCACTGCACGGAGAGCATAGTGTAGCAAGTGGGTGGCTGTGTGGTTGCACGATGTGGCCTGACGCGCATCGGTGTCGATGGCGGCCGTAAACACTGCGGCCGGATCTGCCGGAAGTGTTTTTGCAAGGTGCACGGCCATTCCGTTCTCGCGCTTTGTGTCGTATATCTCAGTGACGCGTCCGTCGGCGTCGGTAAGTGTGCCACGGTCGCCCGTCTGGCCACCCATTTCGGCATAGAACGGGGTGCGAGCGAGCACTATCTGATAGTATTCGCCCTTTTTCTGCTTGACCTTGCGGTAGCGGAGTATTCCGGTTTCGACCGATGTGTGGTCGTAGCCGACAAACTCAGGCTCACCGTCGCCCACTGTCACCCAGTCGGTGGCTTCGGTGGCTGCGGCATTGCGTGCACGCTCCTTCTGAGCCTGCATCTCGGCATCAAACTCCTTATGGTCAAGAGTCATGCCGTTTTCTTTGAGTATAAGCTCAGTAAGATCGAGAGGGAAACCATAGGTATCGTAAAGCGTGAAAGCTTCCTTGCCTGAAATCTCGGTGCGTCCGTCGGCTTTTGCAGCGGCCATGGCTCCGTCGAGCAGACGTATACCGTTGTCGAGCGTGCGCAGGAATGCATCCTCTTCCTCCTTGATCACCTTCATGATCAGTTCGCGCTGGCTCTTTATTTCAGGATAGGCCTCGCCCATGGATTCGATAAGCGTGTCGATAAGCTTGTACATGAACGCCTGCTTCTGCCCCAGGAATGTGTAGGCGTAGCGTACGGCACGGCGCAGGATGCGGCGTATCACGTATCCGGCCTTGGCGTTGCCGGGAAGCTGCGAGTCGGCGATCGAGAATGCGATAGTGCGCACATGGTCGGCGATGACACGCATGGCTATATCGACCTTTACGTCCTTGCCATATTCAAGTCCCGACAGCCGCGCGATAGCGGATATGAGCGGGGTAAACACGTCGGTGTCGTAGTTTGATGTCTTGCCCTGCAGAGCCATGCAGAGGCGTTCGAATCCCATGCCTGTGTCGATCACCTTGGCAGGCAGCGGCTCGAGCGAGCCGTCGGCCTTGCGGTTGTACTGCATGAACACCAGGTTCCATATCTCGATTACCTGCGGATGATCGTGGTTGACCAGTTCGCGTCCGGGCTTTGCTGCACGCTCGGCATCGGAACGCAGGTCGATATGTATCTCCGAGCAGGGGCCGCACGGACCCGTATCGCCCATTTCCCAGAAATTGTCGTGCTTGTTGCCGTTGATGATATGGTCGGCGGGAAGATGCTTCTCCCAGTAGCCCGCGGCCTCGTCATCGCGCGTCAGACCCTCCTCGGCCGAGCCTTCGAACACTGTGGCATACAACCGATCCGGATCCAGCCCGAGCACATCCACCAGATATTCCCACGCCCAGTCGATGGCTTCCTGCTTGAAATAGTCGCCGAACGACCAGTTGCCGAGCATCTCGAACATCGTGTGGTGATATGTGTCCATTCCCACCTCTTCGAGGTCGTTGTGTTTTCCACTGACGCGCAGACACTTCTGCGAGTCGGCCACCCTGCGGCTCTTTGGAGCTGCATTGCCGAGGATTATATCCTTGAACTGATTCATGCCCGCATTCGTAAACATCAGCGTCGGGTCATCCTTGATGACCATGGGCGCCGAGGGCACTATCTTATGGCCTTTCTGACGGAAAAACTCTTTGAACGATTCTCGTATCTCTTTGGCAGTAAGCTTCTTTTCCATTTGCTTTATTTATGCTTTCGTCTTGCTTTCTTTTTCCACGTATAAAACACGATAGCGGCTACCGACAGCTAATGCCAACGGAGCCTGATATCTCTGCAAAATTAGCTATTTTTTTTGGCTTGGCAATGCATATTTTCAGCATTATCAGCATTATCACAACTGAAACAAACGAAAAAGCGCACCTACCTAACGGTGGAAGAACTACGGGAATCCAATCATCTGAAGCATCAAACAATACATTCCCTATAACATATCCGTTGCTACAGGGATATAAAAAAAATTACTCGTCATCACGACGAATAATCTTCTTACCTTAAATCTAATACCATGAAAAACTGATGCAAAGTTACACATTTTTATGAAAAGATATGTAGTAGAACATATAAACTTCCATGCATTTAACCTTATTTAACTTTTAAGCAGATCTAATCTGACCTCGCAGGTGAGTGGATGTCAGAAGTCGAGTGTGAGGCGCAGGTTGATCTGACGGCGGGTCATATAGTTGGGAACAGCGTAGGAAATGCTGTTGACGTCAGTGACCCAATAGTAGTTGCTGACATTGGTGATGTCAAACAGATTGAAAAGGTCAATACCGGCCCACAGACTTCTGACAGCCCTGCGCCGGCCATCGGTTTCGGACATGATGATCCCATACGCCAGACCGAGATCCACGCGCTTGTATGGTGGAGTGCGGAAATATCCGTCGTAGCGCGTGCGTCCTGGCGCGGTGGTGATCAGTCCATCCATCAGCACACCGCGAAGACTCACCTTCAACCGAGGCACACCGGGAACAAAATCGGTGAAATAAACCGACAGATTATAGCGGCGGTCGTTGGGTCGCGGCACACTTTTGCCTTCAAGCGTCTCGCGGGTGTCCATCAACCCGAAACTGATCCACGAATCGCTACCGGCCACGAATTGTCCGAAAAGTTTGAAATCAAGACCGGCCACATGGCCCGACGCCGCATTGCGCCCGAGATATGTCACCGTAAGGTTTTCCACCTCATAGGGATTGATCTTCGACAACGCTTTATAATATGCCTCGGCGGAGAATTTGAACGGCCGGCCGAACGCACGGAAATTAAAGTCGGCTCCTCCCACGATCTGCAGCGATCGCTGCGATCTGACATCGCTGTTGACCTCGGTCACATATTCACCCGGAGCGATCTCCCTGCGGAGAAGCATCTCACGGTAGAACGGCAGCTGATAATACACTCCACCGGCCAGACGGAAAGCCCATTGAGGAGCGCCGGCGGGCACCAGCCCGGCTTCCAGACGCGGACTGACGAGAAATTCGCCCGACGATGAGCGGTGTGTGGCACGGATGCCGCCGGTGACGTTCCAGAATCCGGCCGACGTCTGCCGCTGCCATGTATCCTGCACGACGGCCGATACAAGCGAGGCGGAAACATCATGATTGCCACGCAATGCGAAGTAGACCCGGAGCGCATCGGGAGCCAGCGGCAACGAATAGCCGGCCGAATCGCGACGCTCCCACTGACTGACACGCCCCTCCGTATGCTCGCGCTTGACTCCAAGACTGTAAAGCAACCTATGCGACGACAGACGCGTCGTACCCTGAAACAACGCCGACAGCACAGTAGCTTTCAGACGGTTGCGCTGATGTTCGGCATAACGCCCCGCTCCGAGTTCGCTGCCGGCCTGATCAAGCCAGTATTCACCGGATATATCGTAAGCCACAAGCTCGTCGGTGCGGAATCCCGACAGCTGAAGACTCAGATCCGTATTACCCGTCGTATATCCTACCGTGGCAGCTCCGGTAAACGCATTGAAGCGGTCGTGTTCACAGCCATCGAAATAGACCTTGAAGCGATGAGCGTCGTCAAGCGTGCCGAAACTCGTGTTGCGGTCGGCCGGCGCAAACCTATAAGTATTCAGATTCGCATCAAAAAAAGCTTCCACACGCCAACGCCGCGACGGCGACCATGACAGGCAACTCTGCCAGTCGAAAAAGTCAGGATCATATTCACCTTTGGTGTCGGAAGTGGACAGTACAGAAGTATTGCGTTTATAGCGCACGCCATGAAGCTGTGCAAACCGTTCGGAACCTTGACCGAGAGTCAGCGCCCCGCCCATCATCGACACTGTGGCCGACCCTTCAAACGACTGCGGCCGACGATAGGCTACATCGAGCACCGACGACATACGGTCGGCATAGCGGGCGGCAAAACCGCCAGACGAAAATCCGACCGACGCGGTCATCTCCGGATTTACCACACTAAGCCCCTCGGCCTGCTGGCTGGCCACAAGCATCGGACGATATATTTCCACGCCGTTGACATAAACCGTATTCTCGTCATACGACCCTCCACGCACCGAATAACGCCCCGACAGCTCACCCGCTCCGGCCACACCGGGAAGAGTGGCCACCATCGCCTCGACGCTGCCACCGGTAGGATCGCCGGCACGGCGTCCGTACTCGCGGGCGTCGAGCCGCTCCATTGCGTCGGTGCGCTTGCGGATATCGGTGACAATGACCTCCTCAAGCTCTCGCTCATCGGGCCGCATACGCAGACTTATCACCATCTCCCCTTGTGGATGAAGCAGCGTGCGCCGCTCCTCCCGGTAGCCGAGCAAGCGGAAAGATGCGCGCAGCGTATCAGTATCGGCCGTCGTGAGACGATACATTCCCTTGGCGTCGGTGAGCGTCGCACCCAGCCCTGTGCCGAGGCTGACGGTCACGCCTTCGAGCGGCTCACCGCTGTAATCGGTGACACGTCCGCGAAGCACTACCGACGCCGACGCCTGCCATAGGGCAGTGACGGTCAGAAAAAAAATCGATAACCAGCGTAGCATACACAAATAACGGCACAATGGAAGAAAAATTGTTGTAACTTTGCACATTCAAACCCACAATCAAAAGCCACAATGAAGATCGCTATCGTTGGAACCGGATATGTCGGACTCGTATCGGGAGCCTGCTTCGCTGAAATGGGCACCGATGTCACCTGCGTGGATATCGACAAGGCAAAGATCGAAAGCCTCAGACAAGGCATAATACCTATATATGAACCGGGACTCGACGAACTGGTGCGCCGCAACGTACGCGACGGACGCCTGCACTTCACCACATCACTCGAAGAGGTGATCAATGATGTCGAAGCAGTATTCTCCGCCGTCGGCACCCCGCCCGACGATGACGGCTCGGCCGATCTCACCGCCGTCAAGGCCGTGGCCCGGACATTCGGCCGCCACATCGACCGTCAGGCAATCCTTGTCACCAAATCAACCGTTCCGGTTGGCACATCCGAAATAATCCGCGGCATTATCAACGAGGAACTCGACCGCCGCGGAGTCAACGTGGACTTCGAGCTGGCATCCAATCCAGAATTTCTCAAAGAGGGCGCGGCTATCAAGGACTTCATGTCGCCCGACCGTGTGGTGATCGGTGTCGACGGCCCGCGTTCGCGTGAAGTGATGGAGCGCCTCTACCGTCCGTTCCTGCTTCAGAATTTCCGGGTGATGTTCATGGACATTCCCTCGGCCGAAATGGCCAAGTATGCCGCCAACGCCATGCTGGCCACACGCATATCGTTTATCAACGACATAGCCAACCTGTGCGAGCTTACCGGAGCCGACGTCAGTCAAGTGCGCCGTGCCATAGGCGCCGACACCCGCATCGGCAACAAGTTTCTCTACCCAGGATGCGGCTACGGCGGCTCCTGTTTCCCGAAAGACGTGCAGGCGCTCATACGCACCGGAGAACAGCTCGGCTACCCGATGCGCGTGATTCAGGCGGTGGAGGCCGTCAACGACGAACAGAAACACATACCGTTCCGCAAGCTCCGCAAAGCCCTCGGCCGACTGGAAGGACGCCGGATAGCCCTCTGGGGACTTGCCTTCAAGCCCGAAACCGACGACATGCGCCTGGCTCCGTCACTGACACTCATCGAAGACCTTCTCGGCGATGGAGCCACGGTATGCGTCTTCGACCCGGTGGCGATGGACGAATGCCGCCGCCGTCTGTCGGACAAGGTGGACTACGCTACCGACATGTATGCCGCCTGCATCGACGCCGACGCACTGTGCGTGCTGACCGAGTGGAAACAGTTCCGCCTGCCATCATGGCCTGCGGTGGCACGGCTGATGAATGGCGAAACGGTCATTGACGGCCGCAACATATACTCTCCCGACGATCTCGCCGCTGCCGGACTGAAAGTGCACGCCATCGGACGCCCCTGACCATGCAGCGACTGCCCCGGCCGACACTGCGGCCCATGACACAACGCATTACAGCAGCAATATGAAAGTCATACAGTTTCTGAAAGACTGGACACTTATAATCGCCATACTTGCAGGCATCGGAGGATATTTCGCATACGTGAGCATTCCGTGGCTGCGCCCGACTCACATCCTTGCGTCCGAAGCCATAGCCGTGGTGCAGCCGCTGCTGATATTCTCCATGCTGTTTATCACATTCAGCAAAATCAATCCGCACGAACTGCGGCTTCGCCGCTGGCATCTGTGGCTGCTGTTGCTGCAATGCGGACTGTTCACGGCCATCGGACTTGTGCTTATAGCCATGCCACACAGCGGCATACGCATAGTGCTTGAAGGCGCAATGATATGCCTCATCTGCCCCACGGCTACAGCCGGAGCGGTGATCACACGCAAACTCGGCGGCGACGTCAACAACATCACCACCTACACCATACTCATCAATCTTGCCGCCGCGCTTATGATACCGGCTCTCGTGCCGTTTGTCCATCCCAATCCCGAGATGTCGGCCATGACCTCATCAATGCTAATACTCCGCAAGGTTTTTCCCCTGCTGCTGATGCCGCTCGTGGCCGCACTCGCCATACGCCGGATGCTTCCGGGCCTCAACCGCCGCATCGGAAGCCTTCAGGGGCTGACGTTCTATCTGTGGGCTGTGGCTCTCGCGCTTGCGACAGCCGTCACCACCCGTAGCATAGTCCACACCGACGTCGACGTCGCCACCCAGCTCTGGCTTGTGGCCGTATCCCTGATATGCTGCGCCATGCAGTTCTGGATCGGAAGGAAGATAGGATTGCGCTACAACGACATGATCACGGCCGGACAGTCGTTCGGACAGAAAAACACCGTGCTTGCCATATGGATGGGCTACACTTTTTTCACTCCCATAACCGCTGTGGCCGGAGGATTTTACAGTATCTGGCACAATCTTGTCAACTCCTATCAGCTCTACGAGCACAAGAAGTCTACAGCAGAAAACACAGCCGCCAAGGCCGGGTCATAGCCCTACGCGAACAGTTTGCGCAAGCATCGCGCCGACACCGTATCGGTCACTTACGGTCAAACCGTATATAGCTTTGCTCTATAGGCTTGTAGGAAGGATCATCCCACAGCGAGCTTGAGATCATCAGATCCGCGCTTATGCGGTTGCATGCTATCGGCACATTATGCAGACGGCACTGACGCAACAGCATCTGTATATCGGCCTCGTGGGGCTGAGCGTTCAGATCATCGATAAGAAACACGGCGAGATCTATCTCGTTTCTCACCACCATTGCCGCAATCTCGGCATCGCCACCCATTGGCCCTGAGTTCATACACTCCACGTCGGCATCAATTCCGGCATCGGCAAAAGCCTGCGCCACCAGACGCCCCGTAGTGCCCGTACAAACGAGCCTGTGTTGCGAAAGACAGGGAGCATGAACTTTGACCCAGTCGATCATGTCGGCCTTTCGCCGGTCATGTGCCACGAGCGCTATAGTCAGTTTCTTTTTCATAAGCATCTTCAAAAAAACAGCTGGTATTACCGAACTAATCAGCAACTCATTTCAGTTTACTTGAAAACGCCTGACAACCCGATGCGGTTCGGCACACACCTCCCCCGTCGTCATACATGCTGATAACAAACCGTTCAGACCGGATCGTCCATAAAGCCATAGCCGTATCCTGAACGTGTGATGATATGGCGGCCGTAGCGGCCGATTTTCTGCCGGATCCGCGTGACGTTGACATCCACCGCCCGATCGGCCACCACAGTCTCTCCGGGCCAGACCTCCGACAGCAGTTCGGCGCGCGAGAACACCCTGTTGCGGTCCGACAGCAGACGGAACAATATCTCGAACTCTTTGCGCGGCATCCTGACTTCCTCGCCATCGACCATACACACATGAGTGCGCCGCGACAACTGCAGCCCCATGAATTGCACAGTCAACATAGGCGTGGATGACGAAGATGTATTATCACGCGACGAGGATGATGCGCGGCGGAGCACCGAGCGGATCCGTGCAAGCACCGTCTGCAGCGAATATGGCTTGGTTATATAGTCGTCAGCGCCTGTGTCGAGGCCACGTATCATGTCATCCTCCGCATCTTTGGCTGTGCAGAATATCACCGGCACCGACGCCGTAGCGGGATTAGACCGCATGATACGCACAAGCTGCAGCCCTGAGATCTCCCCCATCATGATGTCAAGCAGAATCAGATCAAACTCCGAAAGGTCATAGGCCAGTGCCTCCTCTGCGCTATAGGCCTTCTCGACGACATATCCTTCAGCCTCCAGATTGAAAGCCATGACATCGCAGAGGGTTTCCTCATCGTCTACGACCAGAATCCTTTTTGTCTCCGCAGTCATACCGGGGTCACTTCATTGACATCGACGAGATGATGTATTATCGCGAATATCGTCAGTCCGGCGGCAGTGTGTATTTCCAGCTTGGCGCTGATATTGCGCCGGTGAGTGGCAACGGTGTGCACGGATATGCACAGCTCGTCGGCGATCTCCTTGTTGACCTTTCCCTGCGCTATGCCACGCAGTATCTCCTTCTCGCGCTCGCTCAGCAGCGCAAGCTGCGCCGAAGTGACATCGTCATCGGCCTGACCCTCTCCGGCCACATCCGTCGCCGACCGCCGCATTTCCGACTCCATCCGCTCCACAGCCGGAATGAACAGCTGGCTCTCGACATCGAAATGGCGAAGCATATCGCGCTCACACATTATGATGTCGAAAAGCGCCCCGCTGAGGCGGTCGTTCTCCTTCTGCTTATAATGATAGATGAAGATATCCTTCAGCTCCTTGAGTTTCTCAGCCGTGTCGACATGGCCTGCAGAGTAGCGGGCTATATTGAATTCTTCGTCGGCCTCCCCTCTGATCAGCCGGTCGACATAGGCGAATATCACGTCATTCTCATAGTCCATGTGCTTCTTCACCTCCACCACATAATCGTCGAAGAACTTCATGAGCAGCAAGGCCACCTCGTTGGAAGCGGAATAGTTGATAGCGTCGATCAGGTAGTGGCGTATTTTAGGAAACTGGACGTCGAGAAACGACGTATGCGCACGTTTTAGGTATCCCATCAGCGATGTCAGCGATATCGACGTCACGTCGTAGCTATAGCCGCTCAACAGGTTGCACACACATAGAAACGTATCGGTATCCACCCCGTTCTCACGGCACACCTGAGCCACCGAACTGTCGCCGAATCCGAAAGCGATATCAAACCGGCTGATAGCCGGCAAAAGCATGGCATTGTCGCGAATCAGCTCTCTCATGTTGTTGGACGAGAGATATCCTTGTTGCTTGTCTATCATAATCAGATGGGTTGATTTCCCCATGCAAAGGTAATATCTTATATCCACACGACAAATACTCAAAAGCAATGATTGTCATGCAGGCATACCCATGTCCGGCCATGCTACAGCACTCACGCCGCCCGTTTTTTTTCACTTTTTTACGGTATTGATGCGGCACACGGCCATATCTAATTTTGCATCCGGAAAAATACCATAACCAATCGAAATCAATTTCAACAAATGACCACTTTCATGAAAAGAACAGCAGCATTCTTCACAGTCATGATGCTCCTCGCCGGCATCACATCAGTATTCTCATCGTGTTCAGACAAAGACGACGAACCCTCGCTACCGGCAGCCGAGTATGTTGCCGGAACATATACCGGCGATATGACCTGCTCTGTGATGGGCAACGAGTCAGTGTTTGAGGATCTGACCTTCAATGTCGACGCCACCGACGATGCCACTGTCGACATCACACTGCCGTCATTCGGCAACCCGCCGATGCAGGTGCCGCAGATCAACGTATCCGACGTAAAGGTGTCGGGAAGCGACGGCACATATACCCTTGCCACGACCGAATTCAGCGGCACCACCGACAGCGGCCGTGCCGTGTCAGGCACAATAGAAGGCTCATACGCCGACGAGGTGCTCACCATCAGATTCAACCTGCAGTATGGAGCGATGCCAATGCCCATGATATGCACATTCTCCGCTCCTAAAAAATGACATCCATGACCGGAAGCCTGAAACCAGCACTGCTATCGGCCGTCGGACTTCTGTTTCCGCTCACAGGCCTTGCCGACACGTATGTCGGCAAGGTACTGGATGAAACCGGAAGTCCGCTACCCGGGGCCGTAGTCAGAATCGAAGGCCACGGACAGCCCGTCACCACCGGTGCTGACGGCAGATACAGTTTCGAGATTCCGAGCCGGTCCACAGCCAGAATCACCGTGAGCTATATAGGCTATGCCACAGGCGATGCCATCATACGGTCGGAAGGCTCGGAAAAAGACAATACCGTCAGGCTATCGTCCGATCCGACTATGCTCAACGAGGTCGTAATCACAGCCACACGCACACCGAAAGCGCTGAAAGACGTGCCGGTGGTGACACGTGTCATATCGGCCGAAGAGATTGGCAAGACCGACGCAACCAACATACAGGATCTTCTTACAGAGGAACTTCCCGGACTGGAATTCGGATTCGCGATGAGTCAGGAAACGTCGCTCAATATGAGCGGTTTCGGCGGAAACGCCATACTTTTCCTGGTCGACGGCGAAAGGCTGGCAGGCGAAACAATGGACAATGTCGACTACAACAGACTCAATCTTGAGAACGTCGGGAAAGTGGAGATCGTCAAAGGAGCGTCATCGGCTCTCTACGGAGCCAATGCCGTAGGCGGTGTGGTCAATCTCATAACGAAAGAGCATGACGAACCGTGGCGACTCAACCTCAACTCACGCTACCGCAACGCCGGCAAAGAGTGGAGAACCGGAGGCGACCTGAGCTTCAATTCCGGCAAGTGGAACTCGAACACTTCCGTACAGCACTCGACGATGAATACGATACGTCTCACCGACGCCTTCGACACCGAGTCGAAAATCCACGAGATCTACGGAGGCACCACTCTCAATATCAAGGAACGGCTCACATACCGTGTTTCAGAGCGGCTGCGCCTGATCGCCAGAGGAGGATATTTCGCCCGCACGAGCGACCGGGCCAACTACGACGATCACTATCACGACTACAATGGCGGACTGCGCGGAGTGTGGGACATAGACGAAAGCCAGAATCTGGAGGTGTCGTATGGCTACGACCAGTACGACAAATCGCGATACACCGGCGGACGCCGCACCCACGACCACGACTACAGCAACCGCCAGCACATCGCACACGGTCTCTACACCAAGTTCTGGGGAGCCAACGGCCTTACAGTCGGAGCCGACTACATGCACGACTATCTCAACACATATCAGTTTACCGACAACGCGTCGCATTCGCAGACATCGGTCGATGCATTCGTGCAGTTTGACTACAACCCCCTGTCGTGGCTCAATATCATCGCCTCTGTGCGCGACGACTACTTCTCGGCATCAGACAACAATGCCGTCACCTCGCGGATAGCCACGATGTTCAAGCTCCGCCCGCTGTCGGTCAGAGCATCCTATGCCGGAGGCTTCCGCGCCCCGACGCTCAAGGAGATGTATATGTGCTTCGACATGGCCGGGATACAGATGATCTACGGCAATCCCGATCTGAAACCGGAGAAAAGCCATAATTTCAATCTGGCGCTGGAACACAACGGCCAAGTTCGCGGGGGCATACTTGCCGGATCCTACAGCCTGACCCTTTCGGGCTACTACAACTATTACGACAGACGCATCACCACCACCGACTTCCCCGGAACCGACCGGCTTGAAGAGGGAGCCATCTATGCCAACGAGGACGGCGTGAGAGTGGCAGGCGCCGACTTCAACGCCCGCTACCGCACTGCCTCGGGACTCGGAGCTTCGCTGAGCTACAACTATCTTCACGTAGCACACCGATCGCTCGACTCCCAGTTCAGCCAGCCACGCCCTCACTCGGCCACATGGCGCATCGACTACGAACGCCGGCTGTGCAGCGCCTATAAACTATATGCCGGCCTGTCGGGCCGATATCTTTCGAAGGCATCAAGCCGCTATGACACCGACGGAGCCTACTCGCTGTGGAAATTCACTCTTCAGCAACGGATCTGGCGCGGAATCAGCGTCAACTTCATCATTGACAATTTACTGAATTACAAACCCAAAACATACTACTGGAACTCCGCTCCGACCAACGGACGCACCTGGTCGGCAGGACTTTCGATCGACGTCAACGACATCTTCAAATGACCAAGATGAACAAAAAAAGGACTATCACACTATCAATAGCCTGCGCCGCAGTCATCGGCGCAGGCTTTCTGGCCTGGAACAGGATGGCATCGCGGACACGCATAGCCTTTGTCAATTATCAGGCCATAGCACTGGGACAGATCTCAAAAGCAAACGACAACACATCGGTCAGCATCCACGAGCTTCCGGCCGACCAGCTCGACAAGGCCGGCCGATACGACATGGTCTTCGTCAACGGCATGGGACTCCGTATCGACGCCGAGCAGCGTCAGCATCTCATCGATGCAGCCGAATCAGGCACTCCGGTGCTGACCACCGCCGCCACCAATCCCCAGAACCAGATCAATTCGGTCGACTCGATCGACAGCGAGTTTCTGCAACAGTATCTCGCCGGCGGACGCAACAACTACCGCAACATGCTCAGATATGTCAGAAAATTCATCGACGGAAAGCGTCTGTTTGTCGACGAGCCGGGCGACCCGGTCGTAGCCTCAGGCTCGATGATATACCACCCCTCGGGTACCGATGACGACGACTTCAGCTTCAATTCGGTCGAAGCCTACGAGCGGTGGCTGAAAGACAGCGGCCGATGGAGCGACAATGCGCCACGGATCATACTCACCGGGCAGATGGGCGTGGCCGACAGTCTCGTCGACCGGCTCGAACGCACCGGCAACATCGTATATCCGGTTAGCGTCATACAGACTTTCATTGCCGGCGGACACGCCGACTCCATCAATGCCTCAGCCATGATCAACATGGCCCACGGCCGCATGGGCGACGCCGTCACCCGCTGGCTCGAAGCCGCCGGAATCCCGCTTTTCGCTCCCGTCAACGCCAACCGCGACTACGACGAATGGATGGCCGACAAAATGGGCATGAGCGGAGGATTTCTGTCGCAGAGCATAGTCACTCCCGAGATCGACGGCGCAATCCGCCCCTTCACGCTTTTCGCACACTTCACCGGCGACGACGGACTGCCGGCAGTGGAAGCGATTCCCGGACGTCTGGATGATTTTGTAGCCACAGTCAACAACTACGTGACACTCCGGCGCAAGCCCAACCGCGACAAGAAAGTGGCCATATTATACTTCAAGGGACCTGGACAGAGTGCCATGGTGGCTTCCGGAATGGATGTGGCTCCATCACTCTACAACATGCTCACACGACTCCGGCAGGAGGATTACAATGTCGACGGCCTGCCGGCCGACGCCGCATCTCTTGAACGACTCATAGCAGCCAACGGACGTGTGTTCAACGAATACGCCAAGGGCGCTCAGGCCGGTTTCGTGCGCGACAACAATCCCCAGCTGATCAGCCGGGAAGAATACGATTCCTGGTGCGGCAAAGCATTCTCCACCGAAATGCGTAAGGATATCGATGCGGTCGACGGAGAATTTCCTGGCCATGGCCTGAAGGACGACAACGGCAATCTGGCTCTTGCACGACTGCAATTCGGCAACATCGCGCTGATACCGCAGACCGCTGCCGGACTCGGCAGCGACGACTTCAAGAACGTGCACGGCACCGATGCCGCCCCTCCCCACAATTACGTTGCGGCCTACCTATGGGCACGATATGGATTCGGAGCCGACGCGCTGATGCACTTCGGCGCACACGGTTCGCTCGAATTCACTCCGCGCAAGCAGGCAGCACTCGGCAGCAACGACTGGCCCGACCGTCTCGTGGGCGACATGCCTCACGTATATGTCTACTCCACATCCAATGTCGGAGAGGCCATGATAGCCAAACGCCGCTCCTACGCCGGCATTGTCAACTACCTCACACCTCCGTTCATGGAGAGCGAGGTCAGAGGCATCTACCGCAATCTGACCGATGCGATCAACGATTACAACCGCGCACGCACGCCATCCGACTCACTCCGCGCCTCACGCCTCGTGAAGCAATACACCCTCGGACTCGGCATACACCGCGAACTGCGCATCGACAGCACAGCCCGGTGGACACCCGATGACATCGCACGCATCGAAGACTTCGCCGAAGAACTCGCCAACGAAAAGATCACCGGCGCGCTCTACGTCATGGGACGCCACTACTCCGAACGGCATATCGCATCTACAGTCGAAGCCATGGCTGTGGATCCGATAGCCTACAGCCTCCACAAACTGCGCGGAGGCGATCTGAAAGAGTGGCGTCGCAAAGCGCTGGAACTCGTCAGGTCAGGAGCGCCGGCCGACGATGCGGCGATATGCCGTCTGACAGGACTGACGACCGAAGACCTCGACAGTGCACGCAACATACTCCGCTCAATGGAAGGATCAAGGGACATGCTCTCGCGCATGATGGTGATGGGAGCCATGATGCCGGCCGGCAACCCGACAATCCTGAAAATCTCTGAACGTCCGTCGACAAAACGCCCACACGGCATGATCCCCGGCATGTCGACCGACAAAGCCATAGCCATGGCCCGCAAGATGGGCGCCGACGACGAAGCCATTGACAAGATGAAGGCCGCGATGAAACGAAAATCAACCGCCGTACCCGACAGCAAAGGCCGATCCACACGACACCCGGGCATGAATCAGCCTGAACTCACCGGCACACAGATCGAGTTTGCCACCGCAGTGGGAGAAGTCGAACGTGCCCTCGGCAACATCGGCCGTTACCGTGCCGCACTGCTTGAAAGCCCGACCGCAGAACTGACATCGATAGTCAACGCACTCAACGGAGGCTTCACCGCCCCGACATCGGGCGGCGATCCGGTGCTCAACCCCGACATCCTGCCGACCGGACGCAACATGTTTGCAGTCAATGCCGAAGAGACACCATCGGCCGTGGCATGGGAGAAAGGCAAAGACCTTGCCGAAGGCACCATAGCGATGTATCGCAAAAACCACGGCGATTCCATACCCCGCAAAGTAAGCTACACCCTCTGGAGCAGCGAATTTATCGAAACCGAGGGTGCCACGATAGCCCAGATACTGTATATGCTCGGAGTGGAACCTGTGCGCGATCCGTTCGGCCGCGTGACCGATCTGCGGCTAATCCCCTCGGAAGAGCTGGGGCGCCCGCGTATCGACGTCGTGGTACAGACTTCCGGACAGCTTCGCGACCTTGCGGCGTCGCGCCTCTTCCTGATAAGCCGCGCTGTGAAAATGGCGGCAGCAGCCGATGACGACGCATATCCAAACCATGTGGCCGAAGGAGTCATAGAGTCGGAGCGTCATCTTGTCAATCGGGGCGTTTCGCCAAAAGAAGCGCGCGAAATGTCTACGTCGCGTGTGTTCGGAGGAGTCGACGGCAATTACGGCACCGGCATACAGAGCATGGTCGAAGCCGGCGACCGCTGGGACGACGCATCGGAGATAGCCTCGGTCTACATCAACAACATGGGCGCAGACTACGGCAGCGAAGAGTCGTGGGAACAGATGCGGGAATATGCCTTCGAAGCGGCTCTGACCAATACCGACGCCGTGGTGCAGCCTCGCCAGAGCAACACGTGGGGCGCGCTGAGCCTCGACCATGTATATGAATTCATGGGCGGCATGAATCTCGCCGTGCGCAACGTCACCGGCAAAGAGCCGGAAGCTTATCTGAGCGACTATCGCAACCGCAACAACGTCAGGATGCAGGAGGTGAAGGAAGCTATCGGGGTGGAGAGCCGCACCACACTGCTCAATCCGGCCTACATAAAAGAGAAAATGAAGGGCGGATCGGGCGACGCCGCTACCATCGCGCAGACTGTGACAAACACCTACGGATGGAACGTGATGAAACCCGACGCCATCGACGATGAACTGTGGGACGGCATTTACGACACCTACGTGGCCGACAAAAACAATCTCGGCGTAAAAGACTTCTTCCGCGAAACAAACCCTGCCGCCATACAGGAGATGACCGCCGTAATGCTCGAAACGGTGCGCAAAGGCCTATGGGATGCATCGCCCGAACAGATCGAGGCAATAGCCCGGCTCCATACCGCCACCGTCGAGGAATTCGGCGCTGCCTGCACCGGATTTGTCTGCGACAACGCCAAGCTGCGTGAGTTCATTGCGTCGAAAGTATCGCCTCAGGCTGCCGCCACCTATAACGAAGCCGTGGCCACAGCAAGAGCGGAAAACATCGCCAGTGACGAAAACTCCATGGTGATGAAGCGCGAGGAACTCAACCACACCGACACCATCACCAACCGTATCAACGGTGCGATTGTAGCAGCCGCCGTCGTAATAGCCATAGTCGGCCTGCTACTGCTCATCCGCCGCCGTCGCAGATGGAAGGAAAAATAAACAATACCACATCATACCAACCCAACTGCTTATGGAAACAGTGGTAATGACAATCATGGCTCTGGTCATTTTCAGCTTCGTGCTGAAAATGTCGGGTCAAGGATGGATAGCCCGGTTCATCACCTGCGCCGTGACAGCGCTATTCACCGTGCTGACCTGCGAGGCCGCCGCCTCACAGTCGAAGACACAGATAGCCGACTGGCTTTCACAGCCAGAACTGATGCTCGACATGTCGGTATGGCTCACCATCGACGTGGCATTCCAGACCGGCTACTGCATACTGGCCGCAAAATCTCTTGCCGGACCTCTCGGACGCCGTGGGTCCATGGCCTTGGCGGTGTGCCGCTACGTACCCGGACTGCTTGTGTTCCCCGTATTGTTCGCCATTCTCACCCAACTGATATTCTCACTGCCCGGCGTGGACTTCGCCGCCACTGCATGGAGTCTTGGCGCATGTCTGCTCATAGCAGCGCCTCTTGCCGCCGGCGGTCTTTGCTGGCTCGTTCCGGAAAAGGAGATACGGCTCGAACTGCTGTTTATGGTCAATATGCTGATCGCCGCCCTCGGCGTTGTAGCCACAGTCAACGGCCGGACAGCCGCGGCTGGCACCAATCAGGTGGAATGGGGCGCACTCGGCGGAGTGGCCGCAATAATAGCTGCCGGCACAGTCGCCGGCATCGCCTACAACCGATTTCAGACAAAAAAACAAATCTCAAAAATAAAATGAACGTAATTTCCAACATCCTCTACTGGATCTCCACCGGACTGCTCGTGCCGGTGATCGTGCTTCTGATTTTCTTCTTCATCCGCTCGATCATACTGATCGGAGCCTTTTTCGGGCAATATCTCAACGACAAGCGTGTCACCACACCATTCTGCGAGCGCATTCAGAAGATCGACCGGTCGTCACTGCCGGAATTCACTGCATCGCTCCCCGAACACCCCGCATCGACCGTGGACGCCTATGCATCAAAAATCATTGCGGAGGCCGGCAACGCAGCGAAGATTGACATGCTGTTGTCGGAATACGAAATCGAAGCCGACAAAAACATAGCCACCTCCAAGGTGCTCACAAAAATGGGACCGATACTCGGTCTCATGGGCACTCTGATACCGATGGGACCGGCTCTCGTCGGTTTGGCCTCGGGCGACATCGCCTCCATGGCCTACAACATGCAGGTGGCCTTCGCCACAACGGTAGTCGGACTGGTGGTGAGCGCTATCGGATTTCTCACACAGCAGGCCAAGGAACGGTGGGCTTTAAGAAACCTCACTATGCTCGAATATCTCGCCGACATCGTCAGAGAGCAACCGAAAAACTGCGCACAATGAGAAGCCGCCGACATTCGCTGCTGCGCCGCAGCGAGGACAATGAACCGATGAGCGTGGTGAGCAACCTCTTCGACGTAGCCATGGTGTTTGCCGTGGCGCTGATGGTGGCTCTCGTCAGCCGCTACAACATGACCGAGATGTTCTCACAGGAGGATTTCACCATGGTGAAAAACCCCGGCAAGGAAAATATGGAGATCATCACCAAAGAGGGTGAGAAGATCAACCGTTATACACCGTCGGAAGACACCGATCCTTCGTCGTCCAAAGGCCGTCGGGTAGGCGTGGCCTACGAGCTCGACAACGGCGACATCATCTACGTGCCTGAATAAAAGCTATAACTCCCCGACACAGGCGACACCGTCGGACAATTGCATCCGGCATCACAGAAGCCACCGCATGACATGATCCGACCATCTGTCATGCGGCGGCTTCGTTTTGTGAGATAATTCAACCCGTATTATTCCGGGATTTCACCGGGCGTCACTTGAGTGGGGAGGGACAGTACTGGCGACGGCCGCAGCGGGGACAATGCTCGCCGCGCCACACACTATCGAACTGCTCTGTGGCTGATTCGACCAAAACTGGATCGTCGGTGATAATACCGCATTCGAAATTGCGCCGGTCACGGCTCTTCATGCCAATGCCGGCTCCGGTCAGATTAGCCGATCCGATATAGGCCGATTCGAAATCAAATACAAGCATCTTGAAGTGGACACGCGGGCACAGCATGATCTCCATACCAGTCCGCAATATCGGATATCGGTCAAAATCCTGACGGAATGCCGGCCCCGGCTCTTTAGCGTAAATCATACGGATCTCCACACCGCGACGTATCAGATCGGACAGGACTTTCAGCAGCGGCACTGCCTGCGATCCGTGTTTCACATAGACGTCCTTGATGTCGGCTGTGCCTATCCACAGCTGACCACGCACATCTGAAACCCGTGACAACACTTCGCTGTAATGCTCTTCGCCTGAAACAAACTTCACGAATGATTTATGGTCACACATATCCGGTCGGTATAATTATCACGTGGCTCATCACTCACACATATCATCCATTCACAGCAGCCTCAAGGCAATGGCTGCACAAGCCTCGGCGTCGGCGAGGGCATGGTGGTGGGCGGCCAGATCATAGCCGCATGCGGCAGCCGAGATATGAAGCTGATGGCTCGGCAGATCAAGACAGCGGCGCGAAGCGGCCAGAGTGCAATGAAACTCATAGTCGGGATATTCCATGTCATACTCCTCGAATACAGCCTTAAGGCAGCTCTCGTCGAACGGACGGTTGTGCGCCACGAGCGGCAGTCCTTTGATCCTGTCGGCTACCTGTGCCCACACTTCGGGAAACGAAGGCTGGGAATCGGTGTCACGTCGCGTAAGTCCGTGCACATCGGTCGTCCAGTCGGTGTAGTAGTTCGGAACCGGACGTATCAGGCTGTAAAACCGGTCGACGATATGACCGCCGCGCACAATCACCACGCCGACACTGCACACGCTTGAACGCCGTCCGTTGGCCGTTTCGAAATCTATCGCCGCAAAATTGCCGTTCAGCCGAGAAGCTTCCGTGCGATAGGCAGAAGCAATATTATAGTCAAGTTCCTGCATTTTCAAACATTTTTGTAAAGTTCGTACATCTCCGACACCCATCCCTTCATAGTCCGGCGAAGTTCAAGCGGAGAGATCACATCTATCATCGGGCCGGCCTGCAGAAGCTTCATGACGAAATCGTAGGTCGGAACGAGATACAGTTCGAAGTCGGCATAGGCTCCACAATCCTCTATCAGTGTCTGGCTGTGATGGAGCGGCAACGACAGCAGATAATGCTTGTGCTCCTCATTCGAACGCACTACTATACGCCTCGGCTCTTCGTCATAGCCTATCACCACACCATAGCGGGTAGAGAAAAACGCATCGGCCGAGAAATCCTCAGGCAGACGGAAACGTTCGTCCGTAGGCTCCACTGCCTCAAGACGGTCAAGACCGTAGATCCTGATCTCGCCACGATTGTTGCGGCCGAGAAGATACCAACGGTTTTCAAACAGTTTCAGGCAATAAGGCTCCACCGGGAATGTGTATCCGCACGGATTGCTGAACTGCCGGTAGGTGACTGACACCACACGGTTTTCCTTCATCGCCTCCATGATCGTAGTCAGATGATAGCGACCAGAGGGAATCTCGTCGACCACGATACGGTCTTTGATCGAAAGATGCTCGCCGATGGTGTTGCCGACAGCAAACGAATCGAGCATCCACTTCTTCAACCGGTCATCGTCGATCTCCTCCGGATTGGATATATAGTAGAGATAGCCCCCGGTGCGCTGGCAGTCGATCATGATGCCGAACTGGCTGTAGATCGCCTCGCGCCAACGGTTGAACGTGGCTCTGTGGAGCGGCCTCCCGTCGCTGTAGTCTACGGCTCGCTCCCATTTGTCGGACAGATCCTTGTGGCTGATTTTCCTGGCCATGCGGATCTTTTCGATCAGCCATGTATATTTTCGCAGCTGTTCCATATATTTTGAAATGAAATACAACGGATAATTCACCGCAAAGTTAACCAAAAACATGTCGCATTTCCCGATACACCACTGATATTTTTTTCAAAAATCACACAGAGTGCCGGCGGTCGGACGCCTTGCGCCGCAATTCAGACGTCACAGGCCGGAAGATCACTTCGACGCCTTGAAATTGAATATAGGGCGGATGACGTCATCAATCCTGACTGTATCACCTATACAGGATATGATTTCTCCGGCCGGCTTGTAGACCATCGGCGACTCATCGCGTGTAAATTCGTTGACCGATTCGGAATAGACGCCCTGCATGGATGCCTTGAAGTCGGCCATAGTGATCTTCTCGTATGCCTGTGTGCGGCTCAACACACGTCCGGCACCGTGGGGGGCGGAGCAATTCCAGTCGGGATTTCCCTTGCCGGTGCAGAGCAACGCCCCGTCACGCATGTTCAGCGGTATGATACATTTTTCTCCCTTGGCGGCCGAAATGGAACCTTTGCGGATGATATTGTCATCACTGATGTAATTGTGAACCGATTCAAACTCGTCCAGCACCTCCACCTCCGGAAAAAAACGCATAAGCAGCATCGCTATCAGCCTGCGGTTGAGCACAGCCCAGCGCTGACACAGACGCATATCGTGAAGGTATTGCTCTCGCACCTCCCCCTCGACATAGCAGAGCGACGCACGAAGCGAAGGCTCTGCCGCATCATGGTTGCGTCGCATCCGCCTGATCACACCCTGAAGCTCCGATCGGCGTCCGGCTGCCTTGTACTCCTCAATTGTCCGCCTGACGGTTTCCTCATACTCATCGGCTCCGTCGGTCAGATGCCTCACAGCCTTGGCCTGATAAATGTCGGCCACCTGCTTGCCAAGATTGCGTGAGCCGGTATGGATGACCAGATAGACATTGTTATCATCATCCACGTCAAGCTCAATGAAATGATTGCCGCCGCCGAGCGATCCTATGGACTTGTAGATGCGTGCGGAATCCTTTATCTCACGGTAACAGCAAAGCCCTGCGACAAGCCGCTTTGCCTCCCGATAAATATCCATTTCCTCCCCAACAAGAGGCTTGAAGCCCCGGTTTTCCTCACGCACCCGCATGCCCGACGGCACACTGTCAAGTATATGCTCATGGAATGCGTGATAATCTATTCCGGAGATCGGGCCGAGATTAAGCACGCGCATGCCGCAGCCTATATCGACTCCCACGATATTGGGAATGACCTTTTCGCCAAGATCACCGGTAAATCCGATGACACAGCCGGCGCCGGCATGGACGTCGGGCATTATCCGTATCTTCTTTTCGGAAAACAGATCGATCGACAGTAACTGCATGATCTGCGTCAAGGCACTCTCCTCGATGTTGTCTGTGAAAATCTTCACATCGTATCCTTCGATAGTCTTCATAATAAGTAACCGTTTTTTGTTTACAGCGCAAAGTTCCGGGTCGCATGCGCAATCATTTTGCGCACCGACAAAAAAAAGCATTTTTCAAGAAACATCCACTGTTTCGGACAGCCGACAGACTTACAAGAAATTTGACTTCGTCGCTGATCTGACCTCATCGTGGCTGCTGTATGATTTTTTTCTCGTCTTCAAAAAAAAGATTGACAAAAGCTTACCCCACCCATACAGCCAACAGACGCTGACTCAAGTCCCAAAAAAACGCTGTCATAAGCATCTAAAATGACGAATTATTGCTAACTTTGTGTCGCTACAGTCCGTTGAAACGGAGTTCTTGCTGCCTGCCATGAACAGATAAAGAAAAACATAGAACCGACATTTTAACGAACCACAGCGACAAACAAACATCAATAAACCATCTAAAATCACACTTTTACTATGGGACTTTTCGACAAAATTTTCAACGAAGTACCTGAAGAGGACAAGCTCTCCAAACAGGAAGCATTCGCCGGCATAGCACTTGCAATGGCCGGTGCAGACGGCAGCATATCACAGGCTGAATGGGACGGCATAGTCAACTATATCCGCCGACTCCGTCTTTACGACAATTTCTCCGGCCCGGCTTTCGACAAGATGTTCGACAAGCTTTTCCGTATCCTTAAGAGCCAGGGTGCAAGCGCGCTCGTAGCCTCGTCCATCGACGGACTCCCCGACGACCTTAAGCTCACCGCCTTTGCCTGCGCTGTCGACATCGCGCTGGCCGACGGAGTGGTAGAGGATGATGAGAAGGATATCATCAACCAGCTTGCAGAATCGCTGCAGATTCCTGAGGAGACCGCCATTTCGATCATCGAGGTGCTGATCATCAAGAACAAGGCATAATAGGCTTAGGCCTCAAAACCTCCGACTCCGGTAAGTCCTGTAACGGATTTTCCGGAGTCTTTGTTTCCAAACGACAATCCGCTGCAGACAGAGCGGATGAGCCATACCGACTCAGCAGGGCGCGCTATAGCGGCGGGCCGCGCGTGTGACACTCTCGGCCACCCGGTCGCGGAAGGAGGGCGGCGCGATGACCTCCACATGACCGCCATAGCCGAGAACAAGTCGCTCAAGCTCGTTGTTGATCACCACTTTGAGCGAAATCTGTATACCGCCGTCGCGAAATCGCTGCTCCACTTTCTGCGACTTGTGGAATGGCTTCGACTCCACGTAGGGAGCCTGCTGGGCATCCACCTTGACCACCACTCGGCGGGCGCGGTCGTTAATTCCTTTGGTGACGCCTACAGTATCGTCAAAAAAGTGCTCGGGATCGAAGTCAACACACTTTTTGAACGGATGCTCTTTGTCGACAGTCACGGAATGAATACGGTCAAGAGCGAAAATATTAACCTGAGGCGTGCGGTTTGATGCTTTCTCGCCGATCAGAAACCAGCGGTTGCGATACTCCTTAAGCAAATACGGATACACCACTACCGAATCGGCCTGACGCGCCTTGAACGAACGATATTCTATGACTATAGTCTGCTGCCTGCGCACCGCATCATATATGGCGCCGATATGACGCGCCCCACGATAACCGGGCACATATTCCATATCCATAGCCGGAACAGAGTCGCCCGTATGACGTGATATCTGCTCGTTGAGCTTGCTTATGATATCAATCGACGACGACAGCTGCGGAAAACACTGGAGCTGGCGCAGTATGTCGAGAGCGGAGTTGAGCGCATCGAGCCCCTCGTCATTAAGAGGCAGATGAGTGATACTGAACTCCGGATCGTCGTATTCATAATACTTGTTGTCACGCACCACGATCGGAGCATTGTAGCCCAGACGATCGCTGCGCATCAGCGCCAGATCGTTTTGGAACGTGCGCCGGCTCACCGGGTTGCTCCGTCCCTCATACTCGGCCAAAGCATCGGTGCAGGCATTTATAAGATCATTGATGGTCCATCGGCGATAGCGGTTCTGCAGACATTTGTCGATCGTCGAAATACGTATCAGGGTGGCACGATTCAGAGGCATAACTTAATTTTTTGGCAAAAATAAAAAATTTTTCCACGGTGCGCAAATATATTGCGCACACTCTTTTCAACTTTGCGGCGACCATTTGCTCTCGACCATTTGCTCCCCCAGGCAATGGAGGCATCACCACAATACGGAATACGGAAACACTCAAGAAAATTTTCATGATTTCAAAAGTTGTATCGCAACATGATACAACCCTACGGTAAATTTGCATCGTCAAAACACAAACACTGCGGAAATATGAGAGAATTAGACCTTCAAAACACAAAGACAGCCGACAAATCCAAACAAAAGAACGACGCCCGGAATGCCAAGCCGAAAAACATACTGGAGTCGTTTGAGTATATCGTTGAGCTTGCGGAGGACTCTAACCTTGACGCCGACTTCCTTGAGGCGGCCGCCATGCACATCAGATATGCCTCGCGAAAGCTCAAGCTCACAGCCATGCAGACCGTACTGCTGGCGCTGTTTGTCGACAAAAGCGAGGACAACCACATACGCATGTCAGAAATAGCCCGCTTCACCGGCTGCCGCACGACAAAGATCCTGCGACTGTCGGACGACATCGACATCCTTGAGTCGAAACACTATCTGCGAGCCTCGCGAAGCCGGGGCGCGTCGAGCTACCGCGTGCCATCGGCTGTACTCGAAGCGATCCGCAAGAACCAGCCCTATGTCCATGAAGAGGAGCCGATACGCGATACTGCCGATTTCTTCGACCGCTTCTCCACGCTCATGGACGAGAAAGATGACGACGAACTTACCCATGAGTCGCTTAAAAGCAGAACCATGGAGATGCTCGAAGAGATCAGGACGACCGCTTTCGCGACCGAACTCCGGCGTTGCAATCTCGATTGTCATGACACACTGCTGTTTGTATTCATGGCTCATCTGTTTGTCGACAACAATGATGACAACATCCTGTTCAGCGACATCGACGACCTGTTTGACAACGACGACATGCCGGGCTGGCTAAAACGTCAGCTGCGCTCACGCGACTCAAGCCTGTTTGCGAAATCGCTTATAGAGAACGTCAACGAAAACGGCATGGCCCGCTCCGACGCCTTCAAGCTTACCGACAAGGCCAAGGAGGAGCTGCTGTGTGAACTCAATCTCAACCTCATGGCCAAATCAGACAAAGACCTGATCAAAGCCGATTCGCTCACAGAAAAAACGCTGGTCTACAACGCCGCCGAAAAGAGCCTGATCGACGAACTGTCGTCAATACTGGCGGAGAAGCGCTTCAACGAAGTGCAGGCACGGCTCCGCACGGCAGGCATGCGCCAGGGATTCTGCTGCATCTTTTATGGCGCTCCCGGCACAGGCAAGACCGAAACCGTGTATCAGCTGGCACGACAGACCGGACGCGACATAATGCGGGTGGACGTCAATAAAATCAAAAGCTGCTGGGTGGGCGAAAGCGAAAAAAACATCAAGGCCGCCTTTGACCGCTACCGTAATATCTGCAAGAACTCGCCGCTCGCTCCGATATTGCTTTTCAACGAAGCTGACGCCATCCTCGGAATCAGGATGGAAGGGGCATCAAACGCTGTCGACAAGATGGAGAATTCCATACAGAATATCATCCTTCAGGAGATGGAATCGATCGAAGGCATCATGATCGCCACGACAAATCTGACCACAAATCTCGACAAAGCGTTCGAACGCCGGTTTCTGTACAAGATCCGGTTTGACAAGCCCACAGCCGAGGCAAGAGCGCAGATATGGCAGAGCATGCTTCATGGTCTGACCGACAAAGATGCCAGAAAGCTTGCATCGGATTTCGACCTGTCGGGTGGCGAGATCGAGAACATAGCCCGGCGTCACACAGTCAACACAATCCTGTCGGGCAGCGACCTCATCGACATGGAGGCCATAACCGAATCGTGCCGACGCGAACGCATCAGCTCCCCTTCCCGCCATGTAGTGGGTTTCTGAACGGAAAAATCGAAAATGGACGGGAAATACAACGAAACCCGCCGTAAATCGTTACTTTTGCAAAAGAGAAGAGATCGTATAACACAACACCACTGCCAGAATGCGAGCCTACATCAGACCTCTGATCATATTTTTATGCACGTCGATTCCGTTGGCGTCATGGTGCCACACCGTCAGCCTACCGCATGACACCGCCACAGAGAAGGCGACGGATACGCCCTCCGACATCGCGGCCATGACATCGCGACTGAAAGAGTTTACGACCGGCAAGGACGCGCGCATAGGCATAGCCGTAATCATCAATGGCCGGGACACCGTATCGGTCAACGGCCACCGCGACTTTCCGATGCTTAGCGTCTATAAGTTTCCGCAAGCCATAGCCGTGGCCGACTATTGCGTCAGGCATGGCATATCGTCAGCCGACACCGTTGCCGTAGGGCACGAGGAAATCCTTGCGGACACATGGAGCCCCATGCGCGATAGATATGGGATCAGAGATCTGCGGCTGCCGCTGTCAGAGCTGCTCGCCTACTCTTTGCAGCAGAGCGACAACAACGCCTGCGACATCCTCTTCAGGCTGATCGGAGGGCCGCAGGCGGCCGACAGCCTTATGAACACTCTGGGATTCGACGACATCGTCATGGCATCGACCGAAGAGGAGATGCACGGCGACACGTATCTATGCTATCAGAACCGCTCCACACCGCTGGCAATGGCACGGCTTTTCGACCGGCTCTACCGGCAGGGAATGCGCAGCGAGTCGGCCATGCATGAAACCATAGCCACTATGATGATACAGTGTGCCACTGGGCTCAACCGTCTGCCCGCACCGATGGCAGGCACTAACGCCATGATCGGCCATAAGACCGGAACCGGCGCCCGTAACAGTCAGGGACGCATAATCGGCATCAACGACGCCGGCTACGTGTTTCTGCCCGACGGCCGGAATGGCTACAGCATCGCTGTGTTCATTGCCGACTCAGCCTACGACATGGCCGCCACCGAGCAGCTTATCGCAGAAATATCCACAATCGTATTCAACATCCTCAACCAACGCGACAGTCTATGATAAGAATAGGGAAATACCGCATCGGAGCGGCGGCGCTGTCAGTAGCCGTCGTATTCATCACGCTGAGCGCCTGCGCCATCGTAGCCGCCTGCCATCAGCAACGTCCGGAATGGTCAGCGCCGCTGTGGCTCACCATAATGCAATATGAATGTATGGCCATGATCGCCACACTCGCCTATGGGATCGTTGTCCACATTGCCATCTGGATCGTCAACCGTTGCAAAAAAAAGTGAGCGGCCACGTCGCCCACATCTGCGAATCCGCCCAAACGCGTCATACGCTAAAAGACAGTCAGTTCTGTGGGGAGTGAACTCGCCGACAACTTTCTCGTCCCCGACCGACGAGTCCGTTCAAGATCCGCACGGCATAATTTCTCGACGATCAAAGCACTGTGTCAAACAGTCGTTTTTTTGACACAGTGCCTTCAGACTATCGGCAATTCCCTTGCCGGCGAATTACATAAATGATTGCATTAGCCCTACAAAGTCGATCACAGGTTGAGATAGCTCCTGAGAGAATTTACATATTCCTCAAACGCCGCCCGCCCGTCGGGAGTCACCGAGCATGTCGTACGCGGTCGTTTTCCCGACATGCCTTTAATAACCCTTATATATCCGGCTGACGAAAGCTTATCGAGCTGCACGCTGAGATTTCCGGCTGTAGATTCGGTCTTCTCCTTGAGATATACGAAATCTGCTTCATCCACACTCATAAGTATGGACATTATGGCAAGCCGGAGTTGCGAATGCAGAAGCGGATTCAGTTCCTTCATTTCTCTTTTCCTGCTTTATGGTTGAGTATATGCCCTGGAACTATCATCATCGCCACGAATGCGAATATGAACAACGGCATGTACCAGCAGGCCGATAATACAATTCCACCGGCGATACAACACACCGTTGTAATTCCGACCGCAAGCCCTGCGAGAGCACCGGCCACGAGGCTATTCTCTCTGATCAGAAGACCTTGGGCCATCTCTGCTGCCGGAATGACAATCAGAGTGTATGCCAGCATGGCGCTCCAGCAGTCAGTATCGGCAAAATACCTGAAGCCGATACATACAATGGTCACGACGATTTCAGATATTCCTGCAATAGTCCATAGCCGTGAGGTAGCAGTGTCAGAAAAAGTCTTGACTCCGCCACGGCCATGCTGCCGCCGAGCCATTATGGGCGTGGCGATGCCGCCAATCAGCGGAATCGCAAACCACAGGAAGTTCCATACACCCTGCCCTGTCGAGGCAAGCATTACCCACACGAGGATTGATACGACTGTCACGAGGTAGCCCCACATCAGCAAGATACGACCATCACCGATATAGCGCTGCTTGGTCTGAGCTATCATCGAAGTAATCACTTCGAGGCTCTCTTTTTCAGTTAGTTTTCTGTCTTCCATATTGAGGAATTTAGAGGGGTTTTACAATCGGTTTATTTTATAAACCATTTTCAGCTGAAAAAAGAGCGGTCGCGCGATTCCGCCCTCTATCCGGATGCAAAGTTAACAAGGTTTATAATATAAACCAAACTTTCATCCAACTTTTTTTCTCCTTTTGCAGCAGGTCGATGAACCGGGCTGCATGGGCACCATCCATCTGGGTGTGATGGAACTGAAATGACACCATGAGAGTTGTCTTGAACCACCGGCAGCGGTATGCGCCCCATATCATGAAGGGATTGTTGAATATCCCGCTATACATTCCCACTGCTCCGTCTATGTCGTATTGAGCTAATGCCGATGTGCCGATTACCATGCTGTCGGTTAAATCGTGATTCTCGCAGGTTTCGGCGACCTGACGTGTCATGCGCAAGTAGTCCTTATTGAAGTGCGAGAGGTCTTCACTGAAAGGAATGTCGCATGAGCTGACCTCACCCTTTGGATTGGCTACAATAGTGTTGACTGCAATTGAGTCATATCTGATTAGTCTGCCGCCGACCGGAAGCATATAGAACTCTTTTATACGTGTGGCGGCTCAACCTATACACAATCTGCTCTCGGAATGAGGTCGCGAGCATCTTAATGATATAACCCAATCTCTTTCAAAGCATCAATAGTCGGTTTATACGTCAACAGAATGAAGATGGCAGAAAAACTGTCACCTTCATTCTGTTTAGCAGCATATTATCTGAGATTGTCAGAGCAGGCTTTTACGCTCGGTTATATCAGCATCGGTCATTGTATAATCACCGAGACTGTCTTCTTTTGCCTGTATACAGATGTAGGTCATCGCTTCCGTTGAGGTGCATTTGATATTGCGGTCGCAGTTGGTCGACACTCGGATTACAGAACCCTCCGCCACATCAAAGACGTTGTCGTCAACCTGAAATTTACCTGCTCCGGACAGGATTATGTAATTTTCCTCGTTAGCCTTGTGGCTGTGGAAGAAGGGCACAGCAGCGCCCGAAGGCAGCGTGCCGAATGAGATTTCGCATGAAGTGGCACCGGTGGCTTCCTTCACAAACTGTTTTCCGGCGAAGCCACACAGCGGGCCAATGGATGCGTGGGCGAATTTATCGCCGGAATTGAGAGTCTTGATTTCGCTCATATTTCTTGGTTTGAAATTAAATTATTAACTTTACAGCAGTAAGCCGCTTTCATTTGGATAGCGCAAAGTTAAGTCGTGTTTTTGAGTCATGCAAGACGTTACTCCGATGTAAGGCGCTAACTTTTAGGTAACTATTTTTGATTATGAACGCATTGCCACTGAAAGAAAATTTGAAAAAATATACTGGTATGGCATCTTGCCCGGTCAGAAACGTCATAAGCCGATTTTCCGGCAAATGGACTATGCTCGTTCTCTGTGTCCTTGCAGAGAACGAGGCAACCCGCTTTAATGAAATCGGGAGGGCAATTCCCGATATATCACCTAAAGTCCTTACAGAGACTCTGAAAAGCCTTGAAGCCGATGGTCTGATTTCAAGAAAACTGTATGCCGAGATACCTCCTAAAGTAGAGTATTCGCTGACAGAACTCGGCAAGAGCCTTATGCCGTTGCTTGGCAGTCTCATCGAATGGGCACTCGACAATTTCAATGCAATAGCTAAACGGTAGAGATTTCCTTTTGAAGCACGTTGAGGAACCGGGCGGCATGGGCATCATCCATCTGGGTGTGATGGAACTGAAATGACACCGTGAGAGTTATCTTGAACCACCTGCGGCGGTATGCGCCCCATATCATGAAGGGATTGTTGAATATCCCGCTATACATTCCCACTGCTCCGTCAATGTCATATTGAGCCATCGCCGATGTGCCAATTACCATTCAGTCGATTATCCAAGTTTATCAAGGCGGCGGCATCGCTCCTTGTTGAGTTCCGTCCAACGTCCCTTTTTGGTTCGTGGACCGAAGCGCTGCAATGTAACGCCATCCACATTCTTCACCGTGGAATCTATCCATCCGAAGCAGAGAGCCTCCTCGACTGCATCGATATACCATAATGCGTCAACAGGCGGAGTCTTGCCGCGCTTTACCGCTATCCAACACTCCTTTTTGCAAGAGCTGTTCTCCATGAGCCATTGTCGGAATTTCTCGCGGCGTGCTAGGTCAAAAATGTTCTTCGGTGTCATTTTTTGGGGAATCTTTGTATAGATATACCATATCACGAAGCGTTACCTCTTCCTCGACAATAGGATTGGGATAGTTGTCAGTGAAGAAATTGGGGATTCGATGGAAGTACCTATAGCCACAAGACCGGTAGAAACGAAGTGTCGAGGGTGTTTCGCCTGTACCAAGTATTACTCTCTTGTCAGGATACAATTTCTCCACATATTCAAGCATCTTACGGCCTATGCCTCTGCGACGGAATGCGGCATCAACTGCCAAATTCTTTATCTCAACCGAATCATCGTTATTCTCAACTACCACAATCACAGCAACATCTTTATTGTCCATCGAACCGACATGAAGGCTTCCCGGTTCTATATACCTTTCGATCATATCCACCGATTCATCGCCAATGAGCAACAAATCCATGAACTCTCGCTTGTCATCTTCAACTTTTCTTATAACCATAGAAGGAACGCGCTCTAAACGAATTCAGATGTTTTCAAAGAGCCCTTCAAAAATCATTGCAGATTCCTCCGACAAACGCCGGGTCGCGGCTATACTTTGAGCCAACACGACTCCTTTTGAATTAATTCGTAATGGCTTCTCTTTACTCTTCGGATAGCCGAACCGAAGAAGTGGCACAAGCTCATCAGGAATGAGGCGCGGTTGGATAACACTGCCATTCTCTCCCCATACTGCCCATTCGGCACAGCAATTAAACGGCTCCTGATGCCTGCAATGTGGTTTGTCGTCAGGAATAATCATCGTGAGATCTTCTGGCACACTCCGGATACTTTTATAAGAAGTGTCTTTTGCACAAAAGAATGTGTCGGATGTCTTAACGACAACGCCTTCAGGGATAAGGGAACTGTAAGGAGTGCCAAGTTCTCTTATACAGTAGTCGAAGGCTCTTTCCTTATGAGTCACTTCCAGTCTTGCCATTATGTAGAGATGCCTGTCGAGTAATGAGACCGGAAATACGACATCACCCGCTTTTATCGATGTTATTGACGGCATCCTTGAGTGAATGCTGCCAAACACTACTTTTATAGGCCCTGTGTCATTTGATTTTCTTAGTTCGTCCAACCAGTCCTGAGGCCAGTAAACAGTATAATATGCCATAATATGATATTACCTGTTTCTATTCAAGAAAGCGGCAGCCAGCTCGGGACTGTTAAGCGTCATTGCCGACGAGTCTTCGAGATTCTCGGCGTCTTCATCATCCGATATTGAAATGAAGAATGTGATTTCTTCGGTGCCTTCTCCGAATATTCCCGAGTCTTTGACCTGCGCCATCGCTGAAATCATCGCACTGAAGAAAAAGGCTTCGCCCGGCAAAGTATTGTGGTTTTCCCACAGAGTTTTGCTGAGCTTCACCAGTTCGCTGTCATGCCCGTCGGAATACCCCCATTCATCAGGATGCCATTTGCATTCATCATCAGGCTCTTCGTCTTCACTTTCAAGGTACTCCAGGGTGTTCACTGCAAGAAATAGCGAGCAGCAATACCTGTCGGTGACCAAAGCGACTGTGTAAATGCGCTCATCGTCGATGCGTCCAAGAATTTCGCGCAGGTCAGCAGCAACCGCATCCCTGATCATTGCAGCCACATTCTGCCAGAACGGGGCTACGGGAGTGGCCGGTTCTTCTTTT
>Ga0137298_10084_pt1 | contig 86721 bp, 59 predicted proteins | sample RamsorincwithD2O_2_FD_97182 | JGI IMG/M metagenome (GOLD analysis project Ga0137298, IMG submission 97182) | Mouse cecal microbial communities from Vienna, Austria - Glucosamine amended with D2O | ecosystem: Host-associated > Mammals > Digestive system > Large intestine > Cecum | place: Austria...
GGATATTCTGGTTGCCGATGCCTTTTTCTCCAAATATGAGTTTGTAAATGAAGTGATTGGCATGGGATTCCGGTTTGTCGGGAGATTACGTGCCAACTCATATCTGAGGTATCTGGCCATGCCGGATTCCTCCGCCCCGCGAAGACGCGGCAGAAAGAAAAAGTATGGAGAGAAAGTGGATTTCTCCAGCCTTGATATGTCCGTGTTCACTTCATTCATATATGAGGATTCCAAAGGAAACAAAACCCGATGTCACACGGCGGTCGTACACTCGAGGGCATTGAAACGCGACATACGTATCGTGGTCTGTCCGGTTGAAAACGGAGAGCCTCTCCTGTACTTCTCCACCGACACCGACATGAGGCCTGAAAAGATCATCGGTTTCTACCGCACCCGCTTCCAGATTGAGTTCGGCATACGCGATGCCAAACAGTTCACAGGACTCCAGTCTCAGCAGACCCGGGACAGGGATCGGCTTGACTTTGCGTTCAATCTTTCCTTCACTGCCCTCAATGTCTGCAAAAAGGTCATAAGGAAAGATTATCCGGGTCTTTCGTTAGCGCAGTTCAAACGGCTTATGTTTGAATCTTATCTCGCCTCAACAATTATTTCGACTTGCGGAAAATCTCCGCATCTCAAAATAATTCAGAAAATAAATCATCGGTTGACTCAGTTAGCGGCTTAGCCAAGGCTGAACAACCTCAAATTTTACCGAATCATTGATTTTGAAACACAAGGTGATAATACAAAAGCCATTTATGGTCATCAAATAAAAGAACAAAATTAATCAGATGCGAATAACGATAATTCTCAGCATCCTGTTATTAACCGGATGCACATTTCAGAACAATACCGATTCTGATAAAACGATATCATTGGAGGAATATAAAGAAAAAAATAAATGGATTGAACTTGATGACTGGAGGAATTATGTGATAAAACCATTTTCAAAACTTGGTATTGATAGTATGACATACAATGAAGCACTACTCAAAAACGGAATACCGGTACTGGAATATAATGATACCGTTGTAAAAGGTCTTAATATCAAAACCGGCAAGCCCGATTTTGATATTTATCCCCTTACTATGGACAGAGATACAGTGACTGTATTGCGTTGTTGGTGGATGAAATCTTTTAATCCGATAAAAATGCTATACATCGTATTTGAAACAAACACAGATATTACAGAACCGATATACGGCTATCTATATAATCCGGATAATATGCCCCATGATAACTACTCTCATTGGCTTGACGCTACATCACGTTGACTGACAGAAGGACACAGCCGGCCAGCCTAAAAAGATTCTCCACAATATCCCCAATATTAGCTAAAAACACATAAAATACGTTGGCATGGCATGGATTATGGCGGAATGTAAGTACCTTTGCAGGTTGATTCACTCATAAATGGCATTCTTCCGCAACTATATCATATATCTCCCCCGCATCATAGCCATAATTCTGCTTGCCGCCACAGGGAGCGGCATCGTCATTGCTGACAATGTAGAGGTGAAGGGTGTGGTATTCGACAGCCGTAGCCGCGAACCTGTTCCCTACGCCGCTGTAGCGCTCACAACCACACCGGGCGGCACTCTGACCGACGATGCCGGCCGATTCTCGCTACGCTCCTACTCACAGACCGACAGTGTAAGAGTAAGCGTAATGGGATACACCACCGCCACCATACCCATAAACCGCAGCTACAGCCGCCAGATGATTGTAGAACTCGACCCGACAGGAGTGCAACTGGCCGAAGTAGTAGTAAAGCCCAAGAAAGAGAAATACCGCAAGAAAGGCAATCCCGCAGTGGCATTCATGGAGAGGATAAGAGCCGCACGCAACCTTACCGACCCCCACCGCAACCCCTACTACAACTACGACAAGTATGAGCGCATGTCGATAGCCGTCAACGATTACAAGCCCGACACCACATCGTGGCTCGACCGTAAATTCGCATTCCTGCGCGACCATGTCGACACATCTGCCATGTCGGGCAAGCCGATACTCAACATAGCCATGCGCGAGAAGGCCTCGACCGTCAACTACCGACACAGCGACGACCGCGAGCGCGAACACGTAACGGGACTGCACCATGAAGGCCTCGACGACATAATGTCCAATCAGGAAAACGTGCGCAAAGTGCTCGAGGACGTGTTTCGCGAAATCGATATCTACCGCAACGACATCACTCTGCTGCAAAACCGCTTTGTAAGTCCGCTGTCGCCTATAGCTGCCGACTTCTACAAATTTTATCTCTCCGACACTGTGGTCGTGGCGGGCGACTCGTGCGTAGTGCTCAGCTTTGTACCCCACACCCCACAGACATGGGGATTTCTCGGAAAGCTCTATGTGCCGAAATCCGATTCGACAATGATGGTCAAGAAGCTCGAGCTGTATCTACCCCACAGCATCAACGTCAACTTTGTCGATGCCATGACACTAACCCAGACATTCGACCGCGCACCCGACGGATCACGCCTGAAGACGTCCGACGACATGTCCATGGAGCTGAGTATTCTCCCCGGCATGCCTGGCCTGTACGTGCGGCGCAACACTACATACAGCCGCTTCAACTTCGACGCCCCTGCCGATGAAGACCTCGCGTTCGGCCATGCTGAATACCAGATTGTGGCCGACGACGCCTACTCGCAGGACAACGACTTCTGGAGCACACACCGCAATGTGCCGCTCGCCCGCTCGGAGAAATCACTTGCCACTATGGTAGAGCGCATGCGCCGGGTTCCGCTCTACTATTGGACCGAGCGCACACTCCGGCTGCTTGTAAGCGGATATGTACACACCGGCAAACCAAGCAAATTCGATTACGGACCTGTCAACACCTCAATCAGTTACAACACCGTGGAGGGTATACGTCTGCGCACCGGAGGCATGACCACCGCAGCGCTGTCGCCACGCTGGTTTGCCCGTGGCTACGTGGCTTACGGACTGCGCGACCACAAATGGAAATACCGCGGCGAGGTAGAGTACTCATTCCTCGACAAGAAGCTCCACAGCCGAGAGTTCCCTGTACAATCCCTGCGCTTCACATCGCTCTACGACATCGACCAGCTTGGCCAACGCTATGTATACACCAACGCCGACAACCTCTTCCTGTCGCTGAAACGCATGGAAGATACGCGCCTGACATACCAGCGCCGACAGCAACTCGAATACACACTCGAACTGCGCAACAACTTCTCGCTCGTGGCCTCCGCCGCCTTCGAACGCCAGGAAGCCACCCGCTGGATACCCTTTGTCAACGGCCACGGACAGAGTTTCGGCCACTACAACGAGGCCATGTTCGAACTGAAACTCCGCTATGCGCCGGGAGAAAAGTTCTACCAGGGCAAGACCAACCGCATGCCAATCAACCTCGACGCACCGGTATTCGAACTTACCCACACATTTGCTCCGAAAGGATTTCTCGGGAGCATGTTCACCATCAACCGCACCGAGTTGCGCTACTCCCAGCGCTGGTGGCTCTCGGCATTCGGCTACATAGATGCAGTTGTGAAAGGCGGCCACGTGTGGAGCAGCACACCATACATGAATCTCATGCTCCCCAACGCCAACCTCTCATACACCATACAGCCCGAAAGTTTCGCGTTGATGAATCCGCTGGAGTTTATCAACGACTCCTACGCCATGGTCGACTTCACCTATTGGATGAACGGCCTTATATTCAACCGCATTCCGTTGCTTGACCGACTGAAACTCCGCGAGGTAATCAACTTCAAAGGGCTGTGGGGACATCTAAGCCGGCGCAACAATCCGCTGTACAATCCGCAACTGTTTGTATTCCCGGCCGACGTCCACACCACCACAATGACCGACCGTCCATATATGGAGATAAGCGCCGGACTTGACAACATTTTGCGCGTGTTCCGTGTCGACTACGTGTGGCGACTCACCTACCGCGACAACCCCTATGCCCCGCGATGGGGCATACGTGTGGCTTTTCACCTGGCTTTCTGACGGTTCCGCGATTGAGCCACAGTCAGTCGGCAAGTGAGAACTTTTTGTCATTCTTCGTGTTATAATATCAGAATTATATATTAATGACAATGAAGAAAATAGGTATATTCTACGGATCAAGCACCGGCATGACAGCCGAGGTAGCAGAAGAGATAGCCAAAGCCATGGGTGTCGACACCGCCGACATCCATAATGTCGCGGATTCCGCCCCATCCGACGTCGAGCCATACGACGTACTGATTTTCGGCTCAAGCACATGGGGCTCCGGAGAGTTGCAGGACGATTGGTTTGATATGGTCGACGGTCTGGAGGCAACCGACCTATCCGGCAAGAAGATTGCACTGTTCGGCTGTGGCGACGAGTCAATGAGCGACACTTTCTGCGGCGCTTTGGGCGAATTATACACCCGCCTTCTCCCTACAGGAGCAAAATTCATAGGCCATTTCAACGCCGACGGCTACGACTTTGAGTCGACTGAGGCTTTCCAGGACGGCATCTACGTAGGGCTTATGCTCGATAACGTAAACAAAGAAGATCTCACCGCCGAAAGGATAAAGGCCTGGACCGACCAGCTCAAGAAAGAAATAGCATAATCCCAAGCAGCCTCATAGGCACACATTGCCAATGCCCGCAAGCGAGGCACAATACATAATACAAGAGTCTCAACTTACCCCGTCCGTATTAATGGAGAGAGGCCGGACGGGGGAGACTCTTTTTTTTATCTTCCGGAATTGGTAGCACGCTGCGCCGGCCACTCGATAGCCGGCCATTATTATTACTCGTCGGCTGTGGTGGAAGTATAGCGTATATGGTTGAGCGCACGCAACACGTTGCAGAGCACACGGCTCCAATAGGACTCAAAGTCATCTTTCACCGCAACAAGAGCCGAGAGCACGACCTCTTCAGGCATATCACGTATGGCATCAAGCAGATTGTACATCACCTGAAAGATATCGGCAAGACCTTCCGACACCGACGCCGCTATAGGCGTGTCGGAATATTTCATGTCCTCCTCGAAAACTTCCAGATATGTATCGTCAGGGCCAAGCAGATTCTCCACGCTACGCCTTACCGAGTCGTAGAAATCCTCGTCAAGACGCCCTTCGAGATACGCATCTTCAGCAAGAAACTGATTCAGTTGCAGGTCGGTGGCCGATATATATATTCTGGGAAGCAGGCGCAGCATATTCTCCACGAAAGGGATGCGTTCACTCTCGCGGGCACTTTCAAGCGCCTGACAATATTCATTTGACAGAGCTATGAAAGCCAGCGTGTTGTTGTTGAGCAATGATGATTGAGTGGTCATAAGATACATTAAGATTTATGTCACTGCACTGAGCCGTACAGTCCGTTTTCGATTATATATTGATATACCCCCGGAGGGAGGAAAAAGTTCATGTCGCGGCCGGCGGCTATGGCGTCGCGGATAAATGTCGACGACAGTTCTACCTGCGGAGCTTCGACACATGTGACTCCCGGAGTACCCTCACACCCGTCTGTCGAATATCCGGGACGCGGATAGACTATCAGACCGTGACGCGACACAATCTCGTCGGGAGAACGCCATTTACCGAACGATTCCCAGTTGTCAGCTCCGACAATAAGACGGAAGTCGCAGTCGGGATACATCTCCGATAGTCTGGCGAGGGTGTCTACCGTATAGCTCGGACGCGGCATCGAAAGCTCTACATCACACACGCGGAGAAACGGCGAACTCCCCACGGCTATACGCAACATCTCAAGCCGGTGGGCATCATCGGCCAGATTGAGATTTCGCTTAAACGGATTTTGGGGAGAAAGCGTAAGCCACACCTCGTCAAGGGCGCCCCATTGCGCGATATACGAGGCCACAATCATATGACCGGCATGCACGGGATTATACGAGCCGCCCATTATGCCTATGCGCTTGCGTTGTACCGACATAACTATACAATATTATCATGAACGGTCAATGAGCCAGGTATCATGCCTCTGTCAGTTGGAAGCGGTGGAGATACCCTGCCAATCAGTCGCGCTCGATGAAATCCTTAATAATCCTGTGGGCCTCTTCTACAGCATCGTCGAGACGGTCATTTACGACCGAGCAGTCATACTGCGGAGCAAAAGTAAGCTCATAGGCTGCCTTCCCCACCCTCTCCTCGATTACATCTGGAGCATCGGTGGCTCGGCCTTCCAGACGACGGCGCAATTCATCAATCGACGGTGGCACGATATACAATGTGAGTGCTCTGTCACCGTAGATACGCTTTACATTCAAGGCTCCCTTCACATCTATATCAAGCACCACATTTGACCCACCAGAGGTAATACGGTCAATCTCGCTGCGCAACGTTCCGTAGAAACGCCCGGGATACACCTCTTCATACTCCACAAAATCGCCGGCATCAATACGGCGTCGAAACTCTTCTGCCGTCAGATAATAATAATCCACGCCATGCTTCTCCGTGCCGCGCGGGGCTCGCGAGGTAGCTGAAATTGAAAATGCAAGATTGAGGTCGCCACGCTCCATCAGCCGTCCGATGATGGTCGACTTGCCGCAGCCCGAAGGTGCCGAGAGTATTATGATTTTTCCATCCATAGGGGATAATATTCTCCAAAAATCAATGATAGAAAATGTATTTTCAAACGGTTACAGCACATTGAGCACCTGCTCTTTTATCTGCTCCAGTTCGTCTTTCATCTTTACCACAATGCGCTGCATCTCGGCATTGTTGCTCTTCGAGCCAAGCGTATTGATTTCGCGCCCCATTTCCTGGCTTATGAAGCCAAGTTTCTTACCCTGCCCTTCGCCGTTGGCCATTGTCTCCATGAAATAGCTGAGATGCTGCGACAGGCGTTGCTTCTCTTCGTTGATATCCAGCTTCTCGATATAGAAAATCATCTCCTGCTCAAGACGGTTTTTGTCGAGAGCCACACCTTCGATTTTAGCGAGATTCTCCTCAAGACGTGCACGTATCTTCTCTACACGCTCTTTCTCGTAAGGCTCTACTTCGGCAAGCAGCGCCCTTATACGCTCGATGCGCACAGTGAAGAATTCCCGAAGTCTTTCGCCCTCCTTGCTGCGAAATTGCACAAGAGCCTCAAGAGCCTCCTCCACAGCCTGATGCAAAGCCGCGATGTCATCATCGGTAAGAGTGTCGGGCAACTCGCTCTTTACAGTTTCAGGAAAACGCATAAGCACACTATACCAATCCTCGGGCCATGGAATACCCAATGCCACAGCCATCTCCTCAACCTGGGCCTTATATGCGGCCATAAGAGGAAGATTGAGCGATACAGTGGTCTCCACGCCTATCGGTTCGGAATATATCTGCATATCGACCTTGCCGCGCTGCAGACGCGATGACACCATATTGCGCAAATCAAGTTCTTTCTCGCGAAAAACGGCTGGTATACGTGTGTTTATGTCAAGTTGCTTTGAATTCAGCGACTTAATCTCGACTGTTATCTTTTTTGTTGGGATTGTAACGACAGCTTTGCCGAATCCCGTCATAGACTGAAGCATGGGCGTGATTATTTTTGACAAAATTACTAATTCCCCGCAAAAAAAGCAAGGGACACCGCAGCAAGAATTGCCGCAATGTCCCATTGTATAATTAGAAACAGACAGTTGATTACATCATGCCGCCCATTCCGCCCATGCCTCCGGCAGGCATTGCAGGAGCAGGATTATCTTCTTTCTTGTCGGCAATCACACACTCGGTGGTGAGGAACATGCCGGCTATAGAAGCGGCATTTTCAAGAGCCACACGTGTCACCTTTGCAGGGTCAATCACACCGGCAGCGAGCAGATTCTCATACTCACCTGTGCGGGCATTGTAACCGAAGTCGGCGTTGCCATCCTTTACTTTCTGTATAACAACGGCACCTTCCACACCGGCATTGGCCACAATCTGACGGAGGGGTTCCTCAATGGCACGGCGTATGATGGCGATACCTGTCTCCTCATCGTCGTTGTCGCCCTTGAGGCCGTCGAGAGCCGAGATGGCACGGATGTAGGCCACGCCACCGCCGGGCACGATACCTTCGGCGATTGCAGCACGAGTAGCGCTCAATGCATCGTCGACACGGTCCTTCTTCTCCTTCATCTCTACCTCAGACGGTGCGCCGATATGAAGTACGGCTACACCGCCTGCAAGCTTGGCGAGACGTTCGTGGAGCTTCTCCTTGTCGTAGTCACTTGTGGTAGTCTGAATCTGAGCCTTAATCTGGGCTACACGCGATGCGATAGCCTCTTTCGAGCCTGAACCGTTGACGATGGTGGTGTTCTCCTTGTTGACGGTGACAGTCTCTGCCTGGCCGAGCATATCGAGAGTTACCTTTGCAAGCTCCATACCTTTTTCCTGGCTTACAACGGTACCGCCTGTAAGCACAGCGATATCCTCAAGCATCTCCTTGCGACGGTCGCCGAATCCGGGAGCCTTCACAGCGCAAACCTTGAGCGAACCGCGCAGACGGTTTACAACGAGAGTGGCGAGAGCTTCCTGATCTACATCCTCGGCAATGATAAGGAGAGGACGTCCGGTCTGAGCCTCAGCCTCGAGCACAGGGAGGAGTTCCTTGAGGTTGGAGATCTTCTTGTCATAGATAAGGATGAAAGGACGATCCATGTCACACTCCATCTTCTCTGTGTTGGTAACGAAATAGGGAGAGATGTAGCCGCGGTCAAACTGCATACCCTCTACAATGTCCACAGTAGTCTCTGTGCCCTTGGCCTCGTCGACTGTGATGACACCCTCTTTCTTCACCTTGCGCATTGCCTCTGCGATGAGCTTTCCGATTTCGGCATCGTTGTTGGCCGATACGCGGGCTACATCCTCAATCTTCTTGAGGTCGTCGCCAACTTCCTCGCTCTGGCCCTTGATGCTCTCGACTACTGCTGCTACCGCTTTGTCGATTCCGCGCTTGAGGTCCATGGGGTTGGCGCCTGCGGTGACATTCTTGAGGCCTACGTTGATGATTGCCTGAGCAAGCACGGTAGCGGTGGTGGTACCGTCGCCGGCATCGTCGCCTGTTTTGGATGCTACCTCCTTGACAAGCTGTGCGCCCATGTTCTGGAACGGGTCCTCAAGCTCTACCTCACGGGCCACGCTCACACCATCCTTGGTAATATGAGGAGCACCGAACTTCTTGTCGATGATTACGTTGCGTCCTTTAGGACCGAGAGTTACCTTAACGGCATCAGCAAGAGCGTCGACACCTTTCTTGAGCTCTTCGCGAGCCTTGATATTGAATTTTATATCTTTTGCCATGATAGCTTGTGTTTTTAGTGACTAAATAAAATTGAATCTGTATTATTCGGCTATTACAGCGAACACGTCGCTCTGACGCATGATGATGTATTTCTCACCGTCAAGCTCGATTTCTGTGCCGGAATACTTGCCATAAAGCACCTCGTCATTGGCTTTAAGCACCATTTCCTCGTCCTTAGTGCCGTTGCCGGCAGCGATTACTGTGCCACGGAGGGGTTTCTCTTTAGCGGAATCGGGGATGATGATTCCCGAAAGTGTACGTTCTTCGGCAGGTGTGGGCTTGATAAGCACTCTGTCGGCAAGTGGTTTGACGTTCATATCAGTAATAAGTTTTTTAGTTTAGTTAATTCGTTCGTTTATTGGTTATGATCATGTGTGAGCGAAGGAGCATTGTCTGCCTCCGCCCCCACAATAAGTAACAACATATATCGTGCCAATGTTGAATTATGACAGAAATATGCGACATTTTGGCAGTATGCGCCGACCCGCGACACGGCCTGTCATGCCATTGTCGCGGGTCGGTATGCTATACTTTGACAACCGTGGGCCGATTACTGTGCCGGAGCTGTCTCTACTTCAGGAGCGATTAGCTTGTAGCCCTTGCCATGGATATTGATAATCTCGATGGCGGGATCGTCCTTAAGGTGCTTGCGCAACTTGGTGATGTAGACATCCATCGAACGTGCATTGAAATAATTATCGTCAATCCATATGGTCTTGAGGGCAAAGTTACGTTCAAGGATTTCATTGACATGGGCACAGAGCAGACTGAGCAGTTCCGACTCCTTGGTAGTGAGTTTGGTTACTTTGTCATCAATCATGAGCACTTGCTTCTGAGTGTCAAATGTGAAGCGTCCGATTTTGTACATCGTGATTTCCTTACCCTTCTTGCCCTTTACTCGACGCAGAATGGCCTCGATGCGGAATACCAGCTCCTCCATAGAGAAGGGTTTGGTTATGTAGTCGTCAGCTCCGATTTTGAAACCCTCGAGAATATCTTCCTTAAGCGATTTTGCTGTCAGGAAGATGATAGGAATTTCAGAATTGACTGTACGGATTTCCTGCGCAAGCGCAAATCCGTCCTTCTTAGGCATCATCACATCAAGCACGGCAAGATCATATTTGCCCTTGAGAAATGCCTTATATCCGGCTTCTCCGTCGGGATAGAGGTCGGCGTTGAAGCCCTTTGCTTGCAGATATTCCCGCAGCAACATGCCAAGATTCTCATCATCTTCGCATAAGAGTATACGCAAACGTTCTTCCATAGTTGTTGTCAGTTAGTAAGTGGTAATATAATTATAAATGTTGTTCCTTGTCCGAATTCGCTTTCCACTCGTATCTCGCCATGCAGCTCGCCTATCATCTTATGCACATAGGCCAGGCCGAGCCCAAAGCCTTTCACATCATGACGGTTGCCGGTAGGCACACGATAGAATTTTTCGAATATCTTTTTCAGTTCGTCGCGCCGTATGCCGATACCGTTGTCACTGACACGGATTTCAAGGCGTTCGGGGCTGATGTCGGCTGTGCTTACGCGCAAAGTCAATGGCACATCCTCGCGACGGTACTTGACGGCATTGTCAAGCAGATTGAATATTACATTTGTAAAATGCATCTCGTCGACTTCGACTATTGCATCGTCGGCCGCAAGATCACTCTCGATATGTCCGCCACAGCTTTCGACCTTGAGTTTGAATGTGCTCACTATATTGGAAATCGTCTTGTTGGCATCAATCTCCTGAAGGCGCAGAGTGGCTTTCTGACGGTCGAACATCGACATCTGAAGCACCTTCTCTACCTGGAAGCGCAGTCGCTTTGTCTCATCATTGATTACGGTGGAGATATGCTGCATCATAGTGGGCGATTTACGCACACTGTCATCATTGAGCATCTGCGCTGCAAGCGATATCGACGATATGGGTGTCTTGAATTCATGCGTCATGTTGTTGATGAAGTCGTTTTTCATCTCGGTGAGCCGCTTCTGCCTGAATGCTATTATGATAGTATACAAAAACACAACAAGCAAGATAAACGTGAACACAAACGACGGTATCATGAACTTTACCGACGACATGATATAATCTTTCTTGGTCGGGAAATATACCTTAATATAATATACCTTATTGGCCGGGTCGTTGGGGAACAATGTCTGGACAAACATATTGTTGCGCCCGGCATCGCTGCTATTGAATCCCGCGGTATGGTATATTGCGCGTCCGGCGCGGTTGACAACAGCAAACTCAAACGGCAGATTGAGCCCGTTGTTTTCAAACTCTCCTGCAAGATAACGAGCCACAGTAGCCGAATCGGCTCGCTCGGCGATAGGACGGTTGCTCGACTGGCTGAGGATATTCAGTATGACCTCGTTGAGCAGACCTTTCTGATACAGATACTGCCCCTTTATTGTCTCCTGAAGCGACCTGTAGCGGCCCGATGCGGTAGGAGAAATAGATGATGACCGGCCCCGAAGGTCGCCATGGATTGTAAGGTCGCCATGAAGGCCGTCAGGAGTGGTAAACGAATACTTCATGCTCCCCGACGTGGAGTTTTTCGACCCGGTATCAAGCGACCCGTATACACTCTGCTCTATCGCGGCGGCATCCTCTTCAAGGAAATGCCTTGTCTCATCCTGCTCAAGAGTCGATGTCACGGCATACAGGGAGCGGCGTACACCCTCTGCAAACTGGTCGTCGCGCATACGGATCATGTTTTTCATATACATAATCTGAATGTACAGCAACCCGCAGAAGGTCAATGCCATTATAATTGTAAGAATCCAGATAGTTTTCTTCTTCATTTTAAATAATATATACGTCTGTTGGGAGTCATTTATATTATATAATGTTAACAATTTATACGCGCAAATGTTTGCACAGCTTATAAGCGCTCCGGCATACTCGGTAAACAAGTATCTCGCATTTAACACATGAATGCAAAATTAACATTTACATTTAACACTTGCAACGATATGTCAGTTTTACTTCATGCCAAAAATCTTATAAATCGCCCGACGTGAGCTTAAATAACGTTAAATATAAAAAAATAAACGCGGCTACATCACTCAAAGTTGACATAGCCGCGTAAAATTAGGGATAGAATGAATTCTATAGTCTACTTATCATATTCTATAGTAATACGACGTGACAATGGCATTGCAGGCACCGACACGACATGACAGCCCACAGTGTCGTCATACGAAGGCTTCACTATCTTGCCGTTGACCTTGACCTTTGCTCCGGACTGAAAGGCCGGAAGCTGAAGTCGATAGGCGCGACGTTTGACGAGTCCCGGATAACCGCCCTCGACAGGTTCGACCGAAACTATTGCCTTATTGCCCGACTGGATATAGCGCAAAGGAGTCGTGGCATATACCCCTTTCTGATAGTCAAGCGAGATGCCATCGTCCTCATATAGCGTAAATGTATTGTCGACATCCTTAGCAGCGGGATACACGCGCATGACAAGCGTGTCAAGAGGAGCCGACGCCGGACGCGGAGTATACGGCTGCATCGGAAGCACCCAGCCACCACGCACATAGAGCGGAAACTCATCAAGTGGCTTGGAGATATCGGCCGTATGTCCGCCCTGCTTCATTTCATGTGTAAAATAATCATACCATACCTCTCCGGCCGGGAACCATACCCGCTGCGAGGCAGTAAGATCGGCGCCTGTTCCGGGGCTCGATATCGGAGCGGCAAGCAGAATGTCGCCAAATGTAAACTGCTGCGGCTGGCCGAACGATTCCTTCTGGTCGCCATAGTCGATAAACATCGAGCGATTTAGCGGCACCATGGTATTGTGGGTCTGCCATACACTCGAATATATATATGGCATCATCTCCGAGCGCATATGATACATACGGCGCATGGCCTTTGTCTCTTTCTCGCCTGAAATCCACGGACGCCGGTCGAGACGTTTGTCCTTGGTGGAATGGACACGCAGAGCCGCCGACAGAGCGCCAAACTGAGTCCAGCGCACGCTTAATTCAGGATTTGGCTCGCCTCGGAAACCACCGATATCATGCGCCCAGTAGTAGCAGCCGCCCTGACCGCTGCATGCCGTTAGCTTTACCTCAAACGCAAGCATCTCCCAATTGGCCTGGGCATCGCCTGAGAACTGAATCGGGTGCCTGTGGTCGCCCCACCCGGCCCAGCGACTGTAACCCGCGCCGCGGCGGTTTCCTTGCTGAGAGTCGCGATAGTAAAGTTCGTTGATCCATGACAGTGAAGTAGAATGATGTCCGCGTACGTGGGGATACAGATAATTCTGCTGCCAGTCGAGCCACCAGAAGTCCACCCCCATATCCTCGCTCGGACGATGGGCGTACTTGAAGAAATTATCCATATATCTGCGGTCAGAAAGATCAAACAGCGGCACCTCGCCATCCTTTGCCCCCATGGCAGCCGCAAACTCCGCATAATTGTGTTCGTGAGGACGTATACCGTCGTGAGGATGGTCGTTGAGCGACACCGTTACCCCGCGTGCATGCACAGAGTCGATAAGAGCCTTGGGGTCAGGTATAAGTTCGCGGTTCCATGTATAGCCGTTCCAATTAAGATGCCCGTTATGTCCGGTGCCGAGCGTAGCGTCGTTGGTATGCCCGCCCATGTCAAATACTATGTTGTCAAGCGGGAAATCGTTCTCGTCATATCCACGGATAATATCAAGAAACTCATCGGATGTATAGTCCCAGTAGCGACAATACCACACGCCATGGATATACTTCCGGGTCATCGGCACACGTCCGCTTATTGCTCCGAGAGATGCGAGCGCGCTCCGGTAGTCATTGCCGTAGATAAAGCAATACTGGTCCTGGATGTGTGTGTTGGTATCGCGCGGTCGTATCCATCCGTCGGGGGTGAGAAGGTCCGTGCGCTCGTCATCAATCATATACCATCCGTCGCGGCTGAGCAGGCCATCGTCCATCGGTATCTCACGTGTCACGCGGTCAAGTGTCTCTACCGTACCGCCAAGATTGTTCTTGGGCAGAAAACGGTTGGTAAATTTCTTGCGTTTGCCGTTGAGATCGTAATAAACCATCAGATTGGATGTAGAAAACGGAAAACCGTCGTCGTGATAGTTTATTGTCAGAGCCGAGGTTACAATCTCATAGCGGTTATCGCCAAGGTCAGTAATCTTGATGCTATCCATAGGCAACATGCTCGTACGGTCGTAGGCAAACAGCGTGGGCTCATCGACAAACTTGCCATCCTTGGCAAACTCAAGACGCAAAAGCGTAGGCGTAATCACCGAAAGACGAGCGTTGCCGAACACCATCGGATTCTCCTTCGGCACGGCAGCAAACCCCGGCAGCGACATCCCTAACACGGATGTACCCAGAAGCAATGAATATAAGATTCTCATGTTTATTTAGAAAGAGGTATTAACACACGAATTTATACAATAAATATGAAATATTAAAGAATATATTGTAAATATAAAAACCGGGCATCAAAACAGGAGAGCTACAAACCATTTTCTGATACCCGGAAGATAGGCTATAACAAAGATTATAAAATCATAGCGGAGATTGGAGAACGAGCTTTGAAATGTAGCTACTCATTGTTAACAGATGCATTGTAATTGTTGCCATAGCCGTCAGTAGCACGCACATTAAGAGTCCGCCAATTTTTATTGGCAGGCTTATATAGGAACATGTGGTCACAATTCTTTTCAGGCTCGGATGTCGGACGCTGTTCCCAAGAGTTGCTATACTCAAGTTCGCGTACAGCACGCGGATCAAGAATATTGCGAACAGGATGAATCGGAGTCCAAGAGCCACCATCGACCTGTACCTCAACTGTCCAATCGGTATGCCAATAAAACACATTGATAAGCAATGTTTCATCATCCCGTATACGAGGTTGCGCATCGGCGGGAGACGCAATAGTACCGGGCACACGACCTGCTCTGAACGTAGCTTCAGCGGGAAGATAAATCTTAATCTGATAGTCTTCAGGTGTATCACATCCGTAATATTTGTTATTTACCACCTTGTTACCGCTCATATTGAGCAGAGCATATCCACGAGGACTTCCATCATTGCATATCATGCCGTTCCACCATGCTCCCATAACAGCGCCAATCGATGACTCCCGAATATTGGAAGCGACATCATAATGCTGATTATTATGAAGATGCCCGGAAAGAATCTGTACCTGATGGTAATCTTTAACCAAATCATATAGTTCATGATTATTGGTGACATGACCTGAAGAATTCCTGCGTATAGTAGGAATATGAAGTCCAATAAGTATGGACTTAGATTTGTCCACATACTTTAAATCCTCTTTAAGCCAAGCCATCTGCTGGTCTGTAATAGTTGCAGCATAGTCGCTGTGAGATGTATAAAGGACATCATCCAGAGCAACAATATGCCAGTCACCAATATTAAGCGAATAGTATGTAGGACCCATGGCATCACGGTAACTCTTATCAGTAGTAATATCTCCTGTACCTCCCTTGTCGTGGTCGTGATTACCTATAACAGATAGCATTGGCACACCAAGTTGGGCGATACGGTTGCGATAAGTACTATAGTGAGCGCGAGCGTTCCAACAGATATCACCAAGAGATATTCCAATCATATTGCCGGTAAGTGAGGCTACATAATTTTTCCAACCAGTATTGGCCAAGATGTCATCAAGCATGCTTATATCAGTATCTGTTCCAATCTGTACATCGGCAAGAGTAAGGAGAGTGAAGTCAGTCTTTACCGGAGCAGATGCCAAGTCGAAATTGAGCTGTATGGCGGCATCCTGACTCAAGTCGATTGTCTTGTAGAATTTGCAGAAACCACCCTCTACAGGAACTTGGCAATCGGCCGGCACCGACACAAACACATGCTGCCGGTCAAGCGATTGCATCTGGTATTCGCCTTTATCATTGGTAGCGACTACATTTACACCATCACTTACCACAACTCCGGCACGCGGACGTCCGTCAACTGTCACTCGGCCCACTACATTCATTCCGGGCTCGCGTTCAATATCAATAGGCACACTCTCACCAGGCTGACGATAGTTGATTTTGTCATCTTCACACGACAGCAATGAGAAAGCCATAAAGGCTAATACAAGATATTTCATGATTTTCATATCAATCTAATATTAAGGCGTTAATAACCGGGATTCTGAACAAGGAGTGGATTACCTGCAAGGTACTTGTCGGGAAGAGGAAACCGACATTTGTTCTTATCGTTGGTAGCGGAGTGTGCCCACCAGTCCTCAGTAGTCCAAAGTCCCCAACGAATAAGATCGGTACGACGGTGCCCCTCTCCAAGAAATTCAATAAGCCACTCGTCGGCCATACGATATATGTCAAAATTGTCTGGCACTGGATCGGGGTCTATACCATTTGCAAAGTTGCGTCTGCGCACCTCGTTGATGAGATCTGCGGCACCTTTTTTATCGCCTGCACGCCACTTGCATTCGGCCAACGCATAATATACTTCGGTAAGACGATAGATTGGCATGTCAGGATTCCAAAGCAGGTCGTAATCATCGTCTGTTGGAAGAGGCGACTTCACTAGACATACACCTGAGTTTTCCTGCCCCTCCATCTCATGGCTCTTGGTGCCTCCCGGAACGTCGACACAATCGACACGTGTGATATCCTTGCCTGCAAATTCCTTGGCACCCTTGACAGTCTGACCGGTACGTGGACTGGTTAGCTTACCGACAAGGAACATGCCTTCATACTTTTTATTGCCAAGATATACATATGGTTTCTTGCGCAGGTCTGCGTCGTTGAACTTCTCATAACTATTCCCGAGTTTCCACTGGGTGTAGATGGCACCGTTGGCAGTAGGTCGCGACGGTGTAAGAATAAAACCATTGTATATTGACGCAGGGAAAGAAACATCGAAGTATGTCTTGGCGTTCTGGGGAAAGAAGTAGCGATACCACCAGTTCCACTCCATCAGCGAGTGTTCCGACATCAGGTTCCATATCGCTTCAGGCGACTTGTCATTATCAAAGCCATGAGGCCCAGACCACGTTGGGTCAAGTTCGTAAGGACCATAATCACCTCGTATCACGCTCTCAAACTCCTTGGCGGCGTCGGCAAAGCGATCCTTGCCGATATATGCTTCGGCATTTAGATACAGCATGCCGAGCATCACAGTAGCTCCGGCCTGAGTGATAAATCCGTCCTGAGCCTCATTGATTGATTTGCGTATCTTTAGATTGGGCCGTGAAGAAATAATGAGCTGCTCTATATGATTGAACGTCTCCTCATCAGAGGAGCGCCCGCGCACTGCATCGGAAGTAGAATATACCACAGGCACCCCGCCAAAGAAATCTAACGCACGCATATAATAGTATGCGGTAAGACAATCGAGCTGAGCAAGCTGCCAGGCCTTGTCCTGACTGGTAAGTCCGAGTGCCACATAGTCGACATTGGCAAGGTCCTCTCGTGAGGCTATCGAACGGGCCACACCCTGAATTGGAGCGATATAAGAGTTCTCAATAAAGCGGTCGACAGATGTCCATGTATGCTCCTGCAGGCGCACATACTCGCCGTTGTTGTAGAAGTCCTTGCCCTTTGTACGGAAGGGGCAGGTCATCTCGTCGGTAGTAAGTTCCTGAAGATACCAGCGGTCGTTGGACATAAAGTATTTCAGATGAGTAAACGGACGTCCGAGCACCGCATAGGTATTTTCCGGGGCGGTGAAGAAGTTATCGGGAGTGACCTTAGAGTAAAATTTCTCATCAAGATCGCATGATGTCACGGACGCAACAGCAAGGAGTCCGAATAAGGCATATTTCAGTTTCATTGTATTGCTTTTAGTGTGTTAGAAAGTAAGCTGAAGTCCCAGAGTCCAGCGTGTAGTCTGAGGATACATGGTATAGGTGCTCACAACATACTCAAAACCCGGGAAGAGACCGTTGATACTGACTTCCGGATTATATCCTTTGTATTTGGTCCATGTGTAAAGGTCGCGTGCCGTAACGTAGGCACGCACTTTGCTCAGATACTTGTTGTACTTGGACAGATTGAGTGTGTAGCCAAAAGTAAGCGCGTCAATCTTCAGGAATGTACCATCGCTCAGGAAGTAGTCGCTGAGAATACGCTTGTCGTTGATGGCTGCATTGTCGGTATAGGCAATTTTGAGAAGATTTTCTGCCGATGACTGCTTGATGCCATGATAGAGATTTAGCTGAGAGAATACATCATAGTCAATCCATGAGCGGAGCGAAATGCCAAGGTCGAAGTTACGATAACGGAAATTGTTGTCCATCGACATGATAAGTGTAGGCACACCATTGCCTACATAATGCTTGTTGTCGTTGTTGAGATTCTCGGCGGTACCAGGTACAATGTTGTTGTTCTTGTCGTAGATGAGCCATTTGCCATCGGAGTCAAGACCAGCATGCTTGAAAAGCCAGAACTCGCCTATTCTCGAACCATTGACGATACGTGATGCATTGCCCATGGATGCCGGAAATGCATCGCCGAGCACCACAGCATCCTCAGTGCCAAGATTGTCTATTTTCGAGGTGTTGTGGCTCATGCGCAATGTGGATGTCCAGGAGAAATCCTTCATAGCGAAAATATCGCCTGAAATCTCAAATTCCCATCCGTTGTTGGTAAGCGAGCCAACGTTGGTCATCAGCACGGAATGTACCATGGGGAGCACAGGAGCAGGCACTTGGTAGAGCATGTCATCGACACGACGGTGATAAATGTCAAACTTGCCATAAATCCTGTTATTAAGAAACGAATAGTCTATACCGACGTTTAGCTCTTTCTTCTGCTCCCACTTCAAGTCTGGATTCATGTTGATTGTTGTGCCATAAGCGTTCTGCCAGATACCGTTTACAGCCCACATGCCTTCAGTACCTACAGAATACATACGCACGGTGTATCCGGCACCGAAGTCGTTGTTGCCTGTAATGCCATAGCCAACGCGTAACTTCAGATCGTTAATCCAAGTCAGATTTTCCATAAACTTCTCGCGCGAGATACGCCATCCCCCTGACACCGACCAAAAATCGCCCCACCGGTTGCGCGGCCCGAACTTCGAGGAACCCTCTCGACGATAGCTTGCCGTAAACATGTATCTGTCATCAAACGAATAGTTTGCTCTTCCGAATATAGAGATGAGACGCTCACGCGGATCCTTGCTTGATGACATATCGGCCTCCCCGTCCTTGAGGTCGGTACCAGCACTCATGTCCCATGGTCCCAGTCCATCGACCGAGAAGTTGGCGTTACTCATACTGAATTCTTCGCCATTGGTCTCCCAGAAGCTCCATCCGGCAACAGCATCGAACCGGTGCTTCCGGTTAAAGTCGCGCATGAATGTCGCATATGCTTCAAATGATTTGTTGTCGGTCTTGCTGAACGAGTGGGTTGCCTTTCCACGTTTGTTACTGGTGACACTGTTACGGTGGTCGAAGTTATAGTATTCATACTTCTGATACTGACGCTGGTCAATACCCATTGTGCCTTGAATCCACAGGCCATCAAGGATAGTGACTTTCAGTGTGGCATCTCCGAGAAACCACTTGTCCTTGCCGTCAAATTTCTTGAGCATGATGTCGGCCACAGGATTCCAGGTAGTGCTGCCAAGGCCATAACCGCTGACATTGTACTTAGCCGGGGCCTCTGGATTCATCATCGGGATTGTCGGATTGAGTGTTAGAGCCTGCTGAAACGAATAACTGCCTGTGCGGTTGTCGCGATCAGCCTCGCGGAACTGAGTGCGGACACCTATTTCGACCCTGCCATCCCACATCGTATAACGCCCGTTGAGTCGAGCCGAATAATCCTTGCGGCCATCACCAATCACAATACCTTTTTGATCGGAGTAAACAAATGACGAGTAGAGCTGAAGATTCTTTGTTCCGCCATTTATGGCAAGCGAATGGCGCTGTGAGAATGGATGGTCGTTGGTTTGTTGTTTATACCAATCGGTATCATATCCATAGTCCTGTCCAAGTCCATACTCGGTATACTCCTGCGAGGAAAGCAGGTCGAGATGCTTGCGCACACTCTCAGTAGAGAGCTCCATAGAGTAAGTTACCTGGGTCTTGCCCTCCTTAGCACGTTTTGTGGTAACGAGAATCACACCCGCTGCAGCACGTGTACCATAGATTGCACCTGCCGAGGCGTCCTTTAGAACATCAATACTCTCGATATCTTCCTGATTGATAATTCGCAAGTCACCACCGGGCACACCATCTATTACCACAAGGGGACCTTTCCCGGCATTGACCGAAGCAACTCCACGCAGCTGATAGCCGTTGGAGGCATTGGGCGAGGCACTGCCGGAGATTGTAAGACCGCTCACCTTGCCCTGAAGGGCGGTAGCAATAGTAGATCCGCCGAGACCACTGATAAGATTATCACCTTTGATTGAGGTAATCGATGAGGTTACGCGCTTCTTTTCCATTGTGCCATAGCCCACGACCACGACATCCTGAAGCACTGTAGAATTCTCCTTAAGCACAATGTCAATATGATTCTCAGAATCAACCTTTACGACGGTAGTCTCATATCCTACTGAACTTACACGAAGCGACTGCCCGGACTTTGCATTAATTGAGAAATTGCCATCGAAGTCGGCCGATGTGCCGACAGATGTGCCTACTACCATTATAGTGGCTCCCGTCAGAGGTTCTCCTTCAGGGTCGACAACAGTACCGGTGACTTGTGCGGAGGCGTTCATAGCACCAATTGACAAGACGAGCATAAGCAGCATTATCATGGCGCGACCGCATAAGGCCATATTTCGATATATTGATTTCATTACTTTTTATTTACATTAAATCTATATTGCATGGAATTAGTTAGCCACACGCTTGATGCTTACCTCATCAATAAGCCAACGACGATTGTATTTTGCAGCTGGATTCTTGTCCTTGTCGTCCATCACGGTGGGTCGGATGATAAAGCGGGTATCGGAGGTAACCTTGTTGACTGTTAAAGAAAGATTTTCCCATTTCCACTTCTTTGTTTTGTCTTGATTAGGCACTTTGAACTCAGGTCCGAGTTTTGCAGTCTGGCCGCCAACAATCTCACCGGGACCCTCGATTTCAACAACAAGAACAATATTATCAGTGCCGTTCTTGCAACCTTTGAACGATAATTCCACATTCGCACAATGACCATTCTCAATATCAAGAGGCACACCGGTCTTTAGGCCTACCGTGTTGCTGGAAGCACCCATACGCAGGTATCCGTCAAGAATAAATACCCAGTCGCGCTTATCGGATGTATATTCTTTTACGACCTCCCATTTACCACCCTGCTCAGCATAAAAATATGGTGCGTATTTTAATCCGTCGCCATCATATATATTCAGATTCTTGGCTCCCGAACCATTGATAAGATTCATCTGATCCATATTGTTGGCAAAAGAGGGGTCAGTCTTACGGCGCTCCTCGGCAGCATCATGACACCAGTCGAACGGTTCCCAGAAATAACTGTAGCCTACCTGACGGTTGTCAAACGGAAGATTCCCGGCCTGCGACACCATAAGAGTAAATATGGCTCCATGCTCCGAAGTCAGCACAATATTCCCCGCACGCGGATCTCCGCTGTTGGGCTGCACGTTGAGCGTGATATTTGTGGTACCCGGCTGCCCGTTGTCGGGAGTTACAGTAAGCCACTCCGGCTTCTCGGTTACAGACCATGCCTCGAGAGCCGTGACGGGAGCCACGAGAGGTTGTCCGGCAGAAGTAGCTGTACCGTCGATGTCTATGTCTATGGCATCTACAGGCACTGTGAAACCTTTGGCGTCCTGTGTGATTGTTATATCGACTTTCTTGTCGCCGATTGTCACGGTGACACGCCCGCTGCGTGTGGCACGGGTATCGTTGATGCCAACATGGAGAGTCACAGCCGTAGTACCGGCCTGCCCACTTGGAGGCTGAGCTGAAATCCAGTCGCTAGACTCAATCGACCATGCATAGGTTGAGGTGACATTGAAAGTCGGATTACCACCATTTGGCAGATTGCCAATCATATTAACATTAAAGCTGGAGACAGATGCCGACACATCTCCCTCAAGACGAGTTTGGTTCACATAGAGCAGTTCCGGTTTTCCTCCTGCCGCAGCAAGTTCGATGCAACCGCGACGATTTTGGTCAGTGGTGTTGGGCTCGGCAGTAAGGTGCATCACTACTCGTCCACGACAGCCTGAGGTATAGTTGAGCTTAACCCAGTCGGGACATATGCGCACGCTCCAGTCCCGATTGCAACCTAGCTCAAATGTAGGACGCTTGCCGTCTGCATCAAGACCCTCGGCATCAAGATTAAATATAGTCTGCGATGCCTCGATATAATCCTCAGGCTCCTTATCATCGTCGCACGAAACAATCAGGCTACTCCCGCTCAATAATATGACGCCACACATGAGCAGCGCCTTGAAATTGCGATACATATTCATATGTAGACAGATATCAGAGTTTGGTTTCCTTTAATGAAATCTCATTGAGCATCCAGCGGCAATAATCGGCAGTATTACCGTCGGTGCGCAATGCTATGCGTGTATCGGAGGATATATCTCGCAACACGTATTCTACAGTATGCCACATAAGTTGCACGGTAGGTGGTGTGAATACCGGACTCTTCTTTGCGCTTCCGGTTGCACCGACATAGCCGCTGCCGCTTTCAATTGACACCACGAATGGTACTTTGTCGAGACCACTCTTAAGCGAACCTTCCGGACAAATCTGCACAGTAATGACTGCATTAACCTTTTCCGTACCCAAATCAAGGCGTGGAAGTATCACACCGGCATCGTACGACTTATACTCCGGATGGTATTTCTTGAAATTATTATTGAAATGTATGTAGCTAATATAAGCCGACACCTGTTTGCCCTGCATATTATATATTGTAAGGCCAGTGGCTTCCCAGCCTGACTTTATTGGGTCGGCAAGTACATCCTGTCGTTTTTTACCGCTCGTATCCTGATCTCCCACCGGATCGGAATTAGGTTGGGCAAGAGGTATACACCATTCAAAATCCTGATGATAAAACAAACGCATTGGGTCGGGAGCCTGCTCGGTCTGAGTCACTACAAGCTCTTCGTAAAGATTACCGCTACGCACAAGCAAAGTGCCAGTACGCAGCGCACCGCTTTCATTTTCTTTCGCAACAATCAGTACGTCGTTCAGACCATGCCCTGTAGGTTTGTCGACGCCGAGCCAATCCTGCTCGGATGTAATTTCATAGCCCTTGTTGGCTATCACTCTGAACTTGACATCCTGGTCGAGAGGTGACTTGCCGTTGCGGGCAAGTGTGGCCTCATGAGTGTCAATGCTGAGACGCGCCACCGCTTCTTCAGCCTTATCCTCTGTGTTACAGGAAGTTATACCCCCCCCCACAAAATCAAGAAGGCCAGCGATGTAGCGACTTTCTTCTTCATGTAATTCATTCTAATAATGATTGGTATTAAAATTAAAAAAATCGGCACGAAATCTAATAAGAGATATCGACCAAACCAAATAATATCAAGGAGTTCTTGAATTTAAACAAAAAACACCTTGATACAACCGCATCAACCGTACGATACGATTCAAGACTTAGGCACTTAGAGCATAATGCTCTTATTCAGGATTAGATAATTGATATAATTAAAGCACATTCGAAACATATTAATTTCGTTTCACAACAAAATTATATATTAAATAAATTTTATGCAAAATTTTCTCCCCCAATTTATATTACGCTCCCCTTTTTAACATTTACACCTTTCAAATCGAAAAGGGGCTATGTTAAACACAGCCCCTTTTATGAGATTATTTGCAAGAATTACTTGTTGACCTGGAAACGGTTGATGCCGTCGCGGAGGTAGGCCACGGTCTGGTTGGCGGCGGCGATACCGGCGTTGATGTTGGCCTCAGCGGTCTGTGCACCCATTTTCTTGGGGGTAAAGAACACGCGGTCGCCAAATTTCTCTTTGAGCACATCGGCATTGTCGGGCTTGATATCAGCCATGTACTTGATATCCGTACGGGCTTCAAGCGCTTTTTCGAGACCGGCTTCGTCGATTACCTCCTTGCGGGCGGTGTTGATAAGGATTCCGCCTTTGGGCATTTTGGTAATAAGCTCGTAACCTATGCTGCCTTTTGTCTCGGGAGTGGCCGGAATGTGAATCGACACTACTTCGTTGCCGGAGTACAGCGTATCGGTGTCATGCAGGGGAGTAACACCCTCGGCCTCCATGGCGCCATCGGGGCAATAGGGATCGAAGGCACTTACTTCCATGCCGAATCCCTTGGCCACGCGGGCTACGTTGCGGCCTACCTGGCCATAGGCCTGAATGCCGAGACGCTTGCCTTTGAGTTCTATGCCTGAAGTACCATTGTAGGAGTTGCGTGCGGCCATCACAGCCATGCCGAATACGAGCTCGGCCACTGCGTTGGAGTTCTGGCCTGGTGTATTCTCTACTACTATATTGTGGGCAGTGGCTGCTGCGAGGTCTACGTTGTCGTAGCCGGCACCGGCGCGCACTACTATTTTGAGGTTCTTGGCTGCGTCGAGCACTTCCGCATCAACTTTGTCTGAACGTATAATCAGACCGTCGGCATTGGCTACTGCAGCGAGGAGGTCGGCACGGTCGGTATATTTTTCAAGAAGCTCGAGTTCGTAGCCGGCTTCTTCGATTACCCGGCGTATGCCGTCGACAGCTACTGCCGCAAACGGTTTTTCGGTTGCTACCAATACTTTCATTTCCGTAGTGATTAATGTAATGTATCAGTGTTTCTTTTCAAACTCGTTCATTGCTTCGACGAGCACTTTTACGCTCTCGATGGGGAGTGCATTGTAGAGCGATGCACGGAATCCGCCTACCGAGCGGTGGCCCTTGATGCCCACTATGCCCTTTGTAGAGGCGAAGTCGATGAATTCTTTCTCAAGCTCCACATATTCGGGCTTCATAACGAAGCATACATTCATTATCGAACGATCCTCAGGCTCGACAGTACCTACAAACATCTTGCTGGAGTCTATGGCGCTGTAGAGCAGTTCGGCCTTGGCAAGGTCGCGGCGTTCCATCTCTTTCACACCGCCGAGTTCCTTGTAGTACTTGAGGGTCTGGAGAGCTGAATAGATGGGGAGCACTGGGGGAGTGTTGAACATCGAGCCCTTCTTGATGTGAGTACGGTAATCGAGCATGGTGGGGATAGCGCGGTCTACATTGCCAAGAGCGGAGTCCTTTACGATGACGATTGTCACACCGGCAGGGGCGAGATTCTTCTGCGCGCCGGCGTAAATGACGTCATATTTGCTTACATCGACAGGACGGGAGAAGATGTCGCTCGACATATCGGCTACCAGAGGTACATTTACATCCGGATCGAAGCGCACTTCGGTACCGAATATGGTATTGTTGCTGGTGAAGTGGAAGTAGTCGGCATCCTCGGGTACTGTGAAGTTCTTGGGGATATAAGTATAGTTCTTGTCTTTTGAAGAGGCCACTACATCGACCTCACCGAAGAGTTTGGCTTCCTTTATAGCATTTGCGGCCCATGTGCCGGTATCGGTATAGGCGGCTTTCTTCTTGAGCAGGTTGAAAGGCACCATGCAGAACTGCATTGACGCACCTCCGCCGAGGAAAAGCACGGAATATCCTTCGGGGACTTCGAGAAGTTCCTTGACAAGGGCCTGTGCTTCATCCATAACGGCTGTAAACTCCTTGCTGCGGTGTGATACCTCAAGAATGGACAGACCGGTTCCGGCGAAGTCCTTGATTGCCTCGGCCGTGTTCTTTATTGTGTATTCACTAAGAATCGACGGTCCGGCATAAAAGTTATGCTTCTTCATACAGAGTACTTTTATATATATGTAATTTGTTATGCAGTATGCATGCATTCACGGATTATCCGCTCTTGCATGTGCAAAATTACACAATTTCTCAAAAGACGCCCACCATTTGACAAGAAAAATACCCCCATTAACGAAATTTTTCTTTAATGGGGGCATTGATTATCTTTCAGGCGACTCCTCTGTCATTTCTTCTTTGCAGGGTCACAGGTGAGCCCTACTCCGAGTTTTTTGAATATCTTGTGGTCGACTTCGCCGAGCATTACTGTAGAATGCACTTGACATCCGTCAAGTTCGGGTAGCTTCTCCAGCGCGCGGCGGCAGTTTTCGTCGCGCGGACTCAGTACCGACAGGGCCACCAGCACCTCATCGGTATGTAGGCGTGGGTTGCGGCTGCGCAGATAGTTTATCTTAGTATGCTGTATGGGCTCTATGAGGTCCTGCGGCAGCAGCTTTACATCGTGACCGATGCCGGCCAGATGCTTGATGGCATTCAGTATCAGCGCGGCGCTCGGGCCAAGCAACGGCGAGGTTTTGGCTGTGATTATAGTGCCGTCGGCCAATTCTATCGCCGAGCATGGCACACCGGTCTCTTTCGAGCGTGCACGTGCAGCGGCTATAGTCTTGCGGTAGCTGAGGTCTATGCCGGCCTGATTGAAAAGGAGCGCAATCTTATTTACCTCGGCGTCATTGCTCTCGCCCAAGGCCATGCGGTTGAGCGCAGTAAAGTAACGGCGGATAATCTCGTTGCGCGAAGCATCACAGCATACATCATCGTCGCTGATGCAGAATCCTACCATATTGACTCCCATGTCGGTAGGTGACTTATATGGATTCGCCCCATAGATGCCGCGGAACAGAGCATCAAGCACCGGGAATATCTCGATATCGCGATTGTAGTTGACCGCTTTCTCTCCATATGCATCGAGATGAAATGGATCAATCATGTTTACGTCATTAAGGTCGGCGGTTGCAGCCTCGTATGCGATATTAACGGGATGCCGTAATGACAGATTCCATACCGGGAATGTCTCAAACTTGGCATATCCGGCCTCTATGCCGCGCTTGTGCTCGTTATAGAGCTGACTGAGACACACGGCCATCTTGCCGCTGCCCGGACCCGGAGCTGTCACGATTACCAGGGGCTCCTCAGTCTCGATATAGTCATTCCGGCCAAAGCCATCGTCAGAGGCGATAAGCCCTACATTGGCAGGATATCCGTCAATTATGTAGTGAACATAGCTCTTTATGCCCATGCGTTCCAATCGCTGACGAAACGCATCGGCACTGGCCTGTCCGTTGTAGTGTGTGATGACGATTGAATTGACTCTGAATCCCCGGTTCTGAAACTCACTTCTAAGTCTGAGGGCATCCATGTCATAGGTAATGCCGAGATCCTGCCTGACCTTGTTCTTTTCAATATCTACAGCACTGATTACTATCACTATTTCGGCATGATCTGCAAGCTGGCTCAGCATACGCAACTTGCTGTCGGGCTGAAATCCGGGGAGCACGCGGCTTGCATGATGGTCGTCGAACAGCTTGCCTCCAAGCTCCAGATAAAGTTTGTTGCCAAACTTTGCAATCCTGTCCTTAATATGGCTGGACTGGATTTTCACATATTTCTCGTTGTCGAATCCGTGTTTCATAACGGGACACAAAATTACGCAAATTCCATGGATTAACATCCCAATCAGACAAAAAAACTAAATAATGTTTATTATCCTTATTATAATATTAGGTATGACATAAGAGTCGGCTCTCTGTTAACATAGTATATCACCCGCACGACAATGCATCATAGCAAAATTTCACCAACGCCCATAAATATACAGCATTTTGCAAGCACAAACACAAAAAAGACTCATAATGTCAAGAAATTTAAAGTTTTTCGAAATTTTTTCACATTCCCTATTGCAGAGAAAACGGAAATTACTAATTTTGCAGACGTAACGGGAGCCGAATCCCCTACAACCAATCTCTAAACCTATGATAAAAGAGATTCCATTCACCAAGATGCATGGCATAGGCAACGACTACATATATATCGACTGTATGGAGCGTGTGCCGGAAAATCTGCCACAGCTTGCCATCGAGATGAGCGACCGCCACACAGGTGTAGGCGGCGACGGAATCATCCTCATCTGTCCTTCGGAATGTGCCGATTTCAAGATGCGTATTTTTAATGCAGATGGCTCCGAAGCGCGAATGTGCGGCAACGGCAGCCGCTGTGTCGGACGCTATGTCTACGAATCCCGACTGACCGACAAGACAACCGTCACTCTCGAGACACTTTCAGGAATAAAAACATTACGTCTCCACCCCGACCGTCAGGGCAACATAACATCTGTCACAGTCGACATGGGGATTCCCGTGACCGCTCCAGTCGAAGTCCCGGTAAGATTCAATGCTCCCAGGATGGTCAGCGAAAATGTACCTACATCCCAAGGTCCGGTAAAGATTACAGCCGTATCAATGGGAAATCCTCATGGAGTCATATTGGTCGATTCTGCCGATAATGCCCCCGTAGAAATTCTTGGCCCGGAACTCGAACACCATGTCATATGGCCTGACAGGGCAAACATCGAGTTTGTCGAAGTAGTAAATACCACCGAATTGCGAATGCGCGTGTGGGAGCGTGGCAGCGGCGAGACAATGGCATGCGGCACGGGAGCATGCGCCTCGCTTGTGGCATGTGTACTCAATCGGCTCACGGAGCGCCACGCCATAATACATCTGCTCGGAGGCGACCTCGAAATAGAATGGAATCCTGACGACTCACATGTGTACATGACCGGACCGGCCGAAACCGTATTCAACGGCACCTACCGCCGACTACTATAGATTAATATACAGGGACTGACAAATAATGGGATAACAATGATAAGGATTAACGATAACTTCCACCGGCTCGCGCCTACCTACCTTTTCACCGAAGTAGCCCGCCGACTTAAGGCCTACGCCACGGCTAATCCCGATGTGGATATAATCCGTATGGGCATAGGCGATGTAACGTGCCCGATATGTCCGGCCGCCGTTGAAGCAATGAAAAAAGCGGCCGACGACCAGAGCGACCCCTCCACATTTCACGGATATGGTCCCGAACAGGGTTATGAATGGCTACGCCGGGCCATAGCCGAAGGCGACTATATGTCGCGTGGAGTAAACGTGGATATCGACGAGATTTTCGTAAGCGATGGTGCCAAAAGCGATACAGGCAACATAGGTGATATCATTTCTACGGAATGCCGCGTAGCCGTCACCGACCCTGTATATCCGGTATATGTCGACACAAATGTAATGGCCGGACGTGCCGGTACACCCACCCCCGACGGATGCTGGAGCCGCATAAGCTATCTGCCGTGTATAGCAGAAAACGCATTCATACCGGCTCTCCCGACCGACAGTCCCGATGTAATCTACCTGTGCTACCCCAACAATCCCACAGGCACGACTCTTACCCGCGATGAACTCGCCAGATGGGTTGAATACGCACGTGCCCACGGTTCGCTTATATTATTTGATTCGGCCTACGAGGCATATATAACCAGTCCCGACGTGCCCCATTCAATATATGAGATTGAGGGTGCCCGCGAGGTAGCCATCGAATTCCGCAGTTTCTCCAAGACCGCCGGATTCACAGGGCTGAGATGTGGATACACCGTAGTACCTAAAGAACTGAAAGGTGTAGCGGAAGATGGTACCATTGTGAGTCTCAACAGCCTATGGCTACGCCGGCAATCTACAAAATTCAACGGTGCGAGCTACATTATACAGCGTGCAGCCGAGGCCCTCTATACTCCCGAAGGACACCGACAGGTAGCAGACACAATAGCCTACTACATGCGCAACGCAAGGATATTGCGCGAAGGCCTTGAGCAGATGGGACTGCATGTATGGGGAGGTATTGACGCTCCATACATATGGCTCCGCACTCCCGACAGCATGTCATCATGGGAATTTTTCGATTTTCTTCTCAACCATTGCCATGTGGCCGGTACCCCCGGCTCAGGCTTCGGCCCATCAGGCGAAGGATATTTCAGACTCACTGCATTCGGCCGCTACGAGGACACAGTGCGTGCGGTGGAGCGGATGCGCCAGCTTTCTGTAAATGAATAGATACAAACCAACTAATAATCATATATTCAAAGTGTTATGTCAAAGTTGAGATTTAAAGTAGTGGAAGAGGCTTTTGACCGTAAAGCCATACCTGTGGAAACTCCCAAAGAGCGTCCGACAGAGTATTACGGAAAATACGTCTTCAACCGTCAGAAGATGTTTGAGTATCTTCCCAAGAAAACCTATGATGCACTTGTCGATGCTATCGACAACAAAAAGACCTTGTCTCGCGAAGTCGCCGACAGTGTGGCCGCAGGCATGAAGCAGTGGGCCATTGACAACGGTGCGCGCCACTACACCCATTGGTTCCATCCACTGACCGACGGCACCGCAGAAAAGCACGATGCTTTCGTTGAGCACGACGGCAAAGGCGGCATGGTCGAGGAATTCACCGGCAAGCTACTTGTACAACAGGAGCCCGACGCATCGAGCTTCCCCAATGGAGGTATACGCAACACATTCGAGGCACGAGGTTATTCGGCCTGGGACATATCGTCGCCTGCGTTCATCCTCGACAAGACTCTCTGTATCCCGACAATCTTCATCGCCTATACCGGCGAATCGCTCGACTACAAGACACCTCTGCTACGAGCCCTCAACAGCGTTGACAAGGCCGCCACAGCCGTAGCCCGATATTTCGACCCCGAGGTAAAGCATGTCAACTCGTTTCTGGGATGGGAGCAGGAATACTTCCTCGTCGACGAGGCTCTCTACAGTGCACGTCCCGACCTGGTGATGACCGGTCGCACTCTCATGGGACATGAAAGCGCCAAAAACCAACAGCTCGAAGATCACTATTTCGGTGCCATACCCTCACGTGTCGAATCCTTCATGCTCGACCTTGAAATCGAGTGCCACAAACTCGGCATTCCCGCCAAGACCCGCCACAACGAGGTAGCCCCCAACCAGTTTGAGCTTGCCCCCATATTTGAGGAGACCAATCTTGCCAACGACCACAATCTACTGCTGATGTCGCTCATCGCAGAGGTGGCACGCCGCCACAATTTCCGTGTACTCCTCCATGAGAAGCCATTCGCAGGCATCAACGGCTCGGGCAAGCACAACAACTGGAGCCTTGGCACTGACAAAGGTGTGCTGCTATACGCTCCCGGCAAGACCCCAAAAGATAATCTGCAGTTTATAACATTCGTGGCCAATACAATGGCGGCGGTACATCGCCACAACGGGCTGTTGAAAGCCTCGATTATGTCGGCTACAAACGCCCACCGTCTTGGAGCCAATGAGGCGCCCCCGGCTATCATATCCATATTCCTCGGCTCACAGCTGTCAGAAATATTCGACAAACTCGAAAAAAGCGACTCCGACGATCTCATAGAACTGGCAGGGAAAAAGGGCTTGAAAATCAACGTAGACCAGATTCCCGAAATCATGGTCGACAACACCGACCGCAACCGCACGTCGCCATTTGCCTTTACCGGCAACCGCTTCGAATTCCGTGCAGTAGGCTCGTCGGCCAACTGTGCCTCGGCCATGATTGCACTCAATGCCGCCATAGCCGAGCAACTGATGGACTTCAAGACAAAAGTCGACGCACGCATCGCCGCCGGCGAAGGTCTCGACCACGCTCTCCTTGCCGAGGTAAAAGAGATACTGCGCGAGTCAAAGGCTATACATTTCGACGGCAACGGATACTCCGACGAATGGAAGGAAGAAGCCGGCCGCCGAGGCCTCGACTGCGAGACATCGGCACCAAAGATTTTCGACGCATATCTTTCACCCTCAAGCATCGAGATGTTCAGCAAGACCGGAGTATTCACCAAGCTCGAGCTCGAGGCACGCAACGAGGTGAAGTGGGAGATGTATACCAAGAAACTCCAGATTGAAGCCCGCGTACTCGGCGACCTCGCCATCAACCATGTAATACCCGTGGCAATCCGCTACCAGTCTGTACTCACCGACAATGTGTTCAAACTCAAGACTCTATTCCCCAACGAAAAGGGCGACAAGCTCGCCGCAATGGATCTCGACACCATCGAACGCATATCAACCCACATGGCCACAATCATGGAAGAGGTGAAAAAGATGGTCAATGCCCGCAAAGCCGCAAACAAGATTGATGACGAGAGGGAAAAAGCCATCGCATACCACGATAATGTGCTCCCCTGCATGGATGTCATCCGCTATCACATCGACAAGCTCGAGCTGATGGTTGATGACGAAATGTGGCCACTGCCCAAGTACCGCGAACTGCTCTTTATCCGCTAAACCGGACATATACACATACATGAAGGGAGGCGGCATTACGCCGCCCCCTTCTCTTCTCTCCTACCTCATTAAGGAAAGTTTTTTAAGAAAAAAGATATGCATAAAGGTTTGCCAACGTCCAGAGGGCTATATGACAGCCGCTACGAGCACGACGCCTGCGGCGTAGGACTGCTCGTCAATATCAAGGGCGTAAAATCGCATCAGCTTGTTGAAAAAGGACTGCAGGTGCTTGAGCACATGGTCCACCGAGGTGCCGAAGGCGCCGACCCCAAGACCGGCGACGGAGCCGGCATAATGGTACAGATACCTCACGAGTTTATTCTGCTGCAAGGAATCGCAGTGCCCGAAAAGGGCCGCTACGGTACCGGCCTTGTGTTTCTCCCGAAAGATGAGTACATACAGCAGACAATACTCGACATTATCGAACGCGAAGCAATGGAGGCCGGACTGTCGCTCATAGCCGTGCGCGATGTCCCCACCAACAACGACCAGCTCGGTATCGTGGCCCGCGGAGCCGAGCCGGCCATACGACAGATATTCATCGCCGACGAAAGCAGCGACGAACCGATGGAACCTCGACTGTATATACTGCGCCGACGCATCGAGAAGAAAATCGCATCGCTTGACATCCCCGACAAGGAGCAATTTTATATCGTGAGCCTGTCATCGCGCGTGATTGTATATAAAGGAATGCTGTCGAGTCTGCAACTGCGCTACTATTTCCCCGACCTGATGAATCCGCATTTCACCACCGGGATGGCGCTTGTACATTCGCGCTTCTCCACCAACACTTTTCCGACATGGGCACTGGCACAGCCGTTCAGAATGCTCGGTCACAACGGTGAAATCAATACCATACAGGGCAACCGCATGTGGATGAAAGCCCGCGAGTGTGTGCTGCATCCCGCTGTGCTGGGCGACAACGACGTAACTCCTATCATACAGCCGGGCATGAGCGACTCGGCCTCGCTCGACAACGTACTCGAGTACTTCGTCATGTCGGGCATGTCGCTCCCCCACGCCCTTGCAATGCTTGTGCCGGAGTCATTCAACGATCGCAACCCCATATCACCGGAGCTGAAGGCATTCTATGAATATCACTCAATCCTCATGGAGGCATGGGACGGTCCGGCCACACTGCTCTTCAGCGACGGACGCTATGCCGGTGGCATGCTTGACCGAAACGGCCTGCGCCCGGCACGCTATCTGATTACCAACAACGGCACTATGGTAGTGGCGTCGGAGATAGGAGTGCTTCCGTTCGAAGCATCGGAAGTGAAGGAGAAAGGACGCCTGCGCCCCGGCAAGATGCTGATGGTCGACATGGAGAAGGGAGAGATATATTATGACCCTGAACTCAAGGAAAAACTTGCCGGAGAATTCCCTTACCGAGACTGGCTGCAACGCAACCGCATCATACTTGACAAGATTACCACCGGCAGAAAGGTGGAGAACACGGTATCCGACTTCCACAGACAGCTTAAGGCATTCTCATACCATCGCGAAGATATCGAAAAGATAATGACTCCGATGGCTGCCGACGCAAAAGAGCCGGTCAACTCTATGGGCTGCGACACACCTTTGGCAGTACTGAGCCGTGAGCCGCAGATTCTCTTCAACTACTTCCGCCAGCACTTTGCCCAAGTCACAAACCCGCCTATCGACCCGCTCCGCGAAGAGCTCGTGATGAGTCTCGACAGCTACATCGGAGCCATAAATCTCAACCTCTTTGAGCTGTCGCCCGAACTGTGCAAGATGGTGCTCTTGAAGCGCCCCATCATCACCAATCGCGAGCTCGACATACTCTGCAATCTGCGCTACAAGGGATTCAACACCCGCAAACTCGCAATGACATTCCCGGTTAAAGATGGAGCCCAAGGTCTGGAGGATGCCATCGAGCGTCTTTGCAACGAAGCCGAGCAGGCTGTCGACGAAGGTTGCAACTATATCGTGCTCTCCGACCGCGGCGTCGACCGGGATAATGCCCCGATACCGTCGCTACTCGCCACTTCTGCGGTTCACCACCATCTGATTGACAGAAAAAAACGTCTACAGACTGCACTTATAATCGAGACAGCCGGCGCACGCGAGGTAATGCACTTCGCTCTGCTCTCAGGCTACGGAGCCAGTGCCGTAAATCCCTACCTTGCGTTCGCCGTCATCAACGACCTGGTAGAACGCAAAGAGCTGCAGCTCGACTTCCACACCGCCGAAAAGAACTTCATCAAGGCTGTCGACAAAGGTCTGCTCAAAGTAATGTCAAAAATGGGCATATCTACCCTCACTTCGTATAAAGGAGCACAGCTGTTTGAGGCAATCGGCATCTCGGAGGAGCTGACACGCAGGTACTTCGGTTCTACCGTAAGCAAAATCGGAGGTATAGACCTTGCCGACCTGACCCACGAGATACTTGCCACCCATACCGCAGCATATACCAAAGAAAGCGACTCCGACGAGCCGCTGCGCCATATCGGACAATACGCATTCCGCAAGGATGGCGAAAGCCACGCATGGACTCCCGAAGCCATAGCCACACTGCAGATTGCCACACGTCTGGGAAGCTATAAGAAATTCAAGGAATTCACCTCAATCGTCGATAATAAGCCCTCTCCCATATTCATACGCGACTTCCTCGAGTTCCATAAAGGCACACCTGTGCCTATTGAAGAGGTCGAGCCGGAGGAAGCGATTATGCGTCGGTTCGTTACAGGTGCCATGTCGTTCGGTTCAATCTCACGCGAGGCCCATGAAGCGCTCGGTATAGCCATGAACGCCATCGGAGCACGCTCCAATACCGGCGAAGGAGGAGAAGACCCCGAGCGGTTCAAGCCACGTGAGGATGGTTCATCGGCACGCTCGGCCATCAAGCAGGTGGCATCCGGACGTTTCGGCGTTACTGCCGAATACCTTGTCAACGCCGACGAGATACAGATTAAGATAGCCCAGGGAGCAAAACCCGGCGAGGGCGGCCAGTTGCCGGGCTTCAAGGTCGACAAAATTATTGCCCGGACACGCCACTCTATACCGGGTATATCGCTCATCTCTCCCCCACCCCACCACGACATCTATTCCATCGAGGATCTTGCCCAGCTCATCTTCGACCTGAAAAATGTCAATCCTCAGGCTGCTGTGAGCGTCAAACTGGTAAGCGAGAGCGGTGTCGGCACTATCGCCGCCGGTGTGGCCAAGGCCAAGAGCGACCTTATAACCATATCGGGCAGCGACGGAGGCACCGGCGCGTCTCCCGCCAGCTCAATCAGATACGCCGGTCTGCCGGTGGAAATCGGATTGGCTGAAACCCAGCAGACACTTGTGCTCAACAATCTCCGCGGACAGGTAAAGCTCCAGGCCGACGGTCAGCTGAAGACAGCGCGCGACGTCATCACAATGGCGATGCTTGGCGCCGAAGAATACGGGTTCGCCACAAGCGCGCTGATTGTGCTTGGATGCGTGATGATGCGCAAATGTCATCTCAACACATGCCCTGTAGGGGTAGCCACACAAAATGAGGAACTGCGCCGGCGATTTGTAGGCCGCTCGGAGTATGTGGTCAACTTCTTCCGTTTCCTTGCACGTGAAATCAGGGAGACTCTGGCAGAGATCGGCGTTCGCTCGCTCGACGAAGTAATCGGACGCACTGACATGCTACGCGTCAAGGCCGACTATACCACCCCAAAGACATCCCACCTCGACTTCTCGCGTCTGCTCTACATGCCGTCGGAAGCCAAGGTCAACGCCATAATCAATGTCGTGCCCCAGAAGCACGACATCGACCATGTACTCGACCGCGAACTGATTTCCAGAGCATATCCTGCCATTGAGTCAGGAATGCCTGTCGAACTCGAGTTCCCCATACATAATACTGACCGCTCTGTAGGCGCTATGCTCTCGGGCGTGATTGCAAGAAAGTATGGTAACGCCGGTCTGTCCGATGGGACAATATCATGCACGTTCCTTGGCTCGGCAGGTCAGTCGTTCGGCGCATTTCTCGCCCACGGCATATCATTCAGGCTTGAGGGAGACGCCAACGATTATGTAGGCAAGGGACTGTCAGGCGGACGCATTGTAATAGTGCCGCCGACAGGAGCTAAATTCCTGCCACAGGACAATATAATCGCCGGAAACACATTGCTCTACGGAGCCACCTCAGGCGAAATATACATCAACGGACGTGTAGGCGAAAGATTCTGTGTGCGCAACTCGGGCGCAATCGCCGTAGTGGAAGGCGTAGGCGATCATTGCTGCGAATACATGACCGGAGGACGTACTGTAGTGCTCGGCTCGACAGGGCGTAACTTTGCCGCCGGCATGAGCGGAGGCATTGCTTACGTATGGAATCCTGATGGCAATTTTGACTACTTCTGCAACATGGAGATGGTCGAGCTGTCGCTCATCGAAGATATGGCCGACAACCGCGAACTGTACCGTCTGATTGGCAACCACTACAAGCACACACGCTCACCACTCGCCGGAATGATGCTCGACAACTGGCAGCAGTATGTCGACCAGTTTATCAAGGTCATTCCATTTGAATACAAAAAGGTGCTCCACCAGGAAAAAATGGATCGCATGCAGGAGAAGATTGCCGGCATCGAGCGCGACTAAACTATCTCTAAGTCGACCAGAGATTACCAACTAATCAAGAATACATAACGCAACACAATATATGGGAAATCCCAAAGCGTTTCTAACAATACCACGTAAAGAGGCCGGCTACCGGCCCGTCAACGACAGAATAAAGGATTACGGAGAGGTAGAGCAGACTCTCAATCCGGAGGATCGCCGCCTGCAGGCATCGCGCTGCATGGAATGTGGAGTACCGTTCTGCCATTGGAGCTGCCCTTTGGGTAACAAGCAGCCAGAATGGCAGGACCGTCTTTACAAAAACGACATACGCGGAGCATACCGTCTGCTCACAGCCACTGATGACTTTCCCGAATTTACCGGACGTGTATGCCCGGCCCTGTGCGAGAAAGGATGCGTGCTCAACAAGGAGCATGAGCCGGTAACAATACGTGAGAACGAAGCCGCAATCGTAGAGCGCGCTTTCCTCGAAGGAGTGGTGGAGCCACGCATACCGTCGACACGTACCGGAAAACGGGTGGCCGTAATCGGTTCGGGCCCTGCAGGTCTTACATGCGCCAACCGTCTCAACCAGCATGGGCACATAGTCACAGTATTTGAGAAAAACGAAGCCACAGGCGGTCTGCTACGTTTCGGCATACCTGATTTTAAACTCAACAAAAGCGTGATTGACAGGCGTGTGGATATTCTCAAGCAGGAAGGAATAGAATTCCGCACAGGAGTTGAAGTCGGTACCGACATTCCGTTGTCACAAATTACCGAGGAATATGATGCGGTATGTATAGCCATCGGTGCAGAAGTGCCGCGCGACCTTCAGGTGGAGGGCCGCGGGCTGCACGGAGTCCATTTCGCGCTCGAACTGCTACAGCAACAGAACCGCGTAAATGCCGGCCTTGAGTTCCCGGCCGATAGCCGTATCTCGGCCAAAGACAAGAACGTGCTTGTAATCGGCGGAGGCGATACCGGCAGCGACTGCGTAGGTACAGCCAACCGACAAGGCGCTCGGAGTGTCACCCAGATTGAAATCATGCCTATGCCACCCGAAGGTGAGAATCCCGACACCCCATGGCCCTATTGGCCTGTTGTACTCAAGACTTCCAGCAGCCATCTGGAGGGATGCACCCGAAGATGGTTACTCGACACTCGCCGTTTCATAGGAGACAGCGACGGGCGTGTAAGCGAAGTCGAGGTAGAGGAAATCGAATGGGTCAACGATGCCGCCACCGGCCGAAAGACTATAAAAAGGTCGGGCAAGACTGAGAAGATAAAGACCGAACTGGTGCTCCTCGCCCTCGGATTTACCAATCCAAGAGCCGAAGGGCTTCTTGAACAGGCCGGTGTAGAGAAAGACGCGCGCGGAAATGTAAAAGTCAACGCCGACATGTCGACATCCGTATCTGGAATATTTGCCGCCGGCGATGCCTCGACCGGGGCATCACTCGTGGTAAGATGTATCGCTTCAGGACGACAGGCCGCTGAAGGCATACACCATTACTTATCGTCAAAATAGCATTTTCATATAGAGCCGCAAACCTTCCGACAGGGATGCGGCTCTTCTATTATAACCAACCTACCGATAGATGGAACCTCTCAAACATGAATGCGGCGTGGCTATGGTGCGCCTGCTCAAGCCGCTGAGTTACTACAAGGAAAAGTACGGCACATGGCATTACGGCCTCAACAAGCTGTACCTGCTGATGGAAAAGCAACACAACCGCGGACAGGAAGCCGCCGGCGCCGGATGTATCAAGATGCACTCCCCCGCCGGCAGCGAATATGTGTATCGCGAGCGTGCGCTCGGCTCAGGAGCCATAAGCGAGATATTCTCGTCAATCAACCATCAGATAGAGCATGCCCGGCTCGGCGACCATAGCGCAGAATGGGTCGAGGAGGAAGCCCCGTTTATTGGCGAGATATACATGGGCCATCTACGCTACTCTACCACCGGGCGCAGCGGCATGAGCTATGTGCATCCGTTTCTGCGCCGCAATAACTGGTGCTCGCGCTCGCTTATGCTCTGCGGAAACTTCAACATGACCAATGTCGAAAGTATATTCTCTGAAGTGGTGGCCAAAGGGCAGCATCCGCGCATTTTTTCCGACACGGTAATCATACTTGAGCAGCTCGGCTACTCCCTCGACAAAGAGAACAGCCGTCTGCACCAGGAGTTCACCCTGCAGGGTCTTGACGGCATAGAACGCGCCCGTGCTATAGAGGACAATCTCGACATACCGTCTATCCTGCGCTCCACAGCCCCAAGCTGGGACGGCGGATATGTAATATGCGGAGCCGTCGGATCCGGTGACATATGGGCATTGCGCGACCCCCATGGCATACGTCCGGCATTCTATTATGCCGACGACGAGATTGTAGTTGTAGCCTCCGAACGCCCTGTAATACAGACTGTAATGGATGTCGCAATCGACGATGTGCACGAACTGGCTCCCGGAGCGGCTGTCATTGTGGCAAAGAGCGGAAATGTAAGTGTGGAGCAGGTGCTCCCGACGGCCTCCGACGCCCGCTGCTCGTTTGAGCGCATTTATTTCTCTCGCGGAAGTGATGCTGACATATACCGTGAACGCAAGGCTCTCGGATGTCAGCTCGCCTCACCTGTTACCGAAGCATTGGGAGGCGACCTCCGCCATGCAGTGTTCTCCTTTATTCCCAACACGGCTGAAGTGGCGTTTATCGGTATGTGCGAAGGGCTTGAGAGCGAACTTGACCGTCGCCGGACAGAGGCGATACTTTCCGCTCAGAAAAGGAACGAGCTCACACCTGCAGTACTCGAAGAGATAATGAGCGACAAACTGCGCGTGGAGAAAGTGGCCATAAAGGATATCAAGCTGCGCACATTTATCGCAGAAGGTGCTACACGCGCCGATCTCGCCACACATGTCTACGACGTGACATATGGTCTGATTGAGCCGGGAATCGACTCCCTTGTCGTGATTGACGACTCTATCGTGCGCGGCACCACCCTACGTCAGTCGATTCTTCGGATGCTCGACCGTCTGTCGCCGCGACAGATAGTAGTGGTAAGTTCATCACCGCAGGTGCGCTATCCCGACTGCTACGGGATAGACATGTCGCGTATGGGTGAGTTCTGCGCATTCCGTGCAGCCGTAGCGCTGCTTAAAGAGAGCGGACGCACACATGTGCTTGATGATGTATATCGCCGATGTCTGGAGCAGGAATCTTTGCCCGACACCGAGATTGTGAATTGTGTAAAAGACATATATGCACCCTTCTCCGACGAAGAGATTTCAGCCCAGATAGCACGCATGCTTACCCCGGATGGAACACGTTCAGAGGTGAAAATCATATATCAGACTCTCGACGGACTGCACCGCGCTGTTCCATCGTCGCCAGGCGACTGGTACTTCTCGGGCGATTATCCTACATCCGGAGGCACACGTCTGGTCAACCGCGCCTATGTCAACTACTACGAAGGCCATCCCGACCGCCGCTGACAATCTATTCCACTACAACAAAAACATAGAGTTAGTCTGTATCGTAATCAACATTCAATTACGACACAGACTAACTCATTAAATTATTGCTTTAAAAGTTTTGCCAGCACAATCAAAAAACTGGCAATTATTATCTAATCAGCATCATACATCATATAAGATGCTTTTCTAAAATAAAGTTTATGGCTGCGTACATATCTCATTATTTCTAATATCCTTATCCGTACGCACAATGTGTTTTATCACACGTCGGACATTGCTCCACTTCGGGAATACGGCAAATGGACGAACCGAACTATAGCTTACAAGAATCACCAGCAATGATGTAAGCGCTACAATAAGAAGCCATCCGTAAATTTCCTTCATTGATACTACCAACGCCTGAATCTGTACCATTCCATAAATCCGAGCAATCGGGATATGGGTCAAGTCGGGATTAAAGTCGACAATGTTGGCACTGAGCAAATCGGCATTCTTTGCCATAGTCCTACGCAAAATCTCGCCAATAACTGCGGGCCCAAATGTAGCCCCCATCACAGCTCCGGTGAATCCGTTTATAGTAAGAGCCTGCGGAAATACCTGAAACGGCAGCCCACTCTGGACTATTGATGTAAGAAATACAATCGAAATTATTACTGCCCCCGCTCCACGAATGAATAGCGGGACAAACAGCATCTCTTTCTCTACACAATAATCAATAACGAAGTAGAAATATGCAAGATATATGACAGCCAGCCCAAAGGCAATCGCAGTCATGGTCTTGTATCTCCATTTTCGGATAGCAAATGTGAAATATGTAACCGCACATCCTGCAATGATTCCAGCAAACACATACCAATTGAGATCAATGAGATTGGTCTCATCGAACCCGAGAATGTTTGCAGCATAGCTGTGCTCAAATACATGTTCTGTGGCAATAAGAGTAAAAACACCAGATATATGGCTGTTGCACGGATTACATTGCGGTTTTTCATTGCCTGAAAACTTATATATGGATGGTGCAGGAAAGAGGCTCGCCATAAATTTATACACAAGCATGCAATTCCGAGAAGAGCGGCACCACGGATTTCTCCGGAGTCCCACCAGTCGAAATAATTTCCATAAACACAAATAAACGTGAAACACATCATAAAAGCCGCCCATAACAATGCGCCAATCCAGTCAATACCCAAAAGAGGTATAAACATCGGGCCACGCACGGGCTTTATCAGTACCATCACCATTATCATCATCAGAGCAAGCAGCCCTGTCATTATCCAATGCATATATTCCCACTGAGAGAAAAATGCAGTATAAATGGTAGCGATACCATTAAGTTGGATAACACTGTCCACTATGATATAGACATAGCAAAAGAAAATTGCCATATCTCTCACAGGTGTAAGCCATAGCTGTATTGTGGAGTTACAGGCAAAAGTAGCCTGCATTCTAAACCATCCTGCAACAAAACAGGTAATGACCAACACCGGTACACTTGTTGTACAAGCACATATTATATTTGCCGCAATAAGTACGATGGAAGACACAAGCAACTGATTCCGAACGGAAAAACGGAACTTTATCCTGAACATCACGGCAAAATTAATCGCAAGTCCGATAATCGACGCATATCCGGCCATCAATATATCCTCCTGCATCAGTGCAGTGGTTCCCACCATGTCGGTAACTGCGGCAAGATATACACCTCCCGAAAACTGCACTATCAGCACAAAAAATATAAATAGATACGGTTTTAGCCGACGTGGTACATAATCCGGAACGTCAGGGATATCAAATGGCCCTTGTGGGGCGTGCCAATCTGCCATATCAGTATCTTACACTACATTCCACATTCATGCCGGCTCTAAGTTTCGCCATATCTTCCGGAGCATTGTCAGAGAAGAATTCAATTCTGACCGGAACACGCTGACGCACCTTCACGAAATTGCCTGCCGAATTATCCTGGGGTAATATCTACGGCTACACACCCTCATAACAAGCAAAAATCCATCAGACAATCCTTCTCAAAATCGGTATCATATAAATTAGACAATCTCTGAGACTCCACAATTATTTATTGCTTCAGTCGCCACAGCAGCTTTCAGAAAACGCCACATCGGTCGCTCCCAACGGGTTTATTCGCCATGGAGCCAAAGACAGAGATACCTCATTCCTTGTACCTGTAAATCTCGCTACAAAACTCATGAATTTAGGTTTCGACGTAAACTTTTTCCTCCCATGGAACCGGCCTCATAGCGGAGATTACAACCTCGACGATCTTTTTGCATGGATTGAATGTATTAATAACTGATGGATAGCAAAGAACTATCATTAAAAATATGCCGCTGTCATCGCCATACTTATCGTATTGGTGATGACAGTGCTTGATGTCACATTAGTAAATGTGGCATTACCGGTCATGTCAGATAAGTTCGGGATTTCCGACTCCTATTCAGTATGGATTGTCACGATTTATCAGCTGGCGATAACGATGCTTCTGCTGCCTCTTTCATCGGTAGGAGATTTGTATAGTTACCGACGGAATTTCCTAATAGGTGTAGCAGTATTTACTTTTGCATCTGCTTTGTGTGCGGCCTCAGTCAGTTTCTCCATGCTACTTGTCGCTCGCGCACTTCAAGGTATAGGAGCAGCCTGTGTGATGAGTGTGAATATTGCTCTCACACGACTCATTTATCCGCGCAATATATTTGGCCGCGGACTGGCACTCAATGCAATGGTCATAGCAATAGCCACAGCTGCCGGCCTGACTATCGCAGGATGTATCCTTTCCGTAGCGTCATGGCATTGGCTATTTCTTATAAATATACCTTTCGGAATAGCTGCATTCTTTATCGGGAAAAAATTACTGCCCCAGAATCCGCCTAAAGAACATAAGCCAAAATTTGACTGGATAAGCGGTATAGAGAACGCCATCGTATTCGGTCTCATATTCTATGCACTCGGTAGTTTTGCCCAAAAGGGTGATTTACTGACCAATTCGTGTCTTATAGGCATTGGCATCATAGCAGGAGTATTCTATGTAAGGCGTCAACGCGACAAAGATTCGCCCATGCTATCGATTGATTTATTCAAAATCAGGCTCTATTCATTAAGCATCGCGACCTCTGTATGCTCATTCATCGCCCAGAATCTCGCGATGATATCATTGCCGTTTTTGTTTTTCAACAGTTTAGGCTTCAACGAAATTACCACAGGTCTTCTCATGACACCGTGGCCTCTCGCCACTATGATTACATCTCCCATCGTAGCAAAATTTGTAGAGAGACATAATCCCGGAGTTACAGCATCTGTCGGTATGTGTGTATATGTGTTAGGTGTAGCATTAATACTTCTTCTACCACATTCAGGCGTACCTGAACTGAATATTGCATGGCGTATGGCTCTATGTGGAATAGGATTTGGATTGTTTCAGACGCCCAACAATATTGTTATGGTTATCGCAACCCCAATTAAGCGAACGGGGGAGCAGGAGGTATGCAAAGTACAGCGCGTCTTGTCGGACAGACACTTGGTGCAACCATTGTCACTTTGATTTTTGCCGTATCATCATCCCATCTCTCTGTAAAGATATGTCTCTATGTTGCAATAGGAACAGCTTTGGTGGCATGCATATTAAGTATGAGCCGTGCCGGTAGGATTCAAACGGATGACAGCATTAGCAAACAATGAAAATGCACTCGCAGTGTAGAATCGTCCTCCCACGAGTGCATTTTTGTATTCTGTTTGAATTTATTTTTATACTATAACCGGTTTTGACCGATATGCCATACATGAAATAATCAACGAAACAAGGGAGCATACTGTCATTATGCAATAAGTTGATATCTGTATAGAGCCGATGCCCACCAAAGGAGTAACAATTCCGCCAAACAGAAAGCCTGTAGCTCCGACAATTGCCGATGCCCATCCGACCATGGCCTTACCTTCAGTCATCGCCAGAGTCGTCGATGTTGTAAACACCATGCCAACTGAAAACAGCATAAAAAACACCAGTATCTCATATCCCCAGAAACCGACACCAAAATAAAAATTCAAAAGCTGTAGCAACGAACATAAAAGCATTCCGGCACATCCCAGGTCAGAGGCATTGGTTATTTTTCTGAGTTTTAACGACAGTATCGACCCGGTTCCTATCGCCATTGAATTTATTCCAAACAGTATCCCGAACATAAGTTCAGATAGTCCGAAGTCATTCTGAAGGATAAAGGATGCAGATGATATATATCCGAATAAAACTCCATTTGACATGCCGAAAATCAATACATAGCGCACATAGGCACTATTCCGAAATAACTTGCCGGCTTGAGTAAAAAGGCTTGTCAAAGTCCCGGTATAGCGTTTTTCCTGCAGATGTGACTCTCTGAACGGGATGGAAACAAGATACAGGAAAATACCGATTGCAAGAAGTATACAGAAGATGCCTTTCCATCCAATCGATTCGGAAAATAGTCCGCCGATAACAGGAGCTGTTACCGGCGCTATGCCATTAATTGCGCCGATGATAGCCAAAGTTTTTGCAAGTTCACGTCCACTATAGCAATCGGTCGCGACAGACCGGGACAGCACAACACCACCTGCTCCTCCGAGCCCCTGAAAGAACCGGCATATATTCAATACCTCTATTGTAGGAGAAAATATACTTGCTACCGTTGCCAATATGAATAACAACAACGCACATTTAAGAAGCGGCTTCCTACCCCATTTATCACTGAGCGGTCCAAAAATAAGCTGACCGACGGCCAATCCCAATATACATGCAGCCAGACTCATCTGCACAGCCGATGGTACGGTATTAAATTCAGCAGTCATGACCGGAAGGGCGGGAAGATACATGTCTGTGACCAACGGCGGAAAGGCCGCCAAAGCGCCAAGCAGAAGATAGAGATAGATTAGATACTTTTTTCCATATTTAGATTCCATTTTCAGTTGTTTTTACATAACAAGAGCCTGCTGAGATACTCAACAAGCTCTTATTACACGATTATTAAAAATCCGGTGGCTTTCAGAATACAAAATTAATCATTTATTCTGAACTTTCACCTCTTTGCGAGGATGACGAAGATGTTTAATCCAGATATAGTATCCTGTCAATGGCAGACTCGCGCCCAATAATGCGCCAAGCAACCAAATGATGCGGGTAAATATGCCGCCAAGTGAACCGGTATGAATGGAGTATATCCAGCCACGAAGTTTATCAGCAGCCACCGCGTCGTGATATGCAGTATTCAATGTCAGCTCTCCCGACCTACGGTTAAACTCATATTTATCGGAAGCTCGGCTATTCCCTGTTTCACCAAGAGTTACCGTTGCCGACTCCTGACCAATAGTAATCTGATGAGCATCCGGATTTTGAGTTCTCAATTCATCATAAACCTGTTGCCAGCAACCAAATTCAGAGTGACGTCGTCGTTCGCCACGACCATGTCTCTCTCCACCCTCACCTCGATGATTGCCATGACGGCTTTCGCCGCGACCGCCACGTTCCGCACGTGCTTCGGATGAAACCTTAGAGTGCTGCCCGAAGTTTCGAGGCGTATGTTCTACACCGCATATGGCATAGAAAGCTGAACGATACCAGTCAAACGACCATGTGAGGCCGGTCAGAGACATTGCAAGGACAAAAATCAGGGCATACATTCCACCTGCCACATGAAGTCCCTTCCAAAAGCCTTTCCATCCATTAGAAAAAGAAATTGAAAGACTTTTCCTCAGACCTCTCTTCGCACGGGGCCACCATATGACGATTCCGGATATGAGTGCAATTACAAAAATGAGTGTTGAGACACCGACCAGCATCTTCCCTACTTTCACACCATCTCCATGGGGATTAGCGCTATCGAGAAGCCAGCGATGGAGTTTGAACATCGTAGAGAAAAATGCAAGACGCTCGTATTTCCCTGTTATCTGTCCGGTATACTGATTCACAAAAACCGACGCACGTCTTGGCTTTGAAAGATTCACCTGATATGTGCGTTCCTTATCCTTGAATACAGTAACTCCCGTTATAGAAACACTATCGGGCAATGCACTCTTTACATCCTCAAGTATTGTACCGATAGGGAGTGCTACGTCCTTTACCTCAGATGCATAGTAGACATCACTTTTGATTGCTCTCGTGATCTCAGGCTCAAAAATCAGCATTGCTCCCGAGAAACATATCAAAGTGATAAAAACGCCGAAAGGAACAGATAGCCAAAGGTGTATCTTACGAAAAAACTTGATCATATCTCATTACTTTACAGGAGTCATATAGCCAAAGCCGGTGATGTCGGTAGCGGCGATTGTCACACCCTTGACAGCCTGCGCTGTTGCTGTATTTATAGCGTATATGGCCGGTTGCTCATTCTCGACATTTACGGGAATATACACTTTACCATTCTGACTGTAAACGGTCTTGCCTATTGAAGAAACATTATCAGGCATCCCTGTTACATATGTCAGTTTCTTTGACGAGGCATCAAAGATAGCAAGTTCGGTTGCAGCCGGATTACTTTCAGTAAGAGGGCGGTCATACATTATCATCAGGAAGCAATCTCCCCCCGCAGGCCAGCAACGCATGAATGAGCGGTTGCCACCCGGGGTCTGTGCTTCTATATTACAGTAATAGTCATCAAACTGTGTGCTACCTGCGGGTATACGGCATACTCCGGCCGGAAGACTGGTTTTCTGACGAATATCAGTCATAGTCTTTGCATAGCTTGCCGAGAAAACATATATATCGCCGTTTTCGGCTGCCCATACCGTCTGATAGTATTGTGAACGGTAACGGCCACATGGAGTGCTGATTTTATCAGTTCTGGCAAGAACCGGATTAAGCATATTCTCATTGTCATATATGGCTACCCAACACTCATCGGGGTATTGTGTGCCTACAAGTTCGCCGGCTTTATAAGCACCGGAACCGCTTCCGCCGGCTTCCGTATGTACAAGATTTTCATATCCCGGACGTATCCACTTGCCATTGTCATAAGCCGCACCATATTGGCTCAGGCCCATTGGCACGGCTCCGCAGTATAGTTTCGAACCACTCTGCTCTGCTCCGGCAAGAGTCACATACTCTCCGTTACCAAGGAAGTTTTCCATGCTGTAGGCACCTGTCGATGTATCGTTTGCACGGGAAGTTTCATTGTACACATCAAGATATGTCACCAACAATGTCTTGGGTTTGTAGCCATGGGAATCAGTGAGATTGTCAGGTCCGTCTCCGGTCGACATCGTGATGATATCGTTTTTGTATGCCCCATAGGAAGAGAAACGGCTGATACGATACTCCATATCGCGGGCCTGCATAGCGCCATTACCATTCAGTATATAACTACGGGTAGTGCCGGCATTTCCCTGATTATATGTAAGTGCATAAAGAAAATCCTTGTAAAATACCCATTGGGTTGCACCATCGTTCAATAATCCATTGTTGACTGTAGACAGATTGCCGTTGTCAAGACTCTCACCTGTCAAAAGAACATAAGAAGTTGCATTTGAACCCTGGACAGTTGTTGCAAACACAAATTTCCCATTTCCATCGCCTGATGCAGAGCCATCGCCCGGCTCGTCATTCTCAGAACAGGCAGTAAAAACTACTGCCGGAATCATAGCTGACGCCATAATGCGCCATAATGAAGTTTTCATTGTCATATCTCCTTTTTGAATAAAATTAATTTCCGAAATAGATTCTTACTTTGCCATAAAATGCCCTGCCGGCTTTCTGAAGACTGAAGTTGTCATATAGACGGGCATTGGTAAAGTTTCTGCACTCCAATGACAGGTTATATCGGCCGTTTCCTATGCCATATGAAACCGTCAGATTATGGGCAAACTGGTCAGGAACAATGTAGTCATCATTGTTGGAACCGATGTTTGCCGTATAGTAGCAGAAACTATGAGTATACTGATTGTCATACGTAACGGTAAGTACATTGCTTTTTCGTCCGAGTCCACGCCAATATAAATTGATATCTGAGTCAGCAAACATATAAGGGAGGTTGGGCATGCGTTCTTTATATGACAGGTTTTCGGCTGTACTTCCTTGCGCGGTAGGCATATTGTCACGCACGTTCATAAGAGTAAAATTTCCGCCGAGGCTAATCCACTTGGAATAACTATACCGTACCGATGCGCTGATGCCCTTGGTATCTACCTTACCATAATTGACATATGTAGCCGCCGACTTACCGCCACTCAGAGCGAGTATATTACGCTGGATGTAATCACGTGTATCACGATATATAAATCCGGCTTCGGCATAAACCGTATGACTGCCCAACGTAGCATTATAACTGATATTTAGATTTATATTGTGGCTTGCCTCAGGCCTGAGCGAGATATCTCCAATTTCGAGATCCTCATCGCCAAACATCTCTTCAATCGTAGGCAGACGGTAAGCCTTCTCATAGGAAGCCTTCATCTGGAAGCCCAAAGGCATAAACCACGTACCGGCCGCACCGTAACCCAGATAGTCGATTGAACGCGATGTAATCCGGTAAACGTCCTGAGCAGAAGATGTGGCCATCGGGCCGGAAACATACTGATGATACTGTTTGCCAAAAACTGTAAAATTAAACTTCGTATTCGGCATGTATCGATACGAAACACCGACAATATTCTTGCTTGTGACTTTTGAAAATTCATCCTTTGATGGAGGTGTTGTCAAAATATCCTCATTATAACGGTTGAACGCATTGAATACATCATTTATAGTAAACACATGTTTCTCGCCGAGCCGATAGTTAGCCGTAAATGCTGCCGAGTAATTATTGTTTATCGCTTTAGACAATTGATATGACTGCTCCCCCGGAGAATTCAGCGTTGCAGTCTCTCCTCGCCAGTTATATTTTACTGCTGATGTATCTACATTTGTAGTTATATTACGGTTATAGTTTGCGTTTAATGATACATCCAGTCCCTTTGTAAAGAGATTCCGTTTACCATACTCAAGCGATGGGATAAGGGAATGTCCATGCCTATGTTTCTGTCCGTAAACAATCTCCTGGCGCACACCGGTCTGCATCTCTTTATACATATGTGAATAATTAAATCCAACTAACAGACGGTCGGCCCATGACTTGTTAACAAAACCGACTTTTGCAATGATTGCCTCATTATGGTACGTATCATTGAAACGGCGCACATGCTCGGATTTCTTGCGATTGATGGCTCCGGTCTCAAAATTTTCAACCGGAGAGTCTACCCAATAATTATTATCCGAATAATTCTGAAAGGCATTGATTTCATACTTGAAGCCATTACGGAGCGTCTGGCCAAAATTAACATACGATTTATGGGTGTTGAACGATCCATATGAATACGAAGCGTCCAAAAACCATCGGCGCTGACGTTTAGGAGTAACAATATTGATGACACCACCGATGGCATCCGCCCCAAAACCTACCGGTACTACACCTCGGTACACCTCAATCCTGTCCGCAAAATTTACAGGAATATTGTTAAGACTGAATGAGCTACCTACGCCTTCCTGCGGGACGCCGTCAATAAATACTTTGACATGTTTCCCGCTAAAGCCGTCCATGGTAACAGCCATATCGGAGCCGACACCCCCGCTTTCACGAATTTTCATTCCAGGAGCTTTAGACAAAGCCTCGCTCAACGTTTTGGTTGTATTTACAAGCTCCTGAGTATTGACTGCCGTAGCATTGAATGCCGAATTTTTGACTTTACTCAACTGGTTTCCTACAACAATAATTTCAGCCAACTGTGTAACAGGATTCAGCTTGATATTGAGCTTAACCCTTTCCTTGGATTTTATATTGATTTTTGTCTCTACTTTATCAAAACCAACCGACGAAACAACAACAACATACTCACCTGCCGGCGCCTTAAGGTGATACAGACCCTTCTCATTAATAGAACACATATATGATGTCCCTTTTAACGAAACTGTAGCGTAGTCAATCGGGTCACCGTCTGACGACAGAATCTTACCGGAAATCATACCTGAATTGTCTTGCGCAAATGCGCTTAATGAGATTATTGATAAAATCAATAGCAAAAAAGTCCTCTTCGGAGATGTCATATTGCCGTAAATTCTAATTACATTATTTTGCTGCAAAGTTCGTCATTATTAACGTTCAAGGAAATACCCAATTTCAAGTACTAAACAGTAAACACCTACATACCAACGACTTGCACCCACAGCATATGCCGCATAGATATGTAAACTACACAAAAATAAGGGTAAACAGCATCCCTGACGATACTATTCTGGATATTAACCATTCATTTTAGGTAATCCTTTATGCTTAGTTATTAACTTCTCGTGAAGATACTGGAATACCACAAAAAGAACGGGTACAATAAATAGCAGAGCCAAGGTGCCAAAAAGAAGTCCACCAACGGTTCCCACGCCCACGGAAATATTGCCATTAGCACCATTAGCCACCAAAGTCCACCTATAGAAAGCAATACCAGCACTGCTACAATCCACCTGTTTCTGAACAGAAAAACTATGCCACTCTTATACTGTCCTACCACAGTAATAAGCGACTTGTCAAAGGCATAATGGAATCGCTTGACATAACTGCCGCTTCCATTAATCATTGCTCCCGGACGCATTAGTAAAGCGCTTAATGCCGGACAAAGAGTCATGGCATTTACCAATGATATGCCTACAGCAACAGCCATGGTAAGACCAAACTGTCGGTAGAAAGTACCGGAAGTGCCGCCCATAAAGCAAACCGGAATAAATACAGCCATGAAAACTATGGTTGTTATAAGCGCTGCTGAAAGCCCCCCATCGCAGAGACTGTGGCCCGATACGGATCATTTTCTCCACCATCGAATTTTGCCTGCACAGCTTCCACTACCACTACCGAATCATCAACAACCGTACCGATTACAAGCACTATGGCAAAAAGTGTCAGCATATTAAGGGTAAATCCGACTGCATAGATAAAAGCAAATGTACCGATTAACGAGACTATAATCGATAATATCGGAATAAGTGTGGCTCTGTAATCATGTAGAAACAAGTATACTACCAGAACAACAAGTACCAATGCAATTACAAGCGTCTCTATTACTTTATAGATTGAAGCGTCAAGAAAATCCTTTGTACTCGATATATCGGTCAGAACCATTCCGGGAGGAAGATTTGACCTGATTTCATCCAAAGTCTTGTCAATCTCTATGATTACTTCATTGGCATTGGAACCTGCCGTCTGTGCAATCATCGCATTTGCCCCCGGATGTCCACTGGTCTGACTAAGCATTGCATAGTTTACAGCGCCAAGTTCTACATTGGCGACATCACCAAGCCTGAGAACTCCCCGTCAGGCAACGCCTTCACAACAAGATTCTCATACTCTTCGACATTCTCATAGCGTCCTCTGTATTTTAGAACATATTGAAATGTAGTAGGAGATTCCGCGCCAAGCGTTCCTGTCGGTGATTCTATATTTTGGTCGGCAAGTACCTTGTCAATATCTGCAGGCACTAACCCATATTGTGACATTTTAATTGGGTCGAGCCATATTCTCATTGCATATTCAGCGCTAAATATGTTTACCTCACCGACACCTGCTATTCTCGATATCTGAGGTTCTATATTTATTTTCATATAGTTGGTGAGGAAGTTCGAATCATATGTATCATCCGGACTATATAATGTTATGGACTTCAAGGTGATATTCTGTCGTTTCCTCACAGTAACTCCACTTTTCGTAACCTCCGCGGGCAAGAGTCCCTGAGCCGATGCCACTCGGTTCTGAACATTGACCACTGCCATGTCTGCATCAGTCCCCTGCTTGAAATATATTGTTATTGAAGCTGTGCCGGTATTAGTGGCTGTAGATGTCATATACATCATGTCCTCCACTCCATTAAGCGACTCTTCAAGAGGAACAATCACGCTCTTAAGCACGGGTTCCGCATTTGCACCCGTATAGGTAGCAGAGACTCTAACAATAGGAGGCGCGATATTCGGGAATTGCTCTATCGGCAGCTGAACAAGGCCAAGTATGCCGAGAATAACAATTAATACCGAGACAACGCCGGATAGCACAGGACGATCTATAAATGTTTTTACAGTCTTTTTTCTTCTTGATTTTTCGCAAAATTAAAATATTAAACTTTATGGCTTTGTATCAGTCAGATTACCAAATGACAAACTGCACAATAGTAGTGGCTAACGATTGAATGGCCATTATTTACTTAAAAACAAAACAGTTAACTTTGCAGTATATTCCGATTATGAAGAATCTCGCTACATATATAGATTTTGTATTCTGCTTGATTGTGCTTCCGGCCATGATGGCATTATCCCCTATCGAGCGATGGTTTCACAATTTCCCGTCATATATGGTTTGTGCCGGGATATGGCTTTATTTTATCTACATAATCAACAGGGCTTTTACAATCCCCTTTTTGTTCGCTACACGAAAAAATAAAATCTGTGGATTCATAGTGATTCTGTTGTCTATTGCAGGGACATTCATCCTTTCTGGAATTGAACTATATATACCCAAAACCAATATTCACGATACCGGAATTGTGAGGCATCTGCCGCAATTTCTTCAATATCAGCAGGCCCTTTGGACTCTGTTTATGATTGTGGAAGCATTTAGTTTTGCGGTGGGACTACTCATACAGACAAATATTCAGAAAGCACGCCGCAGAGCAGCCGAGGCCGAACGTGACAAAGCCGAGATTGAACTCTATAAAGCCCAGATAAAGCCACATTTTATTTTCAATACTCTCAACTCGCTTTATGGCTTGTTTTTAACCGGACAACCAAATGCATTGCCTTCGCTTGAGAAATTCATTTCCATGATGAGATATATCCACACATCATCCAATCGAGACCTTGTGCAACTATACGAGGAGGCTGAATATATTAGAATATGTGGACGTGCAATCTCTGAGACTGAATGAAATGACATCAGTCACCTTAGGAATAGATATAAAAAATAAAGACCTTATGATTCCCCCTATGCTGCTCGTCACTTTCGTTGAGAACTGCTTCAAGCATGGTGTATCGCCGATTGAAAAAAGCCGCATAATCATTAGTCTTGCGCAAGATGATGATACAATACAATTTACTACTTCCAATAGGATTTTTCCCATGAAAAGAATCGGAGAACATATGGGCATTGACAACTGCCGTAAGCGTCTGGAACTGCTATATCCCGGGAAATATGAATTGATAATCAATAACAATAATGACATATTTGCTGTGTCACTACAAATACAACTCCAATCATGATTAAATGTGTCGCAATAGATGACGAGCCTATAGCATTAAGCATTATACAGGAATATTGCAGGCGATATGGAGATATTGATCTTAAATGCTTCACATCGCCTGTTGATGGGATGGAATATATAAAAACAACATTTCCCGACATCGTATTTCTTGACATAGAGATGAACTCCCATAACGGAATTACTATGGCAAAAGAACTTCCGGAAAATACATGTCTCATTTTCACCACCGCTTATTCACAATATGCACTCGACGGTTTTAATGTCGATGCCATTGATTTCCTGCATAAGCCGGTATTTTATCCGAGATTTGAACGGGCAATGCAAAAAGCGATGTTGCTTGTCAATGCCAAAGAGAGCCACACAAAAAACGTGATACAATTACGCTTAAGGTAGAATACAAGACCGTAGTTGTTGATGTCGATGACATATCCTATGTTGAGGCGATGGACAATTATGTTAAAGTTTCCAGGCCCTCTCAGCCTACATTAATCTCGCAGATTACAATGAAAGAGATGGAATCGCTGCTTCCTACCGATCGGTTTATCAGGGTACACCGCTCATTCATTGTCTCTCTTGACTCGATTGACAAATTCTCCAACCGTCGTATATTTCTTAAAAACTACGACAAGTACATCCCGGTCGGTCGCACATACAATGACTCATTCAATAATCTTTACACCATATTCAAACAAAACGACAAATGAAAAGAAAAATCTCTATGATGCTCATGGTTATTGTGGCATCTCTTTCGGCTATCATATGCCGGAACACCTATCACACAAAGCGAACTTCCTAAAGCCGCTCAGACATTCCTCAGCAAACATTTTGCCGGCGACAATATTGTAAAAGCCGAAAAAGAACCGGGACGCCGCGGTATGGAATATGAAGTAGATCTTAAGAGCGGAGCGGAAATAGACTTCCGTGACAATGGCGACTGGAAAGAAATTAAAGCTGCAAAAGGGTCAGCAGTACCCTCAGCCATTATCCCGGCGGCTATATCAAAATTTGTGTCAACCAACTTCTCAGGCCAAGACATCGTAGAAATTTCCCGTAAACGAGGAGGATATGAAATAGAATTAACAAATGGCACCGAGTTAAAACTCACTGAGGATGCCAAACCTCTCACCGAGCAACCTCGCCGTCAGAATGGTAATCGTCCACGCAAGTAATACATACTGCAATTCTAAATCCAACTAATTACAAGCAAAACCGCACGCCTATAAGTATTCTGTAGACGTGCGGTTTAGTTATGTGTTAATTAATTATCACTTGGTGTACTCATCAGGAAGCACAGGCATTGCACCATTGCATGTACATACAAATGCAGAAGTAGCAACAGCCCTGCGGTGAGCCTCTGCCACCGGCATACCCTTAAGTACACAGGATATGAATGCGGCGGTAAACGAGTCGCCGGCACCTACAGTATCTGCGACCTCAACCCTCGGAGTAGGCAGGAATGATACATTGCCGGGGGTAAATACGTAACTGCCATTGATACCACATGTAAGAATAAGCATCTTCAGATTGTATTTACCAAGGAGAATCCAGCACTTGTCCTGAAGGTCTATGCCTGGATAGCCGAACATGCGGCTTACAGTGACCAGTTCTTCATCGTTAATCTTCAGAATATTGCAGTGTTCCATCGATTTACAGAGAATCTCCTTATTGTAGAATCCCTGCCGCAAGTTCACATCAAATACCACAAGAGTATCCTCATCCCTGGGCATAGTGTCAAGGAAGCGGTTGATGGTTTCGCGCGACACGACATTGCGCTGGGCAAGCGAGCCAAAACATACGGCTTTTGTTTTTTTTGCAAGAGTCTCAAGCGAAGTAGTCCAGGGAATATTATCCCAGGCCACATTCTCCTTTATCTCATACTGAGGCACTCCGGCCTGATCAATCTCGACCTGCACGGTACCCGTAGGATAAGGCACCTTTTCGATAAGTTGCTTGAGTCCTTTTGAGGTCAGATTCTCAAGTATCTCATCGCCAAGAGCATCATCACCTACAGCGCTTACGACGCAACTTGGTAGACCAAACTGTGACACATGATAGGCAAAATTGGCGGGTGCTCCACCTATTTTCTTTCCTTCAGGGAGAACATCCCACAGGGCCTCTCCCATTCCTACGACTACATTGTTGTTCATAATGATGGTATTAAAATATTTATTGGGGTAACTTTTATTTCTTTATTTTTATTGTATAGTACATGAGATATATCACTCCGGCAGTCATTACGGCTACTGCACCGACCTGTCCTACCGCGTCAGCGGCAAAGCCCATGGCCAGAGGAAACACAGTGCCTCCAAAAAGACCCATAATCATCAGTCCCGACACTTCGTTTTTCTCATTGGGAGAAGTGTTGAGAGCCTGTGCAAATACCACTGAGAATACATTTGAATTGCCGAATCCGATAAGACCGATACCTATATACAGGGCTGTAAGAGTGTCACACACGAATAGCATCCCCATAGCCACAAGCATCATTGCGACACTGAACCCGAAGAACAGTCTGGGAGACACCGAGCGAAGGATAAAAGCACCGAGGAAACATCCGGCAGTACGGAAAATAAAATATATACTTGTTGCAAAACCGGCCTCTTCAAGAGGTAGTCCGAGGCGCTCCATTATAATTTTTGGAGCAGTAGTATTGGTGCCCACATCAATACCAACATGACACATAATACCTATAAAGCACAAGAGTATAAACGGACGACCCAACAATTTGATGCACTCTCCTACACCGGAGGCTTTGTCAGGACGCTCCTCCTGAATCGGAGTAGCGCCAAGCACCGATATAGACAAGAAACTTATAACTGCATAAATGATAAACAGCGATCGCCAGCCAAGGCCGAATGTAGGAATAGCAGTAGTGGCACCCCATGCGGCGATAATCGGCGCGAGAAAAGAGGCTATTGCCTTCACAAACTGTCCGAAAGTAAGAGTCGACGCAAGTTTGTCGCCACTTATAAGATTAGTCACCAAAGGGTTAAGCGATGTCTGCATTACTGCATTCCCGATACCTAAAAGAGAAAATGAAATAAGCATTATTGCATAGCTGTCGCCAAAAGCCGGAATGAATAGCGATACTGCTGTGATTACAAGGCTTATAAGCACTGTCTTTTTACGTCCAATCTTATTCATGAGCATGCCTGTCGGCACTGAGAAAATCAAGAACCAAAAAAAGACAAGCGACGGGAAAAGATTTGCCTCCGAGTCGGAGAGAGCAAGATCTTTCTGTACATAATTTGAAGCTGTGCCTACGAGGTCGACAAAACCCATTGCAAAAAAGCATAGCATTACCGGCACAATCTGCATCAGTGAAGTTTTGCGGTCCACGGCAAGCGGTTGTGATATTTCCATATGATTTAGTTTATTCTACTGTTATAATTTCAGTCATTAACATCCTTTATAGAGAATATTTTGAGATTCCTTATATCTGCCTTTCCACCATCCGCGCTGAAAGAGATACGATTGTAAGGAGCAGTAGGGAACACCAGATTGGTCATAGCGAATTTTCCGTCAGCTTCAAAAACCTCTATACTTGACCTGTCGACAAATATACGCAGTTTTAGAGTTGAATCGTCGTAGGAGAATGTCGGCGCGACAGTTACTGCAGGGAAATCCTGGCTGAAATCAGTAACTCCACTCTTGCGGCGATCAAAAGTAAGAGTACTTTCCGACGGATTATAAACCATATCTACATAATCTCCTTCATCATTCGACAGCATTACCGACACAGGAGCTCCTTTGCGTGAATCAATGTCAAGAAGAATCTCACATATTCCATCGTTGTCCGCTGGGAGTGATATTTTCCGTGGATTCTTACCGACAGATAACTTACTCTGACGGCTTACAAGACGGTCGCGGAGCATATCAACTTCGGGCGACGGAACGGTAGATACGTATATCTGTCCGTCAGAAGCCTTAAACAGCCCCATTTCACGCGGGAGTGTATTGGCGCTTCTGAACTGCATCGTCGGAACTTCGGCCGCATACTGCCAGTTGCTCATCCATCCTATCACAGTACGACGGTTGTCAGGAGCATCGCTCCAACTTACCGTAGCGTAATGATCCTTACCGAAATCCATCCATTTTGTAGGCACATTCCCATCAGCATCCTTGTCGGGAGTAAAAGTCTTGCCGTCAAAATCACCAATGAAATATTGAGCTGCGCTGCCGCCGAACGGACCGCCGGGATTGATATTGCATATCAGCATCCACTTTTTTTCTCCGGAACCCTCCACAGTGAGTTCAAACAGGTCAGGACATTCCCATACACCATCCTGCGCTCCAAGGCCTTTGCCAAAAGCGCTGTTCAGAGTCCAGTTCTTCAAATCAGGCGAGCGGAATATCAGCATCTCGTGGTCAAGAGCATGGGCGAGGAGCAAATTCCATTCTCCGGTAGCTGCGTTCCAGAACATATTAGGGTCGCGAGCCTCACTTTCAAGAGTGATTACCGGATTGCCGGGATATATCTCAAACGTCATTCCGTTGTCTTTACTGTGGGCAAGACTCTGTATCTGGCTTGCAGCCGCCGAAGTATATAGCGATATTATGGCATCCTTCCCGAATCCTGCGGTATTGTCCGGGTCAAGCACCGAACTGCCACTGAACACATATCCCAGCCCGTTTGGCTCGATAGCTACCGGATGATGCTCCCAGGTTACAAGATCCTTGGACGATGAATGCCCCCAGCTGAGATTCTGCCATTTTGAGCCATACGGATTCCACTGATAATACAGATGCCATATCCCATCTTTATATACCATGCCGTTAGGATCGTTCATCCATCCATACAGAGGGGTGTGGTGGAAAGCCGGACGATACTTTTCGCGATTTGAAGTGTCAAACGTGTCAGCAAGAGCAAACCGTGACCAACAAGCATCCTCCTTGGCATCACGTACCGACGAACGACTCTGTGAAGTTACAATATTGAGTACAACGTCGTGACCGGCATACTGCTCCATGTCAAGCGGCACACAGTAATCCACCTTAGTTTTTGCCAGACGCACATGAAGAGTGCGGTCGAGCTTCCCGTCGACAAGTATATTTACTGTCGCGTCATCGTTACTCTCCTGAACAGGCATCAGCAGAAACTTCCTGCCGCTGTCCACGCGCACAAGGGTATTGTTTACTCCAAGATGATCCACAGTAACTCCGTCGGCACAATTGGCGTTCGATGCCATCATAAGAGAAGCTCCTGTCATAAGAGCGGTAAGTCCGGTTTTTATTTTATCCATATTGATTTTATACTGATGTGAGTGGTAAAATTTTCAGGTTAATGCAAATCTAAAACAATCTTTTCTCCATTGAATAAAGTTACTGTCGACAACGGAATTGCCATGTGTAGTATCCGTTGCGTTTCCATACTGCAAAACTACTATATTGCCCAATTACAGCCTATAAAAAATCGTGCATTGTCTATTAAATTCGTTGTATGCACATCATTTTTATTATCATAAGCACTGTTTTTCATATGATTATCAATATCTTTGCAGTGTTGATTACCTTATATGCGCAATTCTCATGAAAAAGTTGTCTATATACCTGTTTATTATCACATTTCTCACCACCGCTCTTGCAGCATGTTCCGACAGCAGAATATATAAAATCGGAGTATCACAATGCAGTCAGGATGACTGGCGTTCGAAAATGAACGACGAAATCAACCGTGAAATAATGCTTCATGAAGATGCGGAAGTAGAAATTCGTTCAGCCGACGACAGCAATCCGAAACAGATTTCCGACATACGCTACTTCGCCGACAACGGGTTTGATATAATAATTGTATCGCCCAACGAAGCGCAAGCCCTCACTCCTATTATAAAAGAGGTATATGAATCGGGAATACCGGTAATAATATTCGACCGGAATATTATCGGCGATTCATATACCGCACATATAGGTGTCGATGACAAAAGCATTGGCCGGGAAGCCGCACATTATGCATTCCACATACTCACCGAGCCACCCAAAGTAATCGAGATATACGGACTGCGCGGCTCTACTCCTGCTGAAAACCGACACAACGGATTCGCAAATGAACTGACCGCCGGTGGAGGCAAAATAATAGCAAGCGAGGCCGGCAACTGGAATAAAGAAGAGGCAATACCTATTGTCGACTCATTACTGAAAGCTCATCCGGAAGCCAATCTCATATACGCTCATAACGACCGAATGGCTATAGCCGCCGCTGAAATAACTCGCCGTCATGGGCGCAATGACATAAAGATAATCGGAATCGACGCGGCACCCGAAATTGGTATAAAAGCAGTGGCCGACAGTATTATCGACGCTACATTCCTATATCCTACCGAAGGACACCGCTTAATACAAACGGCACTCGCGATATTGAAAGGCGAGCCATATCAGCGTGAGGTTGAGATACCGGCATCATCAGCAGTCGACCTCTCCAATGCCGACATATTGCTCCTTCAGAACGAGACTCTGACCGAAGAGACACGAAAAATGAAACTTCTGAAAGAGAAAATCGATGATTACTGGGCCAAACACTCGTCGCAGACATCGCTATTCTATGCAAGCATAGCTATAATCGTGCTACTATTCGGCGTATTCTTTCTTGTGCTAAGATCATTCTGGCAGCACCGCCGCCATCAGATGGCGCTCATGGAACGCAACAGACTACTGGAAGAACAGCGCGACATGCAAAAGTCTCTTAACGAAAAACTACAGGAAGCCACTCAGTCTAAACTTATGTTTTTCACCAATGTATCTCATGATTTACGCACTCCTCTCACACTTATATCCGAGCCTGTATCACAACTTGCGGATGCAAACAATCTAACGCCTCAGCAACATACACTAATCAAAATTGCCGACAAAAATGTAAAAATCCTTCGTCGCCTTATAAATCAGATACTTGACTTCAGAAAATATGAAAACGGCAAACTCGACCTGCATCTCTCTGAGATAGATTTCGGACATGCGATAAACGAATGGATGGAATCATTCTACGCTGTAGCCAGGAAACGCGATATCAGGCTGTCGCTTGATACACCCGCTGGCGCACCTGTCACAGGAGCATTTGATGCAGAAAAAATCGAGCGTATATTCTTCAATCTGATTTCCAATGCATTCAAATACACTCCCGACAATGGCTCCATACATGTGTCATATAGCGTAGAAAACGAACGACTTACACTTAAAGTGGCCGACACCGGCGAAGGCATAAGCGAACGCGATCTCGGCAACATATTCGACAGGTTCTACCAGGCCGACCGTATACATCCAAGAGGATCTGGCATAGGCCTTTCACTGGTAAAAGCATTTGTAGAACTACACGGAGGCACAATCTCTGTAAAAAGCGCACTTAACGAAGGGTCGGTATTTACTGTCGAACTTCCCATAAGGCACATTTCCGACACGACCGTTGCCACCGAGCAAAATATCACCCCCGAGGATGTAGCAACAGAATTATCCGGAATCGAAGCCGACCTGACCTTTGATGCGGCAAAGCCTCTCTTACTGATTATTGATGACAATAAAGACATACTCCGCCTTGTAAGCGAACTCCTCAATACATCCTACAATATAATCACGGCTACAAATGGTCGCGACGGCATAAGAATGGCAACAAAATATGTGCCTGACCTTATCATTTGCGATGTCATGATGCCTGTGATGGACGGCATGGAATGATGCCTGTGATGGACGGCATGGAATGCTGTCGGCGTATAAAGGAAGAGATATCCACCTCACACATACCCATACTCATGCTCACCGCATGCTCTATGGATGAGCAACGTATACAGGGATACGACAATGGAGCCGACGGATACCTTGCAAAACCGTTCAGCGGAGCCGTGCTGGCTTCAAGATGCGCATCGCTCATCTCCAACCGCAAGCGTATAAAGGAGATATGGAGCGGTGACACTACTCCTGCGGCGGCATCTGCGACTAAATGTATGTCACCGGACCCACAGAATCCGGCAAGCAAGCCGACATTACCGGTATCAGAAATCGACAATGATTTCTATCGTCGATTCATCGAAATATTAAAGGCCGATATGGGAAACTCCGATTTGAATGTCGACAAGATTGCTTCGAAGATGGGCTTGAGCGCTCACAATTCTATCGCAAGATAAAAGCTCTGACCAACTATTCTCCGGTAGAACTGATAAGACGCATACGCCTGAAACACGGTCATAACCTAATCGTATCGACCGATAAAACGATAAGTGAGATTGCCTATGAAACCGGCTTCTCTACTCCGGCCTATTTCACAAAATGCTATCGCGATGCCTATGGAGAAACTCCTACCGAGGTACGCAATCGATTGGGAAAATAGCAATCCGTCAGTTCAGTGAATGTCTCCTCTGTGGGCATGACACATTCATACCCCACATAACAGTCATGTAAATCAACGGATTAATACCATTTCACAATCTATTATCACTTTTGTTGCATATTCTGTCAAAAATCGTGCGACACACAGATTTTGATAACCGACGCAACATCCATTATATGCTGCACCATATTGTGCGAATTAAATTTGCAGCATAAAATTTACCAACCAATATCAACATGAAAAAACAGATTCTCAGTGCGATTTTGCTGTTTGTCTTTGCAATTGCCGCACAAGCACAGAACATCACGGTGCATGGAACAGTGCTTTCCAAGACCGATGACGAGCCGCTGATTGGCGCAAGTATTATTTCAGATGTGAAAGGGAGCATGGGTGCCGCCACCGATTTCGACGGTAACTTTACCATGACAGTTCCCGAAGGCTCATACATAACGGTGTCGTACGTCGGCTATACTACAATGAAAGCTGCGGCTCAGCCCACTATGACAATATACCTTGAAGAGGATGCCGAACACCTTGACGAGGTTGTGGTTGTAGGCTATTCTTCCGAAAAGAAATCCGACCTCACAGGGTCAGTCTCTGTTGTAAAGATGAAAGATGTCGCCGACACTCCTACAGGCAATGTAATACAATCCCTGCAGGGACGTGTAGCGGGCATGAATATCACTACCGACGGTACTCCCGGTGGCCTGAGCACAGGCACATCTATACGTGGCGCCTCGTCATTCCGAAGCGATGCCAACGGACCGCTCTATGTAATCGACGGTGTGATGACCCGTGAGAATCCGGGGACAATTCTCAACAGCAACGATGTAGAATCAATTCAAGTACTGAAAGACGCCGCATCTGCATCAATCTACGGCGCACAGGCAGCCAATGGCGTAATCATCATCACCACCAAGCGTGCCAAAAAAGGCGAATGCCGCGTGACTTTTGATGCAACACTCACACTACAGACCTACCAGAGCGGACTTGACATGCTCAATGCCGACCAGTGGGGTCAGGTATATTGGTCCGCCTACAAGTATTCCTACGGCACCACCCCAAATTCCGAACTATACGGCAATGGCGCTACTCCAAAACTACAGCCCTACACTAATCTCAATGGCGTAATCGTAAATCCTCAGAATACCGACTGGGAAAAGGAGATACACCGCACAGCTCTGATGCAGACATACAGCATCGGCATTTCAAAAGGCGATGAAAACGGCTCATCATCTCTGTCGGTCAGCTGGCTCGACCACGACGGTATCATCAAAGGTTCCGACTTCCAGAAAGCCAACACCCGTTTCAGCTCCGACTACGGATTCCTCAACAACCGTATGCGTGTCGGTGGCAATGTTACTGTCAACTGGTGGCGTCAGCACAATGCTCCCGGCGGCATAGAAGAAAATGCTATCAAAATGCATCCGGCCCGTACTGTCTACGACTCTGAGGGCAACTACAACGACCAAGTGGCATTCGGCCTCAACGACACCCCCAATATCATGCGACAGATTGAAGAAGAAGGCAACAACAAGCGTGAATATTGGCGCATATTTGGAAATGCATACCTATCTGTAGAGCCCATTAAAAACCTCATACTGAAAACCAATTTCGGCGTAAACTACCACAACGGTAACGACAAAATTTTCACTCCGGCCAACCTTCGCGACAACACCAACAATCTGTACCAGTATTCAAGCAAGACTACCGACTGGGTATGGACCAATACCGCACAGTATAACGCCAACTTCGGCAAAAACTCAATAATGGCTCTTGTCGGCATAGAAGCAAAGCGCAACCACTTCGAAGACATGTTCGGAGAGGGAAAAGGCCTCGAGATTGAAGACCCCAACTACCTGTATCTCGGCAACGTAACCGCAAACAAGAATACAGGGTCCGGTGCATCCAACTACTCTATGTTCTCCGTTTTCGGCAAAATCAACTATAGCTGGGACAACAAATACCTACTTTCGTTCACTCTCCGGCGCGATGCATCCTCTCGTCTGTCGACTGCCCACAACTACGACTGGTTCCCGTCTGTTTCTGCTGGATGGCGCATATCTCAGGAAAACTTCATGGAAGCCACACGTTCATGGCTCAGCGACCTCAAAATACGCGGTGCATACGGTGTCAACGGTAACGACATCATCGCCAACGATGCCTTTTATGCCAAATATGCGATGGATCTCGACCGTGCCGCTTATGCAATCGGCGGAGGGAACACACTCCTCCCGGGAGCACTCCGCTCTCGCAGCACCAACCCTGACCTCACCTGGGAGAAGACATATCAGACCAACTTCGGTTTCGACGCATCCCTATTCAACCACAAGCTGGCTCTATCATTTGACTACTTCCACAAAAAGACCGACAACATGCTCGTAGAAAAGCCATATATAGCCACTATCGGCGAAGGCGGATACTGCTGGTACAATGGCGGCTCCATGGTAAACAAGGGTGTGGAAATCACCGCCGAATGGCGCCAATCGATTAATAAGGATTTCAGCTATAGCATCGGTCTGAACGCTACCGTGATGAAGAATGAAGTCACTGATTTGATGGACGATATATACTACACCTGGGGTGGCGGCAACGGCATAGACAAAAGTATTGTAGGACAATCACTCGGCTCTTGGATGGGATACAAGACCGACGGCATATTCCGCACTCAGGAAGAAGTGGACGCCTATAAAGCGAAATATAAAGTAAGTTTCGGTAATCCCGCCGTAGGACGAGTACGATATGTGGACACCAACGGCGATAATGAAATCAACGACCGCGACCGCACATGGCTCGGTACTGATTTACCCAAAGCTCAGTTCGGTCTCAATCTCGGAGCCAACTGGAAAGGTTTCGACCTCAGCCTATTCTTCAACAGCATCATACGCGACGCATGGAACAACTCCAAATACTACACCGACTTCTTCCCTCTATGGACAGGCAATCATGGTATACAGTTGCTTGAGGCCTCCAACGCATACGACCGCTTCCTCCAGATCGGCTATTATGATTCCGACGTACCCGCTCCGGCTGTCGACAACTCAAACAACGAGAATGAAAGCTCGGAATACTTCATCGAAGACGGCTCATTCATACGCCTGAAGACACTCTCTCTTGGATATACATTGCCCGAGAAGTTGCGCAAGACTCTCCGCCTGCAGAACGCACGCATATATTTCCAGGCTCAGAATCTGCTGACCCTTACCAAATACTCAGGTGCCGATCCTGAAGGTCTCGGATATCCCTACGCCCTGCCACGCCAATACACTTTCGGCATACAGTTTGGCTTCTAATATACTCCCAATCATCAAATACTACAAAAATGAAACTGAAAAATATATTACCGATTGCACTTATCGGCCTCTCATTAAGTGCTTGTAGCGACGACTTCCTGGAAAACAAGCCACAAGGTCCGTTATCCGATGCAAACATGAATGATCCCGAGGCTGTCGACCTTCTCGTCCACGGAGCATACGCCACATTCGGATGTAGATATGCCGACTCCAATGATCCACACTGGTTTCCCGTTACAAACTGGAGCTACGGCGAGGTACGTGCCGACAATGCCTACAAAGGCGGCGGAGGTGAGACCGATGCATGGGAAATCCACGATATGGAAACCGCAAAAATCCAGCCCAACAACGGATTTCTTGATGGCAAGTGGTTTAACGTATACTGCGGAATATCCCGCTGTAATTCCGCCATCCGTGCACTCCGCAAAGTCGATGAAAGCATAATCCCACAAAAGAACACCCGTATAGCCGAAATATGCGTAATCCGCGACCACTGGTATTTCGAACTTGTACGCCTATTCAACCGCATCCCATATATGGATATCGACCTCCCTGAAATTGAATATCCCTACGTGCGCAACGATGAATTCTCACGCGAGCAACATCTTGACCGCATCGCAAAGGATCTACTCGCCGCAGCCGAGAATCTGCCCGACAATCAAAGCGAAATAGGTCGTATAAACCGCCGTATAGCTCTTGCCTACGCAGCCAAGGTCAAGCTATATCAGGCATATGAACAGGACCCGCAGACTAATGCTGTAATAAATATTAACAAAACCCTCATGGGTGAGGTTGTGGAGCTTATCGATAAGGTTCAGGGATATCAGCTCCTTGATGACTTCCAAAAGCTCGATCTCCTGGAGTATGAGAACGGACCGGAATCGGTTTTCGCCATCCAATTCTCAAAAGACGACGGCTCAAGCGGAGTAGGACGCATAAACTGGTCTATGCTGCTCAACTCCATGACCGGCCCCGGCTGCCCTTGGCAGGGTGACGGCTTCTTCCTCCCCTCGCAAGATCTTATCAACGCCTACCAGACCGATGCCAACGGTCTCCCCTTATTCGACTATCAGCAAAAGCCCGACTATGGTACAGTAGTCTTTGACAATAACGGAGGATACACACTCGGAAACGTCGACGGCAATGTAGACCCTCGTCTCGACTTTGTCATTGGGCGTCCTACCATAAGATATAAGACATACGAAGAACGTCCCTGCGGACTTTGGGTACGCAACAGCGACACCTACGGCTACAACAACACCAAGAGATTCTGGCTCTCGCCTGAGTCAAAAGACGCCACCCAGGGATGGCCTTGGGGAGCATCCGCTCTCAATTGGCAGGTTATCCGATATGCCGACCTGCTGCTCTACAAGGCCGAAGCATTGATTGAAATCGGTGGCAACGGTCTTGAGGAAGCACGCACACTCATCAACCAGGTACGTCAGCGCGCACAGAACAGCGCTTATGTCAAGGACTTCAACGACCCCACTAAAGATGCTGCCAACTACAAAATCGGTCTCTATCCGTCTGCGGGATGGAATCAGGATTACGCCCGCAAGGCTCTCCGCACAGAGATGCGACTCGAAAAAGCCATGGAGGGTGAGCGTTTCTTCGACCTTGTACGCTGGGGTATCGCCAAAGAGACGATGAACAATTACTTTGCCGCAGAGAAAGACAACCGTATTTACTACCAGAATGCTTCATTCGACACCGGTGAAGAATATTTCCCGGTACCGGTAGCTCAGTACAACTTCTCCGGAGGCATATACATACAGAATCCCGGATACCCCTCTTTCTGATACAGACACTACATCAACCAAATATTTTGAGGTAACAACAATGTGGAGAGACAAGCTGATTAAATCGGTGGTCTCTCCACTTTTTCAAACTCCATCTACAACTTAAACCATATAAATCAAATCATGAGATTAATCTTCCTGCTACTATTTACAAATCTTGTTATCACGCTCTTTGCTTCCGACAGCATAACGTATAAAGAGAAGTATCGTCCGCAATACCACTTTACCCCGACCCACAGATGGATAGGAGACCCGTGTGGAACGATTCGCCACAATGGCCGATACATGGCTTACAGTTGGGGAGCCGCAACATCCGACGACCTGATTCACTGGAACGAACTCAATGACCACGCTATAAAGGGACTTCCCCGCGATATCTCTGCCTTCACAGGAAGCATAGTCGTAGACCGCGGCAATACCGCCGGATATGGTGCCGACGCATTGATTGCAGCATTCACGTCATTCGACGAACACTCAAAAAAGCAATCCCAGAGTATAGCATTCAGCCTCGATAACGGGGCTACATTCCAATACTACGACCTTAATCCGGTAATAGACATCTGGAGCACTGAATTTCGCGACCCTACTGTAATATGGCATTCAGAAAGCAACAGATGGATAATGGCAGTGGCAAAAGCGCTTGAAAAGAAGATAGTATTCTATTCATCCACAGATTTGAAGCACTGGGAATGGCTGAGCGATTTCGGTCCTATGGGAGACTCCGAGAAATCATGGGAATGTCCCGACTTATTTCAGTTGCCGACTGAAGACGGCAAGAAGAAATGGGTGCTTGTCATATCCGTAAACTGGGCCCGTGAACAATACTTTGTAGGCGATTTTGATGGAAAAAGATTCATACCCGAACGCCCCGAGGCCTCGCCTTTGTATGTAGATGACGGATTTGACTACTATGCATCACGTGTGTTCCAGAACTTCGACAATCCGTCAGCCGACGATGTATATACTATCGGATGGATAAATACCTGGGACTACGCCACTGCAGCTCCCTCAGAATGGGGCAAAGGCATATGGTCGATTCCACGCAAACTGTCGTTATACTCCACTCCCGACGGCATGCGTATGCGACAGCAGCCTATCGGTTCTCTTGCCACTCTCCGCAAATCTCCGATAAAAATAAACCGTCGACTTCGTCCGGGTGTGACTAAGCTCCATGCTATTTCTCCGTTTGGCAATGTATATGAAATGAAACTCGCCATAAAGACCGACAAGCCCGACATATGCGGAGTAAATATATGCAGCGGCAACGGATACAAAGTGACAATCAGCTACGACAGCCAGACAAAATACCTTGTTGTCGACCGTACCGCATCGACCGACGTGTCGATACCAAAGTTCGACAGAATATCGCACACACGTATTCCGGATAAAAACGGAATACTCGACCTTGATATATTTGTCGACAAATCAACTGTCGAAATATTCGTCAACAATGGAGAAAAAACATTGACCATGCTCACATACTCGCCAGATACATCGACAGAAGCCAATCTGTTCTCTCTAAACGGCACCACCGAAGTTTCTCTTTCAGCATGGCCTATGAAATCAATCTGGTAAAACAAAATCCGGATACGCTCTCGCGCGGCCGGATTTCTAACCTATGATTCACTTATTTGTTGTTGCTTTTTTCTATTTCCATCAACCTCTATGCTTAGAGGAATCGAGCCTGTCATCATGAAAATGACTAATGCCATAATTGACAAAAATATGGCCCGGTGAAGAAAGCCGGGCCATATTGTAAATATTTTTATAATTTTGTTTTTTAGTATGGTATCCGATTTTCTACGTAGCAAAACTAAGTAATATTATCGAATTATCCAAATAAAACTGCTATTAATTTTCATATATCAACGATGGTTCGCTTATATATGATTTAAAACAATGTCATACAACATATCGAATGGTCTAAGGCTGGACAACAGCTACACTGCCAAGCTCACGAATCGCGCCGGTAACAGGATTCAGTATAAGATATGATGGATCCTTACGGTCATTAAATGGCTTGGGATCGAGTCCGAATACTATACCATATTGTGCCGCATCGATACTACCCTCCCACATGACATCGCCACGAAACGATATGCTCAGAGAAGCACTGCCGGGAATACAATAGGCTATGCCTCCCTTTGGAAATTCCTTAGGCTGTCCTTTCTCGTTCAGAGGCAGCCGTCCGCGGTCTGTGACCCGCAATGATAATGTTATAGGATCGCCCGACAGGTCGTTTGCATCGACTATGCCGCCGATAGCTGAAATTCGGGCTATGACCTTGCGCGATACGTCATCACCGGGAGTATACGTGATGGTATTGACATCAGTCTCGGTCTGAGTCGTACCGACAAACATCGCCGTAAGAGCAGCTTCCTGTGCTGCTATCTCATCAATTACAATTTGCATGGCCTTTCCATCTGGGGGCATCTGGTCGGCCTGTCCGGTTATCAGATCCGATCGGCTCTGACGCAATTCATATATGCGTTGTGCGGCAAGCTCGGCACGCTTTGCCACCGACTGGCTCTGCAGCATCTCAGCTGTGATTACCTGGTTGGCCGCAGGGGTCTGCAAAGGAGTCGGTTTAGCCGACACCGGCACAGGAATGACAGGGTCTTCCGCCACCGGCACATTTTCCGTATTGATAGCAACCGGCAGGTTGTTCTCGTCCATTATCAGATAAGGAGTGTAGCCTGGTTTAAACTGCATCAGATAGCGCTCAGAGTTGTTTGCGACACCACGCGCATTTACTACAACTGATTTTACACTCCAGCTTTCCGATTTCTTGGTAATCGGATTATCCACATTGAGATACTTCTTCGCATACAGGTAAAACTCGCCGGGCTCCTTGACAACATGCTCAGCCTCGATTGTAATATCAAGCACTGTTACAGGAAGGGAATATACAAGCCCGTAGTCATTGGCTTTTGTGGCCGAAAACTTCTGTGTGGTCTGGGCATTGCCCGCTCCTATCGCAAGCAGGCATGCCGAGATGAGTAGTGCACGGTTGTATTTCATATCTATGATGTTATCTGTTGTTGAATCAGTTTAAAATATCGCGTATGGCCTTTGAGATATTACGGGCAACATCTGTGGCGAGCACTCCAAAAGTTCCGTCATTCTCAGCAGCCAGCGTGCCTGCCATTCCATGTATATATGCCCCGATGGCTGCAGCAAGATCAGGAGTATACCCCTGGGCAATGAAAGAACCTACTATACCGGTAAGCACATCACCACTGCCAGGTGTGGCAAGTGCCTGACAGCCGCTACCGATAAAATATATCTTGCCGTCGGGACGCACTACACTTGTGTAACGCCCCTTTAGCAATATTATTATACTATAGTATGCCGACTTCTCTACGGCAGTCTTCAATCGGGACTCATGAGATGTATGCGGCCCGAACAATCTGTCAAATTCTCCGGCATGAGGTGTAATGACCGACATCGGCGGCACATGCTCCAACAGATTGGGACGCTGTGCGATACAGTTGAGTCCATCGGCATCAATCACCAATGGATTTGTGGACATATTGATAAAATTCTCTACTGCCCGCACGGTGTAATCATGAGTGCCGATGCCCGGACCAAGCGCCACGACATCATATTCATGCTTTGGCGATATGTCTGTGATTACGATATCATGCTGGTCGGCATGAAACATCGCCTCAGGTACGGATGTCTGCATAGGAATAAACCCACATCTGGGACCATGCACCGTAAGGCGTCCAATACCTGAACGGAGAGCTCCAAGAGCTGCCATCTGCGACGCGCCTATCATTCCATAACACCCGGCAACGAGAAGCATTGAGCCGAAATCGGCCTTAGAGCAAAATTCCGGACGCTGACGGAGTATCCGTTTTACATCTTTTTTCTCAAGCAGATAGTACGGACTCTGCTCGCCTCGCGACTCATTGCTCGCAAGTTTTATATCAAGCACCTTCCATTCGCCTAAAAACTCCGCATTGTCCTGAATAAAAAAAGACAGACGGGGGAACTCGATGGCAAGAGTAAGAGTAGCATGAACAACATCGCGCGACAAAGTAGCTTCGTTCCATTCGCCAAACATTCCCGAAGGCATATCGATTGAAACTATCGTTGCATTCGAACTGTTGATATAATCTACCAGCGACTTGAATCCTCCTTTAAGCGGTTCCTTAAGTCCGGATCCAAAGAGTCCGTCTATCACTATTGCGTCGCGGGTTATCACAGGCGGATTAAAATCATTCGTGATTTCTGTAAATGACACTCCAGGCACATTCGTAAGTTCATCGCGATAGTGGCGACACGCGTCGGAAAGTCCTCGGTCAGTGACATTGAACAACAGGACGGTGACAGTATAGCCCTCATCGGCAAGCATACGGGCCACCGCTAAAGCATCAGCGCCATTATTACCCGGACCGGCAAACACCATCATCGGACGCGATGGACGCCAACGGCTCATGATTTCCCATGTAATAGCCGAAGCGGCACGCTCCACAAGCTCAATTGACGTAACGCCCTCCTTTTCTATTACGGCATTTTCAATCGAGCGGATCTGGGCACTTGTAAATATCTTCATTAATGTCTTTGTCTATGTTTAGAGCATTCTGTCACAGTCATTGTTGCATCTCAGGCCATATGCACCAGCTGTATGGCGCGTCTGCACATATGTCGGCGCTCCTATAAACGCTCTTATATATCGCAAAATTACAAAATCTTATCAGCCCATGAAAGATTTGTCGTGATGAAGTCATAAATTTCCTATAAATTTGCATTGAAAAAAATTGAGCAATATGTCCACAATAATACTCGGTATCGAATCATCGTGCGACGATACATCAGCAGCCGTAATAAAAGACGGACTTCTCCTAAGTAATGTAATCGCGAGCCAGAAAGTTCATGAAGAATACGGAGGCGTCGTACCAGAACTTGCATCAAGAGCTCATCAACAGAATATCGTACCTGTAGTCGATACAGCCATACGACGCGCCGGCATATCTCCATCCGACATATCGGCAATAGCGTTTACACGTGGCCCCGGCCTTCTCGGCTCCCTGCTTGTCGGCACATCATTCGCCAAAGGCATGGCTATAGGTCTCGGCTGCAGGATTGTCGATGTCAATCACCTGCACGGCCATGTACTGAGCCACTTCATACGCAATACTGTAACCGACCGTGTGCCCGAATTTCCATACCTCTGTCTGCTGATATCCGGAGGCAACTCCCAGATTATACTCGTCAACAGCCCCAGAGACATGCAAGTACTTGGACAGACTATTGACGACGCGGCCGGAGAGGCGTTCGACAAATGCGCGAAAGTCATGGGCCTCCCATATCCGGGAGGCCCGCACATCGACCGTCTCTCGCAAGAAGGCGACCCGAAACGATTCAAGTTTGCCAAACCTCATATCCCTGAACTCGACTACAGCTTCAGTGGGCTAAAGACATCTTTCCTCTACACACTTCGCGACAATGTAAAAGCCGACCCCGATTTCATTGAAAACAACAAGGCCGACCTTGCCGCATCGTTACAGGCCACCATAATAGCCATACTCCTCGATAAGCTAGACAAAGCAGTCAAGATTACCGGTGTGAAAACCGTGGCAATCGGAGGTGGAGTGTCGGCCAACTCCGGAGTGAGAGCAGCTGTCGCTGACTACTGTGCCAGCCACAATCTTGCGGCCTTCATCCCTGAACGCGCATTCACTACCGACAATGCCGCAATGGTGGCAATAGCCGGATATTTCAAATATCTTGATGGTGACTTCTGTGCCATGGATGCCGCACCATATGCACGAGTTTCCGTATAAGCGATTTCTTTAATTCACGCTACAGATATGAACGAGACCTCATACTTATCACCTGAAATAGAAGCAAAAGCTGTATTTGATATTCTTCAGCAACGCAACATCACTATTTCTACAGCAGAAAGCTGTACAGGAGGGAATATAGCCCACTATATCACCCTCATCTCCGGCAGTTCCGAGGTGTTTATGGGTGGCATCGTATCCTACAGCAACGATGTAAAGCACAGAGTGCTCGGAGTCAGTGAGTCTGCCCTCGCAACATATGGCGCAGTAAGCCGGCCTGTAGTCGAGCAGATGGCAGAAGGCGCATGCCGGGTATGCGCCACCGACTGTGCCGTAGCCACCTCCGGAATTGCAGGCCCCGGGGGAGCTGTTCCCGGTAAACCGGTAGGCACCGTGTGGATTGCCGCCCGTTGCCATGGCACTACAGAGTCACGTCTCTTCCATTTCTCCGGCAATCGCTCCGACATCATAAATCAGGCTACAGCCTGTGCCCTTTCATTGCTTCATAGTCTGATTCTCAAATAAAATCCGCACTCTGACGTTTCTATGCCGATTTTTTCAGTAAACTTGGGATAGAAAATTGGGAATTTCTACCTAATTTTCATAGTCTGATTTCAAGGGAATTAGGATTTTAGGATTTGTGATGACATTCCGAGATTTGCTTCTTTTTTCTCAATCAGTACACATTTTGTACGATTCAGTTGTTAATATGTGTTGAGGGCGATTTTCAACGATGACCAAACCGCGCTATCTTTGCGCAAAACTCAGAATAGCAGCCTATGGCAAAAGTTGAAAACAAGAACAAACAAAATCCAAAACTCGTCCAGACGGTCCTGAAAGACGGACGCGCCAGCCTCGCGCTGGAATACTATCTCGGACGCACTGAGACCCCCGTATTCGATGACGAGGGCAACCACGTCATATATACCGATGGGGCAATGGCGGGGAAGCCGAAATACAAAATCAAGCATAACCGCAAACGGGAGAACCTGAACCTGTACATCATACTGCATCCCCGGACACAGGCAGAGCGGACTCAGAACAAGAACACTCTCGCGCTCGCCGAGAAGATACGTTTTGAGCGTGAGCAGGAATTTCTCGAAGACCGCGAAGGGTATCGCCTGAAGAAAGAGAAGGAGACGGACTTCCTACGCTACTTCCGCAAACACCGTGATGACGAAATCTATGCCACACCGACAAGGGTCGGCCTCGGCACAGCCTACCGACGTTTCATAGACTTCCTTTCCGGTATTCAGAAATACCGACGCTACACCGAGTTTCTAAGGATGGACCTCCTTACCCCGGAAATGGTGTCGGGATATGCTGACCACTTGAAGAAAGTGTCGGTCGGTTACGGAGCGTCGCACTGCCTCGGACTGTTCAAAAAAGTGATAGCCTGCGCCGTGGAGGAAGGCCTGATGAAGAAAAATCCTGCCAAGGGGATAGTCATGCGTATGGACCGCCTCGCGCTGAGGAAGTCCATACTTACTCTTGACGAGGTGAAAACTCTCGCCATAACCCCTTACGAGGGTGGAGAGCCGGACATAAGGCGGGCGTTCCTGTTCAGCCTTTATACAGGCATACGCTGGTGCGACGTGCGAAAACTGAAATACTCCAATGTGGATTTCGCCACAGGGGTGTTGAAATTTGAGCAGAGCAAGATTGCAGGACGCAGCAAGAACAGCGGTGTAGTGACCCCGCTGAGTCCGATGATACTGAAACTCATCGGCCAACCCCCGACCGGAGAAACCCTGTCACAGACGATATTCACCCTTCCGAGTTCGTGGTCCTGCAACTATCATATCGGCAAATGGGTCGCAAAGGCCGGCATCCCCAAACATATAACATGGCACTGTGCCCGCCACAGTTTCGCTGTGAACGTGCTTAACGGCGGAGCCAATATAAAGACGGTCCAAGCACTTATGGGACACGCCAGCATCGAGATGACGGAGAAATACCTCCATGTCGTTGACGAGCTGAAACACAAGGCCATTAACAGCCTTCCGGAACTTGATATAGCACAGTGACTGATTCGGAATCAGTAAAGCCGACACAGCAATGTGTCGGCTTTTTTAGCACCCAAACCGAAGTTTCGGATCAGTATAGTATATGGCAGGACACGCTTCCGGGGATAGTGTCGGATACAGGCTTTTCAGGCATCAATACGTTATGGTATAAATGTAATTTCTTGCACTTCATGAAAGACCCTGACACGTTGGTGACATTGTTATGACAATATACTGACAATCCGTTATTTGTGAAAATCAAAAGACGTTTAGATGTTGTTATACATCCGACTGCCGCAAAGCCTCCGCGGGTCGCGGGTTGAATATTAACGGAGAAAAAATGAACATTTAGCCGTGTTACGGCGATTTTACATATTGCATGGGTATGTAAACCCCATACTTTGCGGTTTTTTATTAGATGGATAACAACATAGTCATTATCCCCTTTGAGAATTTGAGGGAGCTAATCAACAACGCGGTCAGCGAGAGCCTTGATAAAATACTCGCAGCATCACAACCCAAGAGGGAACAGGAATCGGTGGATATAGACGGTGCGTTGGAGTTTCTAAATTCCAACGGATACCGTATTGCCAAGGGCCAGCTATACAAGGAAACGTCTGCCGGCAACATCCCATTCCACAAATTCGGGCACCGTCTCCACTTCCGCATATCTGAACTGAGGAAATGGGCGGAGCTGCGTCTCACCGCCGGGAACGCGGTCGGATACCTTGACTATGCGCAGGATAACAAACGATAAACAAGGTAACATTACAGTCATCATGTAAAAAGTCAGAAAGCTGTCATAACTCTGTCAGTAGACTGTCAGAGAAAACGGTACAGTGTCGATGTTTTAATTCTGAAAATCGCCCAAAACAAAAACGAGACAATGAAGATACGGCAGACAAGACCCCCTCCCCGGAGACTGGGGCATCCGAAAAAGGAATAGACCCTATTCCACCCGGAAACAAGATAAAACCGAAACATAAAAACAGGAGCGTAAATCCATGATTGGGCTCCGTAACATTTATTCACTAACAATGAGCGAAACAGCCATAGATTATTGCAGCGAAATAAGTGCTATGCGAATCCGCATGGATGAGATGCACGGCATAATGCAAAAGGTGCTGGCGTTTGTGGACGGTCCGGACGCAGCACCGAGAAAAACAAAAGGGAGACCGCAGTATGAGGACTACTATCTTGATGAAGTTGAGAGGAACTACCTTGTCACCTGCAAGGAACTCCAGCTGATATGGATGGTATGCGAGAGGACAGCCTACCGCTACATCAAGAAATACAGCCTTACCGATGTAGGGGACGGAGGCACGGGCCAGTTCAGGCTCGGTGACGTCACCGACGCAATATCCACATACGGGATTGACTTCAGCCGCAAGACAATAATGGCGATACTCGAAAAACGCCGCATAAAAACACCGCTACGCCCATGACAACCGACACCACAGCCCTTATGGGCCTTCTCAGGACAGTGCTTGAGAGACTCGACAGCATAGACAGCCGTCTCAACGGCAACGAATACCAGATGCCACGGCTGCTGACCCCCAAGGAGGTGGAACGGAAGTTCGGGATAAGCGAGCGGCAGCAGTACAATCTAAGGAAAGAAGGCACACTCCCATATATCCGCAAGACACCCGGCGGTCCCATACATTACCTGACCCCCGACGTGCTCGGATACATACTGGGTGACGACACCCGCGGCTGCGTCGCGGCCGGAAAACGGCAAGAGACCGTCCACATAGCAACATAGATAAAATGGCACAAGACCAGACACCCGACAAAGAGCAGGTACTCATAGCCCGCAACAACGAGACAGGCCAGACCGGAGCGGTCGCGGGACTCAACGAGGACGGCACACCTATAATGAAAGATGCGAAGACCGCCTCACTCAGCGACCTTGTGAAGTTCAACATACGCCAGAACCCAATAGAGGCCTTCCTGTCCAACTTCATGCGGCAATGCAAGAACCCCTCGCTGTTCGGATTTTTCAAGGCCGACGCCGAAACATTCGACAAGGTGGGTCCCGTCATGACCGAGATGCTCAAAGACCCCGAAGCCAACAAAGAACTACTCGCCCCGGCAAAGGTCGAACTTCCCTCACAGGAGGAGAGCAAAAAAGAGAGCCACTACAAGGCCATTGACCCCGACAAAGTGGACTGGGAGGAACTCGGCACCCGCTGGGGCATCGACCGAAAATCACTCGACGAGTCCGGAGACCTGCGCGAGATGCTCTACAACCGCAAATCGGGTCTCGTCACAGTCACCCCGACACTATTCGGAGAGAAATACACGCTGGCGGCGCGACTGTCATTCAGGACTGACCCTGACGGCAGCGTCAAGGTGGTACCGCATTTCATATGCAGACAGCCACGGCTCGACGAGGAATTCAAGGGCATAAAATTCACCGACGAGGACAAGGCCAACCTCCGCAACACGGGCAACCTCGGACGAGTGGCAGAGCTGACGGACAGTGCCACCGGCGAGAAAGTCCCCTCCTACGTCAGCATCGACCGATACACCAATGAGATTGTATCAGTGCCGGTCAAGGACGTGTATGTACGCGACACCATAGGCCAGACCATGCTCACAATGCAGGAGGTCGAGGAACTGAAAAGCGGAAAGGCCCTCCCGCCCAAACGCATCTCCGGCAAGAACGGCAAGGAATACACCGTGACCCTTCAGGTCAGCGCGGACCGACGGGATGTGGAATTTGTCCCCAAGGGAGCTAAAAAGCAGAAACAGTCGCAGACTCAGGACGGCTCACCCAAGGTCAGGACAAACACATGGCTGACCAAAGACGGCACCCTCAAACACCTGTCGCAGTGGGACCACATACCGCTGACCGAGCAGCAACAGAAGGACTATGAGTCCGGAGGTGTCGCGGTGCTGACCAACCGCGTCGACAAGAAGGGGAACCCCTGCACCCTGTATTTGTGGTACAATCCCGAAAAGCAGAAAGCCGAGGCCGTGCCCGATGACCCCCGGCTGGGAAAGACAATCGCGCCCTCCAACGAGAGCCGCGTCCAGACGGCGGTCAACAACGAGGGCAAGACCAACGAGGCCACCAAAGGGGTCAAGGAGCCTCTTGAAAAGGGACAGACGGCACCCAAGGACAGCAAGCAGAAAAAGCAGTCCAAAGGCCGCAAAATGTAAAAATAAATTCAGAATTAAAACAAAGACACATAAATGGCAAAAATATTCATACTGACAGAGAGCCGCACGGTGGCGAAGACAATCGCCCAGTCGCTCGGCGTGAACATCCAGCGCAAGGGATATTATTCAAAGGGCGACATCTCGGTGTCATGGACCGGCGGCAACATAGTCACCGCGAAACCCAGGTCGCGATTCGAGTTCAGCGTGTCATCCGACATGACCGCCGACGAGACTTTCGCCGCCAACTACCGTTTCGGTCCGCGCGAGAAACGCGGTGACAAGTCGTCACGAGCCGCCCGTGACGCGGCCCAGCTTTCGGTAATCAAACGGCTGTGGCAGGAGTCCGACATAGTTTTCAACGCCATGAAACCCTCGGCCTTCGGCGAGGTCATGTTCGAGAGCATGAAAAACTATATAGGATGTGACACCCCGACATCGAGACTGTGGCTGCGTCGCGTCACACGCGCGGACATAGAGGCCGCAATCTCTGATGCCGGACACCTCCCGACGGGATATGAGACGTTCCATGACAATGCAATCGCGGAATTCACAATCGGGGTCAAGCCTGAAGACGCCGGGGTAGCCGCCGATGCCCCGTCCGATGCCCCTTGGGGTCTTCCCGAATTGCAGAACGCGGCGGAGAGCCGGTTCGGAATATCCCCTTCGGCCACTGTCGCAGCAGCCATGTCACTTTACAACAAGGGACTTATATCGTATCCCTCCGCCGCAAACATCCTGCCGCCGTCGGCTGCCGCAGACATTTCGGAGGCTCTCGCGATGCTCCGCCATAACCCGTCGGTAGGTAAATATGCGGAGAACACCGAAGTAACCGGCAACGAGGGTATATGGAGAGCCGGAGCCGACGGTATCGCGCACTACGCGATAACCGTAACCGGACTTCTGCCCGTCGACCTTACGGCTGATGAGAGCAAGGTCTATAAGCTGGTGGCAGTCCACCTGACGGAGCTGTTCGCCAAATAGACGGACATCCCGCCTTATGGCAGGGACTTCGGAATAAGACAAGTGGCAGACGGGGACTTATCCGTCTGCCACTATTACCCGGCAAGACAGTCCGGGCCGACGGGAGAAGAGATACGGGGTCAATCGATGCCCCGTATTCCGTCGGGACAATGAAAAACCATGACGCGAGATGAAAGATGCACAGGATTACGCGCTGCTCGACTTTTATGTCCAATATCTGCGCCGACACCTTGCCGACCACCATTTCGACAAGTACAATAACGATAAATTCATATCGGAACGTGCCGATTCGGCACTTGACACATATATAACAAACTTCCTGAGCGGCCGCGCCCCGCACATATGCCAGGAACTGGCTATGCGAACATTGCTTGAAGGGCTGTTCTTCTCCCGCTATGACGCGGTGCACGAGGTCATAGAGGAAGACTGCTGGACACGGCTCTCCCCGGAAACATGGGAGCCGACGGCGGTGCATATGGCGCGGCACCGGGATGTAAGGCCCGTGCTCGACCGCCACAATGTCAACGGGGACTACCCGGATGACCGTCAGGCGTTGCATGACGAGCTTCTCGGCACGATAACGGAAATACTGGACGGCTATGAGCTATAACCGTTTGAACACCATGCGCGACAACACCGAGGCCATACGTCTGGCGTTCAGGCTCGGTGTCGAGCACAGGGGGCCTGACATACAGGAGTGCGGAATATTGAGGAAATACGCCGGATATGGCGGGCTGAAGTGCATCCTCAATCCCGCCGACAGTATCGCGGATGCCGCGCAGTGGAGCAAGTCTGACCTCGGACTGTTCACCCCGACTGTGGAACTGCGCAGGATCATACACGACTATTCAAAGGACGACCGAGAGTTCAAGGGATATATGGACTCGCTCAAAGCCTCGGTGCTGACGGCTTTCTATACCCCGCAGCCGGTCATTGACGCGATAGCAGAGTCCTTGCAGGACGCCGGGGTTGTCGCCAAACGTTTTCTTGAACCGAGTGCGGGGCGCGGTGACTTTATAGACACCTTCATGGCCACAAACGCCGGCATGGAAGTGATGTCGTTTGAAAAAGACCTGCTGACAGGGCGGATACTGTCCGCGCTGCATCCCTCGACCACCGTAAGGACAGAAGGCTTTGAGAATATAGAGAAAGACTTTGAGGGCTATTTCGACGTGGCCGCGTCCAATATCCCTTTCGGGGACTTCGCGGTTGCAGACCCACTGTATGCAAAAAGCAAGGATACGGCCTACCGTCAGGCATCCAAGGCGATACACAACTATTTTTTTCTGAAGGCACTCGACTCCGTGCGCGAAGGGGGTATCGTGGCATTCATCGCCCCGCAGGGGGTGATGAACGCCGCCTCTCCGTTTGTAAGAATGGAGATGGTGAGACGCGCAGACCTCGTTGCCGCGCTGCGACTCCCAAACAACACGTTCACCGAGACCGCCGGCACCGAGGCCGGGAGTGACCTGATAGTTCTCCAGAAGCATGACGGCAAAAAATCGCTTTCGGCAGATGAGGAGTTTTTCATCCAGAGTGTCGTTGATTCCGAGACAAAAGTACCCGGCAACAAGTTCTTCACCGCGTTTCCGCAAAACGTCATCTGCACCGATGCTAAAATAGGGACAGACCAGTACGGCAAACCCGGTATAATATATACCCACAACGGTGGTGTGGAAGGCATAGCGCGTGATTTGCGCGCAGCCCTCGATGTGTCAATGCGTCTTCGTCTCGATGTTGACCGCTACAAAGGCTATTCTCCGAAACTGACACCACCTGACAATCCGACCGAAAAACAGGAAACCGACGAAAAAGAAGATCGGAATATCGCTGAAAGGACGGAAGAGACAAGAGAGAAACCGCTGTTGCAGCAGTATCAGGAGATGAAAAAGAAACATCCCGACGCGATACTGATATTCAGGGTGGGAGACTTTTATGAGATGTTCGGTGACGACGCAAGGGAGGCATCGGAAATTCTCGGCATAACGCTTACAACCCGCGCCAACGGCCGCAACAGCAGGATTGAGCTGTCAGGTTTTCCGCATCACGCGCTCGACACATATCTTCCTAAACTGGTCAGGACCGGCAAAAGGGTGGCTATATGTGAGCAGCTCGAACAGTCTAAAACGGTGAAGGCGACAAAACGGAAAACAGGTGAAGAGCAGCCGCGACAGTCCGAGACATCCGTAAAGGAACGTGAGAAACCGCAAAAGGCTGTCTCTGCGGCAACGGAAGAACGGCAGCAGACAACCAAGACGGAGACTCAGACCGCCGACATCGGACAGGAGATAGAGACCTCCGGTGTGTCCGGGACTTCTGACATCCCCTTCCAATACGACGACAATCCCGACCCCCGGCTGTATGCCTACAACCTTTTCGGAGAGCTGGAGCCGAGGGACTCGCCACGGCATCCGCGCAGGGTGTCGCCAAAACCCAAGGAGGGAAATGAGACCGAAGTCCACAAACCCAAGATGGAGAAGCCACTTCCTCCCAATGTCAAACTGAGGCAGCTATCGGAGGAGAAACTGAAATTCTACGGCGCGCTCAACTGGGATGACAATCCTCCGATAAACGGTTTCTACGAGGCCATGATGTCGATAGCCCACCGACAGCTCGCAGAGCGTGAAATGCTGGAGGCACAACGGATGTCGGAGGAGGCGGCAAAGGTAGCGGGCATACCTGACGGAGACACATATATAGAAAAGGCCGAGGGTTATTTCATACCGGGGCAGCGCAACCGCCCGACAAAGGTAGAGGCGATACCCCTTTCCGACGACAGGAGCATGGAACCGCGTCATTTGTCGGAGGCGTCCTTGCAGCGTTACCACAAGAACGGCTCCCTTGCCGTATCCGACGGGCAGGTTGGTGTTCTCTCGCAGGTCACCAGATACGGAGCGACATTCACACCCTTGAAACTGAAACCTGAACAGGAAAGGCGGGCGATGCTGTATATATCTCTTTCAGAGACCTATCAGTCCCTCTACAATTTCGAGGCCGACACCCATGAGGCAAACCCCGTCGAGCGTGAGCGGCTGAACAGACTGTATGATGAATTTGTGGACAAATACGGACACCTTAACGAAAAGAGCAACATCCGCTTCATCATGATGGATGCCAACGGACGCGACGCGCTGGCATTGGAACGTGGCGAGGACGGCAGGTATGTCAAGGCCGACATATTCGACCACCCTGTCGCCTTTGCGGTTGACGAGGTTGCATCCGTAGAGACCCCGATGGAGGCTCTTTCCGCATCGCTCAACAAGTTCGGGGAGATACGGCCCGACTACATGGCCTCATTGGTGGACATGAAGGAGGAGGAGATGCTCGACAGCCTCGAAGGACACATATATTACAATCCCCTTGTGGACGGGTACGAGGTGGCCGATCGCTTCATAGCGGGCAATGTGGTGAGGAAGGTGGAGGAGGTCTCGGCATGGATTGACAGGGAGGAGGAGCGTATAAAGGGATTCCCCGGCTATGACGGAATCGAGCCTTATATCGCTATGGCCCGCGAGTCGCTGAAGGCACTGGAGGAGGCAACCCCGCGCAGGATAACCTTCGACGAGCTGGACTTCAATTTCGGTGAGCGGTGGATACCCGCGCAGATATATTCCGATTATATGTCCTACCTCTACGGAACGGATGTAACCGTGGCTTACTCCCCCTCGCTTGATGAGTTTTCGGCAACCAACCGGCGGGGCAACATGAAGATATGGGAGGAATTCTGCGTCCGTGGATATTACCGCACATACGACGGCATGAACCTGTTGAAACACGCCCTTCACAATACGGTGCCCGAAATAAAGAAGTCTGCCGGCAAGGACGAGAACGGCAATGACATAAAGGTACCGGACAGTCAGGCCATACAGCTTGCCAACACGAAAATTGACGAGATACGCGACGGATTCATAGACTGGCTCGGCTCACAGCCGCAGGAGTTCAAGGAACGGCTGGCCGACCTGTATAACCGGAAATTCAACTGTTTCGTGCGTCCCCATTATGACGGCTCCCACCAGACATTTCCCGACCTCGACATGAAGATGCTCGGTGAACAGTACGGCATCACCTCCATATACCCGTCGCAGAAGGACTGTATCTGGATGCTCAAACAAAACGGCGGCGGGATATGCGACTTCGAGGTCGGATGCGGTAAAACCCTGATAATGTGTATAGCGGCACATGAGATGCACCGCCTTGGCCTTGCCCACAAACCGATGATTATCGGTCTCAAAGCGAACATTGCGGAGATAGCTGCCACATATCAGGCGGCATATCCCAACGCCCGGATACTGTTTGCCGATGAAAAGAGTTTTACCAAATCCAACCGTGTGAATTTCTTCAACAACATCAGGAACAATGACTACGACTGCGTGATAATGTCGCACGACCAGTTCGGCAAGATACCGCAGTCCCCTGAAATTCAGTCTGAAATACTTCAGGCGGAGCTGGATTCGGTGGAGGAGAACCTCGAAGTAGTCCGGCAGCAGGGCAAGGACGTGTCAAGGGGTATGCTCAAAGGCCTTATAAAGCGTAAGGAAAACCTTACGGCAAAGATTGCGACAATCCGGCATCAGATGGACGAGGCCAAGGATGACATGGTGGACTTCAAGCAGATGGGCATAGACCACATCTTTGTTGATGAGAGCCACATTTTCAAAAACCTCATGTTCAACACCCGTCACAACAGGGTTGCGGGATTGGGAAACAGCGACGGAAGCCAGAGGGCGTTGAACCTGCTGTATGCCATACGGACCATTCAGGAGCGTACCGGGCGCGACCTCGGAGCGACATTCCTGTCAGGCACCACAATTTCCAATTCATTGACGGAGCTGTACCTGCTGTTCAAATATCTTCGCCCGAAAGAACTTGAAAGGCAGGAAATCCGCTGTTTCGACGCATGGGCGGCGATATTCGCCAAAAAGACCACCGACTATGAGTTCAATGTCACCAACACCATAGTGGCAAAGGAGCGTTTCCGCTATTTCATCAAGGTGCCGGAGCTGGCGGCATTCTATAACGAGATAACGGATTACCGCACTGCGGAGGATGTGGGGGTGGACCGTCCCGGAAAGACGGAGATACTGCACAATATCCCCCCGACACCGCAGCAGGAGGAATATATCAAAAAGCTCATGGAGTTCGCGGAGACCGGGGACGCCACCGTTCTGGGGCGCGCCCCGCTGTCTGAATCCGACAAGACTGCCAAGATGCTGATCGCCACCGACTATGCACGGAAAATGTCGATGGATATGCGCCTTATCGACCCCGCCTATGGGGACGACCCCGGAAACAAGGCCAGCCATTGCGCCCGTATGATTGCGGAGTATTACCATAGATATGAAGCGCATAAGGGCACTCAGTTCGTGTTCAGCGATCTGAGCACATACAAGTCCGGCGAGTGGAACATATACACTGAAATCAAGCGCAAGCTGGTGGAGGACTACGGCATACCGCCGGCAGAAATCCGCTTCATACAGGAGTGCAAGGGAGACTCCGCGAGAAAGGCCATTTTCAAGGCTATGAACGACGGGACTGTCAGGGTGCTGTTCGGGTCGACGCAGATGCTCGGCACCGGTGTGAACGCCCAGTGTCGCGTGGTGTGCATACACCACCTTGACATTCCCTGGGTGCCGAAAGACCTTGAACAAAGGAACGGCAGAGGCCGGCGTAAGGGCAACGAGGTGGCGAAACTCTATGCCGGCAACAATGTGGACATAGTGATTTATGCCGTTGAGAAAACGCTCGACTCCTACAAGTTCAATCTCCTCCACTGCAAGGCTACGTTCATCTCGCAGCTCAAAAGGGGCGCGCTCGGTTCGCGCACGATTGACGAGGGTGCGATGGACGAGAACAATGGCATGAATTTCTCCGAATATATGGCCATACTCTCAGGCAACACCGACCTGCTGGACAAGGCAAAGCTCGAAAAGCGAATTGCCGCTTTGGAGGGCGAGAAAAAGGCCCACAGCAAGGGTAAGGCGGATTCCGAGTTCAGGCTGCGTACCATAACGCATGACATTGACAACAACGAGGCCGCACTGGGGCGCATGAGGGAGGACTATGCCCGGTACGAGGCTGTCGTGCGACGGGACAAGGACGGCATCCCTGTAAACAACCTGACGATTGACACCTGCAACCTCACTGACGAGCAGAACATGGGTGTGCATCTTCAGGGACTCGCCCAACGGACTGACACGCACGGGCAGTACCAGCGGGTCGGCGAGGTCTACGATTTCCCGATCTCCATTATATCGGAGCGCACGTTGGTTGACGGGCATGAGGCCGTGCAAAACCGTTTCGTGGTCGAAGGCAACTATAAATACAAGTATAATAACGGCTTTATCGCCATGAGCGACACCCATGCCGCCTGTATGAACTTTGTCAACGCCTTGGAGAAGATACCGGGCATAATCGAGCAGTACGAGAAAAGGACTGCGGAGCTGCGCGCTGATGTCCCGATGCTGCAAGCCATAGTGGACAAGCAGTGGGGCAAGGAGGATGAGCTGCGAGGGCTGAAGAGCGAACTTGCCGCCCTTGACCGTAAGATAGCCGCCGAACTTGCACCGAAACACGATGAGGAAGGCGAGGGAAAGGCTGTCGGACATGACGAGATTGTCGCGACACGTCAGGAGCGGGGTCCCGAAGGACAGTCACAAGCCAAGCCTACGATGGTAGCGGAGTCCCGCTCCATATATCTGAGAAGAAACATACCCTCCGAAAATTTACGGCTCCCTGTGCCAAGGGGCCGGAGGATTTAGATTTCAAGTCGTATCTAACTGCTCTCGCAGGCATATCGGACAAAGGATATGTCTGCGAGAGTCATTTTGCACACTATCAGACCGTTAAAATGAATTATACATTGCATATTAACATGCAGTATGTCATATAAAAAGCAAATATATTAAATAATTATATCGTAATTGGCTAAATATCAGTATTATATTTAGATTATGGAATGAATGTATATAAAGGATGCTATTATATATAACAGGCGCACGAAATGTGATATAGTCATTGTCTATGCCGCTTCAGCGGTTTGTGTTCTCATATGTCTGTTATTCTGATATAGTCTTCAAAGTTTCAAAATCATAGATTGCAAGCCTTTTATTTTCAATGTTATGTGTATTATGCGCCGACTCGATGACAAGTTGGATCCAGAAGTGGGGAGAAGGCAGGCTTAATCATTTCAAGACAGAAAAGCAACACTCATAAAGTTAATAAGTGTTAAATATTGGAGATTTTTGCTTTTGCATACATTGTGTAACGTAAATTTCATTATTTTTGCAACATGGTTCGGGTCAATCAGGTATCCGATTGTGGGCAACCTTGACGCGCTCATCGCCCCGGCAATTGATACAGACCTGACCATAAAGCAGATAAACCAATAAAAACAATAACTAATGTCTAACCTTCTAACATCACTTGCGTATGAAAAAAGTGCTACTCTTTTCAGGCCTGTGTGGTTTGTCTGCGCTCCTGCTGCTTGCCCGTTCTCCGGGCGGTGTCGAGGGAGTTGACGCCTGGTTTAAGGCTGCTCCGGTCTCAGGCAACCTGCAGGGCCGCTACCAATGGCTCGACTTTTCGGGCGATTCGGTGGTGCAGTATGCTCAGAACAGAGTCTCCGGCTCCTATGTGTTCACACAGGACAGGGCTCTGGTCAAGTCGCTAAATTTCAACCCGGCACTCGACTTCTCGAAAGGTGACACCCCGAAGTGGAGCGAGCTGCATCGCTCGTCACTCATCCA
>Ga0137298_10095_pt1 | contig 83578 bp, 83 predicted proteins | sample RamsorincwithD2O_2_FD_97182 | JGI IMG/M metagenome (GOLD analysis project Ga0137298, IMG submission 97182) | Mouse cecal microbial communities from Vienna, Austria - Glucosamine amended with D2O | ecosystem: Host-associated > Mammals > Digestive system > Large intestine > Cecum | place: Austria...
AGCTTTTTCTTGGCTCTGCGATAAAACCTTGGATTAGCTACCATTGCACCGTTAGAATCCGTCAAGAAATTATCCAAATTAAGATCAATGCCGATCTGCTTTTGTGTTTTAGCATAGTCTTTGACAAAGGCAATATCACTTCCCAGCTGTAAAGAAAGATAAAACTGATCGTCTGCCGCTTTCTTAATTGAGGCAGTACCGATTCTGGTAGGAATGCGGTTAAACAAACGCTTTTTAATCAGCTTGCGCAATCCAGCAATTCTCACTATTCCCAGTTTAGGAAGCTTAACATGCTTAGCGTCAATAAATCTAACCGTGCCATTATCAAGATAGGCTTCGTCTTGCTTTATGTACTGACAGTTAGTCTGATATGACCAGTTGCTTCGTTTCTTGTGAAAGGTTGGTATTCCATAGCCAATTTTATGATAGTTTCTCCATGCTTTGTGATAATTTTGAATTGCATTGGCGATAGCCAAGCTATCAATGTCTTCAACACGCAAGAAATCATATTTATCTCTAATATTTTTAGGCCTGGAAATTAAGTCTTGCGTATCAATCATTCTTAATGCCTGTTGATTTTCATATTCAGACATTCCCTGCATTACAAAGGGCAAACCGCTGCTAAGCTGTTTGATCCTATTGGCCTTTTTAACTTGATAGATCAAACGACCAGCGCCAACGTATTGGTTATAAACAAAACGCTGTGCGTCATAATTCTGCTTAATTATTTTCTTTTGATTATTGCTAGGATAGAATCTTACTTTTACGCCAAAGTGATATTCTAAACTGCTCATTCTTTTCATTTTTTCACCCCCCTTTGTTGATATGATTTGATTATAGACTATGTAGATACTATAATCAATAGTGAATGCTTATAAACAAAGAGGAGAACAGTATTTCTTATGATAAAAAAGAAAGACAAAATAAAAGACGCAGGCTATGAAAAGCACTACGTCTACAATACTCATTATCATTTGATTTGGTGCACCAAATATCGCAATCATATTTTTACAAATACCAATTTAGCCGAAGAAATGCGAAAGCTTTTATTGCAGATTGCTGAGGATAATCAAATTAAGATAGAAAAAATGGAGATCATGCCCGAACATGTTCACTTATTGGTTAGCTTTAGGCCTTCTAAATCTGGTTCTAGTGTAATCAAGGCTCTAAAAGGTAGAAGTGGCAGGTTGTTTTTGCAGGCACATCCCGAAATTAGGCAAAACAAGATGTGGGGCGGACATCTATGGTCGCCAAGCTATTATTTTGGCAGTGTAGGCAATATGTCAAAAGAAGTGGTAGAGAAATACATCAACGATCAAGTCTATAACGCAATCAAAGACGGTAAGCCCTATCCATCCCCGCATTAAAATACGGGGATTTACGGGCGGATTTCATTAAAAACATTGGTCCATTCAGGCGGCCAAAGAAAGAAATCATCACAAAGTAACAAAAAGCTCCCTGATAAAAAAATCATTAGCCCAATGATTAAATGCAGAGGATTTTGTTTTATATTTTCCCATAATTTTGCTATCTCGTTCATTAACCTTCACTTGCCTTTTCATCACTTCCTGCCATCACTTCATCTTGTGCTGACCATACTTTTGTTTGAAAATCTTGAAGATCTTTTCTTACAACAGTTTTATTTGCATCATATAAATCTCGATCGGTAATAATCATATTAATGTTGTCACTGCCACCTGAAACATTAGCCTCATAAATATTAGCGTTAAAAGTTGCTACTTGCTTATCATCTACCATTGAGCGGCCTGAAATTGCAATCGACTTACTTGTTTTTAACATCTTTATTCTCCTTTTCTGCCTTTAATTGGTTCAATTCTTGAGTTAGTTCATCAACTTTTGCTTCTAAAACTGCGTTATTATACTCACTAACTGCTAATTTGTTAATTAATTTTTGTGATACCGCATTATCGTTATTCATTTACTTTATTCTCCAATCTATTTACTTTATCTTTTAATTCTTTAATTACCGGTAAAAGGGCTGGTCCTATTCTTTCATATTGAATACCTTCTATTTCATGCGTTTGTGGATTACGACTTACTAAAAGATCCAGACCCGCATCTGCTAGATCTTCAGCAATCATGCCAAAATATTTTTCTGGTTTGATATGCCGTTTTCCAGTTTCATATCTTTCTTTTTGACCCTTGTCAGTCCAGGTTGCAATTGGTAAGTTTAAAAGTTTCTCACCATAATCGGTGGAATGATTACGTTTTATATCAGTTTTGTATTTGGATGCAGAGGTTGAGCGAACAATTGCACCATCCCACGCAATAAACATATTTGGTGCTGAACCAGTGGTAGTTTTATATGCGTCTGGGAAGTGGACATAAGAAGCAGCCAGCACAATACGACTTCCTTTTTTTCCGCTACCATTAGTATCTCTTCCATCGTCTGTACCAATAACAATCGTTGGTTGTTGGGGATAGGAATCGCCATATGGTAGTCCTCCAGAAATGTTAGTATGTCTTCCGCTTATAATATCAGTATCTCCCTTTGCAGATACTCCTAAAAATGCACCATTAAATTCTTTGTCAACCCAACCACGGAAAAGATTACCATTATAATTTTTAGTTTTCATTATGACACCATTTGGTGATTCAAGTTGCATTCCAAAGAGTCCATTGTTTAGAGGGTCACCTGAACGACTGATCATTCCGTATTTTGGACTCAAATCCAAATCTAAATTAGGTGTCGTACCATCATCTAGAATCATTTTTCCATTTTGAAAATAAACTCCGGCTCCTCCCCAACCTGTAACACTCATGGTACCGAAATTAAGATCAATGTTCAGCAATCCATTCGTGGAAGCAATGCGTCCTTTTTGGAATAGAATCTCACCACTATTAAGATTAATCTTCAAATTGGCTCCATTAATTGTCCCAGTAGTGATGTTATTTGCATTTAAGTTAATTACATTAATTCTGCCGGCATCGAGCGTACCGGTGTTGATCTTATCAGCCGAAATATTAGTTATTGCTGCATCCGGGATGAAGGCTTTACCAGAAAATACAGTTGAGCTAGCATCCATATAAATTTTGTCATTCTGGATTAAAGTTGTGCCGGCCGCTACGTTGATTTGAGCAAGAATCTTGTTTTTAGAAACTTTATCATTTGGTGATGGAGACCAAGTCGTAGCTGCAGTCCCCTTCTCAAATTTAATCCTGTTCCATTGAAGCCATCCGCCTTTTGCATTATCTACACGGAGTTGTACATTATAGTAATTATTTCTCCACGTATAAACCATATCTTCAGTTAACTGAAAACTAAATTTAAATTCACCATGTTTTACATCGCTAGATGCAAATAATTGTTGAGCTGATGGTCCAAATTGACTGCCATTCCATACAGTTTTATTACCAAACCCCTGAATATAGATATACATATCATTACCTGAAAGATTTTGATATTGGTACTCAATATAGCCAGTTACCCAGTCGCCCACATGTAATCCTTCAAAATAAACTTGAGTAATTATTTTAGTTTGATTAGATGCTCCATTAAAGTTATTCCAACCTGAATCACTCCATACATCACTTGTATTACGCGCTAAATTTATTCCTCCACCAGAAGTAGCATTTTGTAATCTGACGTTAAAATTATTAGCATTTTGAGTGATTTGACTTTGTAGATTAGTGGTTTTATTCGTTACTTCACTTCTTATCGTTCCAGCAGTCTGGCTAATTTGTGACTGCAGGTTCGTGTAGTTGTTTGATACGGTAGACTGCAATCCTTTTACAGTTTGATTTAGTGTGCTGTATTCTGAATAACTTGCACTCCGTTCCCAACTTGACCAGTGATTATCAATGTAAGTTCTAGTATATCTATCCGTAGGAACGTCATCTCTCTGCCAAGTTTGAACAATTCTTCCGTCACTAGCTTTTTTCACATCTAAATAAAACCAATTAGAAGCTGGTGCATTAGTTCCTGATCCTTTTACAAACCAAGTTCCAGTGGATTTATAGGCATTTAGATCAATGCCATGGTCTACTATCTGTACATTTGTTGCAATCTCTAGATTATTTACCTTTCCAACCACAGTACTTATCATTCCAGCGGTTTGGCTAATTTGTGACTGTAGGTTCGTGTAGTCATTAGGAGAAGCAGACCATGGAGTTGCTACCTTTCCTTTTTCAATTTTGAAGCTTCTCCACTGAAGCCATCCGCCTCTTGCATTATCTATTCTAATTTGTACTGTAAAATAATAATTTTTTAGAGCTTCATTAGTAATTTGAAAAGTTTTATTAAATGAACCCCATTTTAAATTAGATGAAGCTTGTAGACTTTGCCAAGGCAAGTCAAATGGCTCATAAGACCAACCAGTTTTGTCTCCACATCCTTGTACAAGAATTGCTAAATTAGAGCCACTTAAGTTTTGATACTGATAGTCAAGATGCAGTGTTACCCAATCACCGGCTGTTAATCCATCTAGATAGAACTTTCCAATTACTTTTGTTTGATTAGACGTTCCATTAAAATCATTCCAACCTGAATCACTCCATATATTACTAGTTCCACTCACCAAGTTAATCCCACTACCGCCAAACATAGGAACAGTGGCTTGTTGAACTTTTTGAATAAATCCATCTGCATTTTGCAAAAAACCGCTGTTAGTAAGGATATTACTTAAACCGTGCCAATTATTGTCGTTTTTAATCGCATTAACGGCATCATTTTTCGCATAATTTGCACGATTATCAGTTTCTACTTTTGTGTAGTATGAACTAAATTTTTGGTTGTTGGCAGTAATTTGAGCTGATAATTGTGACAGCTCATGTTTTGTATCTTCAAATGAATCTACATGACCAGTTGGCGCTACATCAGATTGGACTAGAGTATACCCAGCAAAATAGGCTGAATTATCTACTCTTCCACTAGGTTCAACCCTAAAGTTTTGATATACTTCACCATCTCCAATGATCTTTAGTGTACGCCACAACCATTTTCGGGAAGAGTTATCAAAAAAGGAATACTCACTGGTATTAAAACATCCCCAAAATTTTGAACTATTTGTATCATCATTTTTATTACTGTATATATTAAACGCTTTAAATGGTGATCCGCTAGTTCTATCAGTACAGTAGTAAAATCCAAACCAATATGTTTTATCTTTTTCCAGTAATATTTTTTGCTTAGAGTAGGCTGACTGCCAATCTCCCCAGGAGTGCATATAAGCTGTTATTTCAGGATGATTTTGTATGGGTGGAATAAAGTCAACTTTACTAAATTCATTTATTTTTCCACCTGTATTTATTAAATAATCCTTGAGATTACCTGTCCCGTTTAATAGGTTATCAGCTCCAATTCTTAGATTATTCAATTTATCCGTTACGCTATTGATATTAAGCTGCAGACCATTAGCTGTAGCTTGCACATCAGTAGTTTTAGCATATCCACGTAAATCACTAGCAACCAACTTAGCGTTTAAAGCATTATTTGTAGCATTAACAAAGTTAGCATACGTAGAATTATCAACTTTACCAGATAGACTAGCTTCCAGTTTCTTCGCATCTACTTTAATCTGGGCAATATCGCCTTGTGCATTACCTAGTGTGGACTGCAGCCCTTGAACTGTGGCTTTTGTTTGATTTACATCCCCATTGAGATTAGCTAGATCAACAGTTACACCATGAACATCAGTAGTAATCTTAGAGACATCTTTTCCTTGTTGAGTAGCTTGATTTTGCAATCCACTAACAATATTTTTCTGGTCATTAATTTTAGTCAGAGCATCAGATACTTTGTTAGTTACATCAGTAATTTTAGGGATGGCAACTGTATTGATGGTTGTACTTAGACCATCAAGTGTTCCTTTCTGCTCTCTAATGCTTGCATTAAGTTCATCAATATCAGTATCAAATGCTTTTTTCTGATCTCTAATACTTGCATTAAGCTCATCAATATCAGTATCAAATGCTTTTTTCTGATCTCTGATACTTGCGTTTAGTTCGGCAATATCTCCATCAGCTTTGGCAAGATTATCAGCAATTTGTTTTTTTGCATCACTTAAGCCACTTTGTGCTTCTTGAACCTGCTTTTTAACTTCATCTGGAGTCAGATCTCTTCTGACCCACTTGCCTGTTCCATTTTCTTGTTCAGTAAATACCCACAATTCTGTAGAATTACCGTTCTGCTTAAACCAGACATCATTAGGCTTAGCATTCTTTGGAGGCTCTACTACACTAGGTGGAAAAATAACTGTACCGTCAGGTGCTTTACGTGCTTGAAGTTCTTCAATAGTTTGAGCGTAAGTACCTCTCCAGCTAATTGCTGAATCAGTAGACGATGTTTGATCAGCTTTTGAAGTTGCTGAAAGTCCACCATTAAAATCAAGCGTGTAACTGTTATTAGGAACTATAAATTTATTACCTTGCTTGTCCTCTAACCGTAGCCAATCACCAGCTTCAATAGCAGGATTGCCGAACCAATTCAAGTTAAATGGATAAAAACTAATGTCTTTAATTTGCTCCCAAATATTATTTAGCCGGTCAGGCGTCATAATATTATTCTCTAGCTTAATTTGCGAACCACTAGTATTACCAACTTGATAAGTTTTTGTCTCTTCAGTGTTCTCGCCATCTCTAGTTTCAGTAGTAATAACTGTTTGACACTGAATACCACTAATTTTATATGGTGCTTCATTCTTAGTTAGTCCTGCTTGTTCATATTGACTAGGATCTAATTCATAATTAGGCTCAGCAATTGTGCGAATAGTAAACAATCCTTGTCGATCAAATGTAGCATAACCAGCGTATAGTTGTGCAATCCAACCTAGAGCTTTTCTATAACTTTGGCCACTAATTGGAATAGGTAAATCAGCTTGATGTGGAAGCCGTGCTAAATCATCAGCGTTAGCTTTAACTCCAGATTGAGCACAAATTTCTGCAACTATATCTAAAACTTTTGCAGGATATACTAGTTTAGATTTATACGTACCCTCTAATCCACAAAATCTATCGCTAGCACTAATAGATGTTAAATTATTATTTCGATCCATCTTTATTTCGCTGGATATAATAAAAACGCCTAATGGCTCATAGATATAGCCTTTAGACGTTTTTATTCCAATACTAGGACGGACTTCCATTCCTAGCTTCAATCCTTCAACAAGATGAGAAAATTCGATCTGCACATTATTGGAGTACGTAGAACCAATTGAAAATGTATCTCCGGTATATGCTCCCGAATCATATTTCAGACTATTGATATCAGTAGCTTCATAGGTCTTACCATTAACAACTACTTTAATATCTAAAGTTCGTTGTGTAGCTCGCCACGCATCTTGAACTTCTTTGATTTGTTTTAGCATTCTTTCACCTCCTACTGTTCAATTAAATCAAACGAAAGACCTTTCCATACTGGTACGGAATCTACAAAAGAATAGACGGGTGCAGTTCGGTCACCAACATAAAAAGTGCCCGATTTATTTTGGCCTGTTTCTGGATCCAGATACTCAACATTAAAGAACTCAGCTTTAACAGAGGCTAAAATTCTGGCACATTCGGACACAGTTAGAGCACCAAAGGATAAATTTATTTTACGTTTTGTGGCAACTCTGTCTCTATGTAAAAGCCCTTGTGCGTCCCGAGTTGCTTTAGCATCTATGTCTTGAATAGCAACTTGCATAGTTTGCGGAGCAGGATTAACCACTGTCCCAGAAATTTTTAAAGAATACAATCACTCATTTCCTCCTTTTAAAGATTTAGCATATTTCTACCATTTCTTTGATTAATGGCATTAATTCCTTTAATGGCATGTTCACCGAAGGACTCATCACCAATTTTTACGGAGAGATGTAAGTCAATTGGCTTTCCATTGTTACTATTAATATCTTGGAATTGAAGAGCTTGGATAATCGCATTTACTAACTCTGTACTCATCTCCTTGAAGCCTCCACTTTTCATTGTGGAAGCATTGGACTGATTTTCAGCATAAATAGAGTCATTACTAATTGAGTTTCTATTTAGAGAGGTAGGGAGTTGTAAGCCATTGCCAAAGTTATTATTCATGAAAGCAATAGCTTCATTAATTCTTCTCATGCCTAATTCACGGTTAGTTAACGGAATTACCATTTCTGGCTTGTCCCCTTCACCGATTTCATAGAAACCGTGTTTAGCAATTAATCCCCCCTCTTCATAACCGTGACCATGACCAATTACAGCAAGCATATCCGATCCATACCGATGCTTTGCATAATTGATAGCAGCAAGCATGTTGTCGTACCCATTGAAGATGTTACCGTGACCAGGGAATTTATAAGCGTTAAAAGTTGCAGAGATAGTTTGCAACAATCCTTTTGCCAAGTCTCCTGTTAAGGTGTTGATATCCGTATAACCGCCTTGTACAGCATGTTCATTACCACCAGACTCAGTTTGGATTTGACGAACCCATGCATTTACATACGCTGGTGTTGCAGGTAGACCATTCTTTCGTAGTGCTTTCTTAACAGCACTACGCCAACCTTCCGCACCTGGCCCTGTTTGATGAGTTGCACCACCAAATTGATTGATAACTTTCTTAGCCCAATTCATCATGCCTTTCTTTTCTTGATGCACAGCGCCTTTAGCAAACTTTAATGAAGCGTCACCTAAACTCCAATCATAGGTGACAAATTTATCAATAATGTAGTTAACTAATCGTTCTGGATGAGTTATATCATCAGTAACTTTTTCAAGTTCCTCCATTACACCATCAACAAAATTGCCAACTCCATCAAATATATTCCCAAAATTTAGGTTTCCAAGAGCGCTACTAATTCCGCTAAAGATACCACTAAAATCGAAATTAAAGTTACCTATACCACCAGCATATTTGGGAACCATAGCTGCTAATTCATTAGCCGTATCAGTTGCAGTTTTAACTTTTGTGCCAGCTGGCAAATAAGTTAACAAATTACGTTCAGCTGGGAATAAGCCTTGTTCTCCGTTAGGTAATTCATAACTTTCCCGATAAGTGTCTCCGGCTTGATCATTAACCAAGGCTAATCCACCTGGGTGGCTATTTGTCCCATTCGCATAAGAATTCCAATCAAAAAATCCCCAGCCAATTGAGCCACCGCCAAGTTTACCAAGTACCCAGTTAATACCGTCTCTAACTTTATTAGTAGCATTTTGCACTGGTTTAACAATTGCGTTAACTACTTTTCGAACGGCTCGACTAATATTGTGCAGTCCATCAGTAATTCCATTCCCAATTGTGCTCCCAAGGGTTCCGGCCCATGAACCAAGTTTTCTTGAAGTATCATGTCTAAAACTAGAAACCCAGCTTCCTAGACGTTCACCAGCATTTTTAGCAGAGTTATAAGCTCCACCTATGCCGTCATTAACATGACCACCTAGACCACTGGCCCAACTAGAAACACTTTGATTAGCTCCTCCAAAGAAACTTCTTGTCCATTGAGAAAGCTTATTACCGGCATTAGTGGCTCCAGAACGAGATGATTCAGAGCCATTATTAATGTGCTCTCCTAGTCTTTCAGCCCAAGATCTTACTAGTCCACTTGCTGATTCTCTAAAGCCTGTAGTCCAGTTTTTAATTTTAGTTCCAGCATTCTTAGCCATGGCTTGACCATTTTCAACGCTATTATTTACATTAGAACCAATTTGAGAAGACCAATCATGAACCTTCTTTTTAGCATCACTAATAAAGCTAGTAGACCATTCTTTTACTTTATCTCCAGCTTGTTTAGCTAATTTCTTACCTTTGTCTACATCCTTATGAATGTTAGAACCGATATTTTGTGCCCAAGATTTAATATCTTTCTTAGCATTAGAGATAAAATTAGTTGACCATTTACGGATATTAGAGCTAGCAGTTTGAACTTCCTTCTTGCCCTTAGTAATGTTGGTATTAATGTCTTTACCAACCGACTTAGCCCAAGAAGTAAAGTTGTCCAAGATCTCGTGTGATTTAAAGCCAATTGCTTCAACCCAATCTTTGGGTTTCTTACCTTTACCGTATTTAGCCCAGCCATCACCGAACTTAGAAGCACCAACACCGCCCCATTTACCAATAAATGAGCCGACTTGTTGACCAATTGCTGCACCTAATGGTCCACCAAAGAATAAGCCAATACCACCACCGATAGCTCCACCAATTCCAGAACCAAAATCAGCAAACTTTTCTTCTTTGTTCTTAGCTTTGATACCTTTGTAGATGTCAATTCCAGAAGTTACGGCAATCATTGCGCCTGATAATCCAGTACCCAATTTCTGACCTAACTTCATTGGTTCGCCAGATTGAATAGAAGATCGAGCTGATTTAAGGAAGTCAGTCTTAGCTAAGTTACTGTCTTGCCAGCCTTGATTTACTTCACTCCATAAATCTTTTATGTGGGCATAGCCACCTTTAATATTTTCAAAGCTTAATTTTGCAAGTTCTTTGATATTAAGAATTGGATGTTTGGCAAATTCAACTACAACACCAAGCATATCATCAGCATACTTAACACCAGCTTTTAGCTTATCGAACTTAAGCATTGCCAGAATCTTAAGAGTATCAGTAAAGCTTTGAATACCTGCAATAGTAGCTCTAGCAACTTTAATGCCCAATAATGTAAGCAAAGTTGCAGTCATAATCTTAACTGCTGTTTGGTGATGGTCTATCCAATCAGATAATCCTTCAAGTGCTTTAGTTAAAAGTTTTAAAGCTTCCACAATCGCAAATCCAGCTATTTTAGCTAATGGCTTGATAAAACTATCATAGAACCATTCAAAAACTGGCTTAGCCGCTTTGACTACACTATGAACAACCTTAAGTGCAGCAGCTAATGCATTAAAGAACTCAGGAATTACTTGAGTAATTGTGAATCCCGCAAGTGGAAGTAAGACGTTTTTATAAGCCCAAGATAAGCCATCCCAAACATCTTTTGTTACAGGTCGAATAGATTTTAGCAAGTTGTCAATTGACTTCAATAGTGGAGTGAAATCAAGCTTTTTAGCCCAGTTTGAAGTATACGTTGCCATATCCCCAAGAGCACCAAGCATATCATCAACCATGCCTAGAAGAGTCTTAAAAATTGATGTACCAACATTACCATGTTGCCATGCTTTATCGAATTGACCAGCTAAGTTGCCAATTGTATTGCCTACACCAGTAACAATTTGAATTAAATGACTCCAGATTGAAACACCTAGATTTGAATGCTTCCACGCTTCATCAATTGAAGTAACAATATTCTTATAGATATCTAGAATATTGTTCAATGCATTTAGCCATGCTTGCCATAACTTTGTACCAGTATTACCGTGTTGCCATGCCTCATCGAATGATTTTGCAATGTCTCCAATAAATTGAACTAATTTAGTAGCTAAATCTAAGAGGTTAGCAAAAATTCTCTTACCAAGATTGCCCGTATTCCACGCGTCCCGGAATGATTTAGCTATGTGGTGGATAGCAACAAGAATGTTGTTCAACGAGTCAAAGATTGTTTGAATAAACCTTGTTCCTCGTCCACCTTCTTCCCATGCTTCAGCAAACGCCCTCGCAATGTCGCCAATAATATTCAGCATATCCGCTAGCAGTTGAAGTAAGTTCTCCATTACTTTTTGTCCGGTACCATTATCCCAGACATGTAAAAATGAATTACCTACATCCCCTAACAAGCGTTTAATTTCCTGCCATGAGTATTTAGCAGCATCCACAACAGCTTGACCTTTTTCATCCCAAGCTTTCTTCATTGGGTCAAAGATCTCACCTAGAACTTTTTTGACCTTGTTAGCTGCATCAATAGCATTCTGTGAAGCTTCTAATGGAACATTCCAGTCAAGTCCCTGGGTACCGTCTCCTGTACCACTATCATCTAATCCAGCATCATCAAAAATAGGACTGTCTTGCTTTTGTTGCGGAGTAAACTTCTCTAATGGTTGTGCCTCAAATGAACCATTATCTTGATTATTTTTACTGTTATCAAGAACATTAAGCTCATCGAAGCCCATCAAGGAAGCTTGCAAGTCTTCATTAGCTTTCTTAGTATCTTCGAACGCTTTTTTAGCTTGTTCATTAGATGCCTTGATTCGCTCATTTTCGGCTGCAACTGCCGCCGCACCTTGACGATTGGCTTGGGCAATTTGCTGGTTAGCACGTTGTACAGCTTTAGCTTGTTCTTGCTGTTGTTTTTTAACAGCTTCATTAGCCTTACTTGCCACCTTAGAAGTATCATTCATCGCTTGCACTTGATCGTACAAACCATGCGCTCCACTTCTAGCACTAGATAAACTCATTCCTGTCAAAGCAGAACTAAATTGAGCAATCCATGTTGTTGCTCTTCTTAGTGAGTTCATCAAAGCATTTACAGCTGGTAAAACATAGCTATAAATAGGATAAAAAGCAGTTAACAGATTTACTTTAATTGCATTAAAGCTACTTGCAAACTGCTTATTAGTCATTAACGCTGCACCCATACCTTGGGCTAGCATCATAATTGCTTGATAGAGCAACGTAAATACAATTAATTGGCTGGCTAGCATACGCATTGCCATCCGAACGCCCTTAAGACGTTCGCTTAACATTGACGCACCACCACCAGCTCGACGCATAGAAGAACTTCCACTATTGCCAAAGCGTTTTAAAGACGAGTTAACATTAGAGATAGTATTTCGAAGTCTGCTAAATTTGGAGCTCAGACCTGACACGTTTTTGCTTTCTTCAGATAGCTCAGTGTTAATTCTAGAAGAACTAGCCTTTAGCTCATCTCCACGAGAACTTACATAACTATAAGCTTTAGCAAGTTCATCACTTCTAGCTACCAAGCGCTTATATTCAGCTTCTGCTTGCTTAAGTTCCTTATCATTACCCGCGGATCTTCCAAGAGTGGCATCATTATCTCTCATTTCAGCAATCGAGCGTCTAATTCGTTCAATCTTACCTTCTGTTTGATCCATTTCAGTTTCAATACGCTTAAGAGATGAAGGAATTGAATTAAGCTCCTGCGACATTTCTTGCGCAAGAGCTTTGGCTTGGTTCTGATATCTTGCCATCTTAATTTGAGCATCAGCAATTTGATCGTCCAGTCTCATTGACTTAACTTTACTTCCTTGCTTACTCATATCAAGATTATCTCGGTTAGCAGTTAAAGTAGCGATTCTACGTTGCATAGACCGAGCTTGTTCCATCTTTTCATTGATGTGAGTGACCAGCCCATCAACTTCTTTTTTAGCACGAGAGGCTTCAGCTTGGATTTCATCATCAATGCCTAAATCAACAGGTCTTTTAGGCATATAACTTTGAATTCGTTTTTCTTGGTAATCATCAAAACTTGAATTCTGAACTTGTGGACGTGTTGTTGCTCGTTCTCTTCTCTGTGGCTGTTCTTTAGGCTTAGCGATATCAGATACAGCCTCACGCGCTGCACTAGTTTGCTGTGCAATTCGTTGTTGCATATTAGAAGCCTCTTGTAGCCGTGCAGTTAAACTATCCAAACTCTTCTCCGATTGATTAACTGCTTCTTTGGAACTTTCAGCTTGCTCTTTATTCCCTTGGATAACCTTATCAGTAACATCATTTTGAGTATTAAGAGTTTGTTCTAACAATTTTTGCTTAGCATTTTCAGCCTCAGTACGCTGACGAACTTCTTCCTTAGCAGATTCATCAGCTTTTGACACATTATCATTCATTGACTGATTGATTTTGCCTAAGCCATCTTGAATCTTATATTGCATATCATTAGTTTTCTGACTGATGATATTAGTGAACTCATCAAGCTTTCGCATTACATCCCCATAATTGGCAGTAAACCTTAATTCAAGTTCTTCTAAATCCATTAACTTCCACCTCCTTTATCTTTATTAAATTGCTTAATCCGTTGAGCTTGTTGCATTAATAGAGCCTGATCTTGTTTCCAATCAGGTTCAGCCGGTTTAGGAGTCTCTTCCACATTGTCTTTGACAAATGGATACGCTTCTTCAACTTTTGGCATTTTAGCAGGATCATTAAAGGCAAATGCAACCATCTCACTTAAGCGATGGTCCATGTATGCTTTAGCACGCAGATCTTCTAATCTTCGCTTTTCATTAGCATTTATTTGCGTCATAATCTCGCCAAAATCCATATCCCAAAAGTGATCTGCATCTATACCTGATTCAACTGCAATTGGGTATAGATGTTTGAATAGATCTGAGACTGTATCAAAATGCTCCTCGTTTACATCAGTTCGTCTTCGGTTGTTTCCACTGAATCGAGAGTTACTTCTTCCGATTCCGTATTGGTCTTGGTACCCTTCTTCTTTTTCTTGCCGAAAAAACCAGATTCATCAAATAGTTCCATCAACTCATTAAATAAGTCCATAGTAGTGTGCCCATCATCTAAATATTGTTCAAACGCTTCAATAACGCGCTTATCTGTTACACCATGACTTTGATTTGCGCCTTGTAGAACAATCAGAATTTCATTAACTGGCGGCAATTTATTGCCACCTTGCGAATCCATGAAGAGGGAGAGCATTGATTTGCCTAAGCGTCGTTCAATCTTAAAAATCTCACGTCCACCAAGCTTTAAATCAAGTTCAAGATCACCCAATTGTACTGTCTTAGTTGCTTTCTTAATTGTTGTTGCCATAATTCAATTTCTCCTTTTTTAATATTTCTATAAAAAATAGACGTGGGAATCGAACCCACGCCTATCATTGACTATTACTTACTTGCAGGTTGAGTTGATCCAGCAGCAGTAAAGTGAGGACCATCAGATACAGTAATAGTAATTGTGTAACCTAATGCCCCGTTAACGGCTACGGCACCAAACTTAATATTGTAGGATCCACGCATTGTTGCAGTCATGCCATCTGGATAAGTAACTTTCCAGTTGTATTGCTTACGGTTACCAGCTTCTTTTAGTGCTTTAGCAAAGCTAGCACCCTTATATACAGCTTGGAATTGTACGTTAGACGCATTTTGGATACCTTCCACTTGCTTACGTCTATCATCTGCTAAGGTAGTAACATCAATCTTTTCAGTATCTCCACCTAATTCAGGAATAGTTTTAATATCTGCAATTTCTTCCCAGGTAGACCCATCTTCTGATCTTTCTAACTTAGTTTCTGTTCCTACAAGTCCTTCGGAACTATCAACTGCAAATCGTTGAATATCTAATTTCAATAAGTTGCTATATATTTTTACGTTTTTCATTTTTTATCCTTTCTGATATACACGTTTACTTGTGTTATCTACAATTCCTGTAAATACAAGTACTACTCGTGCTACTCCATTCAAATCTTGATCGCCAATACTATTAGAAAAGCCCATTGCTGAAAACTTAGCAATGAGCTTATTTTTTATTTGTGTTAGTGATCCTTTGTCATTATATAAATCAATTGTTATCTTCCATTCTGTATCAGTTTCTTCCTGATAGGCATTGCGTATATAAGAAGACTGACTAGTTGAATAAATCGCAGTCGGGAATGCTGTGAATTTACCAGGATAAGAAGGTGAAACCATTTTTAATTCTGGAATAGATTTAAGTGTCTTAAAGACAAGTGCTTTAACATTATAAATTTCCATCTAATCACCTAACTTATCACGCAATTCTTGATCTACAGATTTCTTAATGATTTCTGGTGCTTCCTTTTCAATTCGATTAGCAGCAGGCGTCATGAACTGTCTAGCTGGTTGCCCAGCAGTTCTATAGAAATATTGGCCGTTGATTTTAATCTTAGGTATGCCATAAATTTTAGTTAAATCTAAATCAACCGAATCAACTGGAAAGAACCACGGTGTTTGTCGATAAGTAATTGCAACACCTTGTGGAAGTTGTTTATCGGACATTTCTCCAACCAAACCAGTACCAAATTCACGAAACACTGCAACCATAGACGAGTTCCACCAGCGACCAATAACTTCATCATTATCAATTTTAACTTCATGCTTAAAGCTCCGTGCAAGTTCGCCAGTAGAATACTTTATGCTGGATTGCAATTCGTCCACTGCATAGGCTTCTGCTTGTTCAATGGCAGTTTCTTGTCCGTTAGCTGTAGCACTAGCAACTACGCTAGGGAGCTTTTTAAGTTTTGTCTTTAGCTCATCAAGCCCTTTTAGTTCCACATTAATCATTTTGCTCATCCCTTTTTATTCGCTCTAAGGTGACGTTTTTATGAGTAGAGAACTCCTGAATAGCTGTAATCTTATAATCTGGATTACTAGTGCCGGGGACATTTAAACAAATTCCATAGCCTTCTCCATGTCCTTCTGAAAGCTCTTTTCCTTGATATTTGCACGTTTTAACGTACTTAATATCTTTTCCATAAAGTTGAGCATTAACAGAACCGCCAGCAGATTGAACATTCATTTTAATTGATTGAGAATCACTCCAACCTTTGGTTGTATAACCCTCATCATCTTGAATATCCGCAGGTTTTCTAATATAAACGGTTGTTAAATCACTTTCTTTTAATCTCATAATCTAGTCACCTTTGCTATTCGATAATGGTTTAGTCCCAATCGAATATCTTTAGGAATACCAGTTTCAATATAATTAGTAACTCCACCCTCTGTTCGTTGAGTTTCGCCCTCTATACCTAGTCGATTGTAATTAATAACTGCTAGCTTTTTAACATAGATATCCATGTTGCCAACTAACTTCTTTTGCCCAGTATAATCTAGAACTTGCGCAATTGCTTCTTTAATTAAGTCTGTTACTAAGTCATTATCAGAAGCCTGTAATCTTGTGCTTAGGGATGAAACCAGTTCTGCCATTTGATCCACATTAAGCACCTCCACAATTAGAGCACTTTAGCTTGGAAAACATCATCTGCACTGGCAAATGATGGAAGCATAGTTGCAGCTGCAAGAATCCAAGTACCAATTGGGTCTTCACTTGTTTCATATACCTTAGCCATCACATTGCCTACATTAGAAACTTGTGCATTGCTTGAAATCAAGCGATTTTCTTCTGGAGTTGGACCATAAATCTTTTGACCTGGTACTTCATCGTTAAATAGCACAATTCTATCTTCTGGGAAGTAAGATTGAGTTGTAACGTTGCCTTTAGCATCTTCTGTACGATATTTTCCATCATAAGCACGAATAACTGGCAATCCTTGTGCAGTCATCCATTGGTCTAAATCTGATTGACCGACTACGCGACCTGTATCTTTACCAAAAATAGCTTCTTTAATTTCAGTACTGCGCATTAATACTCGAAGTACCTTCTTAGAAGTTAAGGCTCTTGTAGGAGTGATATCTAATTTATCAGACCAATCTTGCAAGTTTTCAATAATAGATGCACCATCCTTATCCCAGGCACTGTTTCCTGTTAGTGATGTTTGATGTTTCTTAGGCACACCATAATCAATAGAGATACCATTTGCGTTATCAGTAATCTTACCAGTGGCAAACATTTCCATTGTCATCTTTTCGCCACGAGCTTTTACAGCTTGAACCATAGCGTCAATATCATCAAAAACGTATTGCTTTAAGTAATTTTCTTCAGCCGTATTACGTGGTGCTTGAAGCTTAATCAGCATTTCTTCAGTAAGTTGCATTTTACGCTTTACATATGCTAATTCAGCAGTCATCTTACTTGCATCACGACTACCAATTTCAGCTTCACTATCAAATGCTGAAATATTAGCAATGGTTGGTACTCGATTCCCCGCTTTTAAAATATCTACTTCAAGAGTTGGTACTTTAACAGCTGGAAATAAAGTATCGCCTAACATATCTGGATATTGACGATTGCGAGTATAGTCAAGAACAGTGCTTTGGCTAAACATATCAAGAATTGGTGTAGCAAATCGTTGTAAATTTAGTTTTAACTTTTGATCTTTCATTTACTATTTTCTCCTTTATTGAACCTTATGTGTATCATCAGTTGATGGGGTTGTTTCTGTTTCTAGGTCCTTAAAATGAATTACCGTCATTGCCTTAATTGCGTCAGCTGTTGGCACTGGGTCAAGGCGTTGACTTAAGACCCAGCCTTCACGCATTACTGCAACCATTTGATTAGTATCACCATCTGTCACATAAACATCATTAACAGTAATGCCAATTGCTTTAGCATCATTAGTTGGATACACAGTACCAGCTGGAATATACTTTCGACCTAGATCGTCAGTTTTTACATTGTAATTATCTTTGTTAATTGTTTCTGGAAAAGCAGTAAATTTTTCAGAAGCAAGAAAATTTAATTGCTTACCATTTTGAAATTGTGTGTACATATTTATTCCTTTCTAATTCCAAAAATCATTTTTTACATTTTGAGATTCATTAGCTCTTTCAGCAAAAATTTCTCCAGTAGTTTTGGTAGTTTGAGTATTGCCTGAGATCTTTGGTGGTTTTGCACCTTGAGCTAATCGAGTTTCAACAGCATCATGAACAGCACTTCTAAAAACGTCACTAACTTTTTGATAAGTATCTGTCATTTTATCCTCATCAGTTAGAACATCGTCAAAAACATCTACTAGTTCTGCTGGTAAGCCATCGGTAATTAGCTGAGTTGCCAATTTACTCTTGTTTTCACGCTTAGTTACATCAGCTTCTCTATCAAGCAACGCTTGCTCCCGTTGCTTAAATTCATACTCTTGGCGTTCCTCTGGAGACATCTTCTTAAGATCTTTAGCTTTTTGAGCTTTATCGTTTTGTTCTTTTTCCCACTTAGAGCGAGCTGTATCTAAAGCCTTAGCCAACTTCTTATCTACGAAAGAATCCAATTCTGATTGAGTACTAAATGTTTTAAAAGGTTGTTCATCAGTTGGACTATCATCTTTTACATTGTCTTGTGTATTGTTGTCATCACCTCCCGCGCCTTGTCCTTCATCAGCAAATCGTTGCAAATCAAGTTTTAATAAACCTTCATAAAATTTATTTTCCATAAATATTTCCTTTCTACCCATGCACATTCGCAAAATAACTGCATGAAAAAAGCCACTCCATATTTCTACACAGTGACTTCAAGATATGCAGCAACAAATCCACATACGTATATTTAGTTTTTAAAGCAGTTTTATGACTTGCTTAGGTCTACAAATTACTTTTTACCGGTTTATTATTAGTACTTCTAGCATTACCCAGATAAATTACTGGAACTGTACGGCAAAAGGGATGCAGTGGTGGAACGTTCTTACCAAATACTGCATCTTTAACATTATAGACATTACCATTTATTGATCTGCATATCTTACTAGTACGACTATCAATAACTGCTAGCAATTGATATTGCTTAACTCCACGTTTACGCCAATTATCTAGCTTAATTTTAGAATAAAAGAAATTAGCTTCAGTCCTAATCAAGCGACTAGCATAGAACTTACCAACATTGAATTCTTGTTCAATTCGCTTAATCATTTCACGTTCAGGAAGATTACTCATTTCTTTAACTGTAAATAATTCTTGCAATCTTTCGGCTAATTTGTCTGTATTACCCCAGATACGTGATGAAAAATTCTTCCCTTTCCAGCGAGTTTCTAATGCCTTTTCAACATAGCGATTAGGAATTTCAGTAACCTTACTCTTGGGAATATCTTTATCCATTGGAACAGTAGCTACTTCTTTACCAGTATCAGGATTTTTAATGATTATTTTGTCCTGCTTGACTTCTACAGAGTGAGGAGAGTGCAAGGTGTAATCCTTAGTAGTGTCATAAACAGCACTTTGTTTCTCCGCCTCTGACCAAGCATGCTTCATTATTTCGGTATGCAACTTAACATTCTGATCTAGTTCAGTTGCTCCAGCCGATTTTGCAGCAATGTATGCTTTAAGTTGCATTTCTTCAAGTCGTGTAATTCTGCTCTTAGCTGCAAGTCTACCTAAGTAATCATCCACTGCCTGTCTACTTCCTTTATCAGTAATACCAGACGATAAGGCTTTAAGGGTAACCAATTCAGAAGGAGAAATGTGTGATGACATAATTGTTGCTACTTCATCTTTTGAAATATCTGCATAAAAATAGCGACGATAGATTTTTTGAACCTCGTCGCTTAAATATGATTGTGCTTTTTGATATGCATTATTAATTATTTTTAGTCTTTCAGTTGCTTCATCCTGATTTTTTTGCTCATCTTGTAAATCACGTAACTGCCAATAAGTAAATTTCTTCTTATTAATTTTCATCTATATCAACACCAAGAAATGTATTGGCCGTATTGGTCAATCAATTGGTTAACTGTATTTTCAAATGCATTTAATAGCGTTTTATTTTCAATACTTTTAGGGTCTGAAAATATAGTAACTAATACGCCATCTTTATCAGTTGCAGTTACTTTAGTGCAATTATTTACAGTATGAGTAATAAGCGTAGAAAATGCAGCACAAACAATATCAGAACCTTTAGCACTATATTGAGCGTGTCCGCTTGCTATGATTGTTGTCTGATTGGATTTCTTTATTATCTTCACTCGAATCATCTTGAGACTCCTCCAGTTCTAATCGATCAGGATCTTGTTGTCGTAAAGCATCTTGATTCTTTCTAATAGTTTCGGCATCTTGCTCATTCATTTCATCAATTACATCTTGAGGACTATCAACGTCGGGCAACCAACTATACGTATATTTTCTAGGGATGACACCATCTGCATTTTTGATGTTATTTACAACATCTGACAGATTAGATGGAATATTTGCAGTAAGTGAAATTTTACATCCACTAGCATCATCATTTGCCCCCTTAATGTTTACTATCGTCTGCATTAACTGTAATCTTCGGCGTAAGCCATCAAAGAAATAACGTTGCTTAATTGATAACAAGTTTTCCAAGCCAAACAATTTGAACTTCATTGCTTCACCTGATACATTACCCATGAATTTTTCATCATTCATATTTGGCACATATGAAATCTTATGAATATCATTCTCAATGGATTGGCTTAACAGATTTACTTGTGTTTCATCAAAGCTTTTAGTTAACCACTCAATATCTGCTCCTTCTTCGCGTGGAGGAGCTTCGATAACACCTCTATTTAGCCTTTGTTTATCGTCTTCATCATTATCTAAACCAAAACCAAACGTAACAAGAAGTGCATCCACAAAAGCTTCCTTGTCTGAAATTCGATCCGTTTGAAGCAAGTTATATGCATCAATAAGCGAAATCAATTGTTCAAAATCGCCTTGTCGTTCTTCATTATTTCGATATTCGATTATTGGAACTGCACCAAATAGATTTTCACCATCATATACAATGGGATCAGTGGAGGCTACTTCCATTCCCAGCTCTGTACGGTATTCTACAATTCTCTGAGGCATATAAACAGTAATACTATAACCATTTATTTCTCCGCTCAGGTTTTTCTTTTCTTGAGCAAAAACGGCAAATAATGGTTCATGTTCAACCGTATCATCCGTTACTACAATGGTTGCCCGAGGATCTATTACTTCAATCTTTAAATCAGTATTAGGTGTAAGCTTCTCATTTCCTAATTTATCTCTAGCAATTATAGGATCAGTTTGCTTTAAATACAGTAATTCATAGCCATAACCAAATACAGATAAGTCTTTTTCTAATTCAATATCATGCTTATGGATATCAATTTGCTTGAATATATCTAAAATATCATCAATATTCTTTCCTTTATCAGCAACATACTTAATCGGATTACCTGTCATAAATCCAACATTCATATCACTTATGTATTTAGCATGATTAATCATTACATTAGAAGCTCCAACATTAGCATTTTCAAATGTATGCTTTTCAATTTCTTGCTTTCCGTTGTAATAATCAGACAGCATGTCTAATCGTTTTTGACGACTCTTTAGTTCTGTAATTGCATAATTTATGGCTTCAATATTGGGTTCATTTATATCGCCAAGTAAATCTTTATCAATCACTAATGCCACCTTTACACCTTCTTTCTATAATCCACGAATCAGAGGACGCTTAGTAACTTTTGCATTAACCCGCTTATAGATAACTGTGTAAACAAAATATCTCATTGCATCACATGCGTGATCATGTTGCTTAACAGGCTTATCTTCTCCATGTTCAGCAGCTTTTTCATCCCAAACGTAACTTGCTAATTCTTTAAATAAATTAGGACAATTATTACTAAACTTGATCTTTCCTTCATTCATTGCAGTTTGTGTAACGCGAATGCCATCGATCACGTCGTTTTTAGCTTTTCGGACTTTAAAACCATTCTGTCGTAAAGTTGTACTGAAAGAAGCTGCAGAAGGATCAATAATCATCTCAGCCCTAATGTTCCCAAGAAACTCTTTGAGATCATGGCAATACTCTTCATCCGTCTTTTGACGGGATGTAGTTCTTCCTGAGTAATAGTATTCTTTAACCAGGTACCAAACTCCATGGTTGCGTCCCCATAATAGGAACGCAGTAGGGTTTAATGTACCGTAGTCACAAGATACATAATACTTTTCAAAATGATTGGGTAATTCATTAACTACCATTGTGTCTTTATCAAAATTGTCATAGATAACTCCTTCCGACATTACCCATAGACCTTGGATATATCTCTGATAGAACACTCCTGAATACATGCGTTCATATCTACTTATCGTCGCCTTATCAAGGGATGGATTATCGTGCATTGTGAAATGTAACCTTAATGCCCGTTTACCTTTTAGTCGGTCAATCCAGTCTAATTTAAACCAATGATATGGACCAGATGGATTGCAATTAAACCACATCTTCGCACCACTTACTGAACATCTGGCCGTTGCTTGATTGACAAAACTTTGTGGCATAAGTGCGACTTCATCAAAAAAGAATCCAGCCAAAGTAATACCTTGAACTAGATCCTGCGATGCTTCATCTTTACCACCAAAGATAAAGTAAAAATTTGTATGTCCATTCTTGCTAATTGTCAGCATATTCTCTGAACGCGAATCTCTAATAATATAGCCTTCGCTTTCTAACATACTTCTTAACGGTCTTAATACGTTACGTCTAAATGAACCAATCGTCTTACCTGCTAACCCAAATTGTTGTCCATTAAATTGAGTCATAGACCAGATCACATAAGATAAAATCATTACTACCGTCTTACCAGCACGCACCGATCCATCACAGATAATAGCTTCATAATCTTTAAGGGTTGGATTAGTCCACCAACTTAATACCTGTAATTGTTTCTTTGAAAATGGAGTGAAATTAAATCTAACTATCTTCATCATTATCCTTACTCCATATCTTCTTCATACCATTGGTAAGCGCAGCCAGCAATGAGTTAGTACTTTCATCATTAACTTCAGGTTCTGGTAATCGATCAAGTAAAATCTGCATTGCCTTTTGTCTATCTTCCATCTCAACTACAGGCTCACCCTTATCTATTCGAATACTCTTAATATTCGACGTATCGATCTTGCTACTATCTTTTAGAGTAATTAGATGTTCGTAGTAATACGCTTGTTCACCTGTCTCTGGATCAATCTTAGGCTCATACCTGAACTTACCTCCAGCATCCTCGTATGGACCATCTTTATCATGAATTTTGTAGTAAACTAAGCGCTTTTTCGTTTTAAAAGACAGAATATCGGTAACATCACTAGTCGCCTGCTTTAAATAGCGCAGCAATATGTCATTTGCAGTCGCATATAGATCTTGCGATTGTTGTTTCTTTAGCTCAGCTAAGTAATTTTTAACTCCAACATTTCCCAACAATCTTGGTCCTGCTCGCAATGCAGTTTCATAGTTTCCGCCATAAGCTTTTTGATAAGCCCAGGTCGCATTATATCGTTGCAAATAGTACAGGCAAAAGGCTCTTTGCTTATCAGTAAGTTCATCATTATTTGGTAATTCTGGTGATGGTAATGATGGTGCAACCTTTTCTCGTTTTGTACGCGTACTTTTTTGTTTTGTATGCATACTTTTCCTTTTGGTTGCATTATTACGTTGCCACTTATTTCTAGTCTTCCATGACTTAACAGTACTTAATGCAACTCCATATTTCTTAGCAATATCCTTATACTTCATTCCTGCTAAGTAATCTGCTTTTGCATCTTCTATTTTGCTCATGACATATCACCACACCACCTTTCTAAAATTTAACGCAAAATAAAAGACGACACTCGTTTGAGTATCGTCTTCTGTAAGACAAGCAAGGCGAGATTTGCACCCGCACCTATCTGACCTCTATGCACGTCCACCTAACTATCTACTATTTTCATAGTAAACTCGTGAATCGCTTGTTAAGCATAGTGCCATTGTTCTTCTCTCTAATAAACTACGTTCACTTGTCTTTTTTCTTATTGTACCAAATATTTTTAGTTCTAGATAATAATCTCTTCTCCCCGAAATTTAAATTCCTTACGTACGAACCTTGATGCTCATATCCTACATGTATATGGGGCGTTTCAAATTTTCTTCCATCTTGAGTATGTGCCGGACCTGAGATATCAATTTGTGCTAATCTCTTACCATTATTTCTGTACATCGTTATATATTTAGGCTCATTTTTATTATTTATGGTTACATAAATTCTGTGATTAGAACGAGTTTCATAGGGACTGGTCGCACTCTTACTTATATTATATTTGATAAATTTAATATTATTAGATTGAAATAAAGTGCGATATTCTGTTCCATATTTTCTTCCTTTATCACTTATTCCCGATGCTGATCCTCTACCACCCAAGCATTTTCGCCTCTCTCCATTTTTCGGTAAATGAACTAACATGCACTATGTTGCCTTTACATTCAGCCGGTATATCTCCATAAAAAATAACTGTTGACGGATGCAGTCTGTCAATCATTGCATTATATCCAGTAATAAATTTATCTATTGTTTTGCTGCATCCCACACTAGAAATGGCAACTGTACTGTTCTGAGGCTCTCCATCAAAACACCATTCGAAACTGTCCAAAGTCGACCAACTTATAGTTGGAATAACATGAACTCCATGTTCTTGTAAATAAGCAGCTATCCAATGTTTGCGATAATGATTATAAATCTGCATTGCCTTAGGAAAATCAGTATAGGTGCTAAAATCTGGCGACATGACGAAATCATAACTTTTGAGCAAATCTACATATCTATCAACGTTTTTCCATAGTCTTACGAATTGATAATCATCTAAAAAGAAATGAATCCCTTTATTTTCTCTGTTTTGTGTAGCTCTATCCTTATTGAATCCAATCCATTCAACGTTATGATAATCTTCTGGCGCAATTATAGGAATATCAAACTCACCTTCACCATCATAAATGGCTTTTTCAGCATTTTCCCAATTTCGTTTAAATTTATAATTATTCGACATATTTTCTCCAAAATAAAAAGCCAGCTTACGCTGACCTAAATTTATTTATTATCTGAATCATTTATTTCCGAAGGATATTCATAATTCATTTTTAATATCATTTCGCAAAATTTTATAATTTTTTGTGCATCTTGTTGAGTATTAACTTGGATTTCGTGAGTTGCTTCGTTTCCATATTTACGAATTTGATCAACCCATTCATGACTTCTCACACTTACAAAATGGCTATCAGCCAAATAATTTACATATTCAACAAACTTACAATTATCTTTAGCGCCTAAATCAACAGCAACATGCATCAATAGTTTTCTACATAGTAACACAGTACCCGTATAAGCGTTAGCAGCGTAACAACTTCTAGCTTCTTCATACACTTTATTTACTTCATCAGGAACATTATTTACCGCTGCACCAAATCTATTTCCTGGAACTTGCCTATCATAAGAAATAAAAGATGGCAGATTACAATTTGTACAAATATAAACTCCGACATTTGTCGAAGGTTCTCTACTAGTAATATTCATTAAAGACATTCCACGAACACTTGAAACTAAAGTTCCACAGTAACCACAAATATATTTTTTATTAGGCATCTCATCTACGTTCCAATTTGAATTTATATCAATATAATAATCTCTATAGCTATTCATAAATAAAGTCCTCCGTTCGTTCCAAAAATAATTATAGAAAAGCCAAGCCTAATTAAAAGACTTGACTTTCTTGAAACGAACGGAATTTTAGTCCTAATAAGGACTATGGGAAATACTGGAGTCAAACCCAGCTTAATGTCTCACCATTCAGAGATATTTCCCATTTGCTCTTTAACAAAATAATTTTGAAGGGGCATCCCTATAAGAAATGCATGTCCGCACAGCGAACACAGAGCAATAGCCTCAAGTGTTAAATACATATTATAGAGAGGAATTCTATTAACGCAGTGAATTAATTCAATTAATTCCCATAGCTCGTACAAGAATCGAACTTGTGTTACTGGTATGAAAAACCAGTGTCTTAAACCACTTGACCAACGAGCCAGACTAGGAAAGCCGCGTCTCTTATGCTACGCTTTTACGATTGTTGCGGTGTGTGCTTTACAGTTTAAGGTAGGGATTACATTAGTCACGTGTTCAGTTCACCTGCCTACCGCTAAAACAATCAACCTGATAACTGTAAAATTAAATGACTTATTCCGTGAATTTATCATTTAAAGTACTTTACCAATTGTATGACAAGGTAAAGATTTAATTTTTACGTCCGTTTTCCGCCGGACAATGAGTACGTCAGGATTCGAACCTGATATATTGTGAAAGAAGATACCTTCTTTCTAATTCCAAATTGTGTCGTCGTACCCACGGTATCTGCTGCGATCCTGCAAACAGATAACCAACTCTCAACTACGATACGCTCTCCCGAACCGTTGGGGCATCGCATATTTAATCCTAGGGAAGTAGCATCAAAACCCTAGGTAAGCAACAAGTAGGAATCGAACCTAAATATTGCTGCATGTTAACCATGAGACTATTTAACAGTAAGGGCCGAGTTTAAAATAGCTAACATGCTGAGAGATCTTTTCAGATCTAAAACTGTAAAAAATACGGAGGAATATTGCTCGTATTGCAAACCGTACTAATAGATTTATCGAAAAACTTTTACTTTTTTCGACAATATATATTTAAGCATAGATAAGTATCAACGAATTACCACCATATTCCCGCAAATTACCCTTATTTATACTTGTGTAGGTCAATGATAGGTTGGCAGTTGTTTACTCTTTGCCAATAGTCAAAGCCATCAGCAAACTCAAACATTGCTTTTCTGCGTAAATAGCTGAACTTATTATTCTCACTGTAAACTAGTGGCTTGACTTCATTCCATGGCCATTTCCGAATAAACAATCCTATCAAAATAATTTGAGAATTGTGCGAACAATGATGGATTGTGTCACTAGTTGCTCTAACCATAGCTTCAGCATTTAAGCCTCTGATTATTGCCTTTTCACTGTTGTTACTACCATTGCTATGACCAGGAGCCGAACTTAATGTTGGAGACTTAAGATCTACTAATTCATGGCCACTCATTAATAGCAATCGTTCTAAATCTTTAGTAAAGAATTTCGCTACTTCTTTTAAGGTCTCTTTCTCATCTAATTCCGGAAATAAACTCACTGTATCAGCTCCTAGTTCTAGTTTTATCATTCCAATCCCGTATCTCTGTATTGTCTTACATCCATCGCACGCAGATATCCTTCACGGTATGCTGCCTGTTTTAGCTTCCATAAGTCTTGCACCGTAAGGGATGCAGTATCATACTTATGAATCAAATTTAAGCTCTTATATGCTTCATCATGCGCTAAGTGATAACGTCGAAAATCGTTGCTCATTACTTATGTCCTCCAAAAATAAAACTTGATTGCAGACTGGTTGAGTAAGAGGTTTGAGCAAACATGTATAAAATATCCATTTGATCTAAATTGCTAGCTACGCTCATATCAAATACCCTAGTCATAAAAGTTTTCTTGTCTTCTCTACTTAAAGCATCTAGTGCACTATCTAACGCCCATTTATACTTTTCTTCATCGTAAAATCTTACTTTTTTCATCATATTGCTCCTACTAACAGAATTCCTAACGCTAATATCATCAAGTACAGCGCTGCGTATATCCAAGCTGGCATTACTTTTTTGTCTCTCTATAAGTCACAACTGTTGTAATTTCTTCTGAATTTGTGCCGAAATTTTCCACTTTAATAACATCATGATTTTGGATAAAACTGTTTACTTCATCATCTGAACAAAATTCAAACGCCTTTCTTCTAAGTTGAGTTGTAGCTTTGTTTTCATACATAACAACCGCTATATAAAAAATTGTGTCATAAACATCATCAGTACAAGTGTTCAGTCTAATATCGATTACATTTTTATCTGAAATAAAATTATTAATTTTTTCATCTAATTCATCTAATGTTTGTCGTATACCTTTTTGATTTTTACCATTACTATTACCTAAAACAATTTATCTACTTCAGGATCTTTAGATTCTACTTTTTTATCTTCAAATGGATCCTTTTTAGTCTGTTGAACTTTATTAAGCGCAGCTTGCTTTTCTTTAGCCTTAAGTTCTTGTTCTTCTTTTGCCTTTTTATCAGCTTCTTGTTGATGATAAGCTTGATTAAGCTGCTTGATTGCAATTGCTGTTTGTTCATCGTGTCGACTTTTAATCCAACCACCAGCTTCTGGAATACCATCAATATATTCCTGATAAATATCTACTAATCTTGCTGGAGAACCCATATATTGCACTATATATTCATCTAGTTCCTTACGCCCTAGCTTATGTGGTGGATTATCAGTAGGTTGATAGTTTCCTGTTTCAATTAGCGTCTTAATATCGTCATCATCTTCACTTGCAATTCCGAAAGCTGCACTCAAAGAATATCTTTTAGCATAAGTGATTATGCCGGCAACTTGCTGAGGTGAGCTAGTAGTGTAGGTTTTAAACCACAGATCGGACATTGTAATGCGTCCACCATTTGAAAAAATAATTTCTGTAGTGACAATTACACCATCTTGATTATTTTTAACATCCTGAATGTAACTTAAAGCAATTTGATCTTTGCGGTCTTTAACCTGCTTAGTCGCTTTTATAATTGCACTATCAATTGCAGCTAAATCTGCGTAGTAATAGTCATATGGATCAGAATTTGGATTTTTCGGAATGATATGAACATGTTTATCTTTTTTAGGCTGATCTATCAGCGACTTAGCCTGAATATAAGCAGAAAAGCATTCTGCTCTCAGTTCCTCTTTACCTTGAAATAACATTATTCGCTCACCCTCTCATAGCTAATACCCCAGTCTCGAATAAAGTTAGACAGAGCTGTTAATTGTTCTGTGGTACCAGTAAGTTTAAGTGTGACGCTATGTACCTTATCAACTACTTCACCGGTTTTGGCATCGACATACTTATCGCCATGTTGTTCAAGCGATTCTATAGCTTTCTTGCGATTTTCTTCTTGCTGTTTAGCCTGCTTAATTAAATAATCATGGTCATTATCCATTTGAGTTAGTACGTCAGGCAGCGACTTATAATCAAGCATTTGAAGATATGGACTAGCAGTCATAGCAGGTTTAGTGTACTCATTAGCCTTAGTAGCAATAAATTGCTCAGCTTCTTTTCTAGCCTTTAGTCTTTCAGCAATTACTTCAAATTGTTGTCTAGCTTCTTCTTCAATAGTTCCCCAACTAGTGGTCTTGTTATCCCACTTTTTTTGGTAATCAAGCTCCTGTAAAGGCACATTATATTCAACTGCAATCTTACCCAGTTGCAATAAATTCTGCTGATGTTTGTCTTTTTTAGCTTTATCATCAAAAGACTTAATTCCTTCACTAATGTGATCAACAGCTACCTTAATTTTCAAATCAAGTGATTTAATTTGAGCAGTAAACTCATCAATAGGTTGACTAGCTTGTTGTGTAATTGATTTTCTTCGATCATTTAAGGCTTTCCGAATGCGATTTAGTTCTGCCCTAGTCTTTTTATCGTAAGGATACGATTTAGAAGTTACTACATAGCTTTCCCAGCCTTTAGCTAAATCATCTACCTTAGCATTTAGTAGCTCGTACCCGGGAAAGTCTATTTCAGCCTTTTTAAAACTAATTGGAAAATTTTCATTTTCAAACGTAATCATGTCTTTTTTAGCTTCGTTAATCTTATTCATGTTATAATTCCTTTGGTTTTGTATTTTTTGTAGTCGTTAAACTGTTGGCGCAGTTAACGGCTTTTTTGTTGTCATTAAATCTGTCTCAAATTGCTTTTGATATTCATCATGTATAAGCGGTTGTCTTGTTTCTCTAGTGAAGAAAGCATTACTGTTACTGATTAATCGTGTTTCTAGCGTCATCTACCTCACCTCTTTTCAAGTCTGACTATTGTTATAATTAATTCCAAGAAAGGAGGATTAATTATGCATAAGTACCTTGTAACGTTTGATTATGAAGTTGCACCCACTAATCAACCGTTGGCAGTAGCTATTAGAACTAAACTAGAAAATTTACCTGATACAAAATGGTTTCAACATTTACCTACAGAAATCATTTTAATTAGTCCTTTAGACATAGATAAAATTTTTGACGAAATCCAATGTCTTGAAGATACAATCAGAGTTTCAATTTCTGAATTTTCTAGTTTTAGAACCAATTCATCTAGAACTAATCTTTGGCTTCGCCAGAACAACGCTTAATGTAGCTTTCATAAGCTGCAATATATTCTTCTCTAGATACAGGTTTTCCTTTAAAGCTCATCCCTTTAAATGGATCCCTGTATTTTTTGTTTTTAATCATATTTTTTCATCACCTTACTTAAATATTTGGAAAAATCGCTGTGTACATCGTAAAAACAATTGCTACTAATGCAGTAATGAGTGTACTTAGTGTTAGAATTTCGGTTTCTCTAATTGTGAGTGCAGTACCCATAAATTCGTTAATTTTTTGATTAATCCATTTCCTCATAGTTTGTGATCCTCCATAAACTTTTGTAAGACATCCTTGTCATATAAGATTTGGCCATCAATACTAATTGGCTTAAAATCAAACTTTTTCAGCCAAATTCTAAATGTAGATGGACTAACTCCTAAGAAGTTTGCTGATGCCGTCACGGTCAAATACTTCTGTTGAATAGCTCTTTCAATAACTCGTTCTGGGATTGCGATTTGCATGAAATCATCTCCTTCATTTGTATTAAATCTTTTATAAGTTCTCTCTTTTCTATTTGCTATAATTTTTCTATCTCCTTTAGAAAGGAGGTGACATATATGAAGTTGAATTACGAAGTATTGAGACAAGTGATGATAGAAATGCAAAATCTACCTACTCATCCACAAGCCTCTGTTGTTATTAAAAATGTAGTTGATAAAGGTTATTCTCAATCGGATGCCGTGTATTCTTTAAAGCAGGCAATTGATGCTGGACTCATTGAAGGGAGTGTAGATACTGATCTTTCAAACACGTATTACTTTAATCTTCGTGATATAACTCCTGAAGGCCATCGATTTATTGACTCAATTAGTGAAGAAACTCACTGGAATAAAGTCAAAAATGTATTAAAGGAAGAAGGAATACCTGTAACTATTCCTGCAATAACTAGAACCATTGCTAAACTTTTTCTTTAATAAATGAATTGGCCATATAGGTTATTTGAACTTCTGTCCATTGACGGGAGTTCTTTTTAATTTGCACATCTTTCACGCCTTCTTGTTTAATATCATCAATATAAATTCCATACGGAGCTTGTTTAATTTTGCAACCAGTACCTATCTTTAGTTCATCTTTAGTTAACAAGAAGTCAGCAATTGCCTCAGGCGAATCTATGTGGTTAGTCACTAAACTCTCAATTTGTACCAACCTATCAACTTCTATATTTTTTAGTTTTAAAAGTTTATTTGTAATTGATTGAGTTCCATTCAAATTCAGCATCTCATCATAAAGTTGTATTCTTTTCCGAATGAGCTTTCTTTCGGCATAAATAAAGGCTTTAATAGTTAGATCATCCTTTTTTACTTTCATAATTTACTCCCTATTCACCTTTATGCTTCCAACAAACCCATCTGTTCGACTACTGGCTTAATTCCATCTTCAGCTAATAAATCGTAGATGAACTTCTTCCCTCTTTGGGTCCACTTTAAGTTATTGTGAACGCCAGGTTGACCATTACTGTGTTGATAATCAAATGGCTCATATTGTGTGTAGCCCTTACCTGCATATCTTGAATAAGGTACCCAGTGCTTACCTTGTTTAAAAATCACACCACGTTTATGTAATTCCTTATTCAGAGTCGCAGCTGACCAACCATAATCTTTAGCAATTTCTGTTGCAGTCATAAGGCCAGGATTTCTCATTTGCTTCTCGTAATAATCAACTTTAGGTTTCATCTTTTCGATTTCTACCTGTTGATTAGCAGCGAGTTGTAATGCTCCACCTAATGTTGTAGGAATGTCCCACTCTTTTCTTAGCTGTTCCATGATGAGTTCGGGTTGACTAAGAGTAGTTTTCATTTGGTTAAATAAGCTGACGTACTGGGCTGTAAATTGATTACCCTTCTTACCTGTCATCTTATTTGCTACAAACTCGCATCCCTGTTTGGTAAGAAGATAATTTCGATACTGACGCCCATTACTTAATTTATATGTGCTAGGGATGAAAAATACTGTCGTAGAGCCATTCCCCAAATTTGGGTTTTCCTGAATATCCGAAATATACACATCAATATCTCTTACTAAGTGGTCGTGTCGCTTACCAATAACTTTAGCAACTTCTCGACTATCTAAAACTTGTTGTCCTTCAAAATTTAAAAGTTCCATTTACTCACTCTCCATTCCTAAAATTTCATAAATGGTTTCTCTAATTTCTTTGGCTCTTTTGGAATTACTTCCTTTAACAGCCTGATTAAGTTGTTGACGGCTAATATTTAATCTCTTAGCTAGATAAGCTTGAGTCCATCCTTTTCTAATAAGAGCAACTTTAATCTCTGATTCCACGGCATGCGTTGCTGTTTCTAATCTTTCTTCAATTGGCATTCTTTTTTCACTTCCTTTTGATTTAATTCCAACAAGTTAATTAACTTGTAAATTAATTTGTACTAAAGTTATTGACATCAGTTAGTCTATAGACTAATATCAATGTATAACAAATAAACATTAAATAAGTATTCCCATACTAAAAAATAAAATTTTGATGTTCATTAATTTGTTTATTAACTTGTTGACAATTAATAGTTTATGTCTAAAGACTAAATAAGTCAATATAATTTTAGTCTTTTTACAGACTTTTTTTGTCAAGGATTGGAGAATTCCTTGATATGATTGAATTTGAACGGACTAAAAAATTAGCAAAAATCAGAAAAATGTCTCTGCGTGAAGTTAACGATAAGGCTAAATTAGGGACAAATACAATTTATAATTGGAAATCAAAAAAGCCAGGTTCAGATGCTTTAGCAGCAGTTGCCAAAGTTTTAAATACTACTACCGACTATTTAAAGGGCTTAACTGATGACCACAATCCATCTTCTAGAAATAAAGCACAAGCCGATCTAGACGACGATGATACTATATTTACATTTCAGGGACGCCCTATTCCACCGGAAGACTTAAAAATTATAAGAAGGTTACTTAAGAATGACGATGATGAATAAATTATATACAGATAGTAATACAGTTACTTATCTCTTCAACTATGCTTTGGATCATGGCATTGCATTTGAAACCACTTATGATCTTCATAAAGATACGCCTTCTTGCAGTGTGCCTAGTAAACGAAAAATGGTAATTAACCTCAATACTGACGAGGAAGAATTACCATTTCAAATATCTCACGAGATTGGCCATATTTTAAACAAGGATTTTGGCAAGCAATTCTATTGCGGAGAAAGTAGTTCATCGCCTGTCGAAGTCAAAGCATCACAAACGGGAATCAAAATTCTTGCTGACTATTACTTCTATGATGTGCCTAAAGAAGATTGGAATATAGATAATTTCATGCTTTATTACTGCATTCCAGTTTCTTATAAAGATTGGGTCATAAATTATCTAGCAACGAAATAAAAATTGTGTCATTTATTGGAGGAAAATATGAAAAAAAGACATCTAGCTGGGACTGCCGGATTATTGCTTCTAGCCTTATGGGCAACTGCTTGCTCTACCTCATCAAATAATGCTATAGAATCCCGATACTCAAATTCAAGCTCTAAAAAAGTTAAAGATGCGGCATCAGGTTCTAATGATAAGGGATTTGTAGGAAATCGTTACACTACAAATAATGGTTCAATTTCTATTGATAAAATAACTAATGTAAAAGTTAATGATCAGTATAGAAACTTAAAAAGCTTTACTATGGTTATACTAGAGGGAACTTTTACAAATAAATCTAGCAAGCCTGTATCTCCCAAAGAATGGGCACTATACAATTTAGAAGTTAACCAAGTTCTGTCTAATAGTGAACGCGAGTTGGTTCCGGGAAGTGATGAAGCAGACAATGGGACCAAATGGGAAGAGCTTTTAAGAAATGGAGATTCGAAAGTTCTCCCAGGAAAAACAATTAAATTTGCGATTGAATATGATCTTGATTATAAAACAGCTAAGGTTACTGAAGATTACAGTATCCAAGCTAGAAATACAGAAGATAATTCTCCATTAGGTTCTCCATATAAACTTAAGGCAGGAATGGATAACTTCACTTATCACGATACTTCAGATGAAGACGCTTCTTCCAACTGATATAAATAATGATTTATGATCTTAAGTTCATAAATTAAAGAGATAATCAAAAATAAGGATAAAGTGATTAGACAAAAAGAAAGATTCAATGAAGTTAGCTAGCACTCTAGCTCAGAGAAAAAGAACTTAAATCAAAGAATCAAATCTGTAATTCTAAATCTGATTACTTTTAGAGAAAGCTATATTAGATACGTAAAAAATAATTTAAGGAGCTCATTTCATGGATACAAATTTATACAACGGAATACCTGAGTATCCTAAACATAGTGTTATAGGATTGGTATCGTTTCAAATATTGAATGAAAATGATGAACAAATATATAAAATAGAGCTTAATGATAAAGAAAAAACTACGGTTAAAATAAATGCTGTGGCAAATATAGAGCCAGACCTTCTATCTAACTTACATGACGGCGATAAAGCTCGGATTTACTTAGATGCTTACTCTATTCCAACGGGTGCATACATCGCATTTCAGTATATTCAGCTTCCTATTGCTAAAATAAAATCTGAAAAAACTAATTTAGTAAATTTAACTTATGAGTTTGAAGTACCTAAAAATCTAACTGTAAATATTGAGAATGGGGAAAGTGCCACTTTTCCACTATCGGCTATTTTTCTAAGATTAGCATACTCTACTAAATCCTCAACAGAGATGGGAATTGGCGAAACAATGCGTATTGGAACATTTTTAAGTACACGAATTATGGTGAATTAATATGCAAGACAATAAGGTAATCGAGATCTCTACTCGCGTTAATCAAGTAAAGCCTGGAACGTTGCCCACTAAAAATAGATTGAGAGATAATAGTAATGGAGGTGAACCACCTATGGATAATAAATATGTAACTCATCAGGAATTAGAATTAAGTAACGAAAAAATATTGCATCATATAGATAATAAGTTTGCAGAAATTAATAATAATTTTGTTGATATGCAACGTCAGATGGATGGTCGTTTCAATGAAGTTGATAAGCAATTTAATAAACTTGAACTAAAATTAAATGATGTTAAAAATACAGCAAACCATAACAAAGAAAAAATAAATTGGTTGTTATATACCGCTATTGGTGGAATTATTATTTCAGTCATTACTACAATCATTTCCAATCTTTTAACAAAATAACTTAATTTGGGAGTGATAGTTATTTTGAACTATCATAATCAAGATAATTAGTATAGGAAATATACTATTGCAGCAGTTCATCTATACATAGGATCTAAAAATGAAAAGAAATATTATTTCGTTTTGTGCAATTGCTTTAGTTGGTGTATCGATTGGAGCCTTAGGTCTCCCCAATCATTCAAGTAGCACCAAGCAAGCGAACACAGCAACAAAAGTTGAAAAACACAAATCTCAAAAACAATCTCATAAGAAAAAAGCTAATAAAGAAAAGCCTAGCGCAGATAATAAGAGTACTGACGGAACAAAAAAAGAATCTCAACAAAATGAAAATGTAGTCGCAAAACAGAATAACAAAAATTCAGTTAATACCACTCAGACTCAAAAACAAAGCACGCAGGTTCAGCCACAACAGCAAAAAAATCAAGGCCAAATTAATAAAGAGCGTGGATATGATCCAAATGGACACCCTCTTCTTCCCGGTCAAGATCATGCTGCAGGATCTAATGCCGATGGTTCAGCTGATGATTGGGTTAAAGGACAAGGTGAATGGCTTCGTCAAAATGGATTAATCAATTCAGATGGTTCACCTACACAAAAAGAAAAAGATATTCAAGCACAAACGGCAGCAGAAGCATCTAATTCGGATATTAATCCATAGACTTACACGCAAAAATATACAAGTTATCTAAGAGTATTTAAAAAAATGGGATTATTTCATAAAGGGCCGCGATGCCCTAAATGTAAATCTACTAACGTTGAGCCAATCGGTCGAAGGAAAAAGGCTTTTTCTGTTGGTAAGGCAGTTGCCGGTACGGTTCTAGTTGGTGGCGTAGGATCACTTGCTGGATTTGCTGGTAAAAATAGCAAAAAAATTGAAATGATTTGCATGGATTGCGGTAAAACTTTTAAATATAAATCTTAATAAAAAATCCCACCGATGCGCCAACATTAGTGGGAAGAAATGAGCTACGCCAATAGCTCAACATAAATTCGATTAACAAAGCCATAAAAATATGAACTCCGCCCTCTTATTGTAGCAGAGTTCATATTCAGGCTACAATAGGAGGTTTTTTATTATGCCAAAAAGAAAAAACACCAGTATCAAAGATTATAAATTAAAGTCTGGAAAAAAACGGTATGAATTTGTAATTTCACTAGGTCAAAACAGCAATGGTGATCGAGTGCAAGTTCACAGGCGCGGTTTTAAAACCTATGCTGAAGCAGAAGCAGTATTCAACAAATTATCTCAAACTAAACCAGATAATTTTGTAAAGCAAAAGCAGATTAAAGTTTTTGAATTACGTGATCTCTGGTTTGAAAACTATAAAACTCAGGTAAAAGAATCTACTGCGAATAAAAATAAACAAGTCTTTGATAACCATGTTATTCCGGATTTTGGTAACCAATACGTTGACAAGATTACAGTAGCTGAATTACAAAAGTGGGCTGATAGGAAAGCAAAACAAATTGTTAAATATAGGGACGCTATTAATGAATTTAATGCTCTTTTTGAATATGGTATTCGGTTAAATTATGTGTCTGAAAATCCTTTAAAGCGGATCATTATCCCTAAAAAGACATCTCGACCACGTAGAGATACTGAACATAATGTTTATACACGAGAGGAACTAAATCAATTTCTTGAAGTGGCCAAAGAGTATGGATTAGTTCAATATACTTACTTCAAGCTACTTTCTGCTACCGGTCTTAGAAAATCCGAAGCATTAGCTTTGACTTGGCAAGATATTGATTTAAAAGCAGGTACTTTATCCATAAATAAAACCTTGGCATATGGTTTAGACAATAAAACAATTATCCAGCCACCTAAATCACCTAAATCTAAGCGTATTTTACCTATCTCAGACAGTTTAAAAGAAGTTTTGATAGATTATAAGCAAAAGCGAAAAGTCATCTCTAACAAGCTCTTTCACACAATTAAAGGAACGTATTTAAAAATGAGCAAACCAGATCAATGGCTCAAATCAATTTATGCTAAAGATCATGAGGAAAAAGTTAAGTATGCAAAAACACACAACTTAAAAGAACCACAACCTGATTTACGTCATATAACAGTTCATGGCTTTAGACATACTTTTGCAACACTACTTATTGCGGAAACTAATGTAAAACCTAAAACTGTTCAAATGCTGCTTGGTCATGAAAATATCCAAATGACGTTAGATATTTATACGCATGTAAATAATAAAAATAAAGAAGATGCAGTTAATGCATTAAAGCAATTAAATATATAAAGAAAATGCACCCTTCCGGATGCATTTTCTTTATATATGTTACCAAAATGTTACCATTCTAGTATTTTTAGTACTCTAAACGTTGCTATATCAACATTCTTTTATTCAAATAAGGAGAGTACAGGATTTGAACCTGCGCGCCGGTATAAGCCGGTTCGCCGGATTTCGAGTCCGGTGCATTACCACTCTGCCAACTCTCCAATTACAACGTTTTTATTATAGCAATTAAAAAATAAATGGTAAATACAAAATAACTAATTCTAAAATTAATCTTTAAAAAGTCATCATTCTTTCATAGTTTTTCTGTATCTTAAAGCTATACTAATTGATAATGAAAGGACTCGTATTATGGCAAAGATCATTATTTACAAGCCCCGCAAAATCAAGTTGATGCGCCAGGCTGTTGAGCGTTATCTAAACTATAAAATTGTTAAACATAATTAGATTTTTTAGCCAACCAAAAGTGGTTGGCTTTTTTAATTTAAAACATTTCAATAATCTTTTCCATTAGTGGCGTCACTTCTCTATCTTTACGCCATACTAAATTTAAGTGGGTAATCCAGTTAGTATGCTTTACTGGGATAAGCTTACTTTTTGCATAAGTAAGGGCGATCGATTCCGGAACTAAAGCTATCCCCAAGCCTTCATCGGCCCAGTGAATTGCTGTTCTTGCATCATCACAAGTTACTGAATAGAACGGCCTTATTCCCTGGTGCCGAAAACTACGATTGAATATTTCTTGAAATCTTCGGTATAAAATTATCGGCCTATCTTTTAATTCATTAAGATGTTTAATTTCTCCTCTTTCAAAAAATTCTTCTCTTGTCACTGCTACCATTGGTTCCTGGTGAAAGTCTTTAAAATTTAGTCCTTCAAGATTAAAAGGTGTCCTTACTATTCCTAAATCTAATATTCCATCTTGTAGTTGTTCAACAATACCAAAAGTGTTTGCTTCATGTATTTCAAATGATACATTAGGATAGTATTTTACTAATTTTTTAAATTGTTCATTTGGGACAACCCCTCCACAAGAAGAAATGACCCCAATTCTAATTTTTCCTAATTCACCCTCTTTAATTTGATGGATTTGGCCTTGAGCAGATATACTCAGAGCGACAATTTTTTCAGCATATTTTTGAAATACTTTTCCCTCTTCTGTCAGTTCTATCCCATGAGCAGTTCTAACAAAAAGCTGCACCCCTACTTCTTTTTCTAATTGTTTTAACTGATAACTTAAAGGTGGCTGAGCAATATATAACTTTTTAGCAGCAGACGTAATCTGCCGCTCTTCAGCAACCACTAAAAAATATTTTAATTGTTTAATATTCATTATTAATACCTTTTAACTTATTATCTATATTTTTAATATCTCCTATCTTAATTTGATATTTTCTTAATAACAAGAACTGCGCTAAAATATTTTAAGAAAATAGAGAATTAACGGAGGATTTTTATGGAAAATGAAGAACTGCAAGGGTTAACCGATGCCCAGGCAGAAGAGCGTCTTAAAAAAGATGGTCTAAATGAAGTTCCCGAACCTGAATTTAATTTCTTTAAAGAATTTATGTCCAAGTTATGGAACTTATCGGCCTGGATTTTAGAAGCAGCCTTATTATTAGAATGCATTTTAGGTAAATGGATCCAGTCCTTATTTGTTTTATTAATGCTTTTATTTGCAGCGTTTAATGGAGCTACACAAAAGAAAAAGTCTCGCAGAGTTCTAAATACAATTTCTCATGAGCTAACTCCAATAGTGTCTGTAAAAAGAAGTGGAAAATGGAAACAAATAAATTCAAAATTTCTTGCTGTTGGGGACTTGATCAGCTTAAAACGTGGGGATGTTTTAGCAGCTGACGTAAAAATTGCTCAAGGACAGATTACAGTTGATGAAAGCTCAATTACTGGTGAATCAAAAGCCATTAAAAAATCTGTTGGTGATACTGCTTATGCCGGAACTACCGTAGTGGATGGGGATGCCCTAGCAGTAGTAACGGCAACAGGAAGCAATTCCCGTTCGGGAAAAACTATTAATTTAATCAACAATTCTGCTGCTCCTGGTCATTTACAACAGCTATTAACCAAAATTATCTATTACCTCTGTCTCTTAGACGGTGTATTAACTTTAATTTTAGTAATCGCAGCATTGATTCGAGGACAAAATGTCATTGAAATGCTCCCATTCTTAGCCATGATGTTTATCGCCTCTATTCCGGTTGCTATGCCATCTACATTTGCTTTATCTAATTCTTTTGAGGCAACTCGTCTAAGTAAAGAAGGAGTATTAACATCTGACTTAACCGGTATTCAAGATGCGGCAAACTTAAACTTATTGCTACTTGATAAAACTGGAACAATTACTGAAAACAAGACGGCCGTCTCTCAATGGGACAATCTCAGCAACCTTCCCAATAACGAAGTTCTTGCCTTAGTTGGAGCAGCTACTGATAAACGTAGTCCTAGTATCATTGATTCTGCCATTGATGAATACCTAAAAGAAAAAGATATTAGTCCTGATACTCCGGAAAAATTTGTCCCCTTCACATCTGATACTGGATATTCAATGGCTATTGTTGGTAACTACAATATTAAGTTAGGTTCTTTTAAGCAACTTTCTTTAATAGATAAAAATGCTGATAAAGAAGCTAAAAATATTGATTTTACTGCTGGTCGTTCAGTTGCAGTTCTAATTAATGACAAACTAGCTGGAATATTCATTTTACGTGATAAAGTCAGGTCAGATTCAAAGAAAGCTCTAGAAGAACTTAAAAAACGCGGAATCAAACCAATTATGTTGACTGGAGATAACCGCAGAACTGCAGAAGCTGTTGCTAAAGAGGTTGGCTTAAAAGGAAAAGTTATCTCAATTCACGATTTCAATGATAAAACTGACGTTAATGATTTAGCCGGAATTGCTGATGTTTTACCGGAAGACAAGCTTAAGATGGTTAAACTATTCCAAAAAGATGGCTATATTGTGGGGATGACTGGTGACGGAGTTAATGATGCTCCCGCATTAAAGCAAGCTGAAGTTGGAATTGCCGTTTCAAATGCTGCTGATGTTGCTAAACGAAGTGGTAAGATGGTTCTCCTAGAAGATGGTTTAACCCCAATTGTTAAAATTCTTGATGCCGGCCACAGAGTTTACCAAAGAATGACAACCTGGTCATTAACCAAATTATCTCGGACAGCAGAACTAACAATGCTTTTAACATTTGGTTACCTATGCTTTAACTATATTCCAATGGCATTAAATGCAATGGTTATTTATACCATTATGAATAATATGGTAACTATGATGATTGGAACCGATAATACGCATATTACCTATAAGCCTGAAAGTTGGAATATGCTTAAATTAGCTAAGATTGCTTTCTCTCTTGCTGCAGGATGGACTGTAATTGGTTTTGGCTTTGTTTGGTACCTTGTATCTCACCACTATGCTCAAGGAACTGTTTCTACAATGGTTTATGTTTACTTAGTTTTAAGTGCAATGTTGATTGTATTAATTACTAGAACTAGAAAATTTTTCTGGCAGTCAGCTCCATCAAAATCAGTTGCTATAGTTCAAATTATTGATGTCTTGCTAACTTTTGCTTTAGCATTATTGGGTTTGGCTATGACTCAAATTAGTTTTGTAAATCTTGCCTTAACCATAATTGTGGCCTTAGTTGCAGCAATTATAATTGATTTATTCTATCAACCAATTATGAAAAACAAGTAATAACCCATACTAAATCCATAGAAAAATAGGTTACTTTGATATGTTTATCAGAGTAACCTATTTTTAATAAACTTTAGTTTTTATATGTTTCCTTAATAAACAGCACACAAACTGCTGCTAAAACACCCGAAATTCCTGCAGTCAGCATCATCGCCGGCATTGAATATTTCATTAGTGGAAATAGTATAAAGCTTAATAATGAAGCAATTATTTGAGGTAAGCAAATGGAACAATTAAATAAACCTAAATACGTCCCCATGTGTTTACCGGATAAGGCATTAGAAACCATAGTTAGTGGATAAGTGTTCATAGCTGCCCAAGAAATTCCAATTAAAATAAATGATACAATCAAAATATTTTGAGAATGGATAAAGAAGATGGAACCATATCCTATTGCTCCTAATAATAAACTAATACCATATCCAACCTTATGATGATCATTTGGCACCTTTGCCAAAACATATGACCATATCACTGCGGCAATTGATTGAACAGCTGTTAAAACCCCAAACCAGTTTCCGGCTAATTGATAACCAGCCGAAGATGGATCTGTTACTTTCCAAACATTTTCTGCAATTGCACCTGTAGCATAAGTTGATAAATATTGGAATGAAAACCAACAAAATAATTGTACTAATGAAACTTGCCAGAAAACTTTAGGTGCCTTTTTTAACAGTTCAAACCAGTTTCCGCCTTCTTTGTTATCTTCTTCTTTAATACCATGATAACGAGCATAAGTTTTTGGATCATATTCATGAACTTTTGTTACGGTTAACAAACTTGTAATGACAAGTATTGTAGCTCCTACATAAAATGAAATTACAACTGATTGAGGTACTACACCCTTTTTAGCAGTATTAGCAACTCCTAGAACTGTTAATAGAAATGGGAAAAATGCTGCAATTACTGCACCTGAATTTGAAAGCATACTTTGTATACCATATGCATATGATTTTTGCTCATCATTAACCATATCACCAATCATCATTTTAAATGGTTGCATAGCCATATTTGCTGCTACATCTAAAATTGCAATTGCAATAGCTCCAAATACTAATGCTTCAATAGAGCCATATCCTAAGCCTAAACTCCCAATGTTTGGCAAAAATAACATCATAATCACTGCAAAGATCATCCCAATTAATAAGTAAGGTAATCTTCTTCCACCAAGTTTTGGAGCCCAAGTTCGGTCAGAGAATGATCCAATAGCTGGCTGTACCACTAACCCAGCCAAAGGCGGTAAAATAAAGAACCACCCTAGCTTAGTTGGATCAGCTCCTAAGGTTTGAAAAATTCGACTCATTTGTGATGTTTCAAGAGTAAAAGCAATTTGAATACCTAAGTACCCAAAATTAATCATCCAGATCACACTTTTTGTAAGTTCTGGTAAGCCAGATACTTTGTTATTTTCATCCATAATTTTCTCCCTCACTTTTCAGCTAAGCGCTTTCAATAATTTTATATTAAGCAAGAGTGAAAATGCTTTCAATACAGGATTAATTGTTACCGGTAACTAAATACATAAAAATGCTGATACCATTACAAAAAAGTAATAAATATCAGCATTTCTAAATAATTTATAAGTGAAGTTCCTTATATTCTCTTATACTCTAAAAAGTCGTAATCAAATTTATTATTTCCATTTGGATGATGACTTTCGGAATTTACTAATTTAAAGTCTTCGTACTTTAGTTCCGGCATCCATGTATCACACTTAAATATATGGTGAATTTTTGTCTTTTCAAGAACATCTACTTCATCCTTAAATTCTTTAAAAACTTCAGCACCCCCAATAATATCAATTGTTTCTTCAGTGTGATCTTCGATCCAATTTTTCAACTGTTTAATTTGTGAAAAAACTTTAACTCGTGAATTATCTTGATATTTACGTTGTAAAATTGGATTAGTAGAAAGGATGATATGTTTTCTTTTAGGAAGTAATCCTGGAAAACTATCAAATGTTTTTCGTCCCATAACGATAATATGATTACTAGTCAGCTCTTTAAAATGTTTTAAATCAGCGGGCAAATGCCAGGGCAAAGCACCTTGGTAACCAATACATCCATTTTCATCTTCTGCCCAAATAAATCTAATCATTGTTCTTTCCTCAACATTTAAACGGCTACCGGCGCCTTAATAGTGCCATGATGCCGGTAATTAATTAACTTGATATCTTTCATTTCAAAATCCTGTACTAATTTTTTATCCGGATTTAGCCAAAGCATAGGAGCATCATATGCAGATCGATTCAATAATTCTTTAACTTGGTTAAAGTGATTCTTATAAATATGAGCATCCCCTAAAGTATGAATAAATTCACCTGGCTTTAGCCCCGTTTCACGTGCAATTAAATTTACTAGTAAAGCATAACTTGCAATATTAAACGGTACACCCAAAAACATATCTCCGGATCTTTGATACAGCTGTAGGCTTAAACGACCATCATTAACATAAAACTGAAACAAAACATGACATGGAGGTAAAGCGGACGTTGGTACATCTTCTGGATTCCATGCACTCACAATTAAGCGGCGAGAGTATGGTGTTTTCTTAATTTGATCAATTACATTTTGAATTTGATCAATAAAACCACCCTCACGTTTCTGCCAATGTCTCCACTGGGCACCATAAACATCTCCTAAATTTCCATACTTTTCTGCAAAAGTTTGATCTGCTAGGACTTTTTGATCAAATTTTTCCATTTCTTCTTGATAGATCTTTTTAAATTCTGGGTCTTCTTGACTTCTAAGACCAAAATTAGTCATATCTGGACCCTGATACTCACTGCTCTCTACCCAGTTTTTAAAGGCCCATTCATCCCAAATGTGATTATTATGTTCTAGCAAAAAACGGATATTAGTGTCTCCCCGTAAAAACCATAATAATTCGCTCTTAATAAGTCCAAAAGGTATTTTTTTAGTAGTTAAAATCGGAAAACCATCATTTAAATCAAATCTCATTTGGGCTCCAAACAGGCTTCTAGTACCTGTTCCAGTTCTATCTTCCTTGTCATGCCCTTCATTCATTATTTTACTTAGTAAATCTAAATATGGTTGCTCTAAAGTTGCCATTTTATTTCTTCTTTCTATTCCGCGTCTTCATCTTAAAATACCATATATTTTGTGTATTGGTAAATACAAACACTACATTTTGTATATTCATCGGTATGGTAGAATTATATATTATAAACTTTTGGGGGAATTCTAATGATTTTAACTTGGGACATAATTAGAAGGATAATCGAAATTCTTTGGTTAATTAATGTTGGGCTAGCAATTTGGACTGTTTTTCGTAGTCATCGTGACATTGCTTCTACTTGGGCGTGGCTTTTGATTTTATGTATCTTACCGTATGTTGGATTTGTTTTATATTTATTTACTGGCCGACAATTATCACACGATGATATTTTCTCAATTGAAACTGAACAGAAAAAAATTCGTGATCATTTTCTTAATGAACAAAATAGGCTATTACGAATCCATGACTTGCTACCAAGTAAATCTCAGAATCCACGTGCAAGACGGCTAGTAGAACTAAATTTAAACAATGATGATGCCCTTTTAACTTTTAATAACGAAGTTGAGACTTTTATCGACGGACAAGTTTTGTTTCCAAATCTTATAAAAAATATTGAGGAAGCTAAAAGAAGTATTAATGTAGAATTTTATACATTTTATGATGACCAATTAGGAAATCAGGTCTTACAAGCTTTAGAAAAAGCAGCCAGTCGGGGCGTTAAAATTAGAGTTTTATATGATGCAAGCGGTTCTCGTGGTACACGACCATCTTTTTTTAAAAAACTTCGTCATTTAGGAGGAGAAGCGCAACCTTTCATTTCAACAGCTGGAAACCGTCTTTTTACTACTCCTCGTGCTAATTACCATTTACACCGTAAATTAGTAATCATTGATAATAAAATTGGCTATATTGGAGGGTTCAATATTGGCGATCAATATATTAATCGAAGTAAGAAATTTGGACACTGGCGTGATACCCATTTACGCGTAGTAGGGCAAGCAGCCTTATTAATGGAAATTCGCTTTGCAATGGATTGGAATACAAGCTGCCGTAAATCTCATCTTCCAAAATATAATATTGATAGCTTAATTGAAACATTTGAATTAAAAGTAGTTCAATCTAAAGACTTGGTACCAATGCAAATTGTTTCATCTGGACCAGATAATAGTCATTTTGGTATTCGGCGAGCTTATGAAGAAATAATTGCTCAAGCACAAAAATACGTCTACATTCAAACTCCCTACTTAATTCCAGGTGATTCAATCCTAGAGGCTTTAATTATTGCAGCAAAAAGTGGCGTTGATGTACGAATTATGATTCCTTCTATGCCTGATCATCCCTTTGTCTACCGAGCAACTGAATACTACGCAAAGTACCTAGTTAATCAAGGAGTTAAAGTTTATAAATACGATAATGGATTTATTCATGCGAAAACTATGGTTAGCGGTTCTAATATTGCTTCAGTCGGATCGGCAAATCAAGATTTTCGTAGTTATCAATTAAACTTTGAAGTAAATGCTTTTACATATAGCGCAGCTCTCACCAAGGAATTAAAAGAAATTTTTGAAGAAGATTTAAAAGAGTCAACTTTACTCACAAAAGAGTACTTTGACAAACAATCTCATTGGCGTAAATTTAAACAATACTTTTCAAGATTATTATCACCAATTTTATAAAAAAAGAGACATCCTCAATTTTTAGTTGAGTATGTCTTTTTTTCTTATTTATTCTTCTTCATCAACTACAGTAACAGTTTTTCTTTCTTGATATGAATAATATATCCAAGCGATAACACCAAATGCCACTGGTCCAATAGCGGTCCAGAATGAAGTTGCATAATCACCAGTAAATAATGGCTCAATACAAGTAAAGACGATTCCTACTGCTACTACAAGCCAAACAACAATTGTTACGGCCCACACACGTTTTTTACCCTCAATAAAGATAAATGGGCGATCAATATCTTTTTTCATCTTAAAGAATGGATATGCACCAATCAGAAATAAGTATGGGGCAGATGAAGAAACATTCATCATATCCATTAAAATAGTATAGAATTGTCCGGCTGCGTTACCACCAAAGGAAATAAATAAAATAATAACACTAACAATAACAGCCTGAAGCCACATTGAACGCTCTGGCATTCCGTGTCGATTTAATTTAACTAAGGATTTAGGCAGAAGTTTTGGATCACATCCTTCAATAAAGGACTTAACAGGTGAATAAACCATTAAAAATGCTGCTGAAATTCCTGCTAAAACGTCAGCTAATCCAGCAAAACGGGAAAAAGCAGATCCTAAAGCTAATGCTGCGGAATGAGAAAGTCCAAATGCTTTACCTGTTTCAACTCCCAAATTGTTAATTAAAACATATTCAACATTAGCCAAATCAACATTTTTACCACTTAATTGACTGCTCCAGTTAGCAGCTACACCACACATCAAAATATTTAAAACATATAATGCCGTCATCCAAATCATTGCAGTAATTAAAGCCTTAGGAAACGTTTTTTCAGGTTTATCTACTGAATCAATCACACCAGCTGATGTTTCTAGACCACCGTAAGCAAACAAAGCATAAACAATGAAAGATACAACGGCAATTGGAGATTGGAAAGCCGGATTAGGTGAATGAACTAGTGATTGAGCTGTTAAAGGTTCTGCTAACTTTCCATGATTCAAAAAGAATACTAAAATTGATACCAAAGTAAAACCAATTGTAATGGCTAAAGTAAAAAAGCCCCCAACATTACTTACAGCTGCAATCTTATCAACACCTTTAGCAGCAAAGAATGTTACGACTACTAAAAATACTACTTCTAAAATTCCTAAAAGTTGTGTTGATGTCAAATTTAAAAAGTGCCAGCTTTGAGTAGTATCATGGCCTGAAATGGCTGTTGATACCGATACTAAGAAAAATTGTGTCGATGATACAAGCCAAACCACCCAAGCAGCTAACCAAATAAAAGTACCGATAAAAGCAGTTTTTTCACTAACTGAGCCTTTAAGCCAAGAAAAAATTCCACCCTTAACTCCTTTAAAAGCTGCACCATATTCGGCAAAAATTAAAGCTGATGGTAAAAAGAATAAAATTGCGGTTATGATATACCACACAATACTTGCATAACCCATTTGGTAATAGGCTGTTAAAGAATTACTAAAGCCAAAAATAGCTGAAAAGATCATCAAAACTAGACTCTTTAATCCGATTTTGACTGATTTGTCTTTTTTCATAAAAAACTAAAACACTCCCTCTTTCATACAAACATTAACTATTATGCGCTTTTTGTTAAATTAATACAAAAGAGATTAAAAATAAGCAAAAGAAAACGGAACTCAATCGAGTTCCGTTCAAGCATTAAGCATCACTGTACTTTACTAAAGAATATATGTCTAAATCTGGGAATTGTTCTCTTCCCTTAAGATCAGTTAATTCAATATAAAATGCTGCCCCTACTACTTCTCCGCCTAAGTTTTCGATTAATTCCTTAGTTGCGTGAAGAGTACCAGCAGTTGCCATCAAGTCATCACAGATTACAACTTTTTGACCTGGCTTAATTGCATCTTTATGCATTTCTAAGACATTAGAACCATATTCTAAATCATAAGAAGCACTTTCTACTTCGCGTGGCAACTTATGAGGCTTACGAGCTGGTACAAAACCAACTCCTAATTCTGTTGCAACAGGACAGCCAACAATAAATCCACGGGCTTCTGGTCCAACAATTACTTCTGCTCCACGACTTTTAGCATAATCAGCTAATTCATGGGTAGCAGCGCGATATAATTTCCCATCTTGCAAAATTGGGGTGATATCGCGAAAGACAATCCCCTTATTTGGAAAATCCTGTACACTTGCAATGTGTTCTTTAAAATCAATTGCCATTTAAAGAGAAACCTCCATTTTAGACTCTCATTGAAAAATTAGACCTAGCGGTCTTTGACTTGTATATTTTACCAAATTTTTGCTTTAAAATCAGGCTTAAACCGAACTTTTTAATAATTTATAACTAGTAATGATCACTTCAAATATTGTTTAACATAATTAATCAATTGATTTGATGGCATCGTTCTTAACTGATTAGTAAATTTTATCTGAGAGGATATACTATTAAAATATTTTGAAGCAGTTAGTTTTTTACTTTCGGGATTCTTATTCCCGATAATTTTTCCATCAGTAAATGAGACAAAATTCAATTCAAAAAATACACGTAAAATAAATAAAACAGCTTGATAATCTAAACCAAGATAAGAAGATACAGCCTGGTAATCATCAATACTTAAGTTTGGATGTGCATAGATATATTTTAAAGTTGCACCAAAAGCATCCCTACTTGGCAAAGTATTGATTGGTAATTGATCAAATAAAAAGCGTAAATAAAGCTGTTGATACTTTTTCTCCAAAGCAACATTTAACTCCATTTGATTGCGTGGCGTATCTAATAAAGCTACTACTTCAGAATCTCCATTGTAATCTTTTGCTAGACTAATCTTTCCTTCTGGGATCCCTAATCCATTCCTAGCCCACGGAATAATCTTTTTATCAAAAATCAAATACTTATCAGCAAATCCCATCACATAGTCTTCTTGCCGCATATCAATTACTTCATCAAAAACAGCTAATTTTGGAGCTCCATATTCAATCCCCGCTAGCATCCCTTGAACATTCGAAATATTTTTCCAGCTATTAAGAGAAAGAGTAACGTAAAGTTCTTTAATAAAAGGAAGTAATGTTTGATTTAAAAATCCCTTGTTAAAACCAACAATTGTAAGCTTCCCCGCATTTTTTTCTGCTGTAAACTTTACATGATTTTTATCTTTTCCCATTTTAAATAGACTCTTAATATGGGGCTCACTAATACTAAAAATTGGTTCAGGATTACCTGTTCCAAATGGACCAACCAGATTAATCTCAGCTATGGTATCAGGCGTAACTTCTTTTAAATTTAATTCAAAGTCAAAATCTTTTACCTCAAGATCAGTACTTGGTTTAAAACTATCCTCAAAGCGTACTCGTAATTCTTCAAGCTTGTCGGCTTTTAAAGATAAGCCACAGGCAAAATCATGACCACCAAATTTATCTAAAAGATCATCCTTCATTGGCTCTAGAGCATTAAACAAATTAAATCCTTCGCTTGATCGGCCAGATCCCTTTAATTCACCAGTTTCATCCTTAGTGAGGACAAGAGTAGGTTTATGCAACTTTTCGACCACTTTGTTTGCTACGAGTCCTAAGACACCTTCATGAAAATCAGGATTATAAATAACTAGAGTATTTCGATGCTGCCAGCCATTCTTTTCAACTTGAGCTAAACAATCGTCATAAACTTTACTTGTAAGTTCTTTTCTCTCATTATTTAATTCTTCAATCCTAGCGGCTATTTTTTCAGCTTGTTCTTCATCATCACTTAAAAGTAATTCCACGGCTAAACTAGCATCTGCCAAACGTCCAACAGCATTTAATCTAGGTGCAATATTAAAGCCAACATCTGTTGCCGTAATTTCTCCCATAGTTAGACCCGCTTGTTTAATCAAAGCGCGTAATCCTGGTCGTTCAGTTTGATTCAGAATATCTAAACCACGTTTTACAATAATATGGCCTTCACCAGTAACCTTTACCATATCGCCAATTGTTCCAATCATGGCCAAATCTAATAGCTCAGGCATTGTATCTTGCATTAATGCACGGCAAATTGTATACGCAACCCCTGCTCCACAATAATCATCAAATGGATATTTCTGGCCAGGATAATTACAGTGAACAGTACTGAAGGCTGCTGGTTTTTGATCTTGAAAAGTATGATGATCAGTTAAAATCACATCGACACCATGTTCTTGAGCGTACTTTATTTCTTCTACACCAGTTACACCATTGTCAACAGTAATAATTAACTTAGTTCCATCTTCTACTATCTCTTGATAGCGAGTCATGTTCGGTCCATAACCATCTTTAAATCTATCGGGAATAAAAAAATGGACATCGGCACCCAAAATTTCCAAAGTATCCATCATGATACTAGTTGCTGTGATTCCATCCGCATCATAATCACCATAGATGGTTATCTTTTCACCATTATCAATTGCTTGATTAATTCGATCAATTGTCTTTTCCATATCATGCATCAAAAAAGGATCAGCTAGATCATTTTCGTCTGCATTTAACCAAAAATCTAATTTTTCTGCAGTATTTATCCCTCTTAAAGCAAAAAGTTTAGCTTGAATATCAGTTAAACCATAATCCTTAATTAACTCTTGATCTAAATTAGTTGCTTGTCTTTGTTGCCATTTCATTATTTTCTAGTTCACCTAAATCATCTATAAACATCTAAGTTTCTATTATAGCAAAAGTTAAAAAGGATTTACTTCCTTTCAATTAAGAAGTAAATCCTTTTATTTAAGCTTGAACACTTGAAGGTTTTTGTCTGTTGCTGGTTCTTCTGCAATTAATTTTCCTCTAATTGCCCAGCGATTAACTCCGCCATCAGCACAAGTAATTAAAGTAACAATATTTTCCTTAGTATTATCAACTAGCCAAACCGCAGTTGGATCAACAATTTTTTTCATATATATTCGATAGACATAAATCTTATCTAGATTAGTCAAATATACTCTTTCACCTATTTTAGTGTTTTCTAGTGGTGAAAATAATACTCCCTTAGCAGTCATATAGTGTCCAGCTAACGGATAGTTTCCCTTTCCCATCACTTGATCAGGTCTCATAGTTCCTCCGCCAGTTGACATGGCATCGTCGCTTAACCCTTTCATAATTGGTAAGTACATGTTTACGCTGGGAACCGCAATCGCGCCAATTGCATCCGCTGTATTATTGACACGCGATTTTGTTACTTGACCAAAGTCGATTTCCTCTACCTTAGAAAAATCAAACATTCCTTTTTTCTTTTGATTCTTTTTAACAGTTTCTTTATTCAACTTTTTTAAGGCAGTCGTTTGATTTTGTCTAACCATCATATCTCGGATCTGACTATTGAAAATCATCCCTAATCCGATAATTAATAAAATAATTGCAGCAATTCTAATGATCCAAGTTTTCTTGGAATTATTTTTCTTTGTTTGTGCCATTTTTTCTATTCCTTAATTAATTGATACTGTTATAAATTCTAACACAAATTTAGAAAAAGAATATCAATTACCTTAGCGATAGATTTTTAACAAAAAAGACGTACCAAAACCTTGGTACGTCTATAAAGTTATGTTACTTATTTACCTTTAATATCGTCATCGTTCATTTTTAAAACAGCCATAAATGCATCTTGAGGCACTTCTACTCTACCAACTGCTTTCATTCTCTTTTTACCACGACGCTGTTTCTCAAGCAATTTTGCACGTCGATCAGGGTCACCGGTATGAATCTTCCAAGTAACATCTTTACGATATGGTTTAATGGTTGCACGAGAAATAATTTTAGCTCCAATGGCACCTTGAATATCAACTTCAAAGTTCTGACGCGGAATTAATTTCTTCAGCATTGTTGTCATTTGACGAGCACGATTTTGTGCTTCTTCACGGTGTGCAATAAAGCTGAGAGCATCGATAGGTTCTTTATTAAGAAGCATATCAATTTTAACTAAGTCCGTTGCACGATAACCAGTTATCTCATAATCAAGGGATGCATAGCCCTTAGTTGAAGATTTTAATTCATCAAAGAAATCATAAATAATTTCGGCTAATGGCATATTGTAAATAACATTTACTCGATACTTATCTAAGTAATCCATAGTTACAAATTCGCCGCGCTTTCGCTGACATAATTCCATTACTGGTCCCACAAAATCATTTGGCACCATAATTTCTGCTTTAACATAAGGCTCTTGAACTTCCTTATATTCACCAGCATCAGGCAAATCAGCTGGGTTATCAATCAGCTTAGTTGATCCGTCGTTCATAATAGCATGATAGTCTACACTTGGTGCGGTCATGATTAAATCCATACCAAACTCTTGCTCAAGTCTTTCTTGAACAACGTCCATATGAAGCAATCCTAAAAATCCACACCGGAAACCAAAGCCCAAAGCTTGAGATGTTTCAGGTTCAAATTCTAAAGCAGCATCATTCAATTGTAACTTTTGAAGCGCTTCTTTCAAATCATCATACTTTTGATTGTCAACTGGATACATACCAGAGTAAACCATTGGTGGAATTTGACGATAACCTGGAAGTGGCTTTTCAGTTGGAGTTTCAGCACTAGTAATGGTATCACCAACACGAGTTTCACGAACTGATTTGATGTTAGCAGTTAAATATCCTACGTCCCCAGCAATAAGCATATCTTTTTTAACTGGATGTGGACTTGAAACACCTACTTCTGTTACTTCAAATTCTTTTCCAGTATTCATAATACGAATTTTATCGCCTGGTTTAACCGTTCCCTCTTCAATTCGAACAGATAAAACAACACCGCGATAATCATCATATTTTGAATCAAAAATCAAAGCCTTTAATGGGGCATTGAGGTCACCGTCAGGTGCAGGTACTTTTTTCACAATTTCTTCTAGTAATTCAGGAATACCTTGACCTGTTTTTCCTGAAACTTCTACTGCATCTGAAGCATCAAGACCAATCATCTCTTCAATTTCATTTTTACACATTTCGGGATCAGCTGATGGTAAATCGATCTTATTAATAACTGGTAAAATTTCCAAGTCATCATCAATAGCTAAATAAGTATTAGCCAAAGTTTGTGCTTGTACACCTTGAGTGGCATCCACTACTAAGAGTGCCCCCTCACAGGCCGCTAATGATCTTGAAACTTCATATGAAAAGTCTACGTGGCCTGGAGTATCAATTAAGTGAAAGATATATGTTTCACCATCTTTAGCGTGGTATTTTACTTCTACAGAATTTAGCTTAATAGTTATACCACGTTGCCGTTCTAGTGGCATATCGTCAAGTAATTGATTTTTCATTTGACGTTCAGAAACAGTATCTGTTAATTCTAAAATACGATCTGCAATCGTTGATTTTCCATGATCAATATGGGCAACAATTGAAAAATTTCGAATATGTTTTTGATAATCTTGTAATTTTTTTATATCCATGTTCTCACCCTTTTCGCTTTATTAATTATATCAAAGGCCTACGACTAGATAAAATTCTTAATGCAACATTTTTATTGAAGTAATTATTTATTACAAATAATAAAACGCATACCTCAAGACTTATAGAGATATACGTTTTCACTTTTATTCTCCGTTTAACTTATCTTTTAAACGTTCGAAGAAATTCTTTTCTTGTGGGGAAATATTACCGCCACCAGCTTTAACGTAATCAACCAAAGCTTCCTTCTGCTTATCATTTATCTTCTTTGGAATAACTACTTTAACTGTTACTTCTTGGTCTCCATTGCCTGTACCATTTATCTTTGGTACACCTTGACCACGTAATTTAAAGTTAGTATTAGGTTGAGTTCCTGCCGGAATAGTTAAATCAACTGGACCATGAACTGTATTTACACGAATTTTATCTCCTAAAGCTGCTTGAGCAAATGAAATTGGAGCTTCAGTATAGATAGTTGTACCATTTCTTCTAAATTCTTTGCTTGGTTTAACTCTAAATACAATGTACAAGTCACCGTAAGGACCACCATTTTTTCCAGCTTCGCCTTGACCACTTAAACGAATCTGTTGTCCATTATCAATACCAGCTGGAACAGTAACTTGAAGAGTCTGCTTTTTGTCGACGGTGCCCTGACCATGGCAAGTTTGACATGGATGTTCAATAATTGTTCCGCGTCCTCCGCACTTGTCACAAGTAGTTTGTTGTTGAATAACACCGAGTGGTGTTTGACGAGTTACCGTCATTACCCCACTTCCATGACATTTATCACACGTAATTGGATGAGTACCTTTTTCAGCACCAGAGCCGTCACAAGTAGGACAAACTTCACTTCTAGTATAGGTAATATCGGTCTTTTTACCCTTGATTGCATCCATAAAGTCAATCGTCATTGTATAATCTAAATCTTGACCTTTTTGCGGTGCAGTTGGATCTACACGACTTCTGCCTCCGCCAAATGCTGAACCAAAGATATCACCGAAAATATCGCCAAAATCACCAAAGCCTTGAGATGAGTATCCACCTTGGCCGCCAAAACCGCCAAAGCCTTGACCACCAAAGCCACCTTGACCATTTACACCTGCTTGGCCAAATTGGTCATACTGAGCTCTTTTCTGTTTATCATGGAGAACCTCATATGCTTCATTTACTTCCTTGTATTTTTCTTCAGCACCAGGTTCATGGTTTAAGTCTGGGTGATATTTTTTTGCTAGTTTACGATATGCCTTACTAATTTCACTTTCACTAGCATTTTTATCAACACCCAGCACATCATAATAATCACGTTGTGCCATCTGAAAACTCCTTTATTCATAAAAGAAAAGAACTACAATCACGCAGTTCTTTTCTTGTTTGATTTAATTATAAAACTTTTTACTTATCAGGGTCTACCTTATGAAAGTCTCCATCAACAGTTGAACCACCTTGACCGTTGTCTGAGCCATTATCATTGTTTGGTTGACCACCATTTTGTGGGCCTTGAGGGCCAGCTTGACCAGCTGCACCTTGAGCACCACCATTTTGTTGGTAAAGCTTAACAGCTAAATCTTGAGCAGCCTTTGATAAAGCTTCTTTCTTTTCTTTCATTTCATCCAAGTTGTTGTCTTTTTGAGCCTTCTTCAAAGCATCTAAAGCATCTTGAACATTCTTAGTTTCAGTTTCAGGAACTTTACCCTCAGTTTCCTTTAAAGTCTTTTCAGTAGTAAAGATTAATTGATCTACTTCGTTACGTAAATCAACTTCTTCTTTACGCTTTTTATCTTCTTCAGCATGCTCTTCAGCATCCTTTTGCATCTTCTTGATTTCTTCATCTGATAAACCAGAAGAACTCTTAATGGTAATCTTTTGTTCCTTACCAGTACCCATATCCTTAGCAGATACGTTTACAATACCGTTCTTATCGATATCAAAAGTAACTTGAATTTGTGGAACGCCACGTGGTGCTGGTGGAATATCAGTTAATTCAAAGCGTCCCAAGGTCTTGTCATCAGCGGCCATTGGACGTTCACCTTGTAAAACATGAACATCTACTGCTGGTTGGTTATCAGCTGCAGTTGAAAAGATTTGGCTCTTTGAAGTTGGAATAGTAGTGTTTCTGTCAATTAACTTAGTGAAGACACCACCCATAGTTTCAATACCAAGTGATAATGGAGTAACATCAAGTAAAACAATGTCCTTAACATCACCTGAGATAACACCACCTTGAATTGCTGCACCTAAAGCAACAGCTTCATCAGGGTTAATTGAGTGATCTGGTTCTTTTCCAGCCCAATCCTTAACAGCCTTTTGAACTGCAGGAATACGAGTTGAACCACCGTTTAAAATAACTTTGTCAATATCATTTACAGTCAAACCTGCATCACTTAAAGCATTGTCAAATGCTACCTTAGTCTTTTGAACTAAATCATCAGTTAATTCATCAAACTTAGCACGAGTCAAATCAGCTTCAAGGTGAAGTGGACCAGCTTCTCCAGCAGAAATGAATGGAAGTGAAATGTGAGTTGAGGAAACACCAGATAAGTCTTTCTTAGCCTTTTCTGCAGCATCCTTTAAACGTTGTAGTGCCATCTTATCGTTAGATAAGTCAACACCATTTTCTTCCTTAAAGTTTTGGATTAACCAATCCATAATTCTTTGGTCAAAGTCGTCACCACCAAGGTGAGTATCACCATTAGTTGATAATACTTGGAAGACTCCATCACCTAATTGCAAGATCGAAACATCGAAAGTACCACCACCAAGATCGTATACTAATACTTTTTCATCATTTTCATCTTTATCAAGACCATATGCTAAAGCTGAAGCAGTTGGTTCATTGATAATTCTTTGAACATTTAAGCCAGCAATTTTACCAGCATCTTTAGTAGCTTGACGTTGTGCGTCATTGAAATAAGCAGGAACAGTAATAACTGCGTCAGTTACCTTTTCACCCAAATAGTCTTCAGAGAACTTCTTAATGTATTGCAAAATGAAAGCTGAAATTTCTTGTGGAGTGTATTCCTTATCGCCAACTTTAACTTTGTAGCCTTCTTCACCCATATGACTCTTGATTGAAACAATAGTGTTAGGGTTAGTGATTGCTTGACGCTTAGCTACTTCTCCAACTTGAATTTCACCATTTTTAAAAGCAACTACAGAAGGAGTTGTACGGTTACCTTCTGGGTTAGTAATAATTTTAGGTTCTTTACCTTCAAGTACGGCAACAGCAGAGTTAGTCGTACCTAAGTCAATACCAATAACTTTTGACATATATGGAACTTCCTTTCTTATTGAGCCACTACAACCATTGCTGGTCTTAATGTTCTATCTTTATATTGATATCCTTTTTGTAAAACTTTAACTACGCGATCTTTTTGTTCATCATTTTCTGCTGCTACAGTTTGAACAGCTTGATGAAGAGAAGGATCAAAAGTTTTACCCTCAGCTTTAATTTCAGTAATTCCTTGATCTTTCATCGATTTAACTAATGAATCAAGAGTCATCTGAACGCCCTTTTGGAGTTGCTTAGCAGCTTCATCATCGGCTTTAACAGCTAATGCTCGCTCCAAGTTATCCATTGCTGGCAAAACTTCTTTAGCTAGGCTTTGAGACTCATATTTTATTAACTGAGCACGTTCTTTTGCATAGCGCGCTTGCATATTTTGAATCTCAGCTTCACTACGTAAGTATTTATCTTCAAGATCCTTATTTCTAGCAGTTAATTCAGCAATTTCTTTTTCATAATTCTCTACTGGATTTTCCTTAACTTCCTCTTTCGGAGCTGCTTTTGGATCTTTTTTTGGTGCCTTATCTGGGGTCACCTCGTCCTTTAAATCTTTTTCATGCGGAAACTCTTCTTTACTCACAGCTAACCTCCTTACTTAAATCTACCATAATAATCTAACAATTTCTTTGCTAGTTCATTCCTAAAATACTCGAGTAATCCGATCATCTGCGAGTATGGCATGTTTGTTGGCCCTAGTAGTGCAATTGTTCCTTTACCATATTTTCCAACACTATATTGTGCAGTTAATAAGCTATAATTTTCAAGTAAATCAGATGGTAATTCTGAACCTAATTTAACCTGAACTTTAGAACTAGAATCATTTTTCAGTTCATCTTCAGGATTAAAACCAATTAAACTTGAAAGTGCATCATTTTGATCAATTAACTTATAAAGTGATTTTATCTTGGTTAAATCATCATTTTCATAATTACTCAAAAGATTAATTTGACCATCAACATACATTTGCTCACTAGCCGCATCTTTAATGACATCTTGTAAGAGATCTAATATTTCCGGTGCAGATCCTCGAGCAATAAGATGATCAGCAATTCGCTTGAGTAATACTTCATTAATTGAACTAAGTGATTTTCCAACTAATTGATCATTAATCAATCGAACAGCTTTTTCAATTTCTTCCCCGTTAGTGTGATGAGGCAAAGTATAAATTTGATTCTTTACATTACCATCATCAGTGACTAAAATGGCCATCACTTGATGACTAGATAGAGGAACAATTCTAAAACCCGTAACTTTTACCGAATGGGTTTCAGGTCCTGCTGCAAAAGCTGTATAGTTAGTCAAATCAGATAAAATCTTCGCAGCTTCCTGCACAATTTCATTAACTTGTTGAAAGGGTTGGTCTAACTGGTAAACAATTTGATTATAGACAGACGCTGGTATTTTTACTGGATTAATTAAATGATCCAAATAGTATCGATAGCCAGCAGTAGAAGGAATTCGTCCACTTGAAGAGTGTGTCTTTTCAAGTAGCCCTTTCTCTTCCAAAACCGCCATTTCATTTCGAACCGTTGCACTGGAGACCTTGACAGGCAGTTGATTCATCACGGTCTTGGAACCTACTGGCTCATGTGTCTGAGTAAAGTCCATAATAATAGTCTTTAAAATAAGTTCTTGCCGTTCAGTCAACATTTTCTCGCCCCCATCATTAGCACTCTTCTTTCTTCTGTGCTAACAATTTATATAATACCATACTTTAGCAATTGTTCAAGTAGAGTGCTAAATCAATTTGATTTTTAACAAAAAAAGCAAGTACTTAGTACTTGCTCAAATTTATTTAATCGGTAGTCTGATTACAGTTCTTACACGATCTACTCTAGTTCTTCGCGGATCACTTAAATATATTTCATGATGATAGCGTGGATTTTTTATATCAATTTGATAATTTTCTGACTTAACAAATTTATGCATATTTTCAATTGTCGTCGGTTCGTCATCATAACTACCAATATGCATTTGCTGGACACATAGTCCTTCGTTATATTTAAAAAATTTTACTTTCGAGAAATCTTTTTTCTTCTTTTCACTAGCAGTTTTAACTGCCCAATCCAACTCTTTAGGAGTAACAAAGTCGGGTAAACGAATCATTGAAATCCAAGAAAAGTTTTCTTTATGAGAGTAGTCGATTTTTGAATCATCCCTCATCCACCAGAGACCTTCAAGAGGTGGAACAACAAAATCAAAATAACCTAGGATTTTGTGTTCTCCTTTTTTACTCATTTTAATGGTATAAGCGACACTATACAGCATTTCTAGAGCATTTTTATATGTTCCATCTTCTTTATTTGGATCCCCGCTTCCTGAAACTGCTAGATAGTTCATTTCAGTAATAGTTATTAATTCAGGCTTCTTTTTTGGAAAATATAAATCTTTATATTCTTTTTTATAGTCAAATACCAATTTTTTCTCCTTTAATTATTTAGCTTTTACATCTCCTAATTTTATTCGTTTATCTGTAACCTGACTAATAAAATACTTATCATGTTCAATTAATAGCATTGCCGGTTGTTCTTTTCTTAACATGTTAATTAACTGATCCTGGTTAAACACATCTAAATAATTAGCTGGCTCATCCCATAAATATATATCTGCTTCTTCTACCAATGATTTGGCAATCGCCACTCTTTTTTGCTGTCCCATACTCATTTCTTCAATTTTTGTGACAAAGCTTTCTCTCGGAAAACCCATTTTTCTAAGAATATTTAATAGATTTTCATAAGATATTTTTTCTTTTTCTGCAAACTGAGATAAAGTACCAGAATATTCAATAAAATTTTGTGGTAAATATGATATCTTTAAGCCATTAACAATATCAAGCTTTCCTTTAGAAATCACATTTTTATCTGGTTTTAAAATATTTTTCAAAAATGTAGACTTTCCAGATCCATTTTTTCCTTCTAGAGCTACAATCCCATGATTTTTAATAGTTAAATTTAAATCTTCAAACAATTTCTTATTTTGGACTGTAAGATCTAAATGCTGCGCTTCTAATAGAGTTCCATGATAGTTGGGATGAAAGTTCATTTCTAATTCAGAAATAGACTCAATATTTGTCATTAAGCCTTTTTTATCTTGAATATTCTTATCCATTCTTCTTTCAAGATTCTTCGATCTTTTCATTATTTTAGCCGCTTTATGACTAAAGAAACCTTTATTAATGAATGCATGGATTTCATTTTTATGAGCACTTGCTTTTTTATTGTTTTCTGATTGAAGAGAATATCCTTTTACTCGCTTTCTACTTTCGTTCAAACTTCTAATTTGACCTTGAAGTTTTTCATTCTTATCTTGATTAAACTTATCTCGCTTTGTCTTTGTATCTTCATAACTGGCAAAATTTCCCTGATACAAATGAATTTCGGTATTTTCAATTGCTAAGATATGGTTTGTTACTTGATTTAAGAAAGCACGATCGTGACTCACCACAATGTAGCCATTAGAATGTTGTTGTAAATAAGCTATAACCTGCATTCTGGAGTCTTCATCTAAATGATTGGTGGGCTCATCAATTAAAGGAAAACTATTTTTATTAATGAAGGATAGTGCCAACAAAATCTTAGTCTGTTCTCCACCACTTAAAGAATTAAAAGGCTGCCAAATAAGTTCAGGATCAACTTTCATTAAATTTAATTCACGTTCAAGCTCCCACTGTTCAAATGAAACTTGTTCTTGCAGCGCATATAAAGTTAATTGATCCTGATTATTAACAGTAAGTGGAAAATAGTTAAATTCAAGTTTAGCTTGTATCTTTCCTGTTCCCCTTAAATTACCTCGTAAAAGATTTAAGAAGGTTGTCTTTCCCCTTCCATTTCTTCCTACTAAACCTAATTTCCAACTACTATCCAAGTCTAAATTTAAATTATTAAATATATTATCTGAGCTATCTTGATATCTAAAAGAAAGATTTGAAATATTAATATTACTCATATTAATCACCTCACGAAAAAAGCCTACACTTTTGACAAGTGTAGACTTTCTCCTAGTTAAGCAAAAAAAGAAGATCCCCATCTACGTTTAATCTTGTCAAAAGTGCACAGTTGTCCTTATAAAAGAAAATAATTATTAAAATTCAACTATGCTATTTTGCAAGATTAAAAACGCAACGGCGTAACCTTCTTTCAAATATTAAATTTCAATTGATAGAAATATTCTATCACATAGATTATATAAAAGTAACCCTAAAATTAGTTTTTCAATTTATAAAAATATTGTTTAATATCACGCTTATCCTGATCTAATTGATGTGAAAGTTCTTCTATACCAGAAAACTTTTTATTTTTACGGATAAACTTGTACCAGGCTAAAGTTAGTGGCTTACCATAGGCTTCTTCATCAAAATCAAAAATATTAGTTTCAATTGTCAAACCATGATTTGTTTTGAAAGTTTCATTATAGCCAACGCTAGTCATAGCATCATGCCATTTTCCATTTACCTTTGCTCTAGTTGCATAAACTCCCTCAGCTGGTAAAACTTTAGAGCCAGAAATTTCAAGATTAGCAGTTGGAAAGCCAATTTTATGTCCACGTCTGAATCCGTGAACAATAATGCCAGAAGTTTCATAAGGCTGGCCAAGTAACTCAGCTGCTAGTTCAACATTTCCATGCTGAATAGCTTTTCTAATATAAGTAGATCCCACTTTTATTTTATCTATTGCTTGTTTTGGCTCCACTACAATTTTAAATCTATCTTTAGCAAATTTAGGTAGATTTTCTACATTAGCAATATCTTTGGGGCCATAAGTATAATCAAAACCAACGACTACTGTATCAGCTTTGAGTTTCATTACCACCTGATCAACAAAATCTTGAGGCGAAAGCTGGCTAAATTCTTTAGTAAATTTAATAATTACTAAGTAATCTACTCCCAGCTTCTCCATTTTACGCTCTTTTTCTTGCTCAGTTTCTAAATAGACAAATTTATGATCGTTTTTATAAATTTCTTTAGGATGTTTATCAAAAGTCATTACCATTAATGGTAAGTGCTTTTGTTCTGCTATTAGCTTAGCATCTTTAATGAGTTTTTGATGTCCAATATGCACCCCATCAAAAAAACCTAGCGTTAAGATTACCTTTTTAGTCGTGATAGGTGCAGAAATAGGATAATCTAAGGTTATTACTTTCATTTTTTACTCTCACTATTCATTTTTTAAAAGCATCATTTCAGGACGATAAATTTTACCTTGTCGTTGATAAATAGCTTTTATATGTCCATTATAAACCAAAGCTACCTTGGCATAAGTGGTATTCAATTTAATGCTTGCTCCATTTGAAACTCTTTTAAATTGATCTGGTGATATTTGAAGTTGGGGTAAATCTACGAAAAAGCTATCAATTGGTTGAAGCCATTTTTCAGGATAATCTATTTCTTTTTCAATAGTTTCTAGATCTACCGCTTGACTTAAATCAAAACCTGAACTGCTAGTTCTAGTAAGACTGGTCATTACAGCTGGAACTCCCAATTCCTCTCCCAAATCATTTACTAGGGATCGTACATAGGTTCCTTTAGAACAGCGAATAGCAAAATTAAAACTTTCAGTTTTTTCTAGTGGATCATATTCTGGATCTTGAGTTAATTCATAACTATAAATGTTTACTTTTCTTTTCGGACGTTCTACTGGGATATTTTCTCGAGCATATTCATAAAGTCTTTTACCATTAACACGGACCGCAGAATATATTGGAGGAACTTGATCAATCTTTCCAGTAAGTTTTTTCATTCCACTAATAATTTCATCACTTGTAAATGGAGTAACTATCTTTTCTTCTGCAGTGGTTGTTCCATCTAAATCATAGCTATCGGTTGCTTTACCAAACATTCCACTTCCAATATATGACTTTGGTTTTTCATGCATCAATTCAATTAGCTTTGTGGCTTGGCCAATTGCAATCGGTAATACCCCATTTACTTCTGGATCCAGTGTACCTGCATGTCCAATTTTTCTAATTTGTAAAATTTTTCGTAATTTATAAACACAGTCACTACTGGTTACTCCGCGTGGCTTATTTACTACTACAATTCCATTTAGCATTATTTAATCTCCAAAATAAAAGACGCCTTTCGGCGTCTCTTTCATTTATTTATTTTTATTCTCGCGTTCTTGATCTTGCTTCTTGACTTGATTAATTAACTTATCAATCTTAGAACCATAAGCAACAGAAGTATCACGTTTAAAAATCAACTCAGGAACCTTGTAAACAGTTAAAGTTTGACCAAGCAAGTGACGCATCATACCTTTTGCTTTATCAAGTCCTTCAGCTACTTCTTTTTCCTTTGCTGGATCATCTGTCAACATACCGTAGTAAACAGTCGCATATGATAAATCATTTGTACATTCTACAGCTGTGATAGTGACATCATTTAAACGTGGATCACGAATATCTTTACGTAATATCTTTGTCAATTCACGTAAAATTTCGCCTTCTACACGACCAATTCTATGTTTCATAATTAAGCTCCTTTTTGTGAAAAAAGATGCCTATTTAACAGGTACCTCTTGCATCTCGTAGGCCTCAAGTTGATCGTCAACTTTAATGTCATTAAAGTTTTCAATTGTGATACCACAATCAAATCCTTGCTTAACTTCCTTAACGTCATCCTTGAAACGCTTTAGAGATGCAACTTTTCCATCATATTTAACAATACCATCACGAATTACACGAATACCTGAATCTCTAGTAACATATCCGTTATCAACAAAGGCACCAGCAATTGTACCAATCTTAGATACCTTCCAAGTTTCACGAACAGTTAAGTTACCAGTAACTTTTTCTTCGTATGTAGGTTCAAGCATACCCTTCATTGCAGCTTCTACATCATCCATAACCTTGTAAATAATGTTATATAGACGAATATCTACACCTTCAGAATCTGCTTGACTCTTAGCAGTATTAGTTGGTCGAACATTGAAACCGACAATAAATGCATTTGAAGCACCAGCTAAAGTAACATCAGATTCATTAATGGCACCAACACCAGAGTGAATAATGTTAACTCTTACACCTTCAACTTCGATCTTTTCAAGAGATTGTTGCAATGCTTCTGCTGAACCTTGAACGTCAGCCTTAAGAACAATGTCAACTTCCTTCATGTTCTCTTTCTTCATTGTATCAAACAAGTTGTCTAAAGTAACATGTTGGACATTTTCACGTTGTTTTTCTAAGGCATTCTTAGCACGTTGTTCACCAACGCTTCTAGCAGTCTTTTCATCATCAAAGACAACCAATTTATCAGCTGCTTCTGGAACATCATTTAAACCGGTAATTTCTACAGGAGTAGATGGGGCAGCCTTCTTCACTCTACGTCCCTTATCATTAGTCATAACACGCACACGGCCAAATGTATCACCAACAACAATTGGATCTCCAACCTTTAATGTACCTTGTTGAACTAAAATATCTGCTACTGAACCACGGCCCTTATCAAGACGAGCTTCAATTACAGTACCAATTGCTTTTTGATCTGGATCAGCCTTAAGTTCCATGACATCAGCTTGAAGTAAAATCATTTGCAAGAGCTCTTCAACATTTTTACCAGTCTTAGCAGAGATCTTAACAAAGATTGTATCGCCACCCCAATCTTCAGGAACTAAACCATATTTCATAAGTTGTTCCATAACATGATCAGGATTTGCGCCTGGCTTATCAATCTTGTTCACAGCAACAATAATCGGAACCCCAGCACTCTTAGCATGGTCAATAGCTTCAATTGTTTGTGGCATTACACCATCATCAGCTGCAACTACTAAGATAACGATATCGGTGATTTCAGCACCACGGGCACGCATATTTGAGAAAGCGGCATGTCCTGGAGTATCTAAGAAAGTAATTAAACGATCATCGATTCTTACTTGATAAGCACCGATTCTCTGAGTAATACCACCGGCTTCGTGTTCAGACACGTTAGTGTGACGCAATCTATCAAGTAAAGTAGTCTTACCGTGGTCAACGTGACCCATAATTGTTACAACTGGTGGACGTTTTTCTTGATGCTTAGAAGCTTTAGATTCTTCCATTTCCTTAGTGTATAAAGTATCAATATCAGAGATATCTTCATGCACTTTTTCTTCAGCTTCAATACCATATTCAGCTGCTAAAAGCTCAATAGTATCCTTATCTAAAGATTGGTTTTGGTTAGTCATAACACCTAACATAAATAGCTTCTTAACAATTTCTGCAGGCTCTCTATGAAGAAGTTTTCCTAAATCTTGAGCATTCATGCCTTCTTCATAAACTAATGTTTCTGGCAATGGACGTTCCTTTCTTTGAGTTGGTTGCTTCTTGACTTCTTTACTTTGGTTGATACGTTTATTCTTTTTATTTCTACGACGACGTGCCTTATCTGAATGTTCGCTTCTTTCACGTTCATAATCTGGCACTTCACGTTTCTTACGAGTAAAGTCTTTCTTACGAGTTGGCTTTGTTTCTTCTTTTTGAGGAGCAGGTACAACTGGAGCGATAGGCTCTACCTTTTTTACAGTAGGTCTCTTAGCCTTATTTCTAGCCGGCGATGGTTTAATAATCTTTGGACCAACTGGTTTTTGTGAAGCTTGAACACGAGCTTTTACAGCTGCAGCTCCTTCGAGTTTTTCTTCTTTTGGCTTACGAGTATTTTCCACTTTTTTAACCTTTGATCTTTGAGGATTTTGTTCTTGATGCCATTTACGGCGGGAAGCCTCAGTCTGAGCGTTTAATTCACTAGCTTCGGCTCTTTGTTTTTTCTTAAATTTATTTAATAAATCACGTGCTGCTGGTTTAGCAGAAGTTGTCTTTTTATCTTCATTCTCACGTCGATTATTTTGTTGTTTTTTAAAATTATTATTTCTGTGCTTGTTATTTCCGTGACGATTATCATGTTCATTTTTATTATCACGACGACGAATTGCACCCACAGAAACCTTTATTTTAGCTTTTTCTTTACGACTTGAATTTTTAGAATCCTTTTCAGTAGATGGCGTAGTATTAGTAGACTTCAAACTATCTACTAACTTAGAAACTTGCTTATCATCTAGGGAGGACATGTGGCTCTTTACATCAAAACCCAAATCTTGTGCCTTTTTTACAACAATTTTGTTTTCAATGTCTAATTCTTTCGCTACTTCATAAATACGTTTTTTAGCCATCAAATCACACTCCTTCGTTTAAATTCTTTATCATTGCTTTGCTGAAACCGGAATCCGTAACAGAAACTAATTTTCTTTCTTTTCCAAGGGCCTGTGTTATTTCAGCACTAGAAAAAGTGTCTACTAGTTTGACATCTTTTTTTCTTATAAGGAAATTCAGTTTATCTTTAGTATTTTGACTTACATCATTCCCAATAAAAATCAATTTTGCTTGATTTTTGCTTAAAGATATTTTTACTGCATCAAATCCCGTTGCTAACTTTCCAGCTTTTTGCGCTAATCCAAGTAAATTTAAAGTTTTTTGTTTGTTTTGCAAAATTACTTATCACCAAACAATTCTTTTCTTGCTTTTTGATGATCAACATATGCATAAAGATCATCATAAAAATCAGCTGAAACTTTAACCCCTAAGCTTTTTTCCAAAACTTGATTTTTTTGTGCTTCAGCAATTTTATCAGGTTCTAAAGATACATATGCACCTCTGCCTGATTTCTTTCCAGTCGGATCAACCGAAATATTTTTATCCTTATCAACAACTACTCGCACCAATTCTTTTTTTGGTTGCATAGTATTTGTTAACAAGTCTTTACGCATTGGAATTTTTCTTTTCTTCAAAGAAAGTCACCTATTCCTCATCTTTATCTGCATCATCATTTAATGCTGAATTAACGTCTTCTCCATTTGGAAACTTATCACTTGGATCGTCTTCAATTTGTTCAGCAATAGATTCTGGTGTTTCTTCATTTGAGACATTATCATTTGTAGTCTCTTGATCTGCTTCAACATCATCACCTTCAGAATCAACAAATTCAACTTGTGATTCAGGTTTAATGTCAATCTTATAGCCAGTTAAGCGAGCAGCAAGGCGTACATTTTGACCACGTTTACCAATGGCCAATGACAATTGGTAATCAGGTACAATTACCAAAGCATTCTTATCATCTTCATCCCCGCTAAATTGAACTGCAATTACTTCTGCTGGATTCAAAGCATTGGCAATAAAATCAGATGGATTATCTTCATATTTTACAACATCAATATTTTCTCCACCCAATTCATTAACGATGTTTTGAACACGAGCTCCCTTTGGTCCTACTAAGGTACCGACTGGATCAATATCAGAATCATTACTCTTAACTGCAATCTTGGTTCTATCGCCTGCTTCACGAGCAATGGATACAATCTCAACAGTTCCATCGTAAACTTCTGGTACTTCTTGTTCAAAAAGACGTTTTACTAAATCAGGTGCTGTTCTAGAAACTGTAATTTGTGCTCCCTTTGAATCAGACCCTACTCTAGTAACCAAGACACGAACTTTATCTTGAAGATTGTAAGTTTCACCTGGTAGTTGATCATTATGCGGCATTACAGCCTCTACATTTCCAATCTTCACATAAACGAAGCGATTGTCACGTCTTTCAACTGTACCAGTAACAATTTCATCTTTATATTGAGAGTACTCGCTAATAATATGTTCTCTTTCAGCTTCGCGTAAACGTTGCATAATAACTTGCTTAGCAGTTTGAGCAGCTAAACGTCCGAAGTCTTTAGGAGTTACTTCAAAACGAATTTCGTCACCAACTTCGTAAGCACGGTTAATTTCAAGAGCATCTTTCAAACTTACTTCGAGACGACTATCTTGAACTTCATCAACTACAGTCTTAATTGCATTAACTTTGAAGTTACCTTTCTTTTCATCAAAAACAACTTCTACATTTTGAGCTTGGTTATAATTTTTCTTATATGCAGCTACTAAAGCAGCCTTAATTGCATCAACAATAACTTCTTGTTTAATGCCTTTTTCTTTTTCTAAGGTTGCAAAGGCTTCCACCATTTCTTTAGACATAAGTTTTTGATCATCCTTTCTAAAATTCAACTGCAAAGCGACTAGAAGCAATCACCTTTCTAGGGATTGTGATGTCTTTGCGTCGTGTTTTGATCTTTACTTCTAAGACGATCTGATCTTGATTGAGATCTTTTAAAGTACCTTCAAAAGTCTTTTCACCATCAATTTTTTGATAAAGACTAACATGAATGTAGGATCCCTTGGCACGTTCCCAATCTTTTTCATTCTTAATTGGACGTTCTAAACCAGGAGATGAAAGCTCTAAAATATACGGTTCGGGAAAAGGATCAGGATCTAATTCATCTAGTTTTTCTGATACCAATTCACTTAAATTTGCGATCTCTTCAATATCAATTCCGCCTGGGCGACGATCAACATAAATGCGAAGATAATATTGCTTCTTTTCCTTTACATATTCAACATCGACCAGTTCATCGCCTCTTGCTTCGGCTAAAGGCGTAACTACGTCTGCCACCAATTCGGTAACTTTTGTCAAATCTCTTCCTCCGTAATAAAAAGAGTGAGCATTACTGCTCACTCGAATTTGCTATTCGAACTTCGTTCTTAGAATAGCATATTTACTGCAATTTGTAAATTATCCCACTAAAATAGTGATAATTGATTCTGATCCGGCATCCCTTCAAGAACACCATTGTTTTCAAAATAATCCATAATTGTTTGAGATACCTTACCGCGAGTTGCAAGATCTTCTTTGGAAAGGAATTTCTGCTCCGCCCGGGCAGCCACAATTTGCTTTGCAGCATTATCACCTAACCCAGGAACAGCATTAAATGGTGCCAAGATAGTATGATCATCAATAATCTTAAAGTCTGTAGCTTCAGATTCGTTTACATCTACCATCTTAATCTTTATTCCACGCTCTAGGCACTCATTTGCAATTTCAAGTACAGTAAGTAATGACTTGTCTTTTGCAGAAACATCCATTCCCTTATCCTGAATTTCTTTCATTGCAGCTTTAACTGTATTCTTGCCGTGACTCATTGCTACCAAATCAAACAAGTCAGCACGAACAGAGAAGTAAGAAGCATAATAAATTACTGGATAATATACTTTAAACCAAGCAATTCTCAGTGCCATCAGGATATAGGCTGTAGCATGGGCTTTAGGGAACATATACTTAATCTTAAGACATGAGGGAATGTACCAATCAGGAATCTTGTCGTTCTTTTTCAAGATTTCCATATTTTCATCGCTAATTCCTCTACCATGTCGTACAGATTCCATTGTAAAGAAAGCAACTTCTGGTTTTACACCCCAGTGAATCAAGTCCATCATGATGTTATCACGACAACCAATCACATTCTTCAACTTACAAGTCCCATTATTAATTAAATCTTCTGCATTTCCTAACCATACATCAGTACCGTGAGATAAGCCAGAAATTTGCAATAATTCTGAGAAAGTAGTTGGTTTTGTTTCTTCAAGCATCCCTCTAACAAACTTTGTACCAAATTCTGGTACACCAAGTGTTCCCGTTTTTGATTGGATTTGTTCAGGGGTAACACCTAAAATTTCAGGACTTGAGAAGAGAGACATTACTCCCGGATCATCAGGAGGAATAGTTAATGGATCAACTCCGGATAGATCCTGTAGCATTCTGATCATGGTAGGATCATCGTGACCCAGAATATCAAATTTTAAAATATTATCATGGATAGAATGGAAATCAAAGTGAGTTGTAAGCCAAGCTGCACTTAAATCATCTGCTGGATACTGGACTGGAGTAAAGTCATAAATATCCATATCATCGGGCACTACAACAATACCTGCTGGGTGTTGTCCAGTTGTTCTTTTTACTCCAGAAGCACCGGCTGCTAGACGATCAAGCTCAGCATTTCTTAAATGTAGTTCATTTTCATCTTCATAATGCTTAACATACCCATAAGCAGTCTTATCAGCAACAGTCGCAATCGTCCCCGCTCTAAATGAATTGTCTGGACCAAACATAACTCGAATGTAGTTATGAGCTACTGGTTGATAGTCTCCAGAGAAGTTTAAATCGATATCCGGCACCTTGTCTCCATGGAATCCTAAGAAAGTAGCAAACGGAATATCTTGCCCATCTTTAACTAATGGAGTTCCACATTTTGGACACTCTTTGTCAGGTAAATCATATCCTGACCCATATTCTCCATTCTCAAAGAATTTTGAATACTTGCAATTCGGACAACGATAGTGCGGAGCCAAAGGATTTACTTCCGTAATTCCAGACATCGTCGCTACTAAACTAGAACCAACTGACCCACGTGACCCTACTAAATATCCGTCTTTATTTGATTTGGCAACAAGCCTTTGAGAAATTAAGTAAATAACTGCATATCCGTTTGAAATAATAGAATTCAATTCAAGTTCAATTCTATCTTCTACAATCTTTGGTAAAGGTTTTCCGTATAATTCGTAGGCTTTATTATAGGTTAAATCCTTCATTTCTTGATCCGCATTTTCAATATGAGGTGGATATAGTCCACTTTTAATCGGAGCAATTTCCTCAATTTGATCGGCTAATTTATTGGTATTATCAATTACAATTTCTTTAGCTACATCTTCACCCAAAAAGCTAAATGCATCAAGCATTTCCTGCGTTGAATAAAAATGTAAATCCGGTAAATTCTTATTGCGATTAGGATTTCCCTTTTGAGCCGCTAATAAAATTTTACGATAAATTGCTTCATGCGGTTCAACATAGTGCGAGTCACTGGTAGCTACGACTGGTTTATTTAATTCTTTACCTAATTTATAAATATTTTGAATAATTTCATGCAGCTCGTCTTCATCTTTAATTAGATCATCTTCAATTAAGGTTTGATAAGCTGCTGGCGGTTGGACTTCAAGATAATCATAAAAACGTGCTTTTTCACGAGCTTCATCATATCCTTTTTGCATCATTGAAATGAATACATCGCCTTGCCAGCACCCACTACCAAATAATAAACCTTTATGATATTTTCTTAATTCCGACTTTGGGGTACGTGGAATACGATAGAAATATTTAGTACTTGCAAGCGATACAAGCTTGTACATATTTTTTAGTCCTTCTTGATTTAAAGCAAGAACACTCATATGACTTGGCTTAGCTCGCTTATAAACTTGACCATATTTAGCATAGTCATTCATTTTGCCTAAATCTGCTTCATGAAAACGTTCATTAAAAGCATCTAGCAATTTAAACATTAAGTATCCTGTAGCTTCGGCATCTTGATTAGCGCGGTGATGATGTTCAAGAACAACATTGTATTTCTTAGCTAAAGAATCAAGGGTGTGGCGAGTTTGTTCAGGATGCAAAAGTCTTGAAACTTCAAGCGTGTCAACAACAGGTTGTGTAATTTCTTCTAGACCTGCACGGCGTAAAGCCGCATTTACAAACCCAACATCAAATTGAACATTATGTCCACAGAGAGGACGATCACCATAAAATTCTTTAAATTTTTTAATTACATCTTTTTCATCATCAGCTGCACCAACCATTTCATCAGTAATTGATGTTAAGTTAATCGTTGTATCGCTCAAGGGATGATGTGGATTGATAAATTCATCGAATCTTTCTAGGACCTCACCATTTTTCATTTTTACCGCACCGATTTCAATAATGGTGTCGTAAACAGACGATAGTCCTGTTGTTTCAACGTCAAAAATCACATATTCACGATCTCGATAATCCATTTCAGTAGGATTAAGGACAAGCAAAGCATGATCATCAATCATATTGGCCTCATAGCCATATAAAATCTTCATTTTTTCGCTTGCACCAGTATGATAAGCTTCTGGGAAAGATTGCACATCTGCATGATCCGTAATTGCAATTGCCTTTTGACCAAATTTTTTCGCAGTTTTGATAAAGTCACTCGCCGTACTAGTTGCGTCCAATTGACTCATATTTGTATGAAGGTGCAATTCTACACGCTTTTTCTCTCCTTCATACTTTTCTTCTCGACCCTTATGTTCAATTAATTCTAAGTTTCGAATATTAAAAACAACGTCATGTTGATATTGATCATCAGCTGCATAACCTTGCATTCTAGCCCAAACGCCAGGTTTAATTCCCTTTAGATAATCAATTTGATCTTTGTCAGAAACAAATTTTTTAAAGCTAATTGAATCTGTATAGTCAGTAATCTCACCAGTAAAAATTACACTTCCAGATTTTAATTCATGAATATCAGTATTAAAAATATGGCCTTCAATAGCTACGTTTCCACTGCCATCTTCCAAGTCTTTAATTTGAATAAATTTAGCTTTTTTATCGACCTTTTTGTTGCCCATTCTTGTACTCTTAACAGGCATTTTTTTCTTAGGTTCTGCCGGTTGTTTTTCATAGAATTCTTGCATAGCAGACTCATGCTGAGCCTGCTCTTGTTCTAGACTTCTTAAATTTTCATCAATATTAGTTTCATCAACTTTCGTTGTAAACTTGATATTAAAGAAACCATAACGTCTGAATTCTTTATTTAGTTCTGCTAAAACTTGTTCTGAAAGCAAGCCATTTACTACTTGGTTTTGAGTGGGAATTAGCCATTTTTCTTTTTCTAAATAAGGAGCTTGTCCTTGTAAAAATTCCCGAACCGCTGGTTTTAGGTTAGTTGAATTCTGAATGGCATAAGTCCAGTAGGCCGGTAGTTTTTTACTACTTCCATCGCGTGTTTGAACTAATAATTCAACATTCACAAATGGTTCAAAAGTCTCATGAATAAGTTCATTAAGAGAGCGATAAGTTTCAAAATCTAATGGTGTATCAAAAAAAACGTGGATTTTCCACTTTCTTTCATTAGCGTATACATCCACGTTTTCAATTTCACCATTTTGGACAATATCGTTATCTTCAAACTTATCAGGAAACTTGATTTGATCTAATAGTTTTTTGAAAAGTTCGTTCTTTTTTGTCACAAAAATTATCCTAACTCTTTTGTAATCACAGCATCCAAATCAGAAATATTAACTTCAGTAGCCTTTTCATCCATTGGACGCTTTACTTCTACAATACCATCTTTTGCTTTTCGACCGATTGTAATTCTTAATGGTGCTCCGACTAAGTCAGCATCATTAAATTTAACACCTGGTCGTTCATTTCTATCATCGTATAAAACATCATACTTGGCTGAAAGTTCTTTTTCAAGTTTTTCAGCTAATTCAGTTTGAGTTTCATCCTTCATTTTCATTTGAATTAAATGAATGGCAAATGGAGCAATTTCTTTTGGCCATGCGATTCCATTTTCAGTTAAGTGTTGTTCAACTGCAGCTGACAGCATTCTGGTTACCCCAATTCCATAGGAGCCCATGATTACTGGCTTAGCTTTACCATTATTATCTAAGAAATCAGCACCCATAGTATCAGTATAGTAAGTACCTAATTTAAAGATATGACCAACTTCAATACTAGTAGTAAATTTCAATGGTAAATAATCAACTGGATCTGGTTCTCCTTCGTTTGCCGTACGAATATCCGCAAATTCGTCAACTTTAAAGTCGCGATCTAAATTAGCGTTTTGATATTGATAGTCGGTTTCATTTGCACCTACAACTACATTGTACAAATCTTTGACTGTTTCATCCGCAATAATCTTATCAGCCCAGTCAGCATTGATTGGTCCAACGCCGCCCTTTTCTGAACCAGTAATTTCTACTAATTCATCAGCATTTGCAGTTCTAACTTCGTCTGCATCTAAGATATGGCTTAATTTAACTTCGTTAATTTCCTTATCACCACGGATGAGAACCAAGACTTTTTGGTCATCTGCAATGTACAAGATACTCTTAACAATTCTAGTTGAAGGAACTTTAAGAAAATCAGCTAGCTTTTCAATTGTATCCATTCCTGGAGTGGCTACTTTAGCTAATTCTTTTGCTTCTTCTGGCTCTTGTTTAAAAGTATCAATACTTTTAGCCATTTCAAGGTTAGCAGCGTAAGTGCCTTTTTCATTAGTAGCAATTGTATCTTCACCAATTGCAGCAGGAGCTTGAAATTCAGTTGAGTTCTTTCCACCCATTGTACCTGAATCTGCAATAACAGGGTGAACAGTAACACCAGCACGATTAAAGATCTTCAAATATGCTGATTTTTGATCATCAAATTGTTCATCTAATTGTTCACGAGTTGCTGCAAAGCTATAACCATCTAACATGACGAATTCTCTACCACGGAGTAAACCGAAACGTGGACGATTTTCATCACGGAATTTAGTTTGGATTTGGTATAAAGCAAGTGGCATTTGCTTGTAACTCTTTAAGTTCTTAGCAACAATTTCAGTAAAAGTTTCCTCATGTGTTGGCCCAAGCAAACTCTCACGTCCATGTCGGTCTTGAAGCTTAAACATTTCTGCGCCATATTTTTTATAACGACCAGATTCTTGCCAAAGAGTTGCTGGCAAGAGATGAGGCATGATCATTTCAGGTACATTAATATTATCCATTTCTTCTTCAATAATATTTTCTGCCTTACGTAATACGCGGTAACCTAACGGCAAGTATGCATAAACTCCGGCAGTCACTTGACGGATATACCCACCTCTAAGCATTAATTGGTGACTTTTTGCTACAGCATCAGAAGGTGCCTCTTTTAACGTTGGCATAAAAAATTTTGATTGACGCATTTATTCCTCCAAAAATTTACTTAATAAAATAGCGATAAATATCATTTCCAGTTACTGCAACGATCAACAGTAATAAAATGACAAAACCGATTACATCTACAATTGCTTCCTTATCTTCAGGAATTGGTTTTCGAATAATGAGCTGAATCAGGTTAAGCAATAACTTTCCACCGTCTAAACCGGGAATTGGAATCAAGTTTACAATTCCCAAATTAATAGAAATCATTGCTAAAAATGCTAGCAAGTATGTAAAGCCCATGTTTGAAACTTGAACAGTTTGAGAATAAATTCCTACTGGTCCAGAAAGCTTGTTCAAACTAAAATGTCTAAACAAATTACCTACGGCATTAAAGATTAAACCAGTTGTACTAATACTTGTATTCCATCCACGGCTAATTTTTGCACCAAGACTATTATCAGGCTTTCCATAAAAACCAAGTTGATAGACTTTTTGACCATCTATCTTATTAGCTTTAGGCTTTATAGAGAAGTTTTTAACCTTATTATCTCTTTTTACCTTTACTTCAACAGTCTTACCTTTACTTTCGGCTAGTTCAGCAGCAATTTGATTGAAATTACTAATTTTTTTATTATTAATCGCGATAATTTCATCATTAGCTTTGATGCCAGCTACTTGAGCAGGTTGATGAGCAATAGTGCTACCTACTGTTGTAGTCGGTGCACCAGGAGCTGCTAATGACCAAATAATAAATACAACAAATCCTAAGACAATATTCATGAATGGACCAGCAAAATTAGTAGCTAGTTTTTTACCAACACTGGCCTCTTGGAATTGTGTATCCCGGGGTGCAATTAACAATTCAGTTCCATTTTGTTCAATGATCGTGGCATCATGATCAACAGAATAAGTTTTTAGCTGATCTTCATCACCATTTTCATATCCTTGAATAGTTAATGCATCTACTAAATCAGCGGCATTGACTTGTACTGGAATTCCTTCAATTGGCATTTGAGATCCTGATGCATCAATTCGTTTAACTTTATTTTGATCATCTAACTGCAATACTACTGTAGTACCAGGATCAATCTTTGCGGCATCATCAGGTCCCGCTAAGCGCACATATCCCCCTAAAGGAAGCCATCTAATAGTATAAGTGGTTTTAGCACGCATCTTTTGAAACAATTTTGGCCCCATACCAATTGAAAATTCACGAACTAAAATGCCGCACTTTTTTGCAACAATAAAATGTCCAAATTCATGAACAAAAACAAGTATCCCAAAAACAACTAGAAAGATTAAAATACCTTTCATTCAGTAGCTCTCCTATAAAATACCCATAAATGCAACAACAGGTAAAACGAAAAGCATGCTATCAAATCGATCTAAAATTCCTCCATGACCAGGCAAGATCTTACCTGAATCTTTCACACCATAAAAGCGTTTATAAGCTGATTCAACTAAATCTCCCATCTGACCAACAATTGATAAGAAGAAGGCTAGAACAATCATCATAGCATTATTCCTACCAGTAGGAACTAAGGTAACATAAATTGCTGCGATAATTACTGCACAAATTACTGCTCCAATAGATCCTTCCCATGTTTTATTAGGACTAATAACTGGCCATAATTTATGCTTTCCAATCTTACGTCCCACCATATACGCTGCAATATCCGTTGACCAAACAACTGCAAATACATAGCCTAAAATTGCTAATCCAAGATGGGCATTTCTAATAGCGGCCATGAAGTGAAAGCCAGTTCCGATGTATAAGGCAGCCAAAGTATAAACTCCGGCATCATCAAATGTAACCTTATTCTTAGACAAAACCGTTCTTACGAGCATCAACATTACGAAGATATAAAAAATATCATACTTATTTAAAAACGCAGGTAAAAATTTAAAGAATGAATCGGGGACCGCCATAGTCAAGGTTGCTAATAAGGCCAAGATAAAATCCCAAGAAACAATAATTTGCTTCTTCATAATAAAAATTTCGCTAATTCCAACTGCTGCAAACGCACAAACTAGGACATCAATCCAAATGCCGCCCATTAAAACAATCGGAATAAATAAAATTAAAGCTACAATAGCTGTTATTACACGTTGTTTCATTTAAAATTCTACAGTTCTAATTAAAATTATACTTTTCCAAAACGACGATTACGTCCTTGATAATCTTTAACTAATTCTTCTAAATCAGTTTTATCAAAATCTGGCCATAATTTATCTGAAAAACTAAATTCAGTATAGGCCATTTGCCACAATAAGAAATTTGATAAACGTTCTTCTCCAGATGTTCTAATTAATAAATCAGGGTCTTCATATGGAGCTAAAGAATGAGTCAGCAAATGATCTGAGACCATTTTTTCACTAATATCATCAATATCAATTTCCCCGACTTTTACCTTACGAGCAATTTCTTGTACTCCAGCCGTTATTTCTCTACGCGATCCATAGTTAAAGGCAAAATTCAATACCATTCCTGTATTATTAGCTGTTTCTGCCATGGCTTTTTGGGTTACTAAATATGTCTTCTCAGGTAATTCGTCTACAAATCCCATGATATTAACCCGAACGTTATTTTCCATTAGTTCCGGCATAAACTTATCAAAAAAGTCAATTGGTAAACGCATCAAATAGTTTACTTCGTCAGTCGGACGAGCCCAATTTTCAGTTGAAAAAGCATAAAGTGTTAAAACTTTTATTCCTAATTTATTGGCGGCAAGAGCAATATTTCGAATATTATCCATACCATGACGATGTCCGACAAAACGTGGTAAATGTCTTTTTTTTGCCCATCTACCATTTCCATCCATAATTATGGCTAAATGATTAAGTGGTTTTTTTGATTCTGACATATCTTATCAAGTCCTAAACTAACCCTGAGTAATTTCTTGACTCTTTTGATCTGCTAATTTATCAATTTCTTTAGTAGCATCGTCAGTTACTTTTTGAACTTGTTTTTCTAAACTACGTTGTTCATCTTCAGTAATATCGCCATCTTTTTCTTGACGCTTCAAAGTATCCATTGCATCTCGACGAACATTGCGGACAGCAATCTTACCTTTTTCAGCAAGCTTGCCTACTTGCTTAGCAATTTCTTGACGACGTTCACCAGTTAATTGCGGAATAACAATTCTAATTACAGTACCATCATTAGCTGGAGTAATTCCAAGATCAGAAGCTAAGATAGCATGTTCAATATCATCTAAAGTTGATTTATCATAAGGCGTTACCATTAAAACACGAGCTTCAGGAATACTTACACTAGACATTTGTGTAAGTGGAGTTGGAACACCGTAGTAGTTAACCTTAATTCCATCCAATAAGCTTGCATTTGCAACGCCGGCACGAATACCACCTAATTCCTTTTGGAATACAGCGATAGACTTTTTCATATTATCTTTTGCTTTTTCAATTACTTCATTAGCCATTATTTATCACCTTTGATTACAGTACCAATATTTTCACCCATAACAACTTTCTTGATGTTACCAGGCTTATTTACATTAAAGACAACTAGTGGAATATCATTATCCATAGACAAGGAACTAGCTGTACTATCCATTACTTTTAAGTTCTTTGAAATCAAATCAAGTTGAGTTAATTCAGAGTATTTCTTAGCATTTGGATCAACTTTAGGATCAGCTGAGTAAACGCCGTCAACTCCATTTTTAGCCATCAAAATTACATCTGCATTAATTTCAGCTGCTCTTAAAGCTGCAGTAGTATCGGTTGAGAAGTAAGGATTACCGGTACCACCACCAAAAATAACAACACGGCCCTTTTCTAAATGACGAACGGCTTTACGACGAATATATGGTTCCGCAATTTGACGCATTTCAATTGATGTTTGTACTCGTGTTGGAACGCCCAAGTTTTCTAATCCATCTTGTAATGCTAGACCATTCATAATTGTTGCTAACATTCCCATGTAGTCTGCCTGAGCTCTTTCCATACCCAGATTTGCACCAGTTTCACCACGCCACATGTTTCCACCGCCACACACAATGCCGATTTCAACACCCATATCGTGAACAGACTTAATTTCTTCAGCTAGATGCTTAATAACCTCTGGGTTAATACCAGTACCTTTTTCACCAGCAAGGGCCTCACCAGAAACTTTTAAAATAATACGTTTATACTTAACTTGACTCATAAATTTACCTCCTCATTGCTTTTATCATTTTACCATAAAATCACTGCAATATATTATACCGAAAAAAAGGAGCAACGCCTAAGCGTTACTCCCATTTTTAAGTAAATAATTACTTCATTTGTTCACGTACTTCGGCAGCAAAGTCTTCTTGCTTCTTTTCAATACCTTCGCCAACTTCGTAACGTTGGAAAGCAACTAACTTAGCTCCCTTTTCCTTCAAGAATTCGCCAACAGTCTTGCTGTCGTCCATAATGTAGTTTTGTGATAAAACTGCAAATTGCTTATCAACTTGAGTATTATCATCAATAAAGCGTTGCATCTTACCAGGAATAATCTTATCCCAAATCTTTTCAGGCTTACCTTCTTCTTTAAGTTTAGCCTTAATGTCTTCTTTAGCTTTAGCTAAAACATCATCGCTTAATTGTTTTTCTGAGCCATAAACAAGGTGTGGTAATGGCTTCTTGTTTACCAAAGCTCGACTTTCGTTATCTTGATCAATCTTGTGGTTCATAACAGCTAATTGATCAGTGATGAATTCATCATCTAATTCATCAGGTGAGATAACTTTAGGACTCATAGCAGCAATGTGCATAGCTAAATGCTTAGCAGTAGCTGCATCAGCACCTTCTAAAACAGTGATAACACCAATTTGGCCACCATTGTGTTGGTATGCACCAAATTCTTGGTCATCAGTTTTTTCTTCTAAAGCGAAACGACGTAAGACGATCTTTTCACCAATAGTAGCAGTTGCATCTACGAATGACTGACCCAAAGTAGTACCATCAGCCATCTTTAATTCTTCAGCTGCTTCCATGTCAGCAGGTTTACCTTCAGCAATAGTTTTAGTAGCTTCATTAACTAATTTAACAAACTTATCGTTTGAAGAAACGAAGTCAGTTTCTGAGTTAACTTCAGTAATAGCTGCAACATTACCATCAACGTAAACGCCAGTTAAACCTTCAGCTGCAACACGGTCAGCTTTCTTAGCAGCCTTTGCCATACCTTTATCACGAAGGTATTGAACTGCCTTATCCATGTCACCGTCAACTTCTACTAATGCTTTCTTGGCATCCATAACACCAGCACCAGTACGTTCACGTAATTCTTTAACTAATTGAGCAGTAATTTTTGCCATTAATATGTCCTCCTACAGAACTAACAGTAAAAACAAATTAGTCTTCTGATTTTTCAACAACTACTTCGATGGATTCTTCTTCATCGTCTTCAGCTGCTGCTTTATCAGCCATTTCTTTTTCAACATCTTCGCTGTCATCTTGGCCTTGCTTACCTTCGATAATTGCATCAGCCATAGCACCTGAAATCAAACGAATTGCACGAATTGCGTCATCGTTTGCTGGAATAACAACGTCGATTGGATCTGGATCAGTGTTAGTATCAACCATAGCTACTACAGGGATACCTAAAATGTTTGCTTCGTGAACAGCGATCTTTTCTTTCTTAGGATCAACAACAAACATAACATCTGGGATTCTTGGCATATCTTCAATACCACCTAAGAATCTTTCAAGTTTTTCCATTTCCTTAGTCAAAAGTGCAACTTCCTTCTTTGGTAATACGTCGAAAGTGCCATCTTCTGACATTTGCTTTAATTCCTTTAATCTCTTAACACGGCTTTGGATAGTAGTCCAGTTAGTCAAAGTACCACCTAACCAACGTTGGTTAACGTAGTATTGACCTGCACGTGTAGCTTCTTCTTTAACAGCGTCTTGTGCTTGTTTCTTAGTACCAACAAACAAGAATACGCCACCGTCTTGAGCAACTGCCTTAACGTAGTTGTAAGCGTCATCTAACATCTTAATAGTCTTTTGTAAGTCAATGATGTAGATTCCGTTTCTTTGAGTGAAAATGTAAGGAGCCATCTTTGGATCCCATCTTCTAGTTTGGTGACCAAAGTGGACACCAGCTTCAAGCAATTGCTTCATAGTAACAACTGTCATAAAAAATTCCTCCTGGTTAATTCCTCTCAAGAGGTCGTATTAAATTCTGACCAATAAATGGCACCTAGGAATTTAATCGCTCTTGATGTGATATAAATTTAATATGCGAAACGCATACTTGAACATTGTAACTAATTAATTTTATAAATGCAATTAAAATTTTACATTATGTTCTTTTAAAAACTCTTCTTTCCATTTTCTTGAATGGTGTTTGAACCAATATTCTCTCTTTAAGGCCAGTTGTTTATCATCAAATTCTTCATGATAAATCATTTTTACTGGTCGACGTGTTTTTGTGTATTTAGCCCCTTTTCCTTCATTGTGCATCTTTAATCGATGAGCTAAGTCATTTGTAAAACCACCATAGAAACTTCCATCATTACACAATAAGCAGTAAAAATAATATTTTTCTTTTTTAGGCTCTTCTTCCTTATTTTCAGCGATAACTTTTTTTATTTCAGGTGTAAAGGATCCGTCTTGATTATGAACAACAATGGCATCCCTCAAAACTAAACCATCACTCGCAGTATTTCTAATTGCTTCTACCACAACTAAATTAGCATCTGCCTCTCTCTTAGAGACAAATGGTTGCACCCACTTTACACTCAGTTGATTTTCTAAGCAATAGTGCATAATTTCCCCCAAACGCTCAGGCCGATGAACCATAAACATTTTGCCTTTCATCTTCAGCAGATCACTTGATACTTTAATTATTTGCTCAAGGTTAATTGCTAGTTCATGTCTTGCTAAGGCCTTTTTTTCATCCGGATTAACAATATGACCTTTAGGAACTTTGAAATAAGGAGGATTAACAACAACTACATCATACTTATCTTTACCTAATTTTTTCGGGGCATCTAATGCATTCAGACAATGGACTTCTATCCGATTTTCTAATTTATTCAATTTAATACTTCGTCTTGCCTGATCAGCTATTTCTTTTTGAATCTCCACCGCATCATAATGTGCCCGGTTAAAATAGGACATGTAGATACTAGCAGCCCCATTACCACTACATAAATCAACAACTTTATAATTGTCATGTATTTTATTTTGCGCAAAATATCCAAGAAGAAGCGTATCTAAAGAAAAAGAAAACGCATCTTTTTCTTGGATGATTTGTAGGTCATCATTGTACATATAATCAATTCGTTCATTAGGTTTCAATAGATCCATTTTCTATACCCTTCTAAAAATTCTTTGCTGTATTGTATAATACTATAGATAAAATTGGAGGAAAGATCATGTTTTATAAAATTATTCGCCCAATCGCCCGATTTATTGTCTGGGTACTTAATGGACATTTACATGTTCATCATAAAGACCGTATACCAAAAGGTAACTATATTTTAGTAGCCCCTCATCGAACTTGGTGGGAACCAATTCTTTTTGCCTTGGCTGCAAGTCCAATGGAATTTATGTTTATGGCAAAAAAAGAACTTTTTAAAAATCCTATTTTGAGATTTATTTTAGTGCATGCACATGCTTTTTCAGTAGATCGCGATAATCCTGGTCCTTCTGCAATTAAAATTCCTGTTAAAGGATTACGCAAAGGTGATCTATCTTTGATTATTTTTCCTTCCGGAACTCGTCATTCTGAAGAACTTAAAAGTGGCGCATTTGTTATTGCCAAAATGGCTAATAAGCCTTTAGTGCCAGTTGTTTATCAAGGACCGTTGACCTTTAAAGGCTTCCTAAAAAGAAAATCTTTAGACATTTGTTTTGGTGATCCAATCTATATTCCACGCTGCGAAAAGATTAATAAAGAAACTACACCTGCTCTATACCAGCAATTGGAAGAAGCTTGGGACAAGCTAGATAAAGAACAAAATCCTGACTTTCACTATATCGCAAAATAATTTTTTTATTATTCAAGATTTTTAGTGTTAAAATGACATAGTCTAGTGTAGAAAAGGAGAATCGATAATGTTAGAAAAACCTTTGTATAAAATGATGCTTAGTCATTCATTTAATGTCCCTGTAAAAGTTACGTACTGGGATGGAAAATCAGAAATTTATGGAAATGGCACACCGGAAGTGGAGGTTATTTTTAACAAAAAGATTCCTTTTAAAGAAATAACAAGTAACGCCTCTTTAGCTTTAGGTGAAGCTTATATGGATAAGGACCTTGAAATTAAGGGCAGTATCCAAAAATTAATTGAAGCAGCATATGAAAGTAGTGAATCATTTATGCGTGCTTCAAAATTTAGAAAATTTTTACCTAAGCAAAAGCATACTGAGAAACAAAGTCAAGAAGATGTTCAAAGTCACTATGATATCGGTAACGATTTTTATAAACTATGGCTTGATCCAACTATGACTTACTCATGTGCTTACTTCACTAATGGTAATAAAGATGATCTTGAAGCTGCTCAAATCGCTAAAGTTCATCATATTCTTCAAAAATTAGATCCTAAACCAGGTAAGACTTTATTAGATATTGGGTGTGGCTGGGGAACCTTAATGCTAACTGCAGCTAAAGAATATGGACTTAAAGTTACCGGAGTCACTTTAAGCCAAGAACAATTTGATTTAGTCAACCAAAAGATCAAGGACATGGGTCTTGAAAATCAAGCCGAAGTTTTACTTGAAGATTACCGTGAATTAGGTAATCGTGATTTTGATTATGTTACTTCTGTAGGTATGTTTGAGCACGTTGGTTCAGAAAACCTAGGAGAATACTTCAAAGACGTTGCTAAATACCTAAAGCCACACGGTGTTGCTTTAATTCATGGTATTACTCGTCAACAAGGCGGGGCTACCAATGCCTGGATTAACAAATATATCTTCCCAGGTGGCTACATCCCTGGCCTAGTAGAAATTGTCTCAAGAATTGAAGAAGCTAACTTACAAATTGCTGACATGGAAATGCTTCGTCGCCACTATCAAAGAACTCTTGAAATTTGGGATAAAAACTTTAATGACCATCGTTCAGAGGTTGAAGGAATGATGGGCGAACGCTTTGTAAGAATGTGGGATATGTATCTTCAAGCTTGTGCAGCTTCCTTTGAATCAGGAAACATTGATGTTATTCAATACCTA